>Ga0210395_10002940_pt1 | contig 13144 bp, 9 predicted proteins | sample IncBWH4OmetaG_FD_150861 | JGI IMG/M metagenome (GOLD analysis project Ga0210395, IMG submission 150861) | Forest soil microbial communities from Barre Woods Harvard Forest LTER site, Petersham, Massachusetts, United States - Inc-BW-H-4-O ... | reverse complement strand
CGACTACGAAGCGGTGTGCGCGCGTGCCGGGCTGCTCGCCCTGGCGTTCGGGCTGGACCTCGCCGACCCGAACTCGATGCCCGTCACCCGTGACCTGTCGCGGGCCAAGCGCGCGGCCATCGTCCGCTGGCTCAGCGAACCAGGCCCGGACGGCAAGCCACTGCTCGGCACCGCGCCGGGGCAGGCCGCCACGGCCCATGAGGACGCCGGATCGTTCGATGCCTCGGCCAGCCGCGGTGTCCCTGCCACCTTCGGTAACCTCGCAACCTCGGATAACCTCGCCACCTCGGGTAACCTCGCCGCCCCCGATGACCTCGCCGCCTCCAGTGACCTCGCCACCTCCGGTCCTCCCGCTAGCGCCGGCCACTGGCTGGGCGGGAAGGCGGCGGCAGCAAGCCGACGGACGCGGCAGCCGCGGGACGCGAACCCGCCTCCGGCACCGGCACCGGCCTCGGCCACTCCGGCCGCTCCAGCGGCCCAGCCGGCCCGAGCCCCAGGACCCGCACCGGGGGACGGCCGATGATCCTCGTCCACGACAAGGTCAGCGCCCCGCTTGACGCCGGCGACCTGTCCGGTGTGCGGCAGGCACTGCAGGCGGCCATCCAGCTTGAGCATTCGACCATCCCGCCCTACTTGTACGCGCTCTATTCGCTCGACCTGGGCCGCAACGCCCCAGTGGCGGAAACCCTGCGGTCGGTGGTCAAGGAGGAGATGGCGCACCTGGCCCTGGCGGCCAACATCCTCAGCGCGCTGGGCGGCACCCCGGTTCTCGACGACCCCGCGCTGCTCCCCCGCTATCCCGGCCAGCTGCCAGGCACGGTCGAGCACGGCCTCGTCGTCGGCCTCAGACCGTTCTCGATCGACCTGGTCCGGGATACGTTCCTCGCCATCGAGCAGCCCGAGCATCCCCTGAAGTTCGCGAGTACGGACCCGGCTGCCGCAAACACGCCGGATGCACCGGACGCCCTGAGGACGGCGGACGGCACCGGCGGCTCGCCGCTGACGATCGGCCAGTTCTACCGGCGGATCGCCGCGGCCATCGAGGCACTCGGCGACGGCGTCTTTGCCACCGCCACGCGCAACCAGGTCACCAGCACCCTGCTGCCAGACGTCATCGCCGTCACGAACGTCGCCACCGCCTGCCAGGCGATCGGGACGATCATCAGCCAGGGCGAGGGCACGTCGAGCACGCCGGCCGAAGTCACGGGCTCTGGCATGGCCCATTACTACCGTTTCCTGGAGATCGTGCACGGCCGGCGGCTGGTCCAGGACCCGTCACTGCGGGGGCGGTACGCCTGGGGTGCGGCGGCCGTCCCCTTCGACCCCGCCGGCGTCTACCGGGTCCCCGTGGACCCGCGGACCGCCCGCTACCCGGCGGGCGGCCGCGCACGGCGCGCTTGCGCCGCGTTCAACAATTCCTACACGTGCCTGCTCAAGACCCTGCACGCCACGTTCAACGGCGACGGGGGCCAGTTCGCCACCGCGGTCGGCCTGATGATGTCCCTCCAGGAACAGGCCATCGACATGATGACGGAGGTCACCACCGGCGGCGTCCCGGCCGGCCCGAGCTTCGAATGGCAGCCGGCCGAGGCCGACTGAGCGAGCTGGCCACGGAGGCTGGCTCCAGACGCTGACTGCGGACGCTGGCTCCGAAGGCTGACTGGGGACGCTGACTAGGCCCGGGCTAGCGGGCTTTCCGCATCGTGACGATGTGGCGTTTGCGCAGGCCCTCAAGGTATTCCTGCCCGCTGAGCAGCCGGGTGGTCTTGCCCGACCTGACCTCGCCCGCGGCGGAGACCGCCATCGCGACGCTGGCGGCGGTCATGTCATCGGGTGCCTCATACACGATCAGCACGTCATACTCGCCGAACGGGAAGCCGGCCACCAGCATCTTGGCTCCCAGTTCCTCCATCGTCAGCCTGATCGTTTCGACGGGGTCTTGCGGCTCCTTGAGCTGAGCCGCCATCGACTTCGCGGTATAGGAGGCCTGGTACATGTAGAGCGCCATCGAGATTCCCCTCGGATGGGAGCAGGCGGAGCTGCGGTTTAAAGATCGTAGACCCGCCAGCGCCCCCTGGTCAGCACTGGGCCGCGACGGCGCCGGCTTCCGCGGACCAGTAGCTGGGCAGCGCGCCGTACGGGTTCGGCTCACCGAGGTCGGTCATGAACAGGTTGCCGGCCCGGCGGGACCAGGCCGTGCTGATCGCGGCGGCCATGTCCGCCTCCGGCGTGTCGTAGATGACCTGCGCGAACCGGTCGCGCGCGTAGCCACTGACCCAGCTCGGCACGGAGCTGGACTGGAACGAGGCGTACGACCCCTCGAACGCCATGACAACGTTCGCCACGTTCATGAAGCTGCTCACCGGGTAGGAGCCGACGTTCAGCCAGATGACCGCGCCGGAGATCTCCGAGTGGATGTAGTTGTAGAGCGTCTGGTAGTACGACAGCGCGCCGGCCGTGCCCTGGGTGAGGTCCAGCATCATCCCGTTGACGCCATACCAGTTCTTGTAGTCCGCGATCTCCGCTTCCACCTGGGCGATCGGTTTCCCGGTGTACTCCGTGGAGGAATAGCCGAGCACGGTAATGCCGTGCTGCTGCGCCGACTTCACCAGCTGCTGGAAGTGCGAGTCCGGTCCGGTGCCGGGGCCGCTGTCCACGTTCAGGAACATGACGGGGGGCGTCGGCTTGGTGCCGATGGCCTGGTCCCAGAGATTGCCCGCGTAGAAGTAGGAAGGCACGAAGCTCTGCTGGCAGCCCGACGAAGACGACGGCGGGTCGGTCGGCGGGGGCGCCGCGCTCGGGGGCACGCTGGCCGGCGCCGTCGCCGTTCCGGTGCCGGCGGCTGACGTCGGATCGGAGCTGGCGGTGGCGGTCCGCGACGGGCTGGCCTTGGGCTTCGCGGCGTGCTTGGCGGCCTTCGGCGACTCGATGGCGGACAGTGGCATCGCGGCCGTCGCGGTGGCGATCATGGACGGGGCGACAGCCAGCGGCGACAGTTGTTCGGCGTGGACCGTGCCGCAGGCCGCGGCCGACAGACCGGTCAGCACCACCGCTACCGTGACTCGCGCCGCAGCCGGTATCCGGGCTAGCACCCGGCGCGCGCGGTAGGTGTCAGCGGGGGTTGTTGTCCGTGCCATGCAAGCGTCAGCTCCCGGAGAAGGTCACGTTTCGGTAATCCTGCTTCTCCGGCATCATTCCGTACCACGGCTTGGAATGAGGCGAGAATGACTGAATAACGCGATTGTCCGCTTAATCGATAAGCGTCGTCGCATAGCGCTAGCCGTATTTACGTGGTCCGGTCATGCCTTGCTGACGGTCAGCAGCACCACCGCGTCCTCGACGGCCGCCAACGCGTGCCTCGCGTCCGGCACGACAAGGAGATCCCCGCTGCGGCCCTCCCAGGTCGCTTCTCCCGCGGTCAGCTTGACCCGGCCGCGCAGCACCTGGATGGTGGCCTCGCCTGGGCTCTCGTGCTCGTCCAGGGCCGAGCCGGCGGTCAGGGCGAGCACCGTCTGGCGCAGGGCGTGCTCGTGCCCGCCGTACACGGTCGCGGCGCTGCGACCGCTCGACGCGGCGGCGGCCCGCTTGGCCTGCTCCCGGGCGATGGCATCCAATGAGAACTTCTCCATGCCCGCATTTTTCCCAGCCAGGACCGTTCGCACGCAAACCGCCAGGAGTCGAAGTGGGGGCGCAACCCGGGACCGTTAGGGATAAGTGCTTGCCGGGGGATAACCCGTGGGTCCCCGTTCTGGGCGCCCGGCTGCGGGCAAGCCGGCCGGCCGCCGCACACGGCCGGGATCGTGGGTCAAAACCGGTGCGGCACCCTCCGATGCCTGGACAATGTCCTATTCTGCGGTGATTCGCACCCAGCCGCTAGTACCTGTTTTCGGGATCGTGGGTCAAGCACGGCGAATAGCGCCGCGGATGACCCACGATCCCGACCCGGACCCCTCAAACGGGGCGAAATGTCCCGTTTGCCGGTCCGGTTTGCCCGTTCCGGCGCGGCGGCCCCGCATCTGACCCACAATCCCGCCGGCCGGTCCGGGCCGCCCGCACCGAGAGGCCGGCCAGCGCAGGAACCGCCTAGGGACGAGCACCAAGGGCAAGCCCACCCACGTGTCAAAAATGCGCGGGGACGGCGGGAGCGCCGTCGTCCGGGAGCCGGCGGGTGAACGGGTAGGCGGGCGCGCGCCCGAGAGGTGTGACGTGTCGGCACGGACCTGCGCTGCGGTGGCAACTTCACTCTGCTTCACTCTGCGGAGGGTCAGCACCTGTTGACATTTGTCCCAAAAATTGCCGAGCCGGTGACGCGCGTTCGACTTGCTGAAGCTCAGAGTTCACTTCGACCGCGACAATCACTGATTGGTAACGCCTCCCGGTCGGGCGCGTGCGTCCTGAATCCCGAGGCGGAAATCCCGCGGGTGCCTGGAGGTGCCGTGGCAGCATTGGCAGGCGTCGGCCTGGGCTCCGTGCTTAGCTCCCCCGGGACGCTCCTGCGCGCGTGGCGCGCGGAGATGGGCTGGACGCAGGACGACGTCGCGCGGACGACGCGGGTCAGCCGTACCGCCGTGACCAGCTGGGAGACAGACACGAGGCGGATTCCCGCCCGCGCGCTTACGGACCTGGATTTCGCCTACGTGGCCGGCGGCTGCCTGACCGATCTCGCGCAGGCGATCGGCTTCCATCGGGGGTTCTCCGGTGGCCCCGGGGTCGCGGGACCCCGTCGCCGCTGGGGGCACGTGTTCCTGGGGGAGCCGGGACCGGTCTGGGCGTGGGTCCGTCCCGCGGCCGGTGACCGCGTCGCCGGCTACACCCGGATGGAGCTGCTCGGCATGCGCTTTGACGAGGTGACCGGTCCTGATGGCATCTTCCTCAGCCAGCCGTACGCGAGCTCGCGCCTGCCGCTGCGGGTGATGCTGACCGAGCCGGGCTGGGTTGACTTCGGCCGGGGCACGATACCGGCGTGGCTGGAGCGCCCGCTCAAGACCAGCGCGGGCTTCGCCGACGTACAGGTCATCATCGCCAGGCACCCGGTGATCGGATGCTACGTCCGGGAACTCCAGGACCGGGACCGCGGCGCTCCGGAGACGCTGCGGGACCGGTTGCGGACGCTGGTCGGCCCGGAGCGGTGGGACCTGCTGGAGTGCCAGGCGCGCCGCCAGGCGCCGTCCGACGACGTGCCCGCGAATGCCGTGGCTGACCCGCGACCGCCCGGCACGGCAGAAGACCGGATTGTGCTGCACCGCTTGCTGCGCCGGGCGCGAGGCATGTCGCAGGCCGATGCCGCGGCGGCCGCAACCGCGCTGCTGGCGACGGCTGGCCGTGCGCGCGAGGAGGACCGGATCACCCGGCAGCAGGTGCGCAACTACGAGGAGGGACGGGCCAGCCGCGTCCGGCACATGCCCGCGCTGCTCGACATCACCTACGGCGCGTTCGGCTGGAGCTGCCGGGAGCCCGTCCGGGTGACGAGGACCGCGGCCGGCCTGTTCGAGGCCGCTTTCCCCGGCTGGTGGGCGGGCCCGGTCGGCGTGACAGCCGTCCCGTCGGCCGCCTTCCCGTCCACCGGTAGCCTCACGCTGATTTCCCGCAACCGGAGATCTGACTGCCCCTTGACCGGCGCGGGCTCCCGCGGCCCGGTGACGGTCGAGCGCCTGCGACTGCCCGGTGAGCCTCCGCTCCGCCTGCGGGTGCCGCCGGGCTGGCAGTTGCGGGCACACATGGGCCACGACGACGACGCCATCGACGGTGACACCATGTGGCGCCCGGCCGACGCCGCGGCGGTCGGGCGGCTCTTCGAGGTCTCCGTTCAGGTCTGGCTGCGCCAGCTTGGCCGCACGGAGGCCGACCTCGAACGCGCCCTGCGGAGCGAGCTGCGGGCATAGTCACGGCAGCGTAGTCACGGTCCTGGCCGTCCGGCGGCACAGAATTGGCCACGCGCACCCGCACTGCGGCACATTCCTGGTTATCCGCTGCGACTTGTTTGGCCATGTCGACTGAAGTGACCGATAGGGAGGCCGGCGTTTCTCGTCCGTTCACCTGGGCCTGTTGACGTCTGGGACGACAGTTCGAGCCATTTCGAATGGAGTGCTCCTGTATGTCTCCAGAACAGTCATCACCACCGCCCGCGTCCAGCGGCCGGATCGGGCCGCGCGCGGCCCGGCCCGCCCCGCTCGGCGGGCGCCCGTCGGCCCGCTGGGCCACGGTGGCCGCCGCCATCGTCGTATCCGCGGCCGCCGCCGGCTGCTCGGCGAGCCCGGCGAGCACCGCCGCCGCAGCGAGCCACGACGGCGCCGCCGACCTGACGGCTGCCAACGGTCAGCAGGCGACCGCCGGCCGGGAGAGCTTCACCGCCCTCCACATCAGCCTGGCCTCCGGCGACGGAGCCGCCGCGGTCGGCTCGGCGGACGCCTCCGCCGCCGACGTGACGATTACCGCGACGAGCCTGACCAGGCTCACCTACACCGCCACGGCCGCCGGCGGCGGGCTGGACCACCCGCAGGGCCTGTCCGCCGACAACGGTACGGTGTACGTCTCCAACACCGATGCCAGTGTGGTGGGCGCCATCGCGAACGGAGCGACCACGCTCGTCGCCGGGTCGCTGGCGAACACCGGTGAGACGGGCGACGGCGGGCAGGCGTCCGCCGCGACCGTTAACCACCCGACCGGCAGCGCCGAAGACGCCAAGGGCGACATCTTCATCGCCGACAGCGAGGGCAACGAGATCCGGGAGATCACCCCGGATGGCGTCATCCACCGCATCGCCGGCGACGGCCGGGAAGGCTCCCGGCTGGCCCCCGGCAGCGCCACGTCCAGCGAGCTGGACCAGCCGCAGGCCGTGGCGGTCACCGCCAACGGCGACCTGATCATCGCGGACACCGGCAACAACCGGGTACTCGTGGTGACACCGTCCGGGAAGATCGCCGTCGTCGCGGGCGACGGCATCCCCGGGTACCGGGGCGACCACGGCCTGGCCGCGCGCGCCGAGCTGAACCAGCCCAGCGGCGTCGCGGTCGACGGGCAGGGCAACGTCTACATCGCCGACTCGTCCAACAACCTCATCCGCCGGGTGGATGCCAAGACTGGCATCATCACCACGGTCGCGGGCGACTACGCCGCGGACCAGGCCAACGACGGACAGGGCGGCGACACCGGTGACGGCGGCCCGGCCACCGCGGCCGAGCTGCAGGACCCGCAGGGCGTCGCCATCGACGGCTCCGGCGACCTGTTCATCGCCGACACCTTCAACAACGCGATCCGCGTGGTCACCCCGGCCGGCACCATCTCGAGCCTGTGGACCGCCCAGGGCACCCCGTACGCGATCGCAACCGACCCGTCGGCCGCCGGCACGGTGTACTTCGCCGACACGTCCAGCAGCCGGATCGAAGAGGGGACGTACACCATCGCCACGGCGACGGCGTCCTCGTCGGCTAGCTCCTGACGCGCCCGCTACGAGACGAAGAAGAGGCAGCAGAGATAGCAATGGCTAACAAGCGCGTATTCTCGTTCAACCCGGCGATGTCCCGCCGGGGCTTCGTCGCCAGTGCGTCAGCGCTGGCCGGCGCCGCCGGGCTGGCTGGCGTCCTCCCCGAGCGCCTCGCGGAGGCGGCGACCCGCAGTCCCAAGGACTTCCACCTGTCGCAGGTCAAGCACCTGGTCTTCCTCATGCAGGAAAACCGGTCCTTCGACCACTACTTCGGCACCTACCCCGGCGCCCGCGGGTTCGCCGACCCGACGGCGATCCGGCAGTCGAATGGCCGGTCGGTGTTCCAGCAGAACGACCCGTCCAACCCCGACGGGTACCTCGAGCCGTGGCACATGTCGACCATCACCAGCGGCGCGGCGGCCGTGCCGTCCCTGTCGCACGACTGGCGGGACCAGCACTCCGCGTGGAACTTCGGCAGGAATGACCGCTGGCTGCTCACCCACGTCGCTTCCGACGGCGACACCAACGGCTCGTTCACCATGGGTCACTACACTCAGCAGGACATCCCGTTCCACTGGGCCGTGGCGCAGTCGTTCAGGCTGTGCGACAACTACCACTGCTCGGTGCTGGGTCCGACCGACCCCAACCGGCTGCACTGGGAGATGGGCACCAACGACCCGCAGGGTACGGCCGGCGGCCCGGTGCTGGAGACCGGCGGCAAGCACGACCTGACCTTCGAAACCTCGTATGAAACGCTGTACAACGCCGGCTACAGCATCAAGTGGTACCACGCGAGCGGCTGGATCGGCCCCACCGACGGCAACTACTTCGTCCAGTTCCAGACCCCGGGCCTGGTGCCGGAGGCGCTGTACAACGCCATCATCAGCACCTCCACACTGTACGGCGACGGTACTCCCGGCGGGATCGGCAATCCGCTGAGCCCGACGGCGGCGAGTAACGCCCAGCTGGCGTTCGAGGAGGACTGCGCCAACGGGGTGCTAGCCGACGTGTCGTTCCTCGGGACCGGCGCTTCGGAGCACCCGCCGGCGATCCCGGCGGCCGGCGCGCAGTTCCTCGCCTCGAAGCTGGAGGCCCTGGCCGCCAACGAGGACCTGTGGAACAGCACCGTGTTCATCCTCAACTACGACGAGAACGACGGGTTCTTCGATCATGTCGTCCCGCCGACGCCCGACCCGAAGGAGTACCCCGAGGAGTTCGTGCACCTGCCCTCGCCGGCGGGCACCCCCGGTGGCGGCCTGCCCGTCGGCGGCGGGTTCCGGGTGCCGGCCTTCGTGATCTCGCCGTGGACGGTGGGCGGACAGATCTTCTCCGAGGTCGCCGACCACACCTCCTGCCTGCGCCTGATCGAGTCGGTGGCCGCGGCCGGCGGCCTGTCGGCCAAGGGCCCGGTCACCTTCCCGTTCATCAGCCGCTGGCGGCGCAAGACCTTCGGTGACTTTACCGCTGCGCTGCGCCCGGTCGCGGCGCAGGCCGCGCCGTCGAACACCCAGTTCGACCCGGCGACCACCGCCGCCAACCTGGCCTCTCAGGAGACGGCGGCCCTGCAGCCGATGCCGCCGCGGCCTGCCGCGACGCAGGACTTCCCCTACCTGCCTGCCGGCAAGGACGTTATCTAAGCGGGGTCGGCACCGAGTCAGTCGCCGGGCCGCCCGCGCCACGGGCGGCCCGGCAACGCCGTTGACGCGAGGGCCGGACCCGCTGAGGCTGTATTCAGGCCCGGAAGACCGGAAGATGAGCGCGCCGCGCGCGCACAGAAGAAGACTGGAGCATCGTGCTACCGGAGAGCATCAGGCACTTCATCGGCGGGCGGGAGGCGTACAGCTCCTACCGGAAGACGTTCGGGGTGCCTGATCCGGCGACCGGGAAAGAGCTCACCCGGGTCGAGATAGGCGTCGGCGCCGACATCAACCAGGCGGTGCTGGCGGCGAGTGCCGCGCTTGAGGCTGATCCATGGGCCCGCCTGCCCGCCGGTGAACGGGCCGGGATCCTGGAGCGGATCGCGGACGGGATCGAGTCCCGGGCCGACCAGATCGCGAACTTTGAGGCGCTCGGCACCGGCCTGCCGGTCACGCAGGCGAGGGTGCAGGCGGGCCGGGCGGCCGGGTGCTTCCGGCTCGCCGCTGCCGCCATCGCGGCAGCGGCGGAGGACCGCTTCCCATCCGCTGGCCGATCCGGGTACCCGCTACGCCGTCCGGCCGGCGTCGCCGGGGTGGTCACGTCGTGGCGCGCGGCGTTCCTGGGGCAGGCGCGAGCGGTCGCGCCCGCGCTCGCGGCAGGCTGCACGGTCGTGCTTCAACCCGACGTCTGGGCACCGCTGTCGGCCGCGCTGCTGCCGGAGATCACGACCGGGGCTGGCCTGCCCGGCGGTGTCCTCAACATCGTGCACGGCACCGGCGACTGGCGGGGCACCAGCGGCGGGGGAACCGCGGCACGGGACGCCCTGATAGCGCACCCGCGGGTGCCGCTGCTCTCGCTCGCCGGAGACGCCGCCACCGTGGACCAGGGCGCGCGAGACGCCGCCGCGCACCGCAAGCGCCTGTCAGCGGACCCGGCCGGAAACTCGCCGTGCGTCATCTTCGCCGACGCCAACCTGGACCGGGCGGCCGACAGCGCCACCTTCGGCGCCTTCTCGCTGAACGGCGGCCGTCGCACCGCCGCCTCCCGGATCCTGGCCGAGCGGCCCGTCTACGACTCCGTCGTCGGCCGCCTCGCCGAACGCGCCGGACGCATCCGGGTGGGCGACCCAACGGACCCGTCGACGGAACTCGGGCCACTGGTCCATCTCGAGCTCCGCGACCGGGTCATGTCCCGCGCGCGGGTCGCCATCCGGGAGGACGCCAGACTGGCCGCCGGCGGCCGGCGGCCGCCGGGTCTCACCGAGGGGAACTACCTGTCCCCGATCGTCCTCGCCGGCGTGACGCCAGAGATGCGGATCTTCAGCGAAGTGATCTCGGGGCCGGTGGCGTGCGTGACGCCGTTCGACACCGAGGAGGAGGCCGTCGCGCTGGCCAACGCTGTCAATGCCAACACGGGCAATGCCAACACGGGCAATGCCAACACGGGCAATGCCAAGGCGGGCAATGCCAAGGCGGGCAACGCCACCGCCGGCGCGCCCGCGGCCTACATCTGGACAGCGGACCCGCGGCGCGCCCGCCGCCTGGCAACCGCCATCGACTCCCCCGTGGCCTGGGTCAACGCGCACAACGCCGACGACCTGCGCAACCCACCGGGCGGAGCGGACGGCATCGACTTCTACACTCAGTCCAGCGTCATCCACGTCGCGGCGGACGACGGACCCGTGCCGTGGCTCGGCGGATGACCGGTGTTGCACCGGGCGGACCGGCGCGCCTGCTCCATGCCCGCGCTCCATGCCCGCGTCTTCCCGGCCTGGACCGTTCGCAGTCGAAGTGGGAGCGCAACCCGGGACCGTTAGGGATATGGATGCTTTTGCAGCGCCGAGGCGGACGTCACCCACGGCGGGGGGATCGCCGGAGCACCGTCGTCCGGGAGCTGGCGGGTGAACGTGTGGCGGGCGACCGCCATCAGCGCCAGCAGCGAGCGCTCGCGGGCCGCGAACGCCGCCGGGCTCAGGACGCCCCGGTCGCGCTTCGCGCGGGCGAGGGCCAGCTCGGTCGCGGCGAGCTGGTAATCCGACATCGCCTTCGCGCCGGGCCGGCCGTGCGTCTCCCGGGCCCACGTGCGCGCGGTGCCGCGGGACCGCAGCGAGGCGAGCATCGCCACGTCATCGGCGGTGACCAGGCCGGTGTCCGCGTAGGCCGGGAGATGGTGCCGGATCAGCCCGACCATCCGGCGGCGGTCCGCGATGAGCAGCATGACCAGGCCGAACAGGACGCAGGCCATGATCAGGTACCCGGCGACCAGGCCCGCGACGCCAAACAGCGACAGGCCGTTCCACGTGCCGTGCAGCACGACGGCCGCGAGCCAGCCGAGCGCGACCGCCCGCCAGGCGCCGTAGCGGCGGTTGGCGGCGTAGGCGACGCCGAGCCCGGTCATGGACGTGAAGATCGGGTGCAGCAGCGGAGAGAGCACCCCGCGCAGCACGAACGTGTAGCCGAGCAGCGCGATGCCGCCGCGTTCCGGGGTGACGATCGCGTTGATGTAATAGCCGACGTTCTCCACCATCGCGAAACCGAGTCCCACCATGGCGGCGTAGATGACGCCGTCGGTCGGGCCGTCGAACTCGGCGCGGCGGCGCCAGAGCAGGCCGACGAGGACCAGGCCTTTCAGCGTCTCCTCGATGACGGGCGCGCCGAAGGTGGCCGCGACGTACTCGCCGGTCGACGCGCCGAGGGCGGGCATGGTCACGTACTCAAGGTCGGCGGTGTTGATGACGAGCGCGGCGAGCGCGGCGACGCCGGCGCCCCAAAGGAAGGCGAAGGCCAGGTTGGCCCGCGGCTCCGGTTCCAGCCGGTCCATCCAGAGCACGACCACCACGAGCAGCGGTACGGGGACGAGCGCGAGCGGCAGCGCGATCGCGAACGGCAGCACGCCGTCGCCTGCCGCGAACGACTGCACGGCGTCGATCCCGAGGGCGACAAGCGCGCACGCGAAGGTGACCGCGATGCCGACAATGAATGACACCGGTGTCCGGCCGGATGGGCGGTCCGCGAGTACCGCCGCCGGGTCGAACGGCCCCGTGTTGAAAGGCACCGGCTCGGTCATGTGCGGAAGCATACTGTGCTGAGGGGCCGGCCGACGGTGCCCGGGACGTCCTGACAGCACGTCCTGACAACGTCCGGACGGCACCATATTGGTCTAGACCTTACTCGGACTTTGGTCTAGACCAACGATACGGTGAACCTTACGGAAACGCGCATCCCCCGCACGTTCCCTCGCCACCATGTCGGGATAGGCTTTGTAATCGTGGCAAGGTGGCCACGGGGGAAAATTCGGAAGGATGACAACGTGAGCAAGCATGCCCTCGACTGGACTCCCGCCGATGGGCGGGCCGTCGACCTGATCCGGGTCCTGGCGATGGACGCCGTGCAGAAGGTGGGCAACGGGCACCCTGGAACCGCCATGTCGCTCGCGCCGGCCGCGTACCTGATGTACCAGCGGTTGCTGCGGCACGACCCCGCCGACCCGAAATGGCCCGGCCGTGACCGGTTCGTGCTGTCCTGCGGCCATTCGTCGCTGACCCAGTACATCCAGCTGTACTTCTCCGGGTACGCGCTGGGCATGGATGACCTGAAGTCGTTCCGCACCTGGGGATCAATCACGCCGGGCCACCCCGAGCACGGGCTGACCCCCGGCATCGAGGCCACCACCGGGCCGCTCGGCCAGGGCCTGGGCAACGCGGTTGGCATGGCGATGGCCGCGCGCCGCGAGCGCGGCCTGCTTGACCCGGACGCGGCACCGGGCGAGTCGGTGTTCGACCATTTCGTCTACGCGTTCGCGTCCGACGGCGACATCGAAGAGGGCATGACCCACGAGTCGTCCGCGATCGCCGCGGTGCAGGAGCTCGGCAACCTGATCGTGCTCTACGACGACAACCACATCTCCATCGAGGACAACACCAGGATCGCCAAGGACGAAGACGTCGCCGCCCGGTACGAGGCGTACGGCTGGCACGTGCAGCGGCTGTCCTTCGTCGGCCCCGACGGCGAGTACCACGAGGACACCCACGCGCTGTACGACGCGTACGAGAACGCCAAGGCGGTCACCGACAAGCCCTCCTTC
>Ga0210395_10002938_pt1 | contig 13150 bp, 15 predicted proteins | sample IncBWH4OmetaG_FD_150861 | JGI IMG/M metagenome (GOLD analysis project Ga0210395, IMG submission 150861) | Forest soil microbial communities from Barre Woods Harvard Forest LTER site, Petersham, Massachusetts, United States - Inc-BW-H-4-O ... | reverse complement strand
GCCGAAGAAGACCGCCGGACCGCTCTGGGCATAGTGCCAGGCGATGTCGGCGACGCACTCGGCTGGGCTCTGTGGCGCGATCAGGCCGCGGATCCATTCGGGGACGAAGAAGCCGGCGTTGATCTGCGGGTGGGCGGAGAACGGCGTCTGGCGGCGTTCGATGCGCTCCGACGCTTCGCAGGCGATGATGCCGGCGAAGGCGTCGGGATGGCGATAAGCCAGCTCGAGGCAGATCTCGCCGGACATCGAGGCGCCGAGGACGATCGGACGCCGCAGGGCTGTCGCCTTAACGAATTCCATGATCAGGGCGACGTAGAGATCCGTGTTGAGCCGCCATGAACCGGGGATTCCTCTGGCGGGTGGCGGCGACTTGCCGTGCCAGGGGAGATCAAAGGAAACCATTCGATGCGACGCGCTTATCCGTCGGTCGGTCATCAGGCGGTGGAACTGCCGCCCGTCGGCACCAGCGGTGTGCAGGCACAGCAGATCACGGCCACCGCTGCCCGTTTGCTCATGATAAATCTGGTAGGTGGTGCCACCGACAGTCACCGGCACGTAGCCGCCGGTCACGGGCGGCGCGGGCGTCGGCGTGCCGAGGGGCGGATGAAGCGAGGCAGACACTGGGGTGGTGCGGCCGAGCGCCAGCCATTTGCCCACCTCCAGGACTCGGCGCACGACGTGGCAGTGCTGCAGGAACGCCAACTGGTCGCCGCGCACCGAGAACTCCGGCACGCGGGCCAGCATGGCGAAGATCGCGTGATGGTGCCGCGGCGGCACGGGGGCGAGGAATTTCTCCCAGACCGGAGTGGGTGCGGCCAAAGTGAACTGAGGGACTCCGCCGCCCGACAATCGGCCTTCGGCGAAGGCAAATGTGGTGTTCGCGCCGTCGTCGACCACAGTGAAGGCCACCGACCAGGGACCACGCCAGACGGCCAGCACCGCATCATCGGCGCAGGCCTCGTACCAGGCGGCGGCATTCGGCCACGCGCTCATGCCGGGTCGATCAGACGCAGGACGGCGGGGTGGTAGGCCTCGGCGTTGCCCGCCTGCTCGGACTCGCGCAGGCGCTGCATGGTCAGTTCGGCTCCTGGGACAGCGAGGCCGGCGGCCGCCGCCATTTCCAGCGCGTAGGACAGGTCCTTGATCGCGTAGCGCGTGGAGAAGGCGCGCTCCGGGAAATCGCGTGGCAGCATGGACTTCATGCCGTGACTGCGCAGCACGAAGCTGTCGCCGGAGCCCTTGGCGATGGTGGGCAGCAGCAGTTCCGGGGCCACGCCGTTGCGCCGGCCAATCGCCATCGCCTCGGCCAGCGCTGCTGTATGCTGAAACACCAACATGTTGTTGAGGATCTTCACGACCTGCCCGCAGCCTATGCCGCCGCAATGCGTCACGTCAGTGCCCATTGTCTCCAGGATTGGGCGGATGTGTGCAAACACCGGGTCCGTGGCGCCGACCATGATGGAGAGCTCGCCGCGGGCGGCGGCCTCGCGGGTGCGAGCGACGGGCGCATCGGCATAATCGATCCGGCGCGCGGCCAGTCGTGCGCCGATCTCGCGGGTGAGCGCCACCGACGAGGTGGAGGTGTCCACGAGACATTGGCCGGGCGAGAGGTGAGACTCGAGCGCGGCTACAACCGCGGCGACCGCCTTGCCGTCCGGCAGCGACAGCAGGATCAGGTCGCATTTTTCCGCAATTTCAGCGAGTTGTGCTGGCTTAACGCCATCGGCGGCCAGCCGCGCCAGAGGCTCCGGGCGGAGATCGTGCGCCAGCACGGGGCGGCCGGAGCGGCGGGCGAGGTGGCCGCACATCGGCTCGCCCATCACGCCGAGACCGATGAAGCCGAGAGTGGCGATCGGCCGCAAGGTGGCGGATGCGTCGGGCATATCGCGGCTCTCCTCGGGCTGTGCCGGGCAGTCTAGACTGCGCTACCGGTAACCGGGAGAGGGCCATGTTCGCGTCGGTGCGTGGCACACGGATCTATTTCGATGTGGAAGGCATGGGGCTGGTGCCGGATGGCGCCACCATGCGCGAGCGGCCCGTGGCAATGGTTATCCATGGCGGCCCGGGCGGCGACCACAGCGGGTTTAAGCCTGCCTTTTCGCCGCTCGCTGCGCGCATGCAGCTGGTGTATTTCGATCATCGCGGCCAAGGGCGATCCGACCCCGCCGATCCCGCAACCTACACGCTGGACGAGAACGTCGAGGACTTGGAGGCGCTGCGGCGTCACCTGGGTTTGGGGCCGATCGTATCGATCGGCACATCCTATGGAGGGATGGTCGCGATGGCGCATGCCGCACGGTATCCCGATGCGGTGTCGCACCTGGTGCTGATCGTGACCGCGGCGCATGGCGGGTTCATCCCGCGCGCCGAGGCGTTCGTCCGCGAGCGAGGTTCGGCCGAGCAGCGGGCGGTGTGCGAGACGCTATGGGCCGGGGCTTTCCGCTCGGCCGAGGAGATGCGGCATTACTACGCGGTGATGGGGCCGATGTATGCGCGCTCGCACGATGCGGCGGCAGGGAGTGCGGGCCGGGCGCGGACAATCCATTCGCCCGAGCCAATCAATCGGGCGTTCGGGCCGGACGGTTTCCTGCGGCAGTTTGACCTGCGGGGGGAACTGGGGCGCATCAAGGCGCCGACGCTGGTGCTGACGGGGCGGCACGACTGGATCTGTCCGCCGGAGTTCTCGGAGGAGATCGCGCGGCTGATCCCGGGCGCGGACCTACGGGTGTTCGAGCGGAGCAGCCACTCGATCCGGAGCGATGAGCCAGAGGCGATGGTGGATGCGATTTCGGGGTTTTTGGTGTATCGGTAAGCGAACGATTGTACTGGTGACGCGGATCGCGCTCTCCTGAGCGTCACGTCGCCATGTACCCGCCATCGACATTATATGCCGCGCCGCTCACAAACGAGGCTCGGTCGGAGCATAGCCACACCACCATCTCGGCGATCTCCTCCGGCTTGCCCATGCGATGGAACGGCACCTTCGCCATCAGCTCCGCACCGCGGCGACGCATCGTGTCCTCGGTCATCGGCGTCTCGATATAGCCGGGACACACCGCGTTCACCCGCACCTTGTCGTCGGCGTATTCCAACGCCGCGGTCTTGGTCAGCCCGACCACGCCATGCTTCGCCGCGACATAGCCGGACGAGGTGGGCAGTCCGATCAGGCCGGCGATCGATGCGGTGTTGACGATGGCACCACCGCCCTGCGCCACCATCTGCTCCAGCTCGTACTTCATACACAGCCAGACACCCTTTAGATTCACTGCGATCATCCGGTCGAATGCGGCTTCCGACCACTCAGCGGTCTTCCTGCCTCCCGCATCCACATGGAAGCCTGCGATGCCGGCGTTGTTGAACGCGCAGTCGAGCCTGCCATAGGCCGCGACCACCGACTTCACCGACGCCGCGACTGCGCTTGCATCGGTGACATCGCCGGTCAGCGTCATCGCCTGACCGCCCCCCCGATTGATCAGTGCCACCGTCTCCTGCGCCGCTGCTTCGGCCGCATCGGCGACCGCAACGCGGGCCCCTTCGCGCGCGAACGCCAGCGCCGTGGCGCGGCCGATGCCGCCACCGCCGCCGGTGATCAGAGCTGACTTGCCATCCAGCAATCCCGCCATATCTACCTCCTTGGCTGCGTTTCTTCCCATCGTCTCGTAACAAGGCTAGCATAACAGGGCGGGCAATGGATCACCGGGTGATGCGCGAGGAGATACTGGCCTACAAGCGAGAGCGTATTCTCGAAGAGGCAGTCAAGCTGTTCTACCAGCGAGGCTTCACTGGCACCACGCTCGACGACATCGCCGCGGAACTGGGGGTCACCAAGCCGTTCATTTACACGCATTTCCGTAGCAAGACCGATCTGTTGGCAGCGCTGTGCAAGCCGACCATCGAGCTGTCGCTGGAAGCGGTCGCCCGTGCCGCGAAGTCGCCCGGTTCGCCCACCGCACGGTTGCACCGCGCGATCGTTGGCTTCACCGAGGTTGTGCTGTCGCGCCAAGCCAACATCGCGATCTATTTCCGCGAGGAGAAGAACCTGGCACCCGATGCGCTCACCGAGATCAACGCGCTGCGCAAGAAGTTCGACCGCGTGCTGTCCAACCTGCTGACCGAAGGTGTTGCGGCCGGCGAATTTGACGTTGGCGACGTGAACCTTGCCGCGCTGGCGATCGGCGGCATGATCTCGTGGGCCTATACTTGGCATCGTCCGGAAGGGCGGCTCCCGCTGGAGGACATGTGCGAGCGCATGGCCGACCTTGCGTTGCAGATGGTGGGTGCGCGGAGCAAGGTGACGGTCTGACAGCCGACTGGCCGGCAGCGTCAATTCCACAGCGCATTTTTCAGCGCCGTTGCCATCATCTCTAAGGCCATTCCAGCCGCGCGGATGATCCTGCCCTGGCCGACAAAGCCGTGCAGCTGATCCGAGAAATGCAGGTGGATCACCCGCACACCCTCACGTTCCAGCCGCTCCGCATACGCCACACCCTCGTCGCATAACGGATCGTAAGTCGCGGTCAGCACCAGCGCGGGCGCCGTGCCGGACAGGTCCGCAGCGCGCAGTGGCGAGGCGCGCCAATCAGCGCGGTCTTTCGGGCCATGCAGGTAGTGGTCGATGAACCAGTCCATCGTCTTCGCGGTCAGCGGCACGCCTTCGGTGACGCGTCGATAGGAGTCATGCGTCATGCCCATGTCGGTCGCGGGGTAGACTAGCAACTGAAACACCAGCGGCGGCAGATCGCCGTCGCGCGCCATCAGCGCCATCACCGCCGCAAGATTTCCGCCAGCAGAATCACCGCCTACTGCGACGCGCCCGCGATCAATGCAGAGAGCATCCGACTGCGCGATCACCCAGCCGGTCGCTGCCGCGCAGTCATCCACCGCGGAAGGGAACTTATATTCGGGCGCCATCCGATAATCGACCGAGACCACGCGGCACTTCGCCGCGTTCGCGTAATGCCGGCATGCCACGTCGTGTGAGTCGAGATCGCCCAGCAGCCAGCCGCCGCCGTGATAGTACACCAGTGCGGGCAACACCTCGTCTGCCTTGGTGCCGATCGGCCGATAGGTGCGCAGCGGGATCGAACCATGCGGCCCGGAGCACGACAGATCGCGCACCTCGGCAACATCCTGCGGATCCGGCTGTACTACTGCGCGGCCGGCGCTAAACGACTGCCGCGCTTCGTCCGGCGTCAGCGTTTCCATCGGCGGACGTCCTGCCGCGCGCATCATGGCGAGCAGAGTTTCGGCGTCGGGATCGAGCGGCATGCGCGAACTCCTCAGTTGGTCCAACCGATGATGGCAGCCGCCACGTCCGCGGGCTTGTCGAGTTCGGCAAGATGCCCGGCGCCTTCGATCACCCTCGTCTCCGCCCGACCGGCAATTCCCTTGGCGATGCGATCGGCATAGCTGCGTGGCATGATGCGATCGTGCTCGCCCCAGATCAGCAGCGTCGGCGCGTTGATCAGCTTCAGACGCTTCTCGAGCTTCGTGTTGCCGAGGGGCCAGAAGATGCGTGCGGCGGCTTCGTTGGCGCGCGTTTGTTCGATCGGCCATTCGACCGAATTGGCGCCCTCCGGCACCGACTTCAGCGCCTTCCAGATCTCGGGATCAGCGCACATCAGGCCGGGCACCGCATCGGCGCGCTGTGCCCAGGGATCGGTCGGTGGATCGGCCTCGTCGAACAGGCCGAACGGCGCGATCAGCGCCAGCCGTCGCACGCTTGTCGGCCAAAGCGCCGCCATCTCCGCAGCCATCGATGCGCCCACTGAACTACCGGCAAGGTCGGCGCCATCCAGTCCCGCCTTCGCCAGCAGATCATGCACCGCGAGCAGCCAGTCGAGATGCGTATCCAGTGCGGAATGACCCCGGTCGCCGCCCGGGAAGCCAGGCAGCGACGGCACGATCACCGTGCGGTGCTTCGCCAGTTCATCGAGGAACGGCACCCACCGCGGCAACCCGCCGAAACCGGCGAGAAACCCCAGTTTCGGGCCGCTGCCCTTGCGCCAGACGCGGGTGGCAAAGCCGTTGACATCGACGGTCAGCGTTTCGGGTTCGCTCACGGCATACTCCACTGCTGGGCGACGCTTACTGGCCGGTAGTATCGGCGACCCCTTGGCACGTCAATCGCGCCCACCGCCGGTCAGCGGCACGAACGCCACAGGTAGAACGGTGCGTTGCGTCACCGTTCCCGTCGCGTCCTTGGTAACCAGTAGCAGCTCCTGGTCGCCGTGCCGTGGGCCGACCGGAATGACCATGCGACCGCCGGGGCGTAGCTGTTCGAGCAACGCGGGTGGTATGTCGGGCGCCGCAGCGGTGACGATGATCGCGTCGAACGGTGCGCGTTCTGGCCAGCCGAGGCCACCGTCGCCGGTACGCAGTTCGACGTTGTGGCAACCTTGTCCCGCCAGGGCGGCCGCTGCGCTGGATGCGAGCTGCGGGATTGCCTCGATCGAGCAGACGCTGCGGGCAAGCTCGGCAAGCACCGCCGCCTGGTATCCGGACCCAGTGCCTATTTCGAGCACTGTGTGCCCTGGCTCCAGGTCGAGCAACTCGGTCATCAGTGCGACGATGAACGGCTGCGATATTGTCTGACCATGCCCAATCGGCAGCGGTCTGTTCTCGTAGGCTGAACGCTCGGAGCCCGGTGCCACAAACGCCTCGCGCCGCACTTCGGCAAGCGCTGTGGCAACCCGTGGCGAAAGCGTCGCGTGACCGGTCCAGTGTGCAGTCTCGCGCATCTCGGCAGCGATCTCGGTCAGCAGTGCAGAACGCTCGTCCATGCCAATTCCTACCACGTGTCTCCGCTTTGCGCGCCAAGCCGAGCGGGGTGTAGCGTTCGGAACCAAATCATCCGAGGAACGATACGATGGACGTGCACGAGGCCGGCGCTGCGACCGACCACATCGCGAGGGCGCGCAGGCTGGCGCCGCTGCTGACCGCGGCTGCTCCGCGCATCGATGAAGCACGCGAGCTGCCGTCTGATGTGCTGGACGCGATGCACGGCGAGGGCATGTTCCGACTGCTGGTGCCGCGCTCGATCGGTGGCGCGGAACTTGATCCAGCGACCTACATCCAGTGCGTGGAAGCGATCGCGAGCGGCGATGCCTCGGTCGCCTGGTGCATGAACCAAGGTTCCGGTTGCTCGATGTCGGCCGGATATCTCGAGCCGCGTGTCGCGCGCGAAGTGTTCGGTGGCGAGCGCGACGTGTTGGCCTGGGGCATGGGACCTGGTGCGAAGGCGATGCGCGTCGAGGGCGGCTGGCGCATCACCGGCACATGGGCATTTGCCAGCGGCAGCCGCCATGCAACGTGGCTTGGCGCGCATTGTCCGTGCTTCGAGGCCGACGGCACGCCGCTGCGTCATCCTGATGGAAGGCCTGGGAACGCACCATGCTGTTCCGCCGCGAGATCGCGACCATCAAGGATGTCTGGCAGGTGGTGGGACTTCGCGGCACGGGTAGCGACACATATTCGGTGCAGGATCTGTTCGTCGATGATGCACACACGATAACCCGCGACCGGCCGGAGGAGCGCCGCGAACCGGGGCTGATCTACCGCTTCGCCGCGATGCAGATCTATGCATCGGGCTTCGCTGCGGTCGCACTCGGTGCCGCGCGCGCAGCGCTCGACGCTTTCATCGACCTTGCCCGTGGCAAGACACCGGCCCTGACAACGAGCGCATTGCGCGACAATGCAGTGATTCAGTCGGCCATCGGGATCGCCGACGCGAAGCTGAATTCCGCCCGCATTTGGCTGATCCACGTGCTGCGCGAGACGCAGGACGCGGTGACGATCGCCGGCGAGCTGACGACCGATCAGCGCATCGCCATACGGCAGGCTGCAACCTTTGCGATCCATCAGGCGAAGGAAGTGGTCGATGTCGCCTATCACGAGGCGGGTGCCACGGCGATCTTCGATGCCAATCCGTTTGAGCGCCGCTTCCGCGACGTGAACACGGTGACGCAGCAGGTGCAGGGCAGGCGTTCGCACTTCGAGACGGTGGGGCAGCATCTGCTCGGTTCGCAGCCGAACCTGCGCTGGCTGTAGGCTCTCCCGACCAAGCAACACCAAGGGGGAACGTTCGTGACACGCATGCTGCTTCGCGCGATCGGCGCGTGCTGGCTCCTGATGACGGTACACGCCGCGTCCGCCGCGACCACGTGGGAATGCTATGTTTACAATCCAGTGGCCACTGTCGCCGCGGTGAAGGGCATCATCCGGCTGATCGACAGCGTCAAGCGGCAGACCAATGGCGAGCTGCTGATCAATCTGCATCTCGGCGGAAGCCTGCCGATCAGCGCCACCAATATCACCGCGGCCGTGGCGGACAACGTCGTGCAGATGGGTGACGATGGGTTCGCTACGGGTAATGTGCCGATCAGCGCGATTTTGCGTCTGCCGATGCTGCTCCAGAGCGACGCTGATCTGGCCAAGGCCATGGCGATCCTGCGGCCATATCTCGATCAGGACTATGGCAAGAAGGGCATCGTTGTGCTCAGCCAGTACTCCTATCCGTTTCAGGTGCTGTGGGGACGCAAGAAGATCGCGTCGCTCGCGGACATAAAGGGCCTGAAGCTGCGGGTCACATCTGTGGAGCAGGGTGAGTTCATCCGCCGCTTTGGTGGCGTGCCGTTGACCATCGGCACCCCCGAGGTTGCCGCGTCATTGGATCGCGGCCTGGTCGAAGGGGTGCTGACCGCGAGTTCCGGCGGAGGGGTCACGTGGCATGATCTGCTGAAGTCCCGCTACGGTTTTCCCACATCGTTCGTGAATTCCACGGTGATCGTGAACCAGGACGCGTTCGACAAATTGCCGCCCGCTTCGCAGAAGATCGTGAAGGACGCCGCGACCGAGGCAGCGACATGGGCGATCGGCGAGATGAACCGCCAGGAGGATGACCTGACCGCGCAATACGCGCACGACGGCATGATCACCACGCCGGCGTCGGCGGATGACGTGAAGCTGGCGACGGAGAAGTTGCGACCCTATTGGGACGAATGGGCCAAGGCGCACGGTCCGGAGGCAAGCGAGGTGCTGGGCAAAATCCGCGCGGCGGTTGGACGATGACCAAGGTGGATGACACCGAATTCCCCGGCGAGGCAGCCGAGGAGGCGTATCATCCGGCGCCGACGCTGCTGGAGCGTGGCTGCATGGTGCTCTGCGAGATCGCGATCGGCGTGATGGCGTTTGTTGTCATCCTGGAGATCATCACGCGCAACCTGTTCGGCTTTTCCTACGAAATGTCCGAAGAGCTGGGCGGCTATATCATCGTCGGCATTACCTTCCTGAGCCTGCCGGTGTGCCAGGTGTATCGTTCCTATCATCACGTGCAGTTCATCCAGAGCCGATTGTCGCCGCGGCTGCGCGCAATGTCGCATCTGCTGTTCGATCTGCTGTCGTTGGCATTCTGCGGGGTGCTGATCTGGCAGTTGACGCGGTTCGAAATCCAATCTTGGTACTCCGGCGACGTGGCACCGACTCTGCTGGCCACGCCGTTGTGGATTCCGCGGCTGCTGATGCCGATCGGCTCGGTGGCGGTCGCTGTGTCGCTGTTGCGCTCGGCCGCGCTTAATTTACGGCGCTGTCGGCGATGAGCGTCGCACTCGCGCTGATCGGCTCGTTCGGACTTTTCTTGCTGCTGCTGGCGGCCGGCATGGCGGTACCGTTCGCGATCGCCGTGCCAGGCGTGGTGTATCTGCTGCTGCAGAATGGCGTTACCTCGCTGAAGGGCATCGGGCTCGTCACCTGGGGCAGCATGAACAGCTTCACGCTGACCGCGATCCCGCTGTTCGTCCTGATGGCCGAACTGATGCAGCGCAGCGGGTTGTCGTTCCGCATTTATCGGGGGCTGGCGAAGGTGGTGTCGCGTCTGCCGGGCGGCTTGCTGCAGACCAACATCGTTGGCTGCGCTTTGTTCGCGGCGATCAGTGGCTCGTCGGTGGCGACGGCAGCTTCGATCGGTGGCGTGGCACTGCCGCAACTGGTACAGCGCAATTACGACCGCAAGCTTTCGGCCGGTTCGCTGGCCGCGGGCGGTACTCTCGGCATCCTGCTGCCGCCCAGTATCGCCCTGATCATCTACGGCTCGTTCACCGAGACATCGGTGGCAAAGCTGTTCATGGCGGGTGTGATCCCCGGCCTGATGCTGACGGGCATGTTCATGCTGTATATCGGCGTGCGCTCGTCCTGGGGTCGCGTGGTGCCGCGCGAAAGCGGCGCCGCGGGTGGCGTGCTGCTGGCACTTGCCGACATCGTGCCGTTCGCATTGCTGATCTGCGGCATCATGGGCAGTATCTATTCCGGCGTGGCCACGCCGACCGAGGCTGCTTCCGGCGGTTGTTTGTTCGCGTTGCTGCTCTGCCTGGCGTGGGGTGAGCTGAGGTGGCGGCAATTCGTCGATGCGTTGCACCGAACAGTGCAGATCGTCGGCAACCTGCTCTTCATCATCTATGCCGCTTACATCTATGCCTATGCGATCGGCGTGGCGGGCGTGGGCGAGAGCGTCACCGCGTGGCTGGTCGGCCTCAACCTGAGCCACTTCGAGTTCTTCGCGGCGCTGTTCGTGTTGTACACGGTCCTGGGCTGCCTGGTGGAAAGCATCGGCATGATCGTGATCACCGTGCCGCTGCTGTATCCGGTGCTTGGGAAATACGGCATCGATCCGATCTGGTTCGGCGTGATTCTGGTCATGTATGTCGAGCTCGGCCAGATCTCACCGCCGATCGGTATCAACCTGTTCGTCATTCAGAGCATCTGGGACGGCGAGTTGGGCGACGTGGTGCTGGGGACAATCCCGTTCCACGTCATCATGTTCGTGTTGCTGTTCCTGCTCACGGCCTTCCCACAACTGGCGCTGTGGCTGCCGGCGCACATGAACTAGGGGTCGACGCGCGCGGTCGCGCTGCCGCTGGCTACCTCCTTGCCGTCCTGGTTGGTGGCGGACAGCGTGAGATCGACGAAGTGCTTGCCACCTTCTTCGCGGATCGCGGTTACCGTCGACTTCGCATCGAGGTCATCGCCGGGCCACACCTGATTGGTGAACCGCACCCCGAATTTGGTCAGCCGGCCGTCGCCGACATAGTTCGTCAGCATCTTGCCCGTCAGGCCCATGGTCAGCATTCCATGCGCAAACACGCTAGGATAGCCTGCCTTTTGCGTCACATAAACTTCGTCCGCATGCAACGGATTATAGTCGCCGGACGCACCGCAGTACATGGTGATCTGCGTGCGCGACAGGTTTTCGGCCACGCGCTCGCTGTGCGTGTCGCCGACCTTGAGCTGGCTTGCTTTCAGTGCCATGTGCGCCTCCTCAGCTCCGTTCCACCGGGCGTTCCGTTGTCACGCCGACGCTGCGCGCCGTGACCACAAGTTCCCCCTTCTGGTCGCGATATTCCGTGATGCGCTCGCGGAATGTCAGCTTGCCGGCACGCCTGCTTTCGCGTTCCCACGTGTTGCCGGGCTTCGTCTCAACCGTCAGCACGTCACCAGGCCGTAGCGGGCGGTGATATTCGAAGTGTTGCTCCGCATGCAGCCCACCGCCGCCGGACGGATTGCTCTCGACGCCACTCGCGGTCTTGCCGGAGCCGAACCACGGCTTGCCCGGACGCCAGCGCAACGGATAGTCGGGATCGAACTGAGCGACCGCCTGCGGGAAGGTGGGCGGCGCGATGATGCCGCCGACCTCGGTCTGCATTGCTGCCTCCGCGTCCTGGAACACTGGATTGGTATCGCCGATGGCGCGCGCGAACAGCATGATATGGCCCGCCTCGACGGGAAATGTGATCTTCGCCAACGGTTTCCTCCGATCGCTTCTCGACTGGGCGCGAAGCCTAACCCGCAACATTGCCCGCGCACAACGGGACGCGGCATAGTGCGCGCCATGCGACGCCCTGTTCGCCGCCTCGCGCGGCCCCGTATCCGCGCGGATCTCGATGCCACCGCTGTGCCAACCTGGCGTCCGCCGCGTATCGCAACCGCCGATGCCGCATCGTTGCACTTCGTGCTGTCGCCGGGCCGGCTGCCGCGCGGCCGAAGGGTCTACGCGATCGGCGACATTCACGGCTGCCTGGTCGAGCTTCGTCAGTTGCACAAAGCGGTCGTCGACGATCTTATGCGACGTCCGGCGGCGTCCGCGGTACTGCTGCATCTTGGCGATTACATCGATTTCGGTCCCGACAGTGCCGGCGTGGTTGCCCTGCTGGCCGGCGGACCGCCCGTCGCCGGTTTGCCGACCATCAATCTGATGGGCGACCACGAACGCACCGCTCTGGATGCGCTGTCAGGTGATGGCGCGGCGGCGACTGATTGGCTGCACGTCGGCGGCCAGGCAGCCTTGGATAGCTGGGGCATTGAAGCTGGCAGGCCGCGTGGCGATTGGCGTGGGAGGGTTCCAGTTGAACACATGGAATTTCTTGAGTCTCTCGCGATCGATCATCGCGATGGCGACTATCTGTTTGTGCATGCAGGCATCCGACCAGGCGTGGCGCTGAGCGGTCAGACGGACGATGACCGACTTGGCATTCGCCAAAGTTTCCTGGCGAGCGAGCAGGACTTCGGTGTCATTGTGGTGCACGGCCACTCTGCCAGTCCGTCCCCAGTGATCAGGCCGAACCGGATTGGCATCGACACTGGCGCGGGAAACGGCGGTCGACTCACCTGCGCGGTGTTCGAGGACGATGCCGTCGCCTTCCTGTCGGTGTGACTCGCCATTGACGGGTCATGCCCTTCGATCACAATGCCCGCCAAGGCGGTATAATCGGGGGAGACGACAATGACCACCTTCGTTCTGATTCATGGTTCCTACCAGGGCGGCTGGATCTGGCAGCCTGTCACGAAACGGCTGCGCGAAGCAGGTCACGACGTGTACGCGCCGACGCTGGACGGCTGCGGCGAGCGGCGGCATCAGGTTCGCCCTGGCATCGATGCGACGACACAGGCATCGGAAATCGCCGATCTGCTGTTCTTCGAGGATCTGCATGACGTGGTGCTGGTCGGAACCAGTTCGGGTGGCATGGTCGCGTGCCACGCCGCGGAACTCGCTCGCGAGCGCGTCGCGCGCCTGGTCTTCGTGGACGCTCTGGCCTTGTTCAACGGTGAGCGCATTCGCGACATCGTAACGCGTTCCACCAGCGTCACCAGCGGCCTCACG
>Ga0210395_10002932_pt1 | contig 13173 bp, 19 predicted proteins | sample IncBWH4OmetaG_FD_150861 | JGI IMG/M metagenome (GOLD analysis project Ga0210395, IMG submission 150861) | Forest soil microbial communities from Barre Woods Harvard Forest LTER site, Petersham, Massachusetts, United States - Inc-BW-H-4-O ... | reverse complement strand
CACGCGTTTCATCTAGCGACGCCGGCGCCGGATAATGCTGCGCGACGAATGCGAGGATCTCGTCGACTCGAAGCACGTCGGGAAATCCCGTATGCTGCGGCGTGACGCCAAAGCGGCGGCGTACGCAAACGTCCTGCGGCGAACCATCGAACACCGTTACCGTGCCCGCATCGCATCTGCGGATGCCGAGGGCGATCTCGAGCGCCGTCGTTTTCCCGGCGCCGTTGGGACCGAGCAGCGCGACGACCTCCCCACGTTGCAGGCCGAAGGAAAGACCTTCGAGCGCGCGGATCGTGCCATACGATTTGACGACGTCTTCAAACGCGAGAATCATGACGTAGCCGTCAAGAGCGATTGCAGCTCCGCCACATGGCTTGCGAACGCTTCGCGCCCACGTTTTGTCAGCCGGTACCGGCTGAGCGGACGGCGATTGGCGAAACTCTTCTCCTCCTCGACGTAGCCGGCATCGACCAGCTTGCTCAGGTGTGCGCCGAGGTTGCCGTTGCTGACGTCGAGCGAGCGCGCCAGCTCCGAGAACGCGATCCAATCGAAGTTCAGAAGCTCGGCAACGATGCCGAGGCGCACCTTCGAGAGCAACAGCTCGTCCATTGAATCCGGCTACTCGCGCGCGAGCAGCTCGCTCGCGCCGAAACCGGCATACCCGACGAGCATGCCGGCACCCAAGACATATCCCGCAATCCCGGGTGACGCGAAGTTCGCGACGACCAGCGAAACGATGACGAGCACGCCGGCGATCTGCGCGCGGCGGTTGCCATGCATGCCGATATACAGCAGCACGATCGCCTCCGCGACGCTCCAGATCGCCGCGCCCGCCAAACCGGGAAAGATATTGAAGACGGCGACGTCGACCACGAAGGCCAAGCCGAGCGTCAACCAAAGAACGTTGAAGAATTCGCGCTGCAACAGCGAGCTGCGCTGTAGCACGCGGCGCGTTTGCCGGCCGCGCACGATCGAAAACGCCGCGCATGCTGCGATGACGACCGGAACCGACCACGCCGCTGCTGACGGAAGCAATGCCTCATGCACCAACTGGAAAAGCACCGTAATGTAGGCCGACCCAATGCCCCAAACCACGAAATGCTCGCCGCCCGAGCAGAGCCGCTGCTGCGACTCCGCCAGGATGCGATTGACCATTTCGAGATGATCTTGGGCCGCGGCGGCGTCGAGCGGTTCCACGCTCATAGCGCTCGCATCCCGAGGAGCAGCCCGAGCGCGGCCACCAGACCGAGCGCCCAAATGGCCGCGGCGGCGACGGGATTACCGTGGCCCACGGCCCAGACGGCTGCCATCCCTAAGCCGAAGGCCCCCCAGAGCATAAACAGCTTGCCGGCGCAGTGCACATCCTTCCGAATAACCGAGTACATATTGGCCTCCAGAGTAGTCTGTGTTTTAGATTACTCTACATTTACCACGCGTTGAGACCGGCCGTCAACCCTTCGAGCATGCTTCCAGCATGCGGCTTCGTTGACGGCGGGGCTCGCGGCTGGTATCGTACCGAGGTTATGTACGCGATCATTGAGGCCGACGGCAAGCAATACCGAGTCGCCGAAGGCGACGTCATCCGCTGCGATTTGGTCTCTAGCGAAGTCGGCTCCGACGTCACCTTCGATCGTGTCGTGCTCGCGGCAAGCGACGATAACGTCGCCGTCGGCAACCCGACGGTGAGCGGCGCCTCGGTAACCGGAACCGTTCTGCGCCAAGCCAAGGACAAGAAGATCCTGGTTTTCCGCTACAAACCGAAGAAGCGCGTCCGTAAACTCAACGGCCACCGCCAACCTTTCGCCGAAGTCAAAATTACCAAGATCACGCTGCCCTAACGGCGCGTAGTTCCGTGCTCGACGTCACTTTTTACCGCGACGGACACAATCGTTTCGCCGGAGTCTCTGCCTACGGTCACGTGGATTTCGCCGAACACGGCCAGGACATTGTGTGCGCCGCGGTTTCGGGCATTCTCCAGGCCGCCCGACTCGGGCTCGAGCACTACGGCGGGGGCGCCCTCACCGCATTCCAGCAGGAGGGAGAGTTCGACGTCATGCTCGACGAGGGCGGTCGAGACCTCGAGAGCATTCAAGCCATCATCGTGACCGCCGAGCTTGCGGTTTCGCAGGTTGCCCGGCGTTTCCCGGAGCACGTGAGCGTGGCGCTCGAAAAGGTATGAAAAGCGCGAGAGACCGCATCTCGGGACGGGTAACAAACTCCGTACGTCGCGAGTAACAAACTCGACAGGTCGAAGGAGGCCGCAGGATGTCTGAAAGTTTTCGAACCACCCCGTCCGACCAGCCGTGGTCGAGTTCGGCGAACCCCGGAAACGGCTATCAAAACGCTTTCGGCGATAAGCATACGAACGACGAGGATGCCGGCGAAGCCGGTAAGGTCGTGCTCGCCGGCATACTGGGCGGCCTGCTCTCAGCGGCGGGCTATCTAATTTACCGGCGCCTTCCCGACGAACAGAAGGATCGGCTCCACACTCAAGTCCGCACGATGCTCCAACAGCGCATTACGGAGCTGCGCCAGAACTTCAACATCTAGCCCTCCGGGGTTCCCTTTTCCGGGATCGCATTTTTGTCGGGGGCGGTCTTCAAGTCGAGCGATAGGGGCTCGGGCTCGGGCGCCGGCGCAGGGGGTGCAGGTTCGGTCGTATCGGCGGCGCGTTCCATTTCAGCGATAAAAGAGTGGGACGTGTTCTGCACGTCGCGCATGAAACGCCCGGCTTGGCGCATCACCTTTGGGAGGCGATCGGGCCCAAAAAGCAAGAGCGCCAGCACGGAAACCACGAGGACGTCGGGCACGGAAAGCATCGGCGAGCAATAGCTTCAGCAGCGGCCCCAGACTTCCGCCGCGGCTGGAGAAGGGCTGGCCTGCAGGGCCGTGCAAGCATGAGTGCCCCTGGTGAAGATCGTCTACACTCGCGGCAATCGCACCGAAACGCTGGCCTCGCTAGCGACCTTGCGAAAGATCCTAAACCGGTTCGTTGCGCACCGGGTCTTTTATGAAATCTCCAGCCGCAACAAACGTGGTCACGAGTTCTTTTCAACCAAGAACGTGTTCGTGGTCGGCCTCATCGAAGTAACAAACTTCGAGCACCTGAAAATCTTGATCTTCGATGCACACAACTCGGCGCATTCGATCGAGGTTCTCGATCCCGAGACGATGCGGATCTACGACGAGATTCCCGGCCGGGGCTTCGCCATCGCTTTTGTCGGCAGCAGCGAAGGCGTCGAAACGCGGTGTTATCTTCGCGACGAGGGCGAGGACGCCGCAACGATTCACGAACGGACCGCGCTCGAAAAGATTACGCTCCCGCAGCTTTTCCAATATCTCGAAGAGATCACCGCGGCCGAGACGGCCGGTAATAACGTCGACCGCTAGTCCGCCAACGCTGCTCCAACCGCTGCGCCTGACGTAACGCTCGCACTCCTTCGGCGATGCGACCCGCCCGCTTATAAGCCACTCCCAGATTGAGAAAGGCAACTGCGTACTCGCCGTCGCTGGAAATAGCCCGCTCGTAGTGATCGATCGCCTCTTGTAATCGGCCGCTTTCGAGCAGCAGATTTCCGAGGTTGGTGAGCGCCGGTGCGTAACGACTCTGCGCGTCCAGGGCCGCTTCGAAGTCGGCCTGCGCGCGTTCCCGCAGATCCAGCCCGATGCGAGCCACGCCTCGTTTATTGAGAAGAAACGCGCGTTCCGCCCCGCCGGACGATCGCCGATCGAGCAACAAGTCGAGCTCGCTCTGCGCGCGGGCGAAATCGCCGCGATCGAGCGCCTCGAGCGCGCAAGCAAATTCATCTCGGTCCCGGAACACTCTTGCCTCATGTTCGAGATCGACGTCGTCACGCTCTTTCCCGAAGTCTTCGCACCGTTCGTCGGCCTGTCGATCGTCGGACGCGCCGTCGAAGCGGGAATCGCAAGGGTCCGCTACCACCATCTTCTCGACCACCTCAAGGCGGGCGAGCGCGCCGACGACGCGCCGTTCGGGGGAGGCCCCGGGATGGTGCTGCGCATCGAGCCGATCGCTCGGGTTCTCGATAGCATCGTGGCGCAGGCACCACCCGACGAGCGGCGGCTGATCGCCGTTCCCAGCCCAAGTGGGCAACGGTTCGACCAGTCCGCGGCCGAGCGTTTGGCACGGCTCGACCGCCTGATCCTCGTTTGTGGACACTACGAAGGCATCGATGAGCGGCTCGCTGCCATCTATCCCGTCGAGGAGTACTCGCTCGGCGACTTCGTCCTGACGGGGGGCGAGATTCCGGCGCTGGCCTTCATGGACGCCACCATTCGCTTGCTCGAAGGCACCATTGCCTCGGACTCGCTGGCGCAGGAGTCGTTCTCGGCGGGAGTGCTCGATTATCCCAGCTTTACACGCCCGGCAACCTTCCGGGGCGTCGACGTCCCGGCGGTCCTGCTTTCAGGTGACCACGCCAAGATCGCCCAGTGGCGTCGCGAACAATCCCGCCTGCGCACGGCCGGCCGCCGCCGCGACCTGCTCGATGATGCCTTGCCTCCGCGGGAAAGCCCGTGATAGGATACGGTGGTTCTGCCGGGCTTCGCGCCCGGCTATTCGTTGCGCCGCCTAACCCTTCGACCAGCCGTAGTGCTGAGCGAAGTCGAAGCATCAGGATGACAAGTTATGAACGTAATTGACGCACTCAAGCGAGACCAGGTCAAGCAAAGCGTCCCGCAATTCCGGCCGGGCGACACCGTAAAGGTCTTTTCTAAGGTTACCGAAGGCGGCAAGGAACGGACGCAAATGTTCGAGGGCGTGGTGATCGTGCGCAAGGGCGGCAGCTCGGCCGAGTCCATCACCGTCCGTCGCATCGCTCACGGCGTCGGCGTGGAGAAAACTTTTCTGCTCCACAGCCCGCGCGTCGAGCGGATCGAAGTCGGAAAACGGGGCATCGTTGCCCGCAGCCGCCTCTATTACTTGAGCGAAAAGGTCGGCAAAGCGGCTCGAATCAAGGAAAAGAAAGCCAAAGGAACCTGACCCGCCGCTCTGACACCACTGCAGCTCGTAGGGCTTCTCGGCCTCTTAACGATTGCTCGGTTTGCGCTATCGTCAAAAGCGCCGGCGAGAGACGCGGTGGATGCCCTCATCGTCGCCGGCCTCGTCGGGCTCTTCTTGATCACGTTCGTCATCCGCACGTTCTACATCCCGTCAGTTTCGATGGTGCCGACGCTGCAAGTCCGCGACGTACTGCTGGTCGACGAGATCGCCTATCGCCTGCACCGGCCCACCGACGGTGACGTCGCCGTTTTCATGCCGCCGGCGGAATCGGGCGGCAACGATTTCGTCAAGCGAGTGATCGGCGTGCCCGGGGATACGATTTCGATCCGTGACGGCGTCGTTTATCGAAACGGCACGGCGCTGCGGGAGCCGTACGAAAACCAGGCGCCCAAGTACGATCTCACGATTCGAGACTACGGCATCTACGTCAACGGCCGGCCCCTCGATCCGCGAACGGCTAACGTTCCGCCTCGTGCCTCGTGGCAAGCGCCCAATCGAATTCCCGGCGGCTTTTATTTCGTCCTCGGCGACAATCGGAACTATTCCGACGATTCGCACGTCTGGGGATTCGCGCAAACGCACGGCGATTTCGCCGCCGGGCCGCTGGCCGGGCGCAGAGCGCGCGCCAGTTTCACGGGACGTGCCTTCGCGATCGTCTGGCCGCTTAACCGGCTGCAAGTTTTGGAGAAGTAGACCACATGACGCCGTACGAACTCCTCGCAATCGTCGCAGTCATTGGGGCGGCCCGCGCGCTCCTTTCCCTGCGGCCCGTGGTCGCGGGCTCGTCGGGCCGGAGCACCGCCATTGCGCGCGAGTTCCTCGACCCGTTCATCATCGCCGGCCTGGCAGCGTGGGTTCTCATCACCTTCGTCGCTCGCACGTATTACATTCCATCGGGCTCGATGCTTCCGACCTTACAAATTCACGACGTTCTCCTCGTCGACAAGTTCGAATACCGCTTTCGTCCTCCCAACGAAGGCGACGTCGTCGTTTTTCCGCCGCCCGTTCCGACTCCGGACGACTTCATCAAGCGCGTGATCGGCCGTCCAGGCGATCGTCTACGCATCTCGGACGGCACCGTCTATATCAACGGCAACCCGCTGCACGAACCGTACGTGGCAGAAAAGCCGGCCTATAGCCTCGAGATCCGCGATTATGGGATCTACATCAACTACGGCACCGGCTGGGAGCGGATCGAGCCGGACTCGGGGAACGTGCCGCCGAAATCGTCGTGGAGCGGACCGGATCGAATCCCACCACACTGTTACATCATGCTCGGCGATAATCGCAATGATTCCGAAGACTCCCACATTTGGGGTTTCGCGCAGGATGGCGGACGTTTCGCAACGGGGCCGCGCAGCGGCGCGCAGGCCGGCTTTACCGGCCGGGCGTTTCTGATCTTCTGGCCACCCTCGCAAGCCAAGACTCTGTAGCGCGCGGCGCGAAGTCGAGCGCGTGGCCCGCTTCTTGCGATGGCGCTCGGTCGCGAGCCTGGCATTGCAGCTCGCCGTGCTCTCCATTCTCATCGTGGCTTTCTTCATGCGATTGCCTCAGGTTTCGGGTCTCTCGATGGAACCGTTGATTCACTCGGGAGAGTACGTGCTGATCAACACGTTCGCGTTTCGGCTCGGAGCGCCCCGGCGCGGCGAGATCGTGGCCTTTCGCCATGAAGGTGATGCGCGCGAGGTCTTCATCAAACGCGTGATTGGGGTGGCAGGAGACCGCATTCGAATCGATCGCGGGCGAGTGTACGTCAACGGCGCTGAACTAACCGAACCGTACGTGCGAGACGCCGACGATCGTAGCGTCCCCGAGATCACCGTCCCTCCGTCCTTCGTATACGTTCTCGGAGACAACCGCGCCAACAGCGAAGATTCTCGCTCCTTCGGCGCCGTCAGCGACGACCGTTTGATCGGCCGGGCCGTCGCCGGCGTTTGGCCTCCGAGCATGCTGGGCGCGCTTTGACTCGATTCGGGGATGCGTAGGGAACTGTGAATTCGAAGTTGGAGCGTCCGGTTCAGTGGTATCCCGGCCACATGGCCAAGGCCATGCGCCGAATTCGCGAGCATTTGCGCTCGATCGACATCGTCGTCGAGGTCGTCGATGCGCGCATCGCGCGCAGCGGTCGCAATCCGCTTCTCGACGAGCTTGCCGGCGCTCGCACGAGGCTCGTCGTGCTCGACCGCAACGACCTCGCCGACCCGGCCACGACGAAACGTTGGCTGGCGGATCTGTCGCAGCGCGGTTGCCCGGGCGTTGCGGTGGACGGAAGAAATCAACGCAGCGTCGTCCAGATCGCCGCTGCCATCGGCCGCTCGCGGGGAGAGAAGACGACCGGGGTCGCTCGCGCGATGATCGTTGGAATTCCTAACTCCGGCAAGTCCTCCATCGTCAATGCGCTGTTGCGCAGGGCCGCTGCAAAAACCGAAGCGCGCGCTGGCGTGACCAAACACCTGCAGTGGTTTCGTCTCGAGGGAAACGTCGAGCTCATGGACACACCCGGCATCTTGCCGACGCGAATTCCGAGCGCCCGCGCGCAGTGGAAACTCGCTATCTGCGGAGGGGTGCCGCACGAGCGGTACGACGCGCAAGAGGTCGCGGCCGCCTTTCATGGCTGGCTGCTCGCTCGCACGCCTCGGAGCAAGGTGCCGGACCTGCACGCGTTTGCGACGGCACGCGGTTTCGTGCGGCGCGGCGGCGAACTCGATTATCACAACGCGGCGCATTCGTATATCCGCGCATTCAACGAAGGCGCCTTTGGGCGCATATCATTGGAGGCTCCCGATGACACCGAAGCAGCGTAAGACCAAGACCGCGTACGAACGCGAGCGACGGCGCCTGCATCGGTTACATCGATTCGAGGAGGCGGCCCGCGCGAAAGGCTTTCGGCTGGTCGGCGGCATCGACGAAGTGGGACGCGGCCCGCTGGCCGGGCCCGTCGTCGCGGCGTGCGTCGTCGCCACTCAACCGTTGTTTATCAGAGGTCTCAACGACTCCAAGCAGGTTCGGCCCGAGTTGCGAATCGAGATCGCACAGATCGTCAAGCTGCGAGCCGTGGCCTGGGCGGTCGGAAGCGCCTGCGTCGCAGAGATCGACCGGCTCAACATCTATTGGGCCAGCGTACTGGCGATGGAACGTGCCATTGCATCGCTGACCGCAGCCCCCGAGTATCTAATTACCGACGCCGTTCGGATCCGGTCGTTCACGGGCCCGCAGGAACCGTTGATTCACGGCGACGCGCGTTGCGCGCTCGTGGCCGCCGCCTCGATTATCGCCAAGGTGCATCGCGATGCTTTGATGGTCGAGCTCGACAAAGAGGACGCCCGCTACGGATATGCGTTCCATAAAGGGTACTCGACGCCGCATCACCTGGAGGCCTTGAGAGTGCACGGCCCCAGCATTCACCATCGTGCAAACTGGGCGCGGGTTCGTGACGCGCAGCTCGCGCTGGACCCAAGTTGGATTGAAGAATAACGGCGCAAAAGGGCGACAAGGGGAGGACCGGGCGAGCGACTTTCTTGCCGCTTGCGGTTATCGCATCCTGGCTCGCAACGTACGAGTTCCCGGAGGGGAAATCGATGCCGTTTGTCTCGACGGAGCGACGCTCGTGATCGTCGAAGTAAAGCGCCGTGACTCCCGGAAGTTCGGTGCGGCGTTGCAGGCGGTGGATGCGCGAAAACGCGCGACGCTGCGGCGAATCGCCGCGGATTACGGTCAAATCGTCGCGCCGTCCGCAAAGATTCGATTCGACGTCGTCACGCTGGACGGAAAACTCTTGAGCCTGCATCGAAACGCCTTCTAGTGCCCGCCGATTCTAAGACCGCTCAACCGGAGCTGCGCCGCAGCGTAACGCCCTGGGGCTCTTTCTCCTGGGGCTATTCCGACGTCGGTGCCGACATCTTCGTCGGCTTGGGCTTGGTGCTCGCGTGGGCTGCCGGAGCCTCGAACGTCGCCTTTCTGTTCGCCGGCGTCGTGTACGTCTGTATCGGACTGGCTTACACGGAGCTCGCGGCAACATATCCCGTGGCAGGTGGCGGACAGTATTTCGTCATGCGCGGCCTCGGCGATATCTTCGGTTTCATTGCAGGATGGGCAGTCTTGCTCGACTTCACCATCGACGTAACGCTCTTTGCCTGGACCTCCGTCGATTATTCCAGCCAGCTGCTGCCCGCGCTCGTGAACTCGGTTCATCCGTGGCTGCATTTCGGCGTCGTACTCGGGCTCGTCGTCGGACTCTGCCTCTTGAACGTTATTGGCGTGCGCGAAAGCACGACGTTCAATGGCGTGGTATCGGCGCTCGACGTGATCAGCGAAACCTGTATCCTGTGCTTTGGATTCCTTTTCGCGTTCCGCCCTCAGCTGCTCATTCACACGATGCAAACGCACTGGCCGTCGCCCTACGAGCTCATGTTGGGAACGTCGCTCGCGATCATCTCGTTCGTCGGGCTCGAATCGATTTCGCAGGCGGCGCAAGAGACGCAACGCCCGGCTTCGATCATCCCGCGCACGTCGGTCTCTTTGATTCTCACGATTTTGATCTTTGCATTGGCGTACTCGAACCTGGCCTTGGGCTTTCAACCGTGGCATCCGATCACCGATGCTGCCGGTCATCATCTGCAGTTTTGGCAAATTTTTCCGAACAACCCCGACAATCAAGGCAAGGCCGTCGCGCTCCTTGCGGCGCAGGTCCCCTACTACGGCGCCTTTGCCGCGCTCTACGTTCCCGTTCTCGGCGCCATCTTGTTGCTCATCTCCTCGAACTCCGGCGTCTTCGGGAGCTCTCGAATCGCCTACGCAATGAGCACCAGCAATTTGTTGCCCTCGATCTTTCAGCGCGTTCACCGGAAGTTTCGTACGCCGATGATCTCGATCGTTTTCTTCTCCGTTATCGCCGTCGTGGAGTTGATTTTTGCCGCCGCCCCGGCGCTCTTTCCGGCGGTCTCTTCGCTCTACACGCGCTTCTTTCACGGCGAGAACGGCCTCGATTTCCTGGCGGATCTCTATGCGTTCGGCGCGGCCACGAGCTACTCGTTCGTCTTTCTCGGTTTAATCGGATTGCGCCTGACCGACCCGCTCAGTCCTCGTAAGTTCAAGATTCCACTGAACGTGCCGATGCGCTTTCGCGGAGAGCGGGTCGACTTTCCGGTCGTCGCAGTCATCGGGTTCATCGGTATTTTTTCGATCTTGATGTTTACGCTGTTCACGCACCCGCTCGGGCGCATCTTCGGGCCGAGCTGGCTGCTGTTGGGGCTTCTCTTCTACCTCGTGTATCGTAGGTACCGGCGTCTGCCGGTTCTTGGCTCGCAGCCCCGGAACTGGCGTACCGCCCAAACGGAGATTCTTCGTCGTGCGGGCGAGCTGGAGCTGATGGACGAGTACGTCGCAAACGTAAAGGCGAGCGACGCACGGCGAGCGGGGCAGGGCACGTAGTGATGCTCTTCTTTCGTGGACTGCTCGCCGTCGCGATAATCCTGTGCGGGCTCGTGATCCTCGTACGCATGGCCGCGGCGCTGCCGGAGGGCCGCTTTGCCGTTCTTCCAGGCATCGTTTTGGGCGCGGCGATGATTGCGCTTGGCGTTCACCGGCTCTCGCTCATCGCACGCGTGCGCGGAATGATGTGACCTCGATGTCCAGCCAAGTGCATGTCACGCTTGCAGGAGCCCTCATCGCGCTGCTGATCGCCGGCCTCGTGGGAGCGACGCTCTGGTGGATGCTCCATCCGCCGGAGTCGTACGTCGAGCGCATTGCCGCAGCGGCCGAACGTAACTTGGAACGAATCGTTGGCAGCTTGATCGTGGCCTTTTCGCCGGAGATCGACTCGGCGCACATGATGGCGCTGGCCGCAAAGCTGGCGCGAGGTGAGCGATCCGAACTGCTGGCGCTCTACGTGATCGAAGTGCCGTACACGCTCCCGCCCGATGCTGAGATGACGTTGGAGGAACGAGCCGCTCTCGACGCGCTCGGCGCGGCGGAAACGATCGCGAACAAGAACAACGTCGTGATTCGCACCGAGACGATCAAAGCGCGTTCGACGAAACAGGCGGTTCTCGACGTGGCCAAGCGCGAAAAGGCGGATTTGATCATCTTGGGCTCCTATCGCGAAGGGAAATACAGCGGCGCACCGCTCGGCCGCGTAATCGACGAGATCGCAGCCGATGCAAAATGCGATGTGCTGATCGGCGTCGAAGGCAAGCACGGTACGCTGCTGATAGACGAGAGCGCTCAGTCCACTTCGCAGCAAGCTTAAAGTTTGAGGAGAAAACCGTGAATATCCGACGTTCGTTGTCACTTTGCATTGCGCTCGTCGGAGTGAGTTGCCTCGCGGCGCGAGCCGCCAACGCGGCACCCGCAATTGCGGAATTCGACAAAGCGTTTGCCGGCATCAACGACTACACGTGCGTCTTGCACGTTCACGAGGCAAAAGGCACGATGACCCAAGACCGCGTCTATCAATACGAGTTCATGAAGCCGCATTACGTCAAGACGCTGATCCTCGACGGCGACGGCAAAGGCTCCGGCGGCGTTTGGATAGGCGGCGATCAAGTCAGCGGGCATCAGGGCGGCTTTCTTTCCGGCATTCACATGAAGATCAGCCTGCATGATCCACGCGCCGTTTCGCTGCGCGGCGTGACGATCCCCGAGGGTTTGCTGCCGCGCATCGTCGATGACTACGCGACGATTCCCGGCAAGCTCACGCAGCTCGACGGGGGAAAGATCCAGGGGGTTCCGACCGATCGTATCGAGCTCAAGGTCGCCGATCCGGCCTCGAACAACGGTATCTCCGATCAAATTCTCTACGTATCGAAAGAGACGCACTGGCCGGTTCGCCAGATCATGTACGCCGGCTCGCAGATCGTCCTCGACGAAAACGTTACCGATCTCAAAACCAACGTCGGCCTAACGCAATCCGACTTCCCGTTCTAAACCTCGCAGCGCCTCTCAGTGTCAAACTGAACGCCGTCAGCGTCATCCTGAGCCTCTCCCGATGTCATCCTGAGCCCGATGTCATCCTGAGCCCGATGTCATCCTGAGCCTGTCGAAGGATGACGCAGAGATAACTTTGACCGGCTATCAACCCCGCGAGCGTTTACTATGACTACCGCTGGCGCACGTGAGTACTAAGTCATCCTTCGACAGGCTCAGGATGACATCGGGAGAGCTCAGGATGACAGAGCGGAACTACTTCGCTAAATAGCGCTTTCGCAGCTCGTCGAGGACGACGGCGAGCAGGATCACCGCACCGAGCAGCACTTTCTGCAAATAAGAATCTACGTTGAGCAGGTTCATCGCGTTGTAGAGCACGCCGATGAGTAAGGCCCCGAAGAAGGTGCCGATCACGCTGCCGCGCCCTCCCATCAGGCTCGTGCCGCCCACGACGACGGCGGCGATCGACTCGAGCAGTTCGTCGCCGGTTCCGGTCTGGGGCGATCCCGACGAGAAGAGGGCCATGTATAAGAAACCGACGATTGCGGCGCAACCGCCGCTGATCATGTACACCATCGTCTTGACGCGCGCGACGTTGATCCCGGCGAGGCGCGCCGCCTCTTCGTTGCCGCCAATGGCGAAGACGTAGCGCCCGAAGCGCGTCCGGTTCAAGAGCACCGATGCCGCGACGATGACGACGAGCATCCAAATCACCGGCACGGGAATGCTCGGCAGGTGCAACGCATTCGTGACGCCGCCCATGAACGAGCCGATTCCGGTATTCTCGAAGTCCGAGCTCTGTAGTGCCACCGGGCGGCCGTGGGAAAGAATAAATGAGGCTCCGAGCGCCATCTCGAGCATCGCAAGCGTCGTTATGAACGGCGGCAGATTGAGCTTGACGACCGGCAAAGCGTTGACCCAGCCGGCCGCGCAGCCGACCGCTACGGCCACGATCAGCGTCGCGGCGATCAACGGAAAGCCGCTCAAATGCACCGAGTTGGCAAAGAGCGCCGCGACGACACCGGTCAACGCCACCAACGATCCCACCGAGAGATCGATGCCGGAGGTGATAATGACGAACGTTTGGCCGATGCCCAACACGCAGTTGTACGTGATCTGACGCAGCACGCGAACGATGTTGCTCGGCTCGAGGAACGAGCCGTGCGATGCGACGTCGACGATCGCGATCATCGCGATCAGGAACGCCAGCCCCGCCGCGATGCGCA
>Ga0210395_10002930_pt1 | contig 13178 bp, 7 predicted proteins | sample IncBWH4OmetaG_FD_150861 | JGI IMG/M metagenome (GOLD analysis project Ga0210395, IMG submission 150861) | Forest soil microbial communities from Barre Woods Harvard Forest LTER site, Petersham, Massachusetts, United States - Inc-BW-H-4-O ... | reverse complement strand
ACGGGTGGGTGGGGTCAGACGGGTGGGTGGGGTCGGACGCGGAGCCAGCCGCGGAGTCGCCCGCGGAGTCGCCGGCGGCGGGCCCGATCGTCGTCGCCGGGACAACCGCCGGACGGCCCCTCGTGCGCAGCTTGGTGATCAGTTCCCCCCCGGACGGGATGATGCCGCGCGGCATGAGGAGCACGACGACGAGGAAAATCGCGCCCAGCAGGATCTCGCTCAGGTCGCCGCCGCTGAACTGGGGCTGGGTATTGAGCCAGAGCGTCAGCGGTTCGATGATGAGCGCGCCGAGCACGGGGCCCGCGACCGAGCCGTAGCCGCCGAGGAACACCATCAGCACGATCGTCAAGTCGAACAGCGGATCGAAGCCGGTTTGCGGCTCGACCTGGTTGATGTAGAAGAACCAGACGGCGCCGATCATGGCCGTGATCGCGCCGGAGATGACGAACGCGGAGAGCTTGACCCGCATGGCCCTGACGCCGAGCCCGCGCGCGCGGTCCTCGTCGTCCCTGATCGCCCGCAACTGCAGGCCGAACCGGGACCGTCTGACGAGCCACGCGATCGCGACCGTCCCGGCGGCGTAACCGAGCGCGATGTAGTAGAAGGGCGTGTTGTAGGTCGACGCCGGCCAGGTCAGGAACGGCGAGCTCAGCCCGCTCGACCCGCCGGTGAAGGAGAAGTTGAACGCCATGAGCTGGAAGATGAAGAAGACGGCGATGGTGATCACGATGAACGTGTGCCGCCGCACTCGCAGCGCGATTAGTCCGAACGGCACGGCGATGATGGCCCCGACGGCCCCGCAGAGCGGCAGCAGGGCGAAGACCGTGGTGCCGGTGAGGTGCCAGTCCCGCGCCGCGATGCCCATCGCGTAGGCGCCGCTGCCGTAGAACACCGCCTGGCCGAGGGATATGTAGCCGGTGTTGCCGGAAAAGATGTTCCACGCGCTGGCGACGGTCACGTAGATCAGCGCGAAGACGCCGTAGTTCGTGATCGCGGGGTTCGTGTAGACCTGCGGGAAGGCGATCACGATCGCGGCGAGTACGGCCAGCCCGCCGAGCTTGCTCGCGAGTCCGCGGTTCACTGTTCGCGGGCTCACTGTTCGCGGGCTCACTGGGCGCGTACCTCCTTACGGCCGAAGAACCCGGTCGGGCGGATCAGCAGGACCAGGACGAGCGCCGCGTAGAAGACGACGATGGCCCAGGTCGGGTACCAGACGGTCACAACCGACTCCAGGGTGATCATGAAGACGGACGCGGCGAGCGCGCCGCCGACGCTGCCGAGACCGCCCAGGATGATGATCGCCAGCAGCCGCGAGATCAGGTCGTAGCCGCTGTTGGCGTTGAACGCGTTGGTCGCGCCGAAGAACATGCCGCCGACCGCGGTCACCGCGACGCCGATGCCGAACGTCAGCGCCGCCACCCGGTTGACGTCGATGCCGACGAGCCGGGCCGCCGTCTCGTCCTGCATGATCGCCCGCACGCTGCGCCCGAAGCGGGTCCGGTAGAGCAGCGCGTAGATCGCCACGACGAGCACGACCGCGAGGATGAACCCGTAGATGAAGATCCACGGAAGGTAGAAGCCGAACACGTGCACGCTCGTCGACGTGTACGACGCGTTCAGCGTCACGTTGTTGGCGCCGTAGACCTTATAAAGGATGCCCTCAACGATCAGCGCCACGGCGTAAGTGACCAGCAGCGTCATCGACGTTCGCTCGGTGCCGCGCAGCCGCCTGATGAACGCCCAGTGGATCACCACGCCGATGACGAACATCGCGGGCACCGTGATCAGCAGCCCGACGAACAGGTCGATGTGCGCCTTCGTGGACAGCGAGTAGCTGAGGTAAGCGCCCAGGATGACCAGGACACCCTGGGCGATGTTGATGATGTCGAGCACGCCGAAGATCAGGGTCAGGCCGACGGCCATCAGGGCGTACACACCCCCGACGAGAATGCCGTCAACGATCGCCTGCGTTATCTCCCGCGTCATGAACACTCCGTCCTGGTCGGATAAACGTCCCTGAATGCGGGACTGAATCGCCGGTCGCGTCAGCTGGTCCAGGCCGGCTTGGTGCCGATGATCGCGACGGACCCAGAGGAACCCGCCGGGAGAACCTGCTGGAAGTCGGTGCCGGTCTTGTTCCACTGGAAGATGAAGGCCGCCGCGAGGCCGTTCTCCCCGAGGGAGTCGAACTTCACCGAGCCCTGGACGGTGGTCAGCGTGACGCCGCTGTGCAGGTAGGAGATGATCTTCTGGTTGTCCGTACCGCCAGTCGCGGTGATCGCCTGGTCTATCACCTGGCCGACCGAGTAGGCCTCGGCCACGTCCGCGTTGACGCCGGAGGCGTTGCCGCCGTACTGCGCCACGTACTCGGAGACCATCTTCTGGCTCGCCGCGTCGGCGTAACCGGGGTACCAGCCGTTGGGCACCATCATGCCGGCGGCGTTGCCCGCTCCGACCGCGGAGATGAACGAAGCGCCCTGATCCGGGCCAGCCGCGGCGACGAACAGCTTCGGCGTGTAGTGCTGCTGCTCGAACGCCTTCATGAACGCCTGGACGGTCGGCACATCGGTGGAGCCGAGCACCACGATGTCGGGGTTCTTCGCCGCCACCTGGTCCGCCGGCGCCGTGTAGTCAGAGACCTCCTCGGGGAAGATGTTCGAGTACACCGTCTTGACGCCGAGTGCCTGCAGCTTCTGCTGCGCCAGCTGCACCGGCGGGTCGGCGAACGGGTCCTGGGCCATCGGGTAGGCCGCGGTCAGCGCGTCCCGCTGGCTGGCCGGCAGGCTCGCGATGTAGTTCACGAACGGCACCAGCTCGTCCGCGACCGGCAGGCTCACGTCGAACGTGTTGTGGTCGGCCTCGTTGGAGGGTGCGTCGAAGACGGTTGGCGCGCCTCCGGCGCCCTCGACGAACGCGTAGCCGTTGCGGGCCGCCACCTGCGCCGCCGGGGTCGTCAGCAGCGACGAAAACGGCCCGAACGTGAGGTCGACGTGGTCGGTGCTGATCAGCGTTTCGTAGTTGGTCACGACCTGGTTCGGCGAGCTGGCGTCGTTCAGGATCGTCAGGACGACCTTCCGGCCGAGGATGCCGCCGGCGGCGTTCACGTCCTTGGCCCAGAGCTTGTAGCCGGCGTCGAACGCCTGGCCGTCGACCGAGTTGTCGCCGGTGAGGGAAAGCGATGCGCCAATGGTGATCGGCGTCGACGACGCCGAGGCCGAGGTGCTCGGGCTCGAGCTCGCGCTCGCGCTCGGGCTGGTGGTTGAACTGCTGCTACTACCGTTATTGCTGCTGCAGGCGGCCAGAACGCTGACCGAGAGCACCGCGACGGCGCTCAGGGCGAAGGCGTTCCGGGAGAACCAGGAGGGGTTACCGCTCAACGCCTGGTTCCTCCTTCCTCGATCAGGATTGTTCGGGGTCGAGCCCGTCGGACACATCGGCGTGCTCACTTTCGAGGGAAATACCAGCCGAATCCGCCTCTTGCTGGATGAAAGCGGCGAAATCGACCTCACCGTAGCCCCGGCCGACCAGTCCCTGAATGAGCTGGTGAACGACCGCGGCCACGGGCATCGGAACCTCGCGCTCCCGCGCGGCGGCAAGGCCGAGATCAAAATCCTTGCGGAGCAGCTTCGAGGTAAAGGTCGGCTCAAAATCCAGGTTCACGTACGCGGGTGTCTTGTAGCGGGTGAACTGCGAGCCTACAACGCTTTTGTTCAAGCACGCCAGGAAAGCCTCCCGACTGATGCCGCTGGCCTGCGCCAACATGGTGATTTCCGCCATCGACGCGGCGATGACGCCGAGGAACAGGTTGTGGCACAGCTTCACGATCCGCGCCAGTTCTCCTTCACCGACGTAGGTCACCCCGGCCCCGAGCATGTCCAGGTAGGGCGACGCGGTCTCGAACGCGTCGCGCGGACCTGAAACGGCCGCGGTCATCTTACCCACCTCAACGACCTTGGGGTTTCCCATGACCGGCGCCGCGAGCAGCGCGGTGCCGCGCTCGGCGAGCCGTTCCCTGACGATGGCCGAGGCGTCCGCGGACACCGTCGAGCAGTCCACCACGATCTTCGGTGACCCGCTGCCGGAAATGAGCCCCTCGGGGCCGGTCAGGGCGGCGATTAGGTCCGCCGGGGTGCCGAGGGCGGTGAAGACGATGTCGCATTCCGCCAGTTCCGCGATCGATCCGACGGATCTAGCGCCAAGCTCGACGAGTGGCACCGCCTTGGCCGCGGTGCGGTTGTAGACCGTGACATCGCAGCCATGGGAAAGCAGGCGGCGAACCATCGCGGCGCCCATCCGGCCGGTGCCCAGCCAGCCCAGCTGGAGCGCGTCAGCTTGTTCAGTCATTCCGTCCTCGTGTGATTGCGCGGCACAATCGTTTGCACCAGAGCGTGCTACCGGCCGGAAGACTTTGTCAATCCTGAATGTCCGATTCGTTACACAGCCGTGCCTGAAGTGGGCCAATGCTTGAGAAGAACGTCAGAGAAACGCCGCGCACGGCCCTGCCGCGCGGGGTGATAAGAACGGACATCAGGGCATTAATCGCCTGCAATCGAGTGCAAGGGGATAAATGCCGACGCGGGGCTTACCGCTTGCGGCGCGCCACCCCGCGGCGCAGCGGGACCGTGTTCGCGGCGAGCCGGCTCTCGTCGTCGCGCCCGTCATCCGCCGACGTCGTGGCGGCCAGCGGGACCGTCGAGCCGCGGGCGACCAACTCCGGTGCCAGGTACAGGATCTTCACCGGGCTGTCGGCGTCCTCGATCCGCTCGAGCAGCAGGTCGGCCGCCTCCGTGCCGAGCTTGTAGTGCGGGAAGCGCACCGTGGACAGCGGCGGGCGCAGCCGGTCGATGAACGGCATGTCGTTGAACCCGATCACCGACATGTCCTCGGGGCATCGCAGGCCAAGCTCGTCGAGCGCGCCGTAGCAGCCGACCGCGAGCAGGTCGTTGGCCGCCACGATCGCGGTCAGGTCGCGGTTCGTCTCAAGCAGCTCGCGGCCGCAGCGCAGGCCTTCCTCGATGGAGTAGCCGGTGGCGGTCACGACCTGCGCGTCGTCCACCGTCAGGCCGTGCCCGTCCATGCCGTCGAAGAACCCGCGGAGCCTGGCCACCCCGGTCGAGACGTCCTGCGGGCCCGCGATATGCCCGATCCTGGTGTGCCCGAGCGAGGCCAGGTGGTCGACGGCGGCCCGCTCCCCCTGCTCGTTGTCGACCGAGACCGACGAGAAGGGGTATCCCTGCGCGGTGCGGTTCATCAGCACCACGGGCAGGTCCGCCTCGGCGGCCTCGGCCAGTATCGGGTTGTGCAGCGTAGCGGTCGCCAGCACGAAGCCGTCGACGTGCCGGGCGCGCATCTGGTCGAAGACCATCTGCTCGCGCGTGGTGTCCAGGTCGGTGTTGCCGATCAGCGCGACGTAGCCGTGCTTGGCGAGGCGGTCTTCCAGGCCCCGGACGATCGGCGGGAACAGCGGGTTGTTCAGGTCGGGGATCAGCACGCCGATCGTGTGCGACCGCCGTGTCCGCAGGCTGCGGGCGACCGGGTTGGGCCGGTAGCCCAGGCGCTCGGCCGCTTCGGCGACCCGCTGCGCGGTCTCCTCGCTGACCAGCAGCTTGGTTCCGGGGTTCAGGGCACGCGATGCGGTCGCCGGGTGCACACCCGCCGCCGCGGCCACGTCTCGCAGCGTGGCCGGCCGGTCGTTGTGGGGCATCGCGCGCCTCCATCGTGGTGGTCTGGGGGGCCGTCAGGGGCAGTAGCAGGGGAAACGGTGTCCCGATGCGCTCTAGCTCACAGTACAGAGCCGGCGCGTCTCCCGCCAACGTCTCGCCCCATGAGAGTACTGGCGAGGTTACAGAGCGCGGCTGGCGCGGGTGGCGGAGATGACGATGACCCAGGAGCGCTCGCGGCGGCCGGCGGCCACCTTGACCCCGGAACCAGCGGCCGCGGCCCCGAGGGACGTGTGGCTCCAGGTCAGCCGGTAGCGCGGCAGCCGGATGCGACGGGCGGGCGGGCGGCTGCGGTCGCCGATCGTGCTGGCGGTCAGGTCGCGGCGGCGCTCGGCGGCTAGGGCTGAGATCAGTTCGGGGTGCATGACAGGGCTCCTTGAAGTCTCGCGCGTCCAGCCTCGGCGGCGATGGGCGCTTGTTAAGATGTATCGCGTCTGGCGGGATCGGGTCAAGATATATCGCGAATTTGGCAATGACTCATCGCGCGCTGGCCCGGTCAGGGCCGCCGGTGTCCGGTGCGGCCGTGAGGACCATCTGCTGTTAGACCATTTTTTCGTTTGGGTCTGACATTCCAGCCGTCTAAGCGGCTGGGTGCGCCGGCTTTTTCAGGATTCGCCGGCGTCATCTTGGTCGGCGTCGGGCACCAGGGCGGCGAGGTCCTGGCGGAGGAAACCGAAGACATCGAACTCGACCGGCAGCGCGTCGGGCGGGCGCACCGACGAGTCCTTGCGGCGGGACAGGTACGGGCTGAACAGCATGCGGATCTGTTCACTGATCGCGGCCGTCTCGGCCGGCGTGAGATAGACGACCGACTCGTGAGCGTTGCTGGCGTCTTCCCACTCGGCGGGCCAGTCTCGCTTCATGAAGGCGGTCTTGATGCGGGAAAGCCACCGGTCGAGCGTGACCTGGCCGAGCGCGACGGCCGCCAGTTCCGCCTGCTTGTCCTTCAGGTCGCCGGTGTTAATGCGGATGGTGGAGCTCACCTCGCGCCACGGCCGCTCCCGGCCGCGGCCGCCGCCCGCCTCCTCCAGCACTCCGTACTTGCCGAGGGTCCGCAGGTGGAAGGCGCAGTTGGCGGGCGACTCCCCCAGCGCCTCGCTGGCCTGGGTCGCGGTCAGGGTCTCCTGGACGGCGAACAGCTCGAGGATCGCGAGCCGGACCGGGTGGGCCATGGCGCGCATCATCTTCGGGTCGGTGATGGTGAGGATGTCCCGGCCGGGCTCGGCTGGCGCCGGCGTCTCGCCCGGCGGGGGCGTCTCATTCGCATTTCGTTCGGAACTCACATTTCGAAAGACTACTCTCGAAAGAGTTCTTCCGCAATGGTTCGGAAGGTTTCTTCCGAAAGGCTTCTTTCCATGCAGGTCAGCGCGGCGAGCCGTGACCGCAGAGCGCACGGTAGGTCCTGGGACGTGGGACGATTGGGACATGCGGATCACCGGGGTCGAGTCGACCGATCTGTTCACGGGCACCGTCGGGCGGGCGCTGCAGGTAGTGCGGGTCACCATCGCGGCCACCGAGCCTGGCGAGGCGGGAACCATCGCGACCGTGCGGGTCGTGGGGGCCAGAGTCACGGGCGACGGAACGGGAACCACGGGACCGTTCCATATTCCCCTTGGCGAGCCCGGGGAAGGCCGCACCGGCGAGGTGAGCGTCGCGGTGGCTGGGGTGCCTGGCACCTCTGTGCCGGTCACCGCCATCGCGGAGACGGACCGCGGGCGAGCGGAGCTCGAGGCGAGCATCACCGTCGCGGAGCCAGGGTGGACGATGTGGATGGTCTCGCACTTCCACTACGACCCCGTGTGGTGGAACACCCAGGGCCAGTTCACCGAGGCGCGGCTTGTGCTGCCCGACGAGGACGGTGAGCTGCCGGACACCCGGACCGCGTTCGACCTGGTGCGGCTGCACCTGGAGAAGGCGCGGCGGGACGCCGACTACAAGTTCGTGCTCGCCGAGCTCGACTACCTCAAGCCGCACTTCAACGCCTTCCCGGCCGAGCGGGCGTACCTGCGGTCGCTGCTGAACGACGGGCGGGCCGAACTCGTCGGCGGTACCTACAACGAGCCGAACACCAACCTGACCGGCGCCGAGACGACCATCCGCAACGCGGTGTACGGGATGGGGTTCCAGCAAGGGGTGCTCGGGGCCGAGGTGGGGTCGGCGTGGATGCTCGACGCGTTCGGGTTCGACCCCGGGTTCCCCGGGCTGATGGCGGCGGCCGGCGTGTCGTCCTCGTCGTGGGCGCGCGGGCCGTTCCACCAGTGGGGGCCGGACTCCAATACCCGGATGCAGTTCCCCGCGGAGTTCGAGTGGCTTTCGCCCGACGGCTCGGGGCTGCTGACCGCGTACATGACCAACCACTACGGCGCGGGCTGGGAGCTGCACAAGGCCGGTGACCTGGAGGCGGCGCTCTCCGCCGCGTACGGGCAGTTCCGCTCGCTCGCCCCGGTCGCGGCGACGCCGAACGTGATGCTGCCCGTCGGGTCCGACCATGTGATTCCGGCCCGGTGGGTGACCGACGTGCAGCGGGAATGGTCGGCGCGGTACGTGTGGCCGCGGTTCGTTTCCGCGCTGCCGCGTGAGTTCTTCGGTGCGGTGCGGTCCGCCGTCGAGGCCGCGCCCCGGCGGTACTGGCTCATGCCGCAGACGCGGGACATGAACCCTGTCTACACCGGCAAGGACGTGTCTTACGCCGATACGAAACTGGCGGCGCGGGCCGGGGAGACGGCGGTGCTCGAGGGCGAGCGGCTTTCCACCCTGGCGTGGCTGCGGGGGGCGCCGTACCCGGCGGAGTCGCTGGACAAGGCGTGGCGGCAGCTCGCTTACGGCGCGCACCACGACGGGATCACCGGTACCGAGTCCGACCAGGTGTACCTGGACCTGCTGGCCGGGTGGCGGGAGGCGTGGCAGCGCGGCGACGACGCGCGGCGGGACGCGATCGCGTTCCTGACCGGCTCGGCCGGGGCTGGTTCTGAGGCTGGCGCTGAGGCTGGTTCTGCGGCTGGCTCTGCGGCTAGTTCTGCGGCTGGCGCGGCTGGCGGCCTGTCCGTGACGGTGACCAACGGGCTCGCGCGACCGCGGGACGGGATGGCGACCGTGACCGTGCGGCTCGAGGAGCCGGGCCCGCCGTGGCTCGCGGTCCTCTCCCCCGACGGCGGGACGGAGCTGGCCGCGCTCGCCGAGGGCGTGCGGCGGCACCCGGACGGGTCGCTGGCGGAGGTGACGCTGACCTTCCGGGCGGCCGGGGTGCCGGCGCTCGGGTTCCGCCGCTACCCGCTGCGGGTGGTTTCCCCACCGGAGTCCGCCCTCGCGTCGGCCTCCGGCTGGGCGGATGCCGACGGGCTGTCGATCGAGAACGACGCGTACAGCGTGACGGGCGACGCGGCGCGGGGCGGGGCGCTCGGGCCGGTGACCGACAAGCGGTCCGGGCGCTGCCTGCTGCGGGGTCCCGGCAACGAGCTGATCCTGCAGGGCGAATACGCGCAGCACCCGCGCTGGGGTGAGGGCCCGTGGCACCTGTCGCCGAAGGGGCCGGGGACCGGGTCCGCGACCGTGGCGGCGTCCGTCAAGGCACAGCGGTCGCCGGCCGGGTCGCGGCTGGTCGCGAGCTACGCGCTCGGGGATCTGTCGGTAGTCGCGGAGACGATCCTGTGGAACGGCGCCGACCGCATCGAGTTCCGTACCCACGTGTCCGGGTCGATCGGCCAGGATCACCTGCTGCGGGTGCGGTTCCCCGCCAGCCTGCCCGGCGGGCTGCCGGTGTACCAGACGGCGACGGCGGTGATCGGGCGGCCGTTCGGCGCGCCGGAAGCGGACGTCGCCGAGCACTGGTGGACCCTGGAGAACCCGGCGAACCACTGGTTCGGGATCGGCTCGGTCGCCCGCGCGGTGCTATCACCGGCCGGCGACGAGACGAGCGACGGCGCTGTGCAGGTGGCCCTCGGCGTGGCCGAGGTGATCGCCCCGGATGACGTTCCCACCGAGTCGCAGTCGCTCATCAAGGACCTGCTCGTGTGGCTGGCGCGGGCCGGCGTGACCGCCACCACCTCGCGGGCGGCCGGGCCGCGGTACGGGTCGGTGGACCTGGACTCCAACCTGCCGGACTTCCGGATCGCGCTCGGCGGCCCGTCGGAGAACGCGTTCACCGCCGAGGTGCTCGAGGCCAGCGATCCCGCCGTCGCGAAGCGGCTGGCCAAGCTTGTCGCGGACGCGGGCACGGCACGGCTGTGGGTGCCGGCGAAGCAGTCGCGGGCACAGGCCTTCGCGCCGGGGGCCGACCTGCGCGGGCCGCGTGACCTGCCGGTGCTGATCGTGGCGACCGCGCATCCGGGCGAGCTCGAGAAGGCCGTCGTCGCGCTGAGCCAGGACCTGATGCACCTCGCGATCCCGGCCGAGGCGGTCGAGGCGGGCGCGCTCGCGCACGGGGACCAGCCGCTCGCGGACGGTGCGGTCGCGGTGTTCAACCGGGGCACGCCGAGCGGCGTGGTCACGCCGGACGGGACCATGTGGATGTCGCTGTTCCGGGCTTGCTCGTCCTGGCCGAGCGGTGTCTGGATCGACGGCGACCGCCGGGCCGCGCCGGACGGCTCGTCGTTCGCCTGGCAGCACTGGTCGCACACCTTCAGCTACGCGCTCGCCTCGGCGGGCGGCGCCGGCGACTGGCGCGCGGCGGGGTTCAACGCCGCGGCCGAGGACTACAACCATGATCTGGTGGCGGTCGTAACCCAGGCTTCTGGCGGCGCGGAGCGGGATCCGGATCCGGATCCGGACCTGGAGGGGCAGCTGTCCGTGGCGGACGGCGCGCCGAACGTGACGCTGCTGGCCCTGAAGCCGTACGGCAACCCGCTGGCCTCCGGCAGGCCCGGGACCCCGTCGGCCGAGCCGCGCGAGGTGACCGGCCGGCTGCGGGAGACCGACGGGCGGCCGACGATCGCCCGGGTGCGGCTCGCGGCCGGGATCGAGGCCGCCTGGCGGGCCGGCCTGCTGGAAGAGACTCGCGGCGAGCCGCTCAAGGTCGCGGACGGCACCGCGTATGTGCCGCTGACGCCGTTCGAGACGGTGACCGTGGTGGCTCGCCTCGGTTCGTTCGCCGGGCGGCCGTCTACGGGGCTGGCGGGCGGCGCGACCGAGGCGACCGGCGCGACCGGGGCAACCGGCGCGACCGGGGCGGCCCCGCTGGCGCCGCCCGAGCCGGCGCAACCCGTCTACGCGCGGTACTGGCTGCCGGGCAAAGGGCCGGCGCCGGCCGGGAACGTGCCGGTCGCGGTGCACTTCACGCCCACCCGGGTCACGCTCAACGCCCCGGCCGCTGAGGGCGAGAGCGGCGGCTCCGACCGCTCCGAGCGCTCCGATGGCTCCGACCGCTCCGAGCGCTCCGACCGCTCGGACGGCACGGGAACGGATGGCGGCCGCGTGACGCTCACCGTGGCCTGCGGGCCGGCCGGGGCCAGCGGCTCGGTCGAGCTTGCCGTGCCCGCGGGGCTGTCCGTCACGGTCGACGGCGCGCCGGCCACCGAGGCACTCCCCTACCGGCTGGCCGCGAACGAGTTCGCTTCCTGGGACGTCGCCGTCAGCGCACCGCCCGGCACCGCGGACGGACGGTACTTCCTCGCCGCGCGGATCACCGACCAGCTTGGCCAGGTGCTCGAGGACACCGCCCTCGTCACCATCGGCCAGCCGGGCGCGCCCGAGCCGGACCAGGAGCCGGACGAGCTGTTCTTCCGGATGCAGTCCGATGTCGAGGCCCTCGAGGGCGAAACCGACCTGCGGATCGCGACCCGGGCGCTCACTCTCACGCCGGGCGAGACGGGCGAGCTCGCCGTCAAGGTCGCCAACCACCTGGGCTCACAGCTGCGCGGCGAGGTCCAGCTCATCTCCCCGTTCGGCACCTGGCGGGGCACCGCCCCGTGGACACAGCCGGTGGCGGCCGAGCCCGGAGCGGAGGCCACGGTTCGTTTCGCGGTCACGGTCCCGGCTACCGCCGAGCCAGGCTGGCATTCGTGGCTGCTGGTGAAACTGATGTACTTCGGCCGCGTCCGCTACTCCGAGTCCGTCCCGCTAACCGTCGGCCAATCGCCCGCCGGCTAGCGCCAGAAAGCGCAGGCGCTTCTTGCTGTTATCCGTGCTATCGACGGCTCCGCCGATAGCACGGGTCTTTTTCCACACTGGAAGGTGGAAAAAGACCCGTTATCTTTGGAGCTACGGCGCTTCTTGCTGTTATCCGCCCCCCGGGGAGGAGGCGCCTTCCGCCTCGCTGGCTCCGGCCGCTAAGCCGGAGCCAGTCAGCGTTCACGTCCCGCGATTAGTCCTCGTCGAGGAAGTCGGGAACGCTCACGGCGATCCGAGCCTCCTCGCTAGCCCCGGCACTGGCGCCGGCCCCGGCACTGGCGCCGGCCCCGGAACGGCCGCCGGCCCCGGAACGGGCGCCGGCCCCGGAACGGGCGCCGGCCAAGGCAGGGGCCGCGGCCGGCTTGCGGTCGCGGAGCAGGACCGCGATGACCACCAGCGTGATCGCGTCGAAGATCGCCGCCAGCAGGAAGGCCGTCGCGTTGCCGTGCGCCTGGACGCGGTGCGCGAACGCCGCGGCGGACAGCCCCGCCACCGGATGCGCGAGGGCGTTACGGGAAGCGGTGCCGAAGACCGCGACGAGCACCGCCAGGCCCACCGAGCCGCCCAGCTGCTGCATGACGTTGACCATGCTCGAGGCGGCACCGGAGTCTTCCGGCCGGACGCCGGCCAGCGAAGCCGTGGTCAGCGGCACGAACACCGTGCCCATACCGATACCGAGCAGCACCAGCGGGCCGAACACGCCGCCCCAGTAAGAAGTCTCCGGCGACACCCGCGACAGCCAGGCCATCCCGATCACCACCGGGACCATGCCGGCGAGCATGAGGCGGTAGTGACCGACGCGCGCCATCAGCCGGGGCGCCAGGCGGGAGACGGCGAACAGCAGCACGGTCAGTGGCAGGAACGCCACCCCGGCGAGCAGCGGGCCGAAGCCGAGCACGTCCTGGACGAACTGGGTCAGGAAGAAGAACATCCCGAACATGCCCGCCACCAGCAGCAGCCGCGCCACGTACGAGCCCGACCGGCCCACGCTGGCGAACAGCCGCAGCGGCGTGATCGGCTGCGCGGCGCGCCTCTCATTGAGCACGAACGAAACGAGCAGCACGGCCGCCGCCGCGAACGCGGCGAGCCCCACGCGGTCGCCCCAGCCGTAGGACGCGGCCCGGATGAAGGCGTACACGAGCGCGGCGACGCCCGCCGTCGAGGTGATCGCGCCGGGCAGGTCGAACCGGCCGGGCTGCCGCGGTGTCTCGGCCACGAACATCGGCGTGAGGATGGTCACCGCGATCCCGATCGGGATGTTGATGAACAGCACCCAGCGCCAGGACGCCCACTGGGTGATGAGGCCGCCGAGGACGAGGCCGAGCGAGCCGCCCGCGGTGACCACGCCGGAGT
>Ga0210395_10002929_pt1 | contig 13179 bp, 14 predicted proteins | sample IncBWH4OmetaG_FD_150861 | JGI IMG/M metagenome (GOLD analysis project Ga0210395, IMG submission 150861) | Forest soil microbial communities from Barre Woods Harvard Forest LTER site, Petersham, Massachusetts, United States - Inc-BW-H-4-O ... | reverse complement strand
CGCCGCAATTCTCGCCATCAGCGATCCGGCTTTGGCCGAGCGGTTGGATGCGCTGCGGGAAGAACAGACACGAGGAGTGGCGATTGAGCCGCAAGGTGCTTGACTGACGCGATGACCTTCCCACTACCGCCCAACGCCACGATCGGCCTCGTCGGCGGTGGTCAGCTCGGCCGGATGTCGGCGCTGGCCGCCGCCCGCCTCGGGTATCGCTGCCACATCCTTACCCGCGAGACGGACAGCCCAGCCGCCCAGGTGTCGTACGGTGTGACAATCAGCGACTATACGGATCCGACATCGCTGCGGGAATTTGCCGCTTCGGTCGACGTCATCAGCTTCGAGTTCGAGAATGTCAGCGCAGAAGGCCTTGATCTTCTTGCATCTCTTAAGCCAGTTCGCCCATCGCCCGCGATCCTGCGCACCAGCCAGGACCGGGTACAGGAGAAGGGCTTCCTGAATGGCGCCGGCGTGCCGACCACGCCGTGGGCGCCGGTGGGCAGCCTCGATGAACTGCAGGCGGCCGTGGAACGGATTGGCCTGCCGGCGGTGCTGAAGACCACTCGGCTCGGCTATGACGGCAAGGGCCAGTCATTGCTCCGCCGACCCGGCGATCTCGCCAGCGCGTTTGCCGCCCTGACGCCAAAACCATTGATTCTCGAGGGTTTTGTCGATTTCGCCCAGGAGATCAGCGTGGTCGCCGCACGGGGCGGGGACGGCACATACACGGCGTTCGACACAGTCGAGAACCGCCACCGCGACCACATCCTCGACGTCACCATCGCACCGGCGCGCATTTCGCCGGCGGTGGACCGGCAGGCCCAGGAGATCGCCCGGCAGGTTGCCGATGCGCTGGATCTGGTCGGCTTGCTCGCAGTGGAAATGTTCGTCGATTCTCAGGGCCGCGTCCTGGTCAACGAGATTGCGCCTCGCCCGCACAACTCCGGGCACTGGACGATTGATGCCTGCCCGGCGAGCCAGTTCGAACTGCATGTTCGAGCCATCGCCGGCCTGCCGCTTCCGCCTGCCGTCCGGCATTCCGACGCGGTCATGAAGAACCTGATCGGCCCCGAAGACGCCGCCTTGTGGCCGGCGATCCTCGGCGCGTCCGGGTTGATCCCACACCTCTACGGCAAGTCGGAGGCGCGGCCCGGCCGCAAGATGGGTCACGTAACCCGGCTGTTTGCCAAAGGAGCGCTGCCGGGCGAGTTCGGTATTGCGGCCGCCCTTGGCCCGGCCGCGCCGCGACCGGCACAGGTCGATCAGGACATAGCCTGACGTCGCAAGACGCTGGCCGCGGCCTGCACGCACCGCTCGAACACCGACAGATCGCTCCACCGCGTATCCGGGGCAACATCCTCGACGATCAACAAACCGCCGGAGCCCACGACGGCTGCCTCCAGCATCAGGTTGTCAGTCAGCCCGAACTGCTCGATCAACATGCCGTCGGCGTCACGCAGACTGCGATCCCGGCCGGCGAGTGCTCCACCGTGGCCCATCGCAAAGTCGCGGGAGCGCTGGGTGAAGGGCATGGCCGTGGTCGAATAACCGAACACCGGTCTGCCGAGAGCGCGAATGAAGCCGACTTCATAAGCGGTACCAACATCGGCGCTGGGCCCGCGGAACGGCGTCAGGTTAGCGATCATCGCGTCAGCGGAGCGGATCAGCGCTTCATTGCGTAACGCAATCCGTTGCCATTCCGGCAGGGCGCCCGGGCCGGCTGTATGGTCCGGTGCGTCATCCAGCGGCGATATGCCAATCAAGCCATGGCGCGCACACACCGCCTTCTTCCACTCCGCCCATTGTCGGGGTTGCGGCAGGAAGACATCGGGGCCCGCCAGATAGATCCGCAAAGTCGTCGGTGTCCCGTCACTGGTGTCGCTGAATTCGGTTTGCAGCCATCTGCATTGACCCCGCCTTGTGAAGCGAAGCAAGGATTCCGGCAACCTGCCATCCGCACGCGCTCATGCTGCCTTCGATCGGCGCTGCGTGCCAGCAGCGAGACCCGATCGATGCTTGGCCGCACCCTTCCCCTCACGCCGCAAACCAGAGTTGGGGAGGGACGCGCGGCCGATCAGGAGCCGGCGGCGATTCCAGCCTGCACTTTGCCGATCGCCTCGTTGATCAAACGCAGCGCGGTAACCCGATGGCCACCCTTGTTGGCTTCGGCGACCTGCAGTTCGGACCGGGCGTTCTGCAGCGCTCCCAGAGCGTTCTGCATGTGAGGCTGCGCCGCAACCACACAGCCGCTGGCAAAGCTCACCGCAGCGATGACCACCACGGCAACAACGGCCAGATGGCGCCGGGGTGACCAGGTTCTTTGACCGCGGATAAGCAATCTGCGTGTCAGCCTTTTCCGAGTTGAGTCCCGACCAGCCTCTCGGAAAGTTTAGCCATTTCGGTGTGATCGGCATCGGAGCCGAACATCGCCTGCGCGGCCGCCACCATTTCCTTGCACAACGCGGACAACGGGGCGGGAGTCCCGGTCTCGCGTCCCACCTGCAATGCGATCGACAGATCCTTTGCCAAAAGCCCCATAGTGAAGCCGGCGTTGAATTTCCGCGACAGGACGAATTGCTTGAACTTCTTCTGTGTCGAGTTGTTCATCCCGGTCGCCGCATTCAGGACGTCCACCATCACGGCGGGATCCAATCCGAAGCGCTGGCCGATCAGCAGCGCCTCGATGCCGATCATGAAGCCACCGGCAGACACCAGGTTGTTCAGCGCCTTCATCGCCTGACCCGAACCAACTGCACCGGTCCGCAACACCGACGTGCCCATCGCGGACAGCACCGGAAGCACCGAGTCGATGATGGCAGAATCCCCACCCACCATGATCGCCAATTCGCCAGTCTTCGCCCGCGGCACTCCGCCCGACACCGGCGCATCGATCATGTGGCCGCCGAGTTGCATCACCCGCTCGGCCAGCACCTGCGTCACCGATGGCACACCGGAGCTCATCTCGATCACCACGGTGCCCGGCTTCATGCCGGCCATCACGTTGTCGTCGCCGTTTGCCAGCACCTGCTCGACGATAGTGCTGGTTGGCAACATGGTGATCACCACGTCTGACGTAGCGGCGAGCTGGCGTAACGTGTCCGGCGCATCGCCACCGACCTGCTGGGCAAAGTTATTCGCCACCTCGCGGCGCGAATCATTCACGTGCACGGTGAAGCCGGCCTTTACCAGGCAGGCTGCCATCGGCCAGCCCATGTTGCCGACACCGACGAAGCCGACGCTTGGCTTGTCCGCCATCAGTCGCCGCCCTTCCCACTATCGACTTCCTTGAATACCTCGGTGGCAATTTTGAATGCCTCCAGGCAGGCGGGGATACCGCAATAGGCGCCGATCTGCAGCAGGATTTCCTTGATCTCGTCCCGCGTCACGCCGTTGGTCAGCGCGGCGCGGAGATGCAGGCGGAATTCGGAGCCGCGATTGAGCGCCGCCAGCATCGTCAGGTTGATCATGCTGCGCGTCTTGCGCGGCAGGCCGGGCCGCGTCCAGATCATGCCCCATGCGACTTCGGTGGTCATCTGTTGGAACGCCGCATTGAAATCATCCGCGCGAGCCAGCGATCCATCGACATAGTCGCCGCCCAGGACATCGCGGCGTACCGCCAGGCCCTTCTTGAACAGGTCGCTCTGATACTCCGGGCGATCAGGGATGTTCGCCATCGCGCTTCTCCTCCTCCAGCAGGCCACAAACGGTAGAGATTGCCAGCCAGCCGGGCAAGCGGTTGACTTGTGACAGGAAGCAACGGGGAGAACGCAGGATGTCGGTTACATACGAGGTTCTCGCACTGCGCTACGGCATCTTCGACGGGCGCATGCAATTCCAGAACTACATCATCCCGGACGATCACGCGGCGCCCGATCCACTGGATTTCTACATCTTCGCGATCCGCGGCAATGGCCGCACGATCGTCATGGACACCGGGTTCAATCCGGTCTCTGCGGCGCGGCGTGGACGCGAGTTGCTGCGCACGCCGTCGGACGCGCTGTTGCAGGCAGGGATCGATCCGGCCGAGGTGCCGGACGTGGTGCTGACGCATATGCACTGGGACCATGCGGGCGGGATGGAATACTTCCCCAAGGCGACCTTTCATTTGCAGGCGGCCGAGATGGCGTATTGCACCGGCCCCTGCATGTGCCAGCCGTTCCTGCGCCGGCCGTTCGACATCGACGATGTGCAGAGCGCGGTACGTGCGCTGTACACGGATCGGTTGCGCTTCCATGAGGGTACGGCGGAGATCGCGCCCGGCATCACCCTGCATCTGATCGGCGGACATTCCGGTGGAATCCAATCGATCCGCGTGCCGACCGAGCGCGGCTGGGTGGTGCTGGCGGGAGACGCGACGCATCTCTGGGGCAACATCCGCAAGCGCATGCCGTTTCCGGTCGTGGTGGATGTGGCGCGCATGCTCAAGGGTTTTGAGATTTTGGAAGGACTGGCCGATGGCCCCGACCACATCATTCCGGGCCACGATCCGCTGATCCTGAAGCGGTTCCCGCCGGTGGCGGGTTACCCGGACACGGTCAGGGTGGATCTTGCGCCGATTGCATGAGCCCGGGAAATGGACGGTTCAGCGGTGCGCCGCGCATATGAATAATGAGGGGGGCGGAAAAGCGCAGCGCATTCCGCCGGGTCCGTGGCGGAATGCGCTTGGTATGGCTTACCCAGGACCGGTCAGCAGCGCGTCGCGCAACGCCACCCAACTCGCCCGATCCGGCGTGCAGATCAAGCCGCCGTCGGTTTGCGTCGGGTGATAGGCACTGCCATCGAGCCGAGCTGAATACCCGCCGGCCTCGCGATGCAGCAGCCAGCCCGGCGCGTGGTCCCATGGCATCAGACGGTTGAAAAACACAAAGTGGCAATGCCCACCGGCCGCCATCCGGTACTCATGCGCCGCGCACCGATAATCCCAATTGCCGCCAAGTCGCGGCAGATTGGCGCAGACCGTAGCGCGAGCCGGCTCCGGCAGGAACCGCCAGGAAACATTGCCGGTCATCGCCGCTACCGGAACCGCAGCAGCCACATGTAGTTCAGTTCGGCGCCCGTCCGATGCTTCGGTCCAGGCACCTTCCCCCCGCAGTGCGAGCGCCGTGTCGTCGCCAACCGGATCATGAATTGCCGCTGCCACGACGTCCCCGCGCAGTAACACGGCGGCCATCACACCGAACAGCGGCAGGCCGGCCGCATAGTTCGAGGTGCCGTCGATCGGATCGACCACAAACGCCAGATCTGCGTTTGCCAGCAGGCCAAGCCGGCCAGGATCAGCCGCCGTGGCTTCCTCGCCGACCACCGCAGCCGACGGAAACCACCGTTCCAGCGCCACGGTCAGCCTGCGTTCCGCCGCCTCGTCGGCTTCGGTCACCAGATCCAATGGGCCGGTTTTCTCGCGCACCGCACCATCTGCCAATTGGCGAAATCTCGGCATGATCTCGGACTGGCCAACCTCGCGCAGCAATGCGGTCAGCGTTGCCAGCTCGAGCGCGCCGAACCTCATTCGCGCCGTTCGAACCGCGCACGGTCGGCCGGCAGCAGCCTCACCGTCACATGGACGGCAGCATCCACATCGTGGCGGTTCACCACCTCGCCGTGCTGGTACAGCCAGGCCAGGCGAGCACCGTCCTCAGATGGAATATCGTAGTCGGCCAATTCCATCCCCTCGGCGATCCTCGCGTCGATCGCGGATTTCAGCTTGGCCAGCCCCTCGCCGGTCATCGCCGATACCGCAACCGCACCCGCACGTTCAGGGACGAATGCGACGCCACCCATCAGGTCCGCCTTGTTCAGCACCTCGATCGTGCGCGCCGGCCAGTCGGCATCCAGCGCATCGTCGGCCACCATGTCCTCCAGCACCGCGACCACGTCGGCACGTTGCGCGTCGCTCTCGGGATGGGCGGCGTCGCGCACATGCAGGATGACATCGGCCTCCGCCACCTCCTCCAAGGTGGCACGGAACGCCGCCACCAGCTCGTGCGGCAGCTCGCTGATGAACCCCACCGTGTCGGACAGGATGACCCGCCGTCCGGATGGCAGGCGCAGCCCGCGCATTGTCGGATCAAGTGTCGCGAACAACTGGTCGCGTGCGGTCACCTCCGCACCCGTCAGCGCGTTGAACAGCGTTGACTTGCCGGCGTTGGTGTAGCCGACCAGTGCCACCACCGGGAACGGAACGCGACGCCGCGCGAAGCGGTGCAGGCCGCGGGTCCTCCGCACCTGCTCGAGATCCTTCTTCAGGCGCACGATGCGCTCGCCGATCTGGCGGCGGTCTGCCTCGATCTGCGTCTCACCGGGGCCGCCGAGGAAGCCGAAGCCACCTCGCTGCCGCTCAAGATGGGTCCACGACCGCACGAGGCGCGATCGTTGATATTCCAGATGCGCCAGCTCGACCTGCAACGCCCCTTCGCGGGTCGCCGCGCGTTCGCCGAAGATATCCAGGATGAGCCCGGTTCGGTCGATCACCTTGCAGCCCCAGGCGCGCTCCAGGTTGCGCTGCTGAACCGGCGATAGCGCCGCGTCGATAATGGCAACTGCCACATCCTGCTCAGCGATGGCGCGGCCTTGCAGCGAGACCTGCCCCTCGCCGAGCAGCGTCGATGGCCGCCGCAGGCGCAGCGGCAGGATCGCGGTATGCACCACGACCAGTCCGATCGAGGCCGCTAAACCGACAGCCTCAGCCAGGCGGTGCTCGGCTGTTCGCTTCGCATCCGCCCCTCGGTCACGCTCCGACCGATCCCATGGCAAAACGACCGCGGCCCGGGTGGGCACGGCGCCGGCACCATTCATCCGATCTGGCAGCGTCCGGCCGTCACTCGCCTGCAGCAGGTGTCAGCTCCCGTGTCGCCACTCCGGCGCCCTCGGCCTTGGTGGCGTCGAACAGCTGAATCGGGGCACCCGGCATGACCGTGCTGATCGCATGCTTGTAAACCAGCTGGGTATGCCCATCCCGACGCAGCAGGACAGAAAAGTTGTCAAACCAAGTGATTATGCCCTGGAGCTTAACCCCGTTCACCAGGAACACCGTCACAGGAGTCTTTTGCTTCCGCACATGGTTCAGGAAAACATCCTGAACATTCTGCGCCTTCTCGTTGGCCACGGCACGATCCTTCTTTTTGTCTTTGCCGTTGTTGTTGTTCAGTCCGAGCTGGGCGTGGCACGGCCACCTCGGTAGTCCGATCACTTTATCAGTGGCCCCCTCTCACGCAAGCTCACGAAGCCGTGCGGCAAGATCGAGCGCGGTAGGGAAATGGATATCAGGATGCGCTCGGTCAATCCCACCGTCGTGCGAAGCATCACCAACCAGCACAGCGGTGACACCTGCCGCTCGTGCGGTACGCATGTCGAGCGCGGTGTCGCCGAGATACCACACCGACCTGTCAGCCGCATGGCCAAGCTGATCGAGCGCCAACAGAATTGGTGCCGGATCTGGCTTGTCGGCGACTGCATCACCGGCGCCGACCACGCTGCCGAAATGTCTGGCCCAACCGAGATGCTCCACCTCGGCGCGCAGATAGCGTCCGGCCTTATTGGACACCACGCCCTGCTTCCGCCCCCCGCCAGCTTCCAACGCCTCGGGGACGCCTGGCATCGGACCGACATGGTCGAGGTGCTGCGCCTCGAACGCCGCATAGAAGATATCGCGCGCGCGCTCCCAATCGCTGCCGAACATCGGCGGGAAACTCTCACGCAGAGAGACACGGACGCGTTCCCTGGTCTCAGCCACGCTCCACGCCGGCATGGCGAATTCGCCGAACACCGTGTTGAGCGCCGCGGTGATGGCCGCCCAGCCGTCCACCAGCGTGTTGTCCCAGTCGTAGAGCAGAACGATCGGGCTGCGGCGGCTCATCAGTGAAGACTCCGGTGCGTCATTCCAGGCCGCCCGTCAGCTCACGTCCGATGACCGAGGGCTTGCCCAGCCGTGCAATGCTCCGGTCAACCATGCGATACAGCTTCATGTCCTCGGCCGATATGTCCCTGATGTAGTCGCGGTATTCGCGCGGCAGCATCTCCATCGTCAGGAACTTCATCGATGAATTGTCCCTGGACTGGGAGTGTATCTTCCATCGCTGGGCAAGCCACTCGCCGTAATGCCTGGTATCGGTCACCTCGACGTCATGGCCGATCAGGCTGTCCAGGGCTGCCTGTGCGTCGGCATCTTTCCCGGCGAGCCAGTAACAGATCGAGTTCGGCCTCACGATATCGGTATTCTGCAGCACTTTCATGCCGGCCTGGTGCACGAAGTCCTCCGACATCTGCGGCGGCAGCATGTCGATGCCAATCAGCCCCAGCCATTCCTGCGTGTCGGGTCCCACCTCGCCCCGTTCGGCATCGAGCCAAAATCGCGTCAGCACGTAATTGACCTGCGATAATATGACGTCAGACGGCTGACGGACGATGGTGAAGACCTGATCTGTTGGCCGGATCAAATGGTTCCGGGCGTAATAATTCAGCCCACCATGACCGCACAGATAGAGACGGTCGGCAAACCGGATCTGCGTCGCCAGGCGGGACAAATGCCGCAGCATGGCGTCCTTCGTCGTCCAATCGCTGTCCATGATGTTGAAATCGACCCAGGGGTATCGGGTCTTCAGCTTGTTCGACAGATCTGTCCCGGCACACTTTGGTATGTGGACGAAGATGAGCCGCTGCTTTTCTTCGTATGCGCGCAGCAGCCGGGGCAGCATTTCGGTCTGGAACTCGTCGCTGAGCAGCAGTTCGTTCAGATGATCCCGCGGATAATAGCGACCGTCGGCGGGCGGGCTCACCAGCGATTCAGACAGCATGCCGAAGACACTGTAGTGGACACTCTGCGGTTTCTGACCATCCAGATCGAGGCGGCTGATCAGTGGAGGCAGCCCCAACCGTTCGTCGTACCAGGCCAGGAGATCGAATAACGCCCGAGGGCCGCGTGGTGCCGGCATCATGACCGGCTCGTCCTCGGCCAACGGCGCAGCCGGCGGTATCACGCGGACGCCCGAACCGTCCAGATTGCAGTCACCGCCGGTCAGGGGCGAGCCCGAGGACGAGAACCGTACGGATACCCGCGCCTCGACGGATTCCACCACCGACTTCGGGAAGCGATAGGAGAAGCCGTGGTGGCCGTTGCCGTACTGGCCAGTACGCAACAGATCCTCACGCGGACGGTCGCAGACGAGCTGCGCAACCTTGCGGCCACCGATAAAAATCGACACATCGATAGCATCATCCGGCCGCATATCGTCGGCAGCCCATCCCTCGATGCCGCGACGAGAGACTTTGTCGACATGTCCAAAGAGCATGTGTTACCGACTTATTGTCATGACTTGTGTGTCACCGGTATTTGGACGCTTCGCGGCCGTGGTAATTCGGGCCCCGTAACGCGAATATGGCAAAATCACGAAATCGTGACAACCGCCCATCCACGCGGCCTCTTCCTCCCGATGAGGCAACCAGAGCGGCAGAATGTTACAGGACAATTACCAAAATTGCGAACACGATGTGACGCCCGGCCATCGGATTGCTGGCCGAACGACAGAGCCTGATCGCAGTGCGGCGGTAAGGTGGAACAACGCAACGCGCGCTGCTGAAGATGCCGTGGAGATCGCAGAACGCGCTGCGCGTTCCCCCTATGCTACCCGCCGCCGATCTTTGGAATCAGCACGATCTCACTGTCCGGATTCAGCGGCGCCGAATAGGCGTCCTGATAGATCTCGCCATCGATGGCGATCGCCATGCTGTCCTCGACCTGTTTGCCAAGGCCGGGAAAGCGCTGCTCCAATTCCACGACGAGCCGGCGGAAATTGGTCGCCGTCACCTCAAGCTCCGTCTTGCCGCCGGTGAACCGCTGGCAAGACGTGCCCGAGATGACGACTCTTGGCATTAGTCCCCGTTCGCCGTGTCGAGCGCCTTGCGAACCTTCGGCGGCGACATCGGCAGGCTGGGCATACGCAGGCCAACCGCATCGCGGATCGCGTTCGCCACCGCTGCCATCGGCGGCACGATCGGCACCTCGCCGACGCCGCGCGCGCCGAACGGATGGCGCGGGTTCGGCACCTCCACCATGATGGCCTCGATCAATGGCAGGTCGGACGCAACAGGCACGCGATAGTCGAGGAAGCCCGCATTATCCATCTTGCCGTTCTTGTCGTAGATGTATTCCTCATTCAGCGCCCAGCCGATGCCTTGTGCTGCACCGCCCTGGATCTGCCCCTCCACATAGCTTGGATGGATCGCACGGCCGACATCCTGCACCGCTGTATAGCGAACGATGGTGACCTGGCCGGTCTCCTTGTCCACTTCAACGTCGCAGATATGCGCGCCGAAGCCGGGACCCGCACCCTGGGCGTTCACCGACACTTCCGAGGTGATCGGACCGCCGGTGCGCGCTGCCTTCAGCGCGATGTCGGACAGCGTCAGCGGCTCGAACGCGCCGGCATTGGTACCTGCCGGATGCGCTGCGCCGTCGCGCCAGTCCACCGCCTCGGGGGTGATGTCCCAGATCGCCGCAGCGCGCGACTTCAGTTGGTCCACCACCTTCTCGGCCGCCATGGTCGCCGCCATACCGGTGGCGAACGTCACGCGGCTGCCGCCGGTGACATGGGTGAAGCCGATCGAGCTGGTATCGCCCACGATCGTGCGAACGCGTTCCGCAGGGACCTGCAGCACCTCAGCCACCATCATGCCGATGGAGGCGCGCGATCCGCCGATGTCTGGGCTGCCCGACACCGCATTGACCGAACCGTCCTCGGCGACATGTACGGCCGCGCTGGATTCACCACCGATGTTGAACCAGAAGCCGCAGGCAATGCCGCGTCCCTGGCCCGGCTTCAGCGGCGACTTCCAGTGGGCGCTCGACTTCGCAGCTTCCAGCGTGGCGAGGAACCCGATGTTCTGGTGCGTCGGCCCGTAATGCGTCTTGGTGCCGTTGCGTGCGCCGTTCTGCTCGCGCAGTGCGATCGGATCCTTGCCGAGCTTGCGCGCCAGGTCGTCCATTGCACTTTCGACGGCGAACGATGCGATCGGCGCGCCGGGTGCACGATATGCCGCCACCTTGGGGCGGTTGCTCACCACGTCGTATCCGGTGACCTCGACGTTCGGGATATCGTACATCGCGAAGCCGCACATGCAGCCAGGCTGGATGGGCGATCCCGGGAATGCACCGGCCTGGTACTTCAGCACGTGCTGCGCCGCGACGATGGTGCCGTCCTTTTTGGCGCCGAGTTTGACTTCCATGGTGGCGCCGGAGGTTGGGCCGGAGGCACGGAACACTTCCTCTCGCGTCATCTGCATCTTCACCGGGCGGCCACACTTCTTTGACAGCGCAAGCGCCAGCGGCTCCAGATAAACCAGCGTCTTGCCGCCGAAGCCGCCGCCGATCTCCGCTGCCGTGGCACGGATGTTGGCGATGTCGATGCCGAGCAGCTTCGCGACGTAGGACCGCGTCATGAACTGGCCCTGCGACGAACTGAAGATGGTGCACTGGCCATCCGCGCCGTATGCGCACAGGCAGGCATGCGGCTCGATATAGGCCTGGTGCACCGGCTCGGTGGTGTAGCGGCCCTCGACGATGACATCGGCGCCCTTGAAGCCGGCCGCGATGTCGCCCTTGTGGAAATACACCCGCTTGGCGATGTTCGACGGTTTGGTCGCCTTCGGCTCGACGTTGGCGGTGAACAGGTCGTCGTGCAGGATCGGCGCATTGTCCGCCATCGCCGCCTCGACGTCGATGACGTGCGGCAGCACCTGGTATTTCACGTCGATCAGTTCGAGCGCCTGCTCGGCGATTGCCTGGGTGGTCGCCGCCACGGCCGCCACCGCATGGCCCTCGTACAGCGCCTTGCCACGCGCCATGCAGTTGCGCGACAGGTCACGAAAATTCATCGGACCTTCACCGACAAACGCCTCTTCCGACGGGATGTCGGGGAAGTCGTCCGCAGTAACCACTGCTTTCACGCCGGTCAGCTTCAACGCCTTGCTGGCGTCGATCGAAACGATCTTGGCATGCGCGTGCGGCGAACGCTTCACCTTGCCCCACAGCATGCCCGCCATCACCATGTCGGCGCCGAACTGCGCGCGGCCGGTGACCTTGTCCACGCCGTCCGGACGGATCGGGCGGGTACCGACAACCTTCAGATCAGACGGGACATAGTTCATCGTACAGTCTCCCCTCGCATTTCGGCGGCAGCGTCCATTACGGCGCGGATGATCTTGTCATAGCCGGTGCAACGGCAGAGATTGCCGGCGAGCCAGTAGCGCGCTTCGGTTTCCGTCGGATTGGGGTTCTCGTCGAGCAGCGCCTTCGCGGCGACGATGAAACCGGGGGTGCAGAAGCCGCATTGCAGCGCCGCATGCTCGAGGAATTTCTGCTGGACCGGGTGCAGATGGTCACCATCCGCAATGCCCTCGACCGTGGTGATCGCCTTGCCTTCGGCTTCGACGCCGAGCACGAGGCATGAGCATACCAACTTGCCGTCCATGATGACGCTGCATGCACCGCAGTCGCCGGAGGCGCAGCCTTCCTTGCTGCCGGTCAGGCCGAGCACATCGCGCAGCGTGTCGAGCAGGGTCTGCTGCGTCTCACAGAGGAATTCGGTCGCCTCGCCATTGATTGTGGTGGTTACGTGATGCTTGCTCATCAGTGAGTCTTCCCTTGCGTCTTGCCCATTGCGCGATCGAAGGCGATCGCGGCCACACGGCGCGCCAGCACGCCGGCCACCTTCGTGCGATATTCGATCGTTCCGCGCTTGTCGTTGATCGGCTTGCACGCCCCGCGCGCCGCCGCATCCAGCTTCGCCAGTGTCGCCTCGTCGAGCGTATGCCCAACCAGCGCATCAGCGGCCTCCTTGAGCAGCAGCACCGTCGGCGCCACCGCGCCCAGCCCAACGCGTGCGGCGGTGCACACGCCCTTGGCGTCCAGCGTCACGCTGATGCCGACACCTACGACCGCGATGTCCATTTCGGTTCGCGGAATGAAGCGCAGATAGGCATCCCCCGAGTGCGGCGGACGCGGCGGGAATTTGAACTCCAGGATGAACTCATCCTTGGCGAGCGATGTGCGGCCCGGGGCGGTGGGGATCTGCTCGACCGCAACCTCGCGCCTGCCTTTGCTGCCGACCACGACCGCGATCGCGCCGGCGGCATACAGTGCCGGCACGCTGTCGGCGGCGGGCGACGCGTTGCACAGATTGCCGGCCAGCGAGC
>Ga0210395_10002926_pt1 | contig 13193 bp, 9 predicted proteins | sample IncBWH4OmetaG_FD_150861 | JGI IMG/M metagenome (GOLD analysis project Ga0210395, IMG submission 150861) | Forest soil microbial communities from Barre Woods Harvard Forest LTER site, Petersham, Massachusetts, United States - Inc-BW-H-4-O ... | reverse complement strand
TTGGAGCGGCCCGCTGTTCGCGGGATTCCTCTACGGCTTCGTCTACGGCCCGGGTGAAGGCATGCTCGCAGCTCTGCTCGTCGGCGTACCGGTCACAATCGCGGCAGCGTGCCTGGGCAAGGCTCTGGAGATCGGAGTGATTCTTCGTTTTCCGCCGCGCTCTCGCGGCGCGATGATCGGGATGATGGGCTGGCTGGGGTACGCGTCCATGATGCTGTTCATCGTGGGCGCCTTCATTTTCCAGCAAGCAATCGGGACGATCGCAAAGCTTCTTCATTTCCTCACAGTTGTTCCGTGGCCCTGGCTGAGGTTGTTCCTGGGCGGGCAGGCAGACGGCTCGTTTTCGTTTTCCTTGGGAGTGCTGACCTGCGGGTTCTTCGCCGGCATCACGGTGGCGGGATCGGTCTGGTTCAGCGTGTGGGGCACGGAACAGGGCCTCAGCGGAAACTTTGCTGCTGATTCCGGTCCTTCGGCATCGCGAAAAGGCGTACCACGATTCGGCAGGGAACCGCTCTATCGCAAGGAATTTTTGTGGTTCATCCGCGACCGCAGCGCCATTGTCCAGACCATCCTGATCCCGGTCACGGTGGCGGCTCTTCAGGTTTTCAACCTGCGCATGTTCCTCAGCCATGCCCAGGAGGCGTGGAATTACCTTTGCGGCGTCGCCATTCTATTTGGCACCTATTTTCTTTGGATCCTTGGTCCGAAGTCGCTTTCGTCGGAGGGAACTGCGCTGTGGATCGCCTTGACGTGGCCGCGCGGCCTGGAAAGTTTACTGAAGGCCAAGGCTTGGCTGTGGTCGATGATCTCGTCGGGCATGGTGGCGCTAATACTGTGCTATGCCGCGTATCTTTTTCCCGCCAGCATCTGGAAAATCGCGCTGGTTGGGATTGGCTGGTTTGTTTTCGGCCGCAGCATGGCCGAAAAAACTGTCACCCTGGTATCTATAACCTCGTCCTCGGGCGAGCGAGAGAAGATTCCATGGACTCGCCGCTGGGCAGCCCAGTTGGGCATGCTGACGTTTGCCATTGGAATTCTCACGCAGCAATGGCACATCGCCGTCATGGGAATTGTCTACTCTTATCTGACCGCCGCGGCCATGTGGCAAAACTTCCGGGCCCGACTGCCATATCTCTATGATCCCTGGTCCGAGAAACTTCCGCCCCCGCCCACGCTGATGCACGCCATGATCTCGATCAGCATTTTGGTGGAAGGGGGAGCCGTGGTGACCGGCATCATCCTGGGATTGGCCGGGCGGGAAAACATCGCCGTGGCGCAGGCCGTCAGCTATGGCATTTGCGCAGTGATCGTTTCCTTCGGCGTACACGATTTTCTGGGCGGGCGCGGCGTTTCATTGCGAGACGTCTGCCTTTGGCCGCCGGCCTCTGCCGCCGAGGAGAAATCGGAGTCCTGGTGGCGCGGCGGCCGGGGGAGCGGCGATGGGTCTGGGAAAATCAATTTCCTCCGCTTGCTGCTGTTAGGAGGGGCCGGCGGAGTGGTGTTGGGCTTGTTCGCGCACGGCTACCTCGCGGTCTTACAGCATCTCCCGGCGACCGCTGAGATGATGCGCAAGTCACAGGAGGAGCTGGCGAAAGTTCCGAACTTGAAAATCTCCTACGCCGTCATGGCGGTAGCCTTCGCGCCGTTCGCGGAAGAGTACCTTTTTCGCGGGCTTCTCTTCCGCGCTTTGGATCGCGAATGGGGCGGCTGGCGCGCGGTAATTGGCAGCGCCGCCTTTTTCGCCATCTATCACAACCCATTTTCGTGGCTGCCGGTTGGGCTGCTAGGCGTCGCCAACGCCCTCTTGTTTAAGAAAACCGGGCGGCTTGCACCGGCGGTGGTCCTGCATATGGTTTACAACGCGGTGGTCGTGATCTGGTCGCCCTAGGACAGAGCCGCACTCCTTCGCTATTCAGTGCCCACCCGTGAGTTCGCTCGCCGCCGCCCGGTCGATCAGCCAGATCAGTTTTCCGTCGGTGGGCCGGACCAGCTTGGCGGGGTACTGTTCGCCGGGCGCATCGCCTTCGAGCACTTGATGCAGGGCCGGAGCTTTATCCGTCCCGCTAACCAGAAACGCCACGCAGGCTGCCGCGTTCAGTACCGGAAGAGTGAAGGTAAGGCGGCTGGTTTTGAATTTCTCGACCCAGTTGGCGATGACGAGCCGCGATTTTTCCTGCAGCCCAGCAGAGCCGGGAAACAGCGAAGCCGTGTGACCATCGGGTCCCATGCCGAGTAGGATTAGATCGAAGCGCGGGAACTGTCCCGGCCCGAGCGCAAAAAACTTCTGCAGAGTTTTTTCGTAGGCTTCGGCCGCGGCTGCGGCGTCGGGATTCTCCGCCGCAATCCGGAACACGTTTCCCGCCGCCACTGGAATCTTGGACAGCATCGTCTCTTCCGCCATTTTGTAGTTGCTGTCGGGATCGGTGGGAGGCACGTGCCGCTCATCGCCCCAGAAGAAAAAGATGCGGTCCCAGGGCAGAACGGTGCGGGCATTGGTGGCCAACAGATTGAACAGGCTCTTGGGAGTCGATCCTCCCGAAAGCGCAATCGTGAATCGCCCGCGCTGGGTCACGGCTTCCGTAGCGGCGCGCACGACTTCCTCCGCCGCCGCTGCGAATAATTCCTGCGGAGTGGTCAGGGTCCGAATTTCCAGGGAAGAACTCACGGGCTTCTACTCTTACTCGGTTTGTCTTATTCGGTTGTCCCTACTCGGTTGCCAGGGCGCAAGTCTTGCTGCCGCGAACCGCGGCGCACCGCGCCGCTCCCAGCAGTCCAGCTTTTTCGTTGGTCACGACCTGCACCGGGATCGACTCCACCAGCGGCCGCAGCCGGCCCTTGGCCAGAAAAGCCTGCATGAACAGCGGCCCTTTCAGCTTGGCAAGAATCTTGGGGGTGATACCGCCGGCCAGAAACAAGCCTCCCGTGGCCATTACCTTCAAAGCCAGATTGGCGGCCTCTGCGCCGTAGACCGAGATCCACAGATCCAGCGCCTTCTCCGCCAGCGGATGCGTTCCCGTGAGCGCAGCGCCCGAAATTATCGCGGCCGGATCGCCGGTCTTGAGCGAAGCCGCAAACTCCGCGGATTCCTTGCCGCCCTGATCGTCGCGCAGAAATTCGTAGACATTCACCAGGCCCGGGCCGGACAGAATGCGCTCGTAGCTGACATGTCCGAAACGCGCCTGCAGGAAGCGCACCAGTTCGATCTGCAAATCTCCCTGCGGACCAAAATCGGTGTGCCCGCCTTCGCAGGCAAAAACATGGTGCCGGCATCCGTCCCAGAAAAGCCCGGCTTCGCCCAGTCCCGTTCCCGGCGCGATCACTCCCTGGTTGCCCACAGCGGGTCCATTCACGCGATTTAACGGAACCAGGTCTCCGGCGGCCAGTGCGCCGATGCCCCAGGCAGTGGCTTCCAGATCGTTGATGAGCAGCGTTTCAGGCAGATGAATCTGTTTCGCCAGCCGCGATTGCTCGATCACCCAAGGCAGATTCGAAGTTTCTACGCGGCCATTACGTACCGGACCTGCAATGCCGAAACACGCAGCTTCCGGACGAGTGCCGGTGGCGTCAAGAAACTCGTTCACAATTTCGCCCAGTTCGCTGTGCTCGCGGCTGGGGAAGGTGCGCTCCGACACCAGTCGCAAGTGCCCGTTCTGGGGTTGAAAATAAGCCAGCCTAGCGTTGGTGCCACCAATATCGCCGGCCAGAATCATTTCTCGAAATTCCTCCAGCGGCGGCCGTCGCGTTCCAGTAGTTCGTCGGCCTCCTTCGGTCCCCAGGTGCCGGACGCATAGTTGGGGAAATTCCGTGGCGGCAGCGCCTTCCACAGATCGAGCACCGGGTTGACCACCGACCAGCCGGCTTCCACCATGTCGGCACGTTGAAACAGCGTCTGATCGCCGATCATGCAGTCATGCAGCAGCCGTTCGTAGCCGGTCGAGGGCTGCTTGCCGAAGTATTCCTGATATTCGAAATTCATGTCGACCGTGCCCAGGCGCATGACCGGGCCCGGAACCTTGGCCGCGAATTGCAGCGAGATTCCTTCCTCGGGTTGAATGTGCAGCACCAGTTGATTCGGCATGAGATGTTCGACCGGCGTGTCGCGGAACAGCACGAAGGGCGCCCGCCGAAACTGTATCACGATATGGGTGTTGCGCACCGGCATCCGTTTTCCCGTGCGCAGGTAGAAGGGAACGTCCGCCCAGCGCCAGTTGTCGATCTGCAATTTCATGGCGACGAAGGTTTCGGTGCGCGAATCGGATGGAACATCGGGCTCAGAGCGATAGGCTGCCACCCGATTGCCGTCTTCGGTTCCGTCGCCGTACTGGCCGCGCACGCTGCGGCTCAGCACGTCTTCGTCACTCATGGGCTGGATGGCGTGCAGAATCTTGGCTTGCTCATCGCGTACCGCGTTGGCGTCAAACGAAATCGGCGGCTCCATCGCGGTGAGACTGATGAGTTGCATGATGTGGTTGGGCACCATGTCGCGCAGCGAGCCCGCTCCATCGAAATAACTTCCGCGGCCCTCCACTCCAACCGTTTCGGCCACGGAGATCTGCACGTGGTCAATATAGCGGCGGTTCCACACCGGCTCAAAAATTCCGTTGGCGAAGCGGAACGCCATAATGTTCTGCACAGTCTCTTTGCCGAGATAATGATCGATGCGGTAGATCTGCTTTTCGTCGACTACCTTGAGCAGTTGCTGGTTCAACGCCTTGGCCGATTCCAGATCGTGCCCGAAGGGCTTTTCGATGACTACCCGCCGCCAGTGGCTGTTGGCCTGGTCCATCAAGCCCGCGGCGGAAAGTTTTTGTACGATCGGGCCGAAAAAACTGGGCGCAGTGGCGAGGTAATAGAAAAAGTTCTGGTGGGCCGAGTGATCCTGATCCACTTTGTTGAGAAATTCCTTGAGCTGCGGATACACCTTGTCGTCGCCGAAATCTCCCGCAAAATAGTAGAAGCGGCGCATGAACCACTCCCACAAATCGTCTTCCACACACTCGCCGCAATACGCCTTCACCGCGTCATGAACTTTCTTGCGGAATTCATCGCTGGAAAACTGGCTGCGCGCCACTCCCACCACCGCGAATTCGCGCGAGAGCAGCCCGGCCCGCGCCAGGTTGTAGAGCGCCGGAATCAGCATGCGCCCGGTAAGATCGCCGGCCGCGCCGAAGATCACCATCACGCAAGGATCACCCAGCTTGCCGATGCGCGGCGGCGCTGGCGTGGAGGTTGGAGTTGGTTCCGCTATTTCTGCCATCAATAAGCCCTCTGGAATCGTTAACCTTGGTTAACCATGCTCAGGTTAACCACGCATGCGCAAACCGCTTCAGCGCATGCTGGAACTCTTTCTCCGCCCGCGCTGCGGCGTGAGCGATTTCTTGGTGGATGGCGGCGCGCTCTTTCGTGCTTTCGCCGGTTTCGTTGCGCCCTGCTCTATGTGTCCGCCGAATTTCTGCCGCATGGCGGAAAGCATTTTTTCTGCAAACGTATGTTGCTGCCGTGAACGGAAACGCACAAACAACGCCGCCGTCAGTACGTCCGCCGGCACCGCTTCTTCAAGTGCCGCTTGAATCGTCCAGCGGCCTTCGCCGGAATCCTGCACGAAACCTTCGTATTCCGACAGAGTCGGATTTTCCGTGAGCGCCATCGCGGTCAGATCGAGCAGCCAGGAACTGACTACGCTGCCACGTCGCCACACTTCGGCAATGTCCGGCAGGTTCAGGTCGTAGCGAATATCGGCCGGCAAATCTTTGCTGGTCGCATTCTTGAAAATGTCGAAGCCCTCGGCATAAGCCTGCATGATGCCGTACTCAATGCCGTTGTGCACCATCTTCACAAAATGCCCTGACCCCGACGGACCGCAGTGGATATAACCCTCTTCCGCGCTGCCGCCGAGTTTTTCTCTGCCGGGAGTTCGCGGAATATCGCCGATGCCGGGCGCCAGCGTTTTGAAAATCGGATCGAGCCGCTCGACCGCTTCATCCGGACCGCCAATCATCATGCAGTACCCGCGATCGAGTCCCCACACGCCGCCGCTGGTGCCGACGTCGATGTAGTGAATGCCTTTGCCCTTTAGTTCATTCGCCCGGCGCACGTCATCTTTGAAATAAGAATTGCCGCCGTCGATGATCGCGTCGCCGGTCTGCATGTGCTGCGCGAGTGTCTGCACCGTATTTTCGGTGGGACCACCGGCGGGAACCATGATCCACACAGCACGCGGCGGAGTCAGCTTGGCGATCAGATCCTCTAATGATGACGACCCGCCCGCACCCTCACCCGCCAGCTGCTTCACCGCATCGGCGCTGAGATCAGAAACTACCAGCGAATGTCCGCCGCGCATCAACCGCCGCGTCATATTCGCGCCCATGCGCCCCAACCCCACCATTCCCATTTGCATGTACGTTGCTCCTAAAGTAGCGCCGGCGTCCCCGCCGGCTGTCGCGAGGGCGTCTGCCCTCGCATTCGTGCTCAAGAAAAATGTCAGATCGCTTTCTGAACCGCCGCCTGCAGCGCAGCCAACCCCGCCTTCAGATTGGTCCCCAAATGCACCCGCAGCGCCCTGCGCCCCCGGTCAGCCAAAACCTGGAAGTCTCCCCGCGCCTGCGCCGCCTTCACGACTCCAAACGTATATTTCTGTCCCGGCACCGGCAGTTCCACGGAGTCATCGCAAGTGATCTGCAGGAACACTCCCGAGTTCGGCCCGCCCTTATACGCCTGCCCAGTCGAGTGCAGAAATCGTGGACCAAATCCCAGAACGGTCGCCACGCCCTTCTTGTCGCGCACCAGAAGCCGCAAAGCCTGCAGGGCTTGCTCGTGTTCAGCGTTCATCTGGATATAGCCGAGCACGGCGAAGTAATCGCCCGCCTTGATGCGCGACAAATGCGCCTTGAGATATCCCACAAGGGACTTATCGCTGCCGGCAGCCTTCGCCAGTTCCGCTGCATTTTTGTCGTCGGTGAACAATTTGATGCCCGAATCCTCCAATACCGGTTTCTCCGCCGGCAGCGAGCCCGTCTTCTCATATGCGGACGTCAACTCGCGCGTCGCAATCTTGCTGGCTTCAACATCGGGCTGGTTGAAGGCGTTGATCCCGATGATCGATCCTGCGACGGCCGTAGCAATTTCCCAGCGGAAAAACTCCGCGCCCAGATCATAAACATCCGCCATCGCGATGCGCACCACCGGATGCCCCGCCTTCTCGATGGCCGCGACTTTCGCGTCCTGATCGGCGTCGGGTCCCGACTCCAGCCGCACGTAAACAAACACTCGGTCGCTGCCGTAGAACTCAGGTGTCGTCAGATTCTCGTGTCCAACCGGGATAATGCCTTTGCCAACTTTTCCCGTCGATTCAGCGAGCAGTTGTTCCAGCCACGCTCCTAGATCGGAAATGCCTGGAGATGCAACGATCGTAACTTTGTCGCGCCCTGCATTCGCTGCCGCTCCGAGAATGATGCCAAGCGCAGCCCCAGGATTTTCTTCCACCGGCACGCCTGCCCCGCAGGCGCTCACCATCTTCGCCGCGCCGGCAAGAAACCTCTTGGTATCCAATCCCATCACCGCCGCCGGCACCATGCCGAAGTTCGACAGCGCCGAGTAGCGCCCACCGATTGACGGACGCCCGAAAAAGACGTGCAGGAAACGATCCGCCTCCGCCACTTGCTGCATCTTCGATCCCGGATCGGTGATCGCGATGAAGTGGCTGCCGACTTTCACCGCGCCCACGGCCTGCTTGGTGCGCTCGAAAAAATATTGTTTGAAAATGTTGGGTTCGAGCGTGCTGCCCGACTTGCTGGAAACTATAAAGAGCGTCTTCGGAATATCGATCTGATGTTCGAAGGCTTTTACTTGCGCAGGGTCAGTGGAATCGAGCACATGAAGGGTAGGGAAGTGCGTGATCCGGCCAAACGTCATGCGCAGAACTTCCGGACACAGGCTCGATCCGCCCATCCCCAGCAGCAGTACGTGCTGAAACCCGCGGGCCTGCACTTCCTTTGCGACCTTCGCCAGTTGGTCGTGCTGCGCCATCTGCTCGTCGACAATGTCGAGCCAGCCCAGCCATGCGCCTTCGTCAGTGCCGGTCCAGAGCTTGGCATCGTGCTGCCACAAGCGCTGCATCTTGCCACCCGCTTGCCATTCGGCAGCCGTCGCTTTCACCGTCGCAGCCAGCGATTCCGGCAGGGAAGTTTTCAGTCCGTTCACAGTCGATCCTTTTTTTTCTTCTTGCTAGTTGGTTTTAGCTTGCGTGCTCTTGGCGACTGCGGCCAGCAGTTTGTCAAAGGCATCGGCGAATAATTTGACGCCGTCCGCCGTGAGCTTGTCGGTAACTTCTTTCATCGAGATGCCGGCGCGCGCCAGATTCTGCATCACGGTAGCTGCGCCCGGCACATCTTCCGTGAGCGCGTTGCGTAGGCGTCCATGGTCGCGGAACGCATCAATGGTTGCCGGCGGCATGGTATTGACGGTGTCCCGCCCGATCAGTTCTTCCACATAGATCACGTCCCGGTAGGCGGGATTCTTCGTGCTCGTGCTGGCCCACAGTACGCGTTGGGTCTGCGCACCTTTGGCCGCCAGCGCCTGCCAGCGCGGGCCGCTGAAAATATGCTGGTAGCTCTGATAGGTGAGCTTGCCGTTGGCGATCGCGACCTTGCCCAGCAGGCTCTTCAACAAAGCCTGCTGATTCGCGTCGCTGGTTGCTTTGAGTTTGTCGTTGAGCAGGGAATCAATCAGGGTGTCGATGCGGCTGATAAAAAAGCTGGCCACACTCGCCATCTTTTTTAAATTGCCGCCCTTTGAAGCCAGGTCTTCGAGTCCTGCGATATAGGCGTCGGCAACTTTCTCGTACACTTCCTGCGCGAACAGCAGCGTGATATTGATGTTGATGCCTTCGCCGATCAGTTGCCGGATCGCCGGCAGCCCTTCCGGCGTGCCCGGAACTTTAATCATGACGTTCTCGCGCTGGACGGCCTTCCACAGTCGACGCGCCTCGTAGATCGTCTCCGGCGTCTTGTGCGCCAGATATGGGGAAACTTCCAGGCTGACATAACCATCGCGAGCGTTGGATTCGTCGTACACCGGGCGCAGCACATCGGCCGCGTCCTGAATGTCACGGATGGCAATCTGCTCAAAGCGCGCGGTCGTGTCGAGATCTTTTCGAGCCGCGAGAGATTTCAGAATGTCGTCATAGAGCGAACTCTCGCCGATGGCCTTCTCGAAGATCGCGGGATTCGACGTCATTCCCCGCAGCCCGTCGTCCTGAATCAACTGCTTCAGCTTCCCGCTGGTAAACAGATCGCGCCGAATGTAATCCAGCCACATCGACTGACCGTAGTTGAGTAATTCTTTCAGCGGATTGGTTGTTGCCTTCGAGTCTTCGAGAATTCCGGTCGGCTGCATGATTGACCTCCACAAATTTCTACGATTACTTCCCCGACATTATTTGGCAGACATTATTTACCAGACATTATTTTCCCGACATGGCCGCACGCGCTTCCGCCACGACAGTGTCCACCGTGAACCCAAAAAACTTCAGCAGATCCTTCAGCGGCGCCGAAGCTCCAAATCTGTGCATGCCGACGTTCCGCCCCTTCAGGCCGGTGTAGCGTCCCCAGCCGAACGTCGATGCCATCTCCACCGAAACCCGCGCGGTTACGGCTGACGGCAGAACGCTCTCTTTGTAAGCCGCATCCTGCTGCTCGAAGATTTCAAACGACGGCATACTGACCACGCGCGCCTTTACGCCTTCGGATTTCAGTTTCTCGTACGCATCCACGCAGAGCGACAGTTCGCTTCCCGTGCCCATCAGAATGACTTCCGGCTTTCCGTCCGGCGCATCGGCCAAAACGTAAGCCCCTTTGGCCACGCCAGAGGCAGGCGCATACTTCGTGCGATCGAGTGTCGGCAAATTCTGTCGAGTCAACACCAGCGCCACGGGCGAATGCTGCAGTTTCGCGATAATCTTCCACGCTTCGACGACTTCATTCGCGTCGCCGGGACGCAACACAATCAGATTCGGCATGGCCCGCAGCGACGCCAGTTGCTCGATCGGTTCATGCGTCGGCCCGTCCTCACCAACACCGATGGAATCGTGCGTGTAGATGAAAATCGACGGAATCTCCATCAGCGCCGACAGCCGGATGCTGGCCCGCATGTAATCGCTGAAGTTAAAAAAGGTCGCGCCGAAGGCTCGAATGCCGGACACGATCATCCCATTCACGCTGGCGCCCATGACATGCTCGCGCACGCCGAAATGCAGGTTGCGCCCGCCGTAGGCGCCCCCTTCAAAATCTCCCGCACCTTCAAATTTCAGCGTGGTTTTGTTCGAGGTCGCCAGGTCGGCCGATCCGCCAATCATCCAGGGAATGTTCTGCGCCACTATGTTGAGCACCTTACCTGAACTCTCGCGCGTGGCAACGCCTTTGGCATCGGCGGGAAACGTCGGAAGATTCTTGTCCCATCCCGCAGGCAGTTCGCGATGCTGCATGCAGCGCAGCCGCTCTGCCAGATCCGGAAACTTCTGCGAGTACTCCGCGAACAGCTTCGACCAATCCGCATGCAGTTCGCGCCCGCGCTTCCCAATGCCCGCACGGAAATTATCCAGCACGCCTTCCGGCACCAGGAACTTCGCGTCTTCCGGCCAGCCGTAAAATTTCTTGGTCAGCTTTACTTCTTCTTCACCCAAAGGTTCGCCGTGCGCCGCATTACTGTCCTGTTTATGCGGAGATCCGTAGCCGATGTGGCTGTCGACGATAATCAGCGTCGGCCGGTCGGTGGTCTTGTGGAACGTCTCAAACGCCCGTGCCAGCATTTCCAGATCGTTGGCATCCGCCACGCGGGTCACGTTCCAGCCGTATCCAATGAAGCGCGTCGCGACATCGTCGGAGTAAGACCAGCTGGCCGGGCCGTCGAGCGTGATGTGATTGTGGTCATACATCCAGCAAAGATTGGAGAGTCGCAAATGTCCGGCGAGCGAAGCCGCCTCGCCGCCAACCCCTTCCATCAGGTCGCCGTCCGAACACATGGCGTAGACGTTGTAATCGAAGATTTCAAACCCGGGCCGGTTGAAGTTTGCTGCCTGCCACCTGCTGGCGATAGCCATGCCGACACTGTTGCCCACTCCTTGCCCGAGCGGCCCAGTCGTAGTTTCCACTCCGGAAGTAAGGTGCGATTCGGGGTGCCCCGGGGTCCGGCTGCCCAACTGACGGAAGCGCTTGATCTCTTCCATCGGCACTGACAGTTCCTTCAAAACCTGGCCATCCTTGTCGACCCGCCGCACCTCGGCCAGATACAGCATGGCGTAGAGCAGCATCGAGGCATGCCCATTGGAAAGCACAAACCGGTCGCGATTGAGCCAGGTCGGGTCGGCGGGATCGTAGCGCAGAAAATCCTGCCACAGGCAATATGTGACCGGCGCCAGCCCCATGGGCGCGCCCGGATGGCCCGAGTTCGCCTGCTGCACCGCGTCAATCGCCAGGGTGCGAATCGTGTTGATGCACAGAGTGTCCAGTTGCTGTCCCGTGGCCAAAACCTGTTCGCTGGCTACCATGCGACTCTGCTCCTCCATCCGCGGATTTCCATCCGCGGGCGACCCACAAGTGATTAGAGTTTCGGATTATAGATAAGGGTTCAATACGCAGAAAGTGTATCAATTTCCGCGGAGACGTGGATTGACGTGAGGTGAAAAAATTGCAGAACTACGGGATAACTTCGATTTCAGGCTTGCTATTTCAGGAGTTGGAAGTAGCCATTCTCGGTTTGTGTCCCTCGGGTCGTGTCCTGCACGAATTTCAGGAATTGGCGCAGATTCTCGCGGTCAGCGGGCGGCATGTTTTCAAAATGGACGCGCACTCCTTTGGCCGGCCCGGTGCGGGATACTACTCCGCTCAGCACAAAGCCCTTGACCCAGATCTTTCCGTTCGGCACCCAGAGTCCGATTTCCACTTTCGACCCAGGTGTGACCGGTTGCGCGGTTTCAATCAGACACCCGCTGGCGCTGGTGTTCGACAGATTGCCCCAGATCGGAGTCGGCGTTTCATCCACACGCAGCTCCACCGCCACAAAGCACTTGATGCGCGGATGTCGTCGCCGATCGCTTCCCCAATTGGGACTGAACAAATCCGGTTCAAATGGAGGTGATGCCGACGCAGGAGTCGGAACTGGCTGTGGTTGCGGAGCTACGGGCCCGGACGTAACAGCCGTTGAACTGCCGGCTTTGATCTCGCGCATCACCTTCAGCAGAGCTTCTTCTCGCCGCTCCGCCGGGGCTTCGCGATAGGCCTGCAATAGCTTTCCGACGTGCCGGACCAGGTCCGGGTCGGAAAGGATTCGCGTCCAGTCAGTTCCTGCTGCTGCAGCACTCATGCAATGCGCTTCTTCCGTTCCTAAGAGATTATGACTCCTTGAACTAGATTGAACCGAGGGTCACCGTCTATCAAGATGACCTTAGTCACGTTCCGGACGTTCGGTACTCAGGGACTATGCTCAGCGAGCGGCAGACGCCTTCGTCCGCCAGTTCACTCATTAGCCAGTTGGGATGAGATTTCCGGCTCACGCATCGCTATAAGATTTTGCAGGGTAAGGAGGGAAGGATTGGAGCTTGGCGCGTTCACAGGGCTAGCCTTTACTGACCCTCGAACGCAAGTGGCACCACTTCGGTCGTCTCGTTCGGCCCAGACTCAAATTTCCACTTTCCGACCGCTTCGAGGGCGGCATCGACCAGCACCGGATTTCCCCCCAACGCGCGCGTAGACTTCACGCTGCCATTCGGCCGGACTACCGCTTCCACCCGGACCATGCCGTGAATGTGCATTTTCTTTGCCAGCTCAGGATAGTTCGGGGCGACGCGCGAGGTGATCCTCCGCTCTGGGGCGGCCGGCGCGGTGCTCTGCGCAGTCGTCAGAATGGTGGTGAGCGCCATCAGTGCTACCGTGATCAGAAAGACCCTTATCCGCATTTCGTCCATTCCCCTGCGCATCTTCAGCTTACTGAAGGCCGTCACCTCCGGCAAAGTACCGAAGTCATTGAACCTTGGGTGCAGTCCACATGGACTCGAAGGCGATTTTTTTCAAAAGGATTACGCGCCGGTTGGCCGCGACCGACGGAACAGGCGCTAGCTTAAGAAACGATGCGCGTCGTCTTAGCGGACTAGTTCGTCTTGCGAACGACGCCGTGGATCGCCTGCGTTCCGAAATGGACAG
>Ga0210395_10002925_pt1 | contig 13196 bp, 13 predicted proteins | sample IncBWH4OmetaG_FD_150861 | JGI IMG/M metagenome (GOLD analysis project Ga0210395, IMG submission 150861) | Forest soil microbial communities from Barre Woods Harvard Forest LTER site, Petersham, Massachusetts, United States - Inc-BW-H-4-O ... | reverse complement strand
CGACATCGTCGCCCATGGTGAAGGTGCCGAACCAGCCGGACGGCAGCATGAAGTTCACATCGGCACCCTCGAAGTCCATGTCGGCGATGCGTGCCGCCGAGGATCGATCGACGTCCGGCGAAATCGAGCGCGTCCGCTTCACGCCGGTGAAGCCCGCCATGTAGCCTGTCGGTGCCGCGTCCGCCGCTTCAGTATAGAGCCGCCGCTGATACTTGCGCTGACCTTTGTTGTACGAAACATGACCGCCGCGGCTCGTTGCCTTGTACTGTTCCCAGCCGGCGAGCCGCGCCTTGTCCTCGGCTGTCAGATAGGGCTCGAGCACATCCACATACGGGCCGACATGTGCATCGGTGTCGAAGAACCTGTAGCCGCCGCGTGCCATGATTACTCTCCAACCGATCAGGGAACTTCGCCGCCAGCCGCCCGGTACTTTGCGAGAGCCGAGGGTGACAGATAGCGTTCCTCGAGCGCGCGCTGTTTCTCGAGGCCTTCGCCGTCCGGCGGCAGTTCGGGAACGATGTATGGATGCTCCTTGCGGCGGGACACGAAATCCTCCCACGCTGCGATACCGCGCTCGGAAAAATCAGCCATGAAGTCGGACAGCGCCGCCCAGATCACATGATGCGAAAAGCCTGGCAACCAGGCGATGGTGACGCCAAGCGCCAGATGCTCGTCCAACGACAGGTAGCGTGGCAGCTTGCCGCGCATGAAGGACAGCGGACACGACACGGCCTGTCGCGCCTGTTTGATCTCCTCGATCGAATGCGGCGATTCGAGCTGCACCCAATCGACGCCCGCGTCACGCTGATACGCCACCAGCCGCTGCAGCGCGTCGTCGAGCCCGCCATTCGCCGCATCTCGCGCATAGCATTGCGCCATGATGACGAAATCCGGATCGAGCTCGTTCTTCATATCGACAGCGGCGCGGTAACGCACAATCGCCTGTTCCTGCGCCACCACTTCCAACCCGGCGCTCTGGGTGCGCCGCTTGCCCTCGATCGGCTGATCGTCGATGCGAATGCCGGCGATGCCAGCCTTGATGCTTTCGCGCACCAGCCGGCGTACTGCCATGATTCCGCCGTGGCCGGTGTCGCCGTCAATGATCACGGGCGTGGTCACGCTGCCCGCGATCCAGCCCGCGATCTGCACGCACTCGGTCATCGTGGCGGTGCCGACATCGGCCATGCCGGTATAGCCGCCGACCACCGCACTGGTACCGACGAACAACGCCTCGCAGCCGGAGCGTTCCATGATGCGCGCAAGCGCCGCGGTCGGTGGATGCATCACCGACAGGACCTTGCCCTGACGGTGTATCAGTTGCTTCAGACGTGTCGTCGCGCGCAAGCGGTCACTCTCTGGCAGTGCCATGACGCCGCATCTCCTGCATGGTTTGCGCTCTACGGGCCACGCAGCCTGGACTTCCTCATCGGTTTTGTTATTGACACTGCGTTTTGTCACACGATGGGGATGCTATTCGACGCGGTACGCGTGTCAAGCCACGACCAAAAGGGGAGTGACTTCCGGCGCGTCGTTGCCATCGGCAAGTTGAATGCGCTCTATGTGGGCAGCACCCGCCATGGATGCGCAGACGCTGTGGCGCGCCGTTGCCCATGTCCGGCGGCACGGCTACGCCGAGACGCACAACAGGCGGATAGACGAGGGCGCCTCGATCTCGGCGGCGGCGCGAGGACCATGCGATGCGGTGTTGGGCCGATCCGCCGATATTCGACGGAGGTGCGGGCGCAGGCGATCGAGGCGGTCATTGCAGCGGCGCGCGATTTGTCGCAACTACCAGGGGCACCATGACCACCCACGACCCCGTCCGCTTCATCGCCAAGAACATGCGCGTCGATCTCCGGCTGATCGCCGAGATGATCGCCCCCGGCTCGCGCGTGCTCGACATCGGCTGCGGCGACGGCATGCTGATCGATCACCTGTCGCGCACCAAGGGCTGCGACGCACGCGGCATCGAGATCGACATGGCCGAGGTGATCCGCGCGGTGGCGCACGGGATGCCGGTGATGCATGGCGATGCCGACACCGACCTCGCGCATTATCCGGACGGCGCGTTCGACTACGTGGTGCTGTCGCGCACGCTTCAGGCGGTGGAGCAGCCGCGCGTCGTGCTGCGTCAGATGCTGCGCATCGCCACGCGCGCGGTGGTGAGTTTTCCGAATTTCGGCCACTGGCTCGTGCGCTGGCAACTGGTAAGCACCGGAAGGATGCCTGTGACGCCCGCCTGGGACCGGCCGTGGCACGAGACGCCGAACATCCACCCCTGCACGATCCGCGACTTCTTCGCATTGTGCGAGCACGACGGCTATGTGGTGGAGAGCTGGCTCGCCGCGGACGACGCAGGTGGACGCACGCCATGGCGGCGCTTCCCACGCCTCGCCAATCTGTTCGGCGAGCAAGGGCTGTTCCTGTTGCGGCGTGTCGGCGGCGGGTAGGATCGACCTCGCCCGCTCGCTGGCGTCAATGAAATCCCGCTTTCTTTAGCCCTTCGAGCATATGGTCCTGCGCCTCCTGCGTGCCGAATTGAGCGGCGAATGTTTGGGCGTCAAGGAGTGGCCATAAATGCGCGGTGATGCCGCGCTCGCGCTCTGCATCCTGCTGGCGGCTAAGTTCCGCATAGGTGGCGGCAAGCATCGGATGCGTGACCATCTGGGTGTTGCGCCCTGGGTCACGGTCAAGCGACCGAGCGCAAGCGCCGACAGCATCGGCATACCGGCGAAGCAGATAATACGCCATACAGAGTCTTGCGGCGGCGAAGCCATTGGCTCGGTCGAAGCGAAGCGCACCCTCCAACCACGGCAATGCCTCGGTGGCCCGACCCGCCCATGTCAAAATGGCTCCCCGGTAGGCCAAGTTGTCCGCATCGCTCGGGTTGATTTCGAATGCGCGGTCGATTTGCTCAAGCGCGGCGTCGTATCGCTTTTTGAAAAGATTTATAAGGGCGAGCACACGATAGGCCCGCGTCGTTGCCGGATCCAGTGCGAGCGCCTTCTGAGCCAGTTCCTCCGCATGTTCGAGATCGTCTGCAAGGAACTGGGACCAGCCTGACACGACGGCCTCATAATACGAGCCGCCCAATGCCGCATAGGCCTCAGCGTAGTTTGGGTCGAGATCAATAGCGCGCTGAAAGAGTTCCCTTGCCTCGTCATTGTTGTCACGCGTTTCCTGCGAAAGCATGTCGCGACCACGCAGAACGTATTCATACGCCGCGAGGTTGCTGGTCGGTTTGGCCAGCACGCGGTTCTGCTCGAAGCGGGTGAGCGTTACCGCCGCCGCGCCGACGACACGTCTGGCGATGTCGTCCTGCACGGCGAAAATGTCGTTGCCTTCGGCATCGTATGTTTCGGACCACACATTCCGCCCACTCGTGGCTTCGGTCAAAGCGACGCCGACGCGAATGCGATTGCCGGCTCGACGGATGCTGCCCTCAAGCAGGTATCGCGCATTCAGCAGGCGCCCAATCTCAGCGGGGGAGGCATTCGAGTCCTTGAACGGGAAGCTGGCCGATTTTGAGATGACAAGCAGGTTCGAGAAACGGCTGAGCGCGGTAATGACGTCCTCAGTGACTCCATCGCTGAAGAAATCATGACCAACATCGCCTGACAGGCTCTTGAATGGCAGAACCGCGACCGAGGGACGCTCGGCGAGGCGAGCCGGTGCGGCGAGAGTCGCCACTTCGACCGGCCTGACCGCGGAGCCAGGCCCGAATGGATCCAGTCTCACACCTGGGTGCAGCGCCCATGCAATAAGACCCGCCGACACGAACACAGAGGCTCCCGCGACAGCAATCAGCGCCCCACGCTTTCTCTTTCGAACCGCGGCGGCGTCATTCTTGACACGGTCATCGCCGGACGGATGGTGATCAGAATCAAACTTCAATATGAATGCCTGGACAGGCCGCGCGATGTTCTTCAGCTTCAGCGACCCCAGCTCCTCAAAAGCGAGATCGAGCCGACCATGCACGTGATCCCGCACGGCGCGGGAAACACATATGCCGCCGGGTGGGCACTCAGCCTCGAGTCTGACCGCCACATTGACCGCGTCACCGTGCAAATCGGTGCCATCCGCGATCGCATCGCCGATGTTGATCCCGATCCGAAACCGGATAGCTCGATCAGGAAGCTGGTCACCATCAAAGACAGGAACATCCTGCTGCACCTTGACCGCAAAGCGCACTGCCCCATCGATACTGTTGAATACCATCAGCAAGGAGTCGCCGCCGGTCTGAACAATCCTGCCGCCATGTCCGTTTAGGGCCGGATCGATGACCTCGCTCCGGAGTTTGCGCAGCCGTTCGAGCGTTTGCAGGTCATCCAGCCCGATCAGGCGGCTGTAGCCAACCATGTCGGCGTAGACGACCGCGATAAGTCGCCGTGGATCTGGAAGCCCACCCGTCATGTCCGACGTTCCGGTCATCGACATGGTGGACGCCTTACCGGCAAAGCGGCAGGGCACAACGCCATTCAAAAGCCTCCCGAACGGCATCCTAGCACCGGCCGCCCTTCCGCCGATACTTGGATCGGTTCACTGGTCTAGGCACGCGTGCGGATTTGTTTGACCCGGGCAATAGACAGTGCGCAGTATCTCGCCATCAGGGACTGGTCATTGACGCCCTGGAGGGGAAACAGACCATGTCGAAAGCTGCTTTTCTTGTGCCGGCGTGGGGCGCAGCATCAGTCGCCCTGCTCTTCCTGACACTTCCCGAGTCCACGGCCCGGGGCGACGAGCCGAAGCTTTCGATCAGCGGCTATGATCCGGTCGCCTATTTCACCGATGGGAAACCCGTGCCCGGCAAGTCGGATCTCGAATATCAGTGGCATAATCTGCGCTGGCGCTTTGCCAGCAGCGAGCATCGCGATCTGTTCAGCAAGGACCCGGCGCGCTATGCGCCCCAGTATGACGGCTATTGTGCGATGGGTGCGTCGTTGGACGAGGCGGCGCACAAGGATACCGTTGATCCAGCCGCTTGGACCATAGTGGACGGCAAGCTGTACCTGCTTCATCACGACGGCTACTGGCTTGCGAAATGGCGGGAGCAGGCCAAGGAGTTCATAAAGCGGGCCGACGCGAACTGGCAGGCCATTGCGGATCTGCCGGCACCAACCATTGTCGGACCACCCTGCGCTGCCTCCCCGCCCACGACCTCGGTCGCACTGCGGGATGGCGGCCACTGGTTGGTCGTCGGCGGGCAGGTCGCGCGCGACGCGGCCGGGAATGTCGTCGGGAAGGGTGATATGCGGACGCAGATCGAACAGGTTGGGCAAAATGTCGATGCGTGCCTCAAGGCCGGTGGCGCAACCGTCAACAATATTGTATTTACGGTCAGCCATGTCGCGGCGCCCGCGGAACTCGACGAATACGCCGACCTGCTCCCACGCTACTTCGGCCCACCCTCACCGCAGAGCACCACCGTCAACATGCCGCAACTATCCGATCCAGACCTGCTGCTGGAGGTTGAGGCCATTGCGGCGATCAAGTGATCTTAGGAGGCTCGCGCGAAGGACTCAGCGGCCCCAGGACTGCTGCACCGCTGTCGAGAGGGCCTTCCGCAATCCAGCAGCAGCCGGGAACCTTCCACCGGTGCCAGCGAGCGTCTTCTCGACATCGAATGCGCTGCCGTAAGCGGCGCGGTTGAGATCGCGGTCGAGGCCCATCTTCATTGACCCGAGCCCGCTGCCGGCGAACAGGCCCGACGAGGTCTCGACCGTCATGACCTGGGCACCGCCTGAGATCCCGCCCGCGCCGATGCCACCGACGCCCCAGTCCCCTACGGCAAAACTGCCGCCGGCGCTCAACTTTGAAACGCCGTCGATGAATTGCCTGATGGCGCTGTCGGTGAGGACCAGCATCATCACTTCGGATTTTTCGGCGCCCGCCAGGAATCCGATGTCGTAGTCGGACAGGCGGATGAAGACCGGATCGCTCCACACCTGGCCGTGGCGCGCCAACAAGACACCGACACCCCGCTGAGCACCCAGAATGAACCCCATGCTGGTCGAGTTCGGCGCAATGAAGATCCCGCGTGCACCGCCGGTCAGGTTGCGGATCGCCTGCCATTGGGGCTTCGAGAAAAAGGTCTCAGCGGTATTCGCGGCCGATCGGGTAAGCACCGCTGGAGTCATGCCGGTTGCCGCACCGCTTTGTGGGATGGGACTTGCCGGCGCCGCCGTGTTGCTCTGACCCAGTTGGCTGCCTGGCCTGAAGCTTTGCGATGGTTGCGGGCCGGAGCCACTGCATCCCATCAGGGACACGAGGCAACAGATCGCTCCCGCAAGCACAAACCCTTTGACCATTCGTTGCTGATGTCCCGGTTGCGTAATCCGCACGGTTTTGGCCCCGTCAAACCAGCGATCCCCTGCCGTCAGACGCCATGTGCATGTCGATGTAGCAGACTACCGCTAATTGGCGAAGCGACGGCTATCGCCTGACGGATTGACGGGGCAATCGGCATCGCATTAGGGTGCGGCCCGCCGGGATTGCCCCGGCCCTCGCGATTTGTCCGGCCGGATTGCGGCGAGGTGAAACAAGCGCGCTAAAGAGGCCAGCGGACAGCCCCATCTTTCGGGCTCAAGCTGCTCCACCGGTCGGGCCATTAGTTCAGAGGGCCCAGGCAATGACCACTGACCCCGCCAGCTACCGTATCGCCACCCAGCTCGTGCAAGGCGGCGTGCAGCGCAGCTCGTTCGGCGAAACCGCAGAGGCGCTGTACCTCACGTCAGGCTATGTCTATGAAAGCGCCGAGCAGGCCGAGGGCACGTTCGCCGGCACGGTCGATCACTACCAGTATTCGCGCTTCGCCAACCCGACGCTGTCGATGCTGGAGGAGCGGCTCTGCCTGATCGAGGGTGCCGAAGCCTGCCGCACCACGGCGACCGGCATGGCGGCGGTCAATGCGGCGCTTCTCGCGCATCTGAAGGCCGGCGACCGCGTGGTGGCGTCGCGTGCGCTGTTCGGCTCCTGTCACTGGATCGTCTCGACGCTGCTGCCGAAATTCGGCATTGCGACCGAGTTCGTCGATTGCGCCGATCTGGGGCAATGGCGCGCGGCTTTGTCGCGGCCTGCACAGCTCGTGCTGCTGGAGACACCGTCGAACCCGATGCTGGAGTTGGTCGATCTGCGCGCTGTCGCCGATCTCGCGCACGCGGCGGGCGCGATCGTCGTGGTAGACAACGTGTTCGCCACGCCTTTGCTGCAGCAGCCGCTGAACTTCGGCGCGGATGTGGTGGTGTATTCCTGCACCAAGCATATCGACGGCCAGGGGCGGGTGCTGGGCGGCGCAGTGCTGGGCAGCCGCAAGTGGATCACCGAGACGCTGCAGCCGTTCATCCGCAACACCGGACCGGCAATGTCTCCGTTCAATGCCTGGGTGCTGCTGAAGGGACTGGAGACACTGGCACTGCGCGTCGACGCTGGCTGCCGAGGTGCCGTGACGATCGCCGAATTCCTCGCCGCGCGGCCCGAGGTGACGCGCGTGTGGTATCCGACGCGCGCCGATCATCCGCAGCAGGCCTTGGCATTGCAGCAGATGACGGCGGGCGGGACAGTCGTGACATTCGAGGTAGCTGGCGGCAAGGACGCGGCGTTCAGCGTGATGAATGCATTCGGACTAATCGCGGTTTCGAACAACCTGGGTGATTCGAAATCACTTGCGACGCACCCCGCCACCACCACTCACATGCGCATCGGTCCCGAGGAGCGCGCGAAGCTCGGCATCACCGATGGTGTGATCCGCCTATCCATTGGGCTCGAAGATGCTGAGGACTTGAAGGATGATCTGGCGCGGGCACTGGCCACGATCAGCGACGTCACCGCGCAGGCCGCCGACTGACGCGGCGGGGCGACGGGGCATCGACTGCCACGACCTTCACCAACGACAACGGCTCGCCCTTCGCGGCCTGTTCGACGAGGCGCGACAGGTCGTCTTCGCTTCGCTTATGTTCACGATGCGCATACCTGCCTCCGCCTAGTACCAAGCGCCTTTTGGTTTGGTTAAGGAACGATTGCAACTCGCCCGACCAGCCGACTTCCGCCATGCACACCGGTCACTCTCACCGCTCTACTGGACAACGCCCCTCCACTCGCCTTGAATCGCGTCTCCCAGCGAACCGGTCGTGCCATGGCGGAAGCCTATTCGAAGGTCACTCACAGCGTCCGCGTCACCGTGCGGTCCTTCTACCTGGAGGACCAGTCGGAGCCCGATGACAGTCACTTCGTCTGGGCGTATCGCGTGAAGATCGAAAACCAGGGACGCGAGCCGGTGCAGTTGCTCCGCCGCACCTGGCAGATCACCGATGCCCGGGGACGCACACAGCACGTGCACGGCGCCGGCGTGGTCGGCGAGCAGCCGCTGCTCGAGCCGGGCGAGAGCTTCGAATACACGTCGGGCACGCCGCTCGACACACCGTCCGGCTTCATGGTGGGCGCCTACCACATGGTTGTGCCGTCCTCCGGCGAGAACTTCGACGTGGCAATTCCGGCGTTCAGTCTGGACAGCCCCCACCAGAGCGGTAGGGTGCATTGACCACCAAGCGGGTTGTGTGCCCGCTCGCTGGCCTTATATCCCGACTGGCGGCGTGAGATAGCGCCGCTTCCCTGATACTCTCCTGGGAGGAATTGCGCGGTGAACATCGTCACGCCTGTCGCCCGCGCGACAACCGAAGCCTCGACCGACCGACCGACACGCGAAGAGACCGAAGCGGCCATCCGCACTCTGCTCCGCTGGGCCGGCGATGACCCGTCGCGCGAGGGACTGATCGACACGCCAGCCCGCGTTGCGCGTGCCTATGAGGAGTTCTTCGCCGGCTACGAGATCGATCCGGTCGCACTGCTGGAACGCACCTTCGAGGAGACCGACGGCTACGACGAAATCGTGCTGTTGCGCGATATTCGTCTGGAGAGCCACTGCGAGCACCACATGGTGCCGATCACCGGCCGCGCGCATGTCGCCTATTTGCCGCACCGCCGTGTGGTGGGGATCAGCAAGCTGGCGCGTGTGGTGGACGCCTATGCGAGGCGGCTGCAGATCCAGGAGAAGCTGACCGCGCAGATTGCCAATACCATCCAGCAGGTGCTGGAGCCGCGCGGCGTCGCGGTGGTGATAGAAGCGGCGCACCAGTGCATGACGACGCGCGGTGTGCACAAGCCTGGTGTGACCATGGTGACCAGCCGCATGCTGGGCGCCTTCCGCGACGACCCCACGACGCGTCGGGAGGTGCTGGCGATGATCGGCAACGGCAAGGGAATGGGCGGCGAGCACTGAACCCGCCGCCCCGGTTATCACGCCTCGTGGAACACCAGAGTTCTGATCTCGATGCTTTCGCGCGGCAGCACATCCGCCGGCGCGGTCGGATCTTCGAACGCCGTGTGCGGCGCGAAGCGGGCCCGACCATCGACCTCTGAGTCGAAACACTTCAGCAGCAATGCTTCGTCCGGCTGCATCTCTGGGACGTAGAACCAGCGATGTGCGGGATTGTAGGTGACACCATAGGTCTCGCCCACGCGATTCTGGTAAACCAGATCGGACGGCACGAGGTCTCCAGGCGCAACTGAACCGGCGTCGCACACTGCGAGCGGCGCATCGCGCAGCGGACCACGGATCGGCCGCCATAGATTGATCACCTGCACGCGACCGCGCAGCAACTGCTCGGCCTCATCGCCGAAGAAGTCGCGAACGCGCTGCGGTCCGGACGTCGCCGTATGATCGACATGCACACCGGTCGCGGGCTGGCGGGGCGTTCCAGGGACCCGATCGGCCGCGCCACGCACGCGTCGCCGCAGCGTATGGTCGAAGATGTATACCTTGCTGGCGCCGGTCGCCTCGGCGATCGCGCGCTGCACTTCCGGATAGTAGGTCCGGCGAACTTCGTCCTCGTCCCAGAAGTCGTGGACCGCGCTTGCGTTGCGCAGTACCGCAAAACCTTCGCGGTCGAGCGTGACGTCGCCAATGACCGGCCGCACATCGTGTATCGCCACGGTATGGGTCTCGCGTTCCGAGTTCGATCGCGCCACGCCGGGCGGCGGATCGAAGGTGAAGTTGCGCGGCCGTTCGGCCATCGGGGCCAGATAGTTCAACGTCGCCTCAACATGAGGCAGGTGGTCAACGCGGTCACCGTTCATGTGTTTGTCCTCCTTGGGGTGAGATTGGCAGCAGCCTCAGCACGGCGGCAATGAGCGCCAGAAGGGAGCGGAAAGCTCGCGGTACACGTCGGCGGTCGAAGCACCGAAATCCGCCAGCTCGCGCTCGGTGAGGCTGGCCAGCGCGCGCCTCTCGCGGCTCCGCTGGCGCCACTGGCGTAGTGTCGAGGCAATCCGCGCCAACAGACTCTGGCGTCCGTCGCCCCACTGCCGCGCCGCGAGCGGCTGAGAATTTATCAGGGATGTAGTGGCAAGCCCGGCCATGGCCGTTGCTCCTCTCAATAACAACTACCGCCAAAGTGGGCTGCCGCTTCGGGCCGGACAAAGGATAGTTTGTCAGCCTTCGCATGACATCAGCTCATGCTAGACTGGCGTTATGGCGCCCCTCCCATCGCTCAGCGGACTGCGTGCCTTTGAGGCGGCGGCGCGTCACCTGAGCTTCACCCGCGCCGCGGAAGAGCTGAACGTCACCCAGACCGCGATCAGCCACCTGATCCGGCGACTGGAGGAGCAGCTTGGCATTCCCCTCTTCGTGCGCCGCAATCGGGCGCTGGAACTGACGCGTGAGGCGGAATCGTATCTGCCTGCCGTGCGCGGCGCGTTCGAAGACCTGCGCCGTGCGACGGAACGATTGCGCCGGCCGGAGCGAGAGGGGCTGCTCACGGTCAGCACGACGGCCTCGCTCGCGGCCAAATGGCTCGTCACCCGCGTGGCCGCGTTCCAGGACGCCAATCCCGGCATCGAGGTGCGCATCACCACTTCGTCGCACCTGGTGGACTTCCAGCGCGACGAGGTGGACATGGCGGTGCGCTACGGCCGTGGCAACTGGCCGGGACTGCGCACGGACTGGCTGATGGCCGAGGACATGTTCCCGGTGTGCAGTCCGTCGCTGGTCACGGGCGAGAATCCACTGCGAACGCCAGAGGACCTCGCGCACCACACCCTGCTGCACGCGACGGTGTCACGCGAGGACTGGCAGCTCTGGCTGACCGCCGCCGGCCTGCCGGTCTCGCTCGCGACGCGTCGCGGCCTGAGCTTCGACCAGAGCTTCATGGCAATTCAGGCGGCAGTCGATGGGCTGGGCGTCGCGCTCGGCCGCACCCCTTTCGTCGAGGCCGACATTGCCGCCGGTCGTCTCGTGGTGCCGTTCAATGTCGTGCTGCCGGCGGATGCCGGTTTCTACATCGTGGCTCCTGAGGCGACCGCCGATACGCCGAAGATCGCGCTGTTTCGCGACTGGCTGATCGGCTCCGTCGCTCCGGGCGCCGTCGCGCCGCCACCGCCGTAACAGGAAAGCATTAAACGCAGATAAGAAGCGGATGCACGCAAAACACGCAAATAGAGAGGATGAACTATCTGCGTGTTTTGCGTCATCTGCTTCTACATTTGCGGTTAAGGCTTTCTTCCTTTCTGGCTACTCGGCAGCCGTGACAGGCGCATGTTCCCGCAAGAACCCGTGCACGTGGCGCAGCGCTTCGGCGGTCTGCTCCTTGGTCTCCTTCCACGGATAGATGCTGACTTCAGCGTTCGGCGCGAGACGCGCCGACTCGATGGCCACAGCGTACGGATGCGCCGGCACGTCGTCCGGCAGGACCAAAATCGGCGTCTTGCAGGAGCGTACGAAATCGCGTGTCACGGTGAAGACGAAGTCGGCGTTCGAGCGGTACATCTTGTTCAGGAAAGCGTCGACCATCGCCATCGTGATCTCGGGCCTGCGCTCGCAGAGCTGCGGGCCCCAGCCTTTGATGTTGTTCTGGTAGAAGAGGTCGGGGATCTCCGGCCGGTATCCGCTGGGTTGCGCCAGCACGGCGGCGACGATGCGATCGGGCGCCCGCTTCAACAGGTTCCAGATGAATGGGCCGCCGATGCAGAAGCCCATCACCATGAACTCCCTGATGCCCAGATGGTCCATCAGCCCAAGCTGGTCATCGGCGTAGGCATCCCACGGGCGGTCGATCTCGAGCGGCCCCGAGGACTGGCCGCCGTTGGCATTGCGCAGATCCATCGTGATGCAGCGGTACTCGTCCTTGAACTCCTCCATCGCATTGAACGGTCCGAAGCCGGTGAGGGATGAGATGTTCGAGTTCAAACCGCCGCCGGGGATGAACAGCACAGGAAAGCCGGAGCCGGTTTCTGCGTAGTGGATGCGGACGTCGCCTCTTTGATAGAACGGCATTGGAGTTCCTCCTTGGGGTTGCGCTCAGGCTGTTCGCACAAACTTGTCGACGCTGCGGTCCACGGTCAATCCGGCATAGATGTCGCCGCGCGAATCCACGCCGACGCCGTGCACATGGCGGCTTTCCATGCGCGCGAGTACGTTTCCCTCCGCATCGCGCACGCAGACATACGCCGGCTTGTCGCCGTCCTCCTGCTCGGCAATGTAGTAGTTGCCGTCCTTGCCGCGCGTGATGTCGTTCGGCCCGCCCATGCCGGTCCACTCGCCAAGATAGTCGCCGTCGGGGGAGAAGATCTGGATGCGCTTGTTCGACCGGTCGGCCACGTAAAGCCTGCCATCAGCGTCGAACGCGATGCTGTGCGGCAAATGGAATTCTCCTGGCGCCTTGCCTGGCGTGCCCCATGACGTGACGAGCCGGCCGTCGCGCGTAAAGCGATGCACACGTGAGTTGCGATAGCCATCGGTCACGTAGATGTCGCCGTTGGGATGCGGCATCATCTCGGTCGGATGATTGAACGGCCCCGCCGCGCGTTCCGCGAGCCACGGAGACCCGGTGCAGCCGGTGTCGGAGTGCACGCCGCGCTCGCCGAGTTCCAGCAGTGGTTTGCCATCCAAGGTGAACGACTTCGCGACCGAGTCGGAGCGATCGGTGGTGTAGACAACGTCGTCGACGATCTTCAGGCCATGCGGGTCCGTGACCTCTCCGCTGCCCCAGGCGCCGAGGTACTTCCCGTCGCGGTCGAACACCACCACCGGTGGGTTCTTGCGCTGGAAGACGTAGACGCGGTCCTGCGAGTCGGTTGCCACCCTGCTGACCAGCCCGAACTTTTCGCCGTCAGGCAATTTTAGGAAATCGCGTATCAGCTCATAG
>Ga0210395_10002924_pt1 | contig 13198 bp, 9 predicted proteins | sample IncBWH4OmetaG_FD_150861 | JGI IMG/M metagenome (GOLD analysis project Ga0210395, IMG submission 150861) | Forest soil microbial communities from Barre Woods Harvard Forest LTER site, Petersham, Massachusetts, United States - Inc-BW-H-4-O ... | reverse complement strand
TTGACCAATTCAAACTTCATGATCTGCTCGCGCGCGCCAAGGGTGCGGCCCTCGCGCCGCTCCTGGATCTCAGAGAGCAGCATTTCGGTGGCCAGCCGCGCCATTTCAGCAACCGGCTGCAGCACCGTGGTCAGCGCCGGCCAGATGCTGGTCGCCAGCGGCGTGTCATCGAAGCCCACGATGCTCAGCTGCGAGGGCACGTCGAGGTTGAGGCGGTGGGCCACCGAGACCGCCGCGGCGGCCATGTCGTCGTTGCTGGCGAAGATGGCGCTGGGGCGCTCCGGTCCCAGCAGCAGCTGTTCGCTCGCCAGCAGGCCGGAACGGTAGGTGAAGGAGCCCTGCTTCACCCATTCGGTGCGCACTGGAATCTGCGCTTCGCGCAGTGCCGCCTTGTAGCCGGCGTAGCGTTCGGCGCTGGCGCGGTGGTTCGGGGCGCCGCGAATGAAGCCGATGCGCCGATGGCCCAGAGAAATCAGGTAGCGCGTCATCGAGGCGGCCGCCTCGAACTCATCGATGTGCACCGTCAGGCCGCCGCCGTCCGGATGACCGGTGGCGACCACCACAAAGGGCAGATTGCGCGACCGCAGCGCCTCGATCATGACCCGCGAATCCGACAGCGGCGGCGTCAGGATGATGCCGCCGACGCCGTCGGCCACCAGCTTCTCCACCGCGGTGCGTTCATTGCGGGTACCGCACTTCTCCAGCAGGATCTGGCAACCGGCCTTGCGGCTGTGCTCCAGCACGCCCACCAGCAGTTCGTTCATGTAGGCGGCGCTGGGATTGTTGTACAGCAGTCCGATATGCACGGTTGCCGCGCGCGCCAGATTGCGGGCCGCGACATTCGGCGAGTAACCAAAGTGCTTGATGGCCGCCTCGACGCGTTTGCGCGTCTCGGGTTTGACGTTGGCATCGCCACTGATGACCCGGGACACCGTCATCGGTGAGACCCCGGCATGCTCGGCGACTTCGTGCATGGTTACCGCATTGCGGCCCCGCCGTTTAGACTTCTTCACAAGCCCTTCCCCTGCCCCAGCGTGCATGATACTTCAGTTCCCGCGCTCCCCCCGGCACCGCTTGACAAGTTACCCTCCCGAGGGTGATGGTAGCGCTATCACCGCGTTATGTGGCCGGACGATTCGGGCGGCGGCCTGCGGGTATAGAAGATAGACTCAAGCCTGAATTTCAGAAGAACGTAGAGGGGGCTCTATGCACGCGGGTACCAACGACTCGACGCCTGGCTATGCCGACACGGCGCACGCCAACATGATGTTCGTGTTCGCCATCGTGGCGGTGGCGACCATCGGCGGATTCATGTTCGGCTATGACAGCGGCGTCATCAACGGTACGCAGGATGGGCTGCAGCAGGCCTTCTCGCTGACCAAATTTGAGACCGGATTCAATGTCGCGGCCCTGCTGGTCGGCTGCGCCGTCGGCGCCTTCATCGCCGGCCGGCTGGCCGATCTGATCGGACGGCGCACGGTGATGATCATCGCCGCCATCCTGTTCCTGGTGAGTGCGCTGGCGGCCGGTTATGCGCCGAGCTCCGTGATATTCATTGCCGCGCGCTTCATCGGCGGCCTCGGGGTCGGTGCGGCCAGCATCCTGTGCCCCGCCTACATCAGTGAAGTGACCCCGGCGCGCTCGCGCGGCAAGCTCGCCAGCCTGCAGCAGGTCATGATCATCATCGGCCTCACCGGCGCCTTCCTGGCCAACTATGTGCTCGCCAAGGTGTCCGGCGGCTCCACCGGAATCCTGTGGCTGGGCTTTCCGGCCTGGCGCTGGATGTTCTGGATGCAGGTGATCCCGGCGGCCATCTTCCTCATCATGCTGCTGATCATCCCGGAGAGCCCGCGTTTCCTGGTCTCGCGCGGCCGCCTGGCGCAGGCCGAGAAGGTGCTGGCGCGGATTTTCGGCGTGGCGGAGGCCAAGCGCAAAGTCGAGGAGATCACCAGGTCGCTGGCAACCGATCATCACCGACCCAAGCTGTCAGACCTGCTGGATGGCGCGGGCAAGGTGCGGCGCATCGTCTGGGTGGGCATCGGGCTGGCGGTGTTCCAGCAGCTCGTGGGCATCAACATCATTTTCTACTACGGCACCGTACTGTGGGAATCGGTGGGCTTCAGTGAGTCGGACTCACTGCTCATCAATGTGGTGTCGGGCGTGCTGTCGATCGGGGCCTGCATTTTCACCATCTTCACCGTCGATCGTATCGGGCGCAAGCCACTGCTCATCGTCGGCTCGATCGGCATGTTCCTGACGCTAAGCGCCATCGCCGGCTCCTTTGCCACCGGTTCGCTGGTCAACGGCACCCTGCAGCTGTCGCATCCGGCCGGCCTGGTGGCCCTCGTCAGCGCCAATCTGTACGTGATCTTCTTCAACCTCAGCTGGGGACCGGTGATGTGGATACTGCTGGGGGAGATGTTCCCCAATCAGATCCGCGGCTCTGGACTCGCCGTGGCCGGGTTCGCGCAGTGGATCGCCAATTATGGAATCACCGTGAGCTTCCCGGTGATGGCCGCCTCGCTGGGCCTGGTGGTGACCTACGGCTTCTATGCCGCCTCGGCCCTGGTGTCATTCTTCTTCGTACGCGCCATGGTGCATGAGACCAAGGGCGTGGAACTGGAGCACATGCGAGGTTAGGCCGCGAGGTACCCGCGGCAGGCGGCGGTGAGGTACGCCAGGTCCGCGGGGGATGCGCTCCATTGCGGGAAACGGCCGCCGCGGCCAAACAGCGCCCCGGCGATCCCGTTCACGCCATGCTCGTGCCACAATGCGGCCAGCTCCGGCGCCGCCGGATCCTCCACGGTGCCGTAGTCCCCGCGCACGAAGGCGATCCAGGCGCCCAGCGCCTGCATGATGGCCGCGCAGCGTCGCCCCTGGGACTGCGCGCTGCGCAAAGTCTCCAGCCAGCGCTGCGGAATCTTCTGTGATCCATCCATGGCGATCTGCCGCAGCCGGTGCGGCCGGGCGCGATTGGCGAAGCGCGCCAGCAGCAGATCCGCATACGCCTCGAGGTCCTGTCCGGGCGCCGCCACGAAGCTGCGCGCGGCCTCCTCACGCATCAGCACATTGATCAGCGGCGCCAGTGAGGCATCGGCGATGGCCTCATCCACCCGCTCGTGGCCCAGCGCCAAGCCGATGTAGGCCAGTGCCGAATGCGCGCCGTTGAGCATGCGCAGCTTGGCGGTCTCATAGGGCGCTACCTTGCTGACGAACTGGGCGCCCCCTGCTTCCCAGGGCGGACGCGCGCCGGCGAAGCGATCCTCGATGACCCATTGGCGGAACGGCTCGGTCATCACCGCGGCCGCATCCTGCATCCCCAGCTGCTGCTGCAGCCATTGCAGATCCGTTGGGGTCGTCGCCGGCACGATCCGATCGACCATGCTCGCAGGACAGCGGCACTCATGCAGTACCCACGCCGCCAGGCCCGGATCGATGCGTTGCAGAAACTCCTGCAGCAGCCGTTCCAGCTGCGGCCCGTTGTCGGCAAGATTGTCGCAGCAAAGCAGGGTCACGCCCGCCAGGGCCTGCTGGCGCCGCAACGCCAGCGCCTGGCGCAGCAGCCCGTACAGGGTGTGGGTGCCGCCGGCAAGATCCGCCGCCACTGGCGCGGCGCTGGCATCCAGTGACTGATCGGTGCGGCGGTGATAGCCCTTTTCAGTGATGGTCAGGGTGACGATGCGGGTGTCGGCGGCGGCCAGCGCCTCGATGACGGCCTGCGGGTCCTGCGGCAGCACCAGCGCCTGGTGGATGGCGCCGATGAGACGGATCTCATCACCGGTGTTGCCCGACTGCGTGACGGTGTACAGGCCATTCTGGGGTTCGAGCTGCTCGCGCACCCGGGCGGCGCGCAGCGACACTCCGGTGATGCCCCAATCCCGGGCCCCCGCCGCCATGGCATCATCGGTGTAGACCGCCTGATGGGCGCGATGAAAGGCGCCCAGCCCCAGGTGCACGATGCCGCAGCGCTGCCCGGGCGGATAATCCGGGCGCCGCACCTGCTGCGGCAGCTGCTGCAGCGTGGCGCGGCTCAGACGGGTCGGTGGCGCACCGTTCAATGCGCTATACCGTGGTCCGGATCAGGCTGCGAGCGTCCCGGTGCATAACGAAACACCAGCGCCTCGTACCAGGCCAGGGGATGCTGCGGCGCTGCGATCCCGGCGGCCAGAGGCAGATGCGACTGACTCTGGAAGTAGGCGATGCAGGCATCGCGCCACCACTGGGCTTCATCCTGTTGTATCTGCAGGAACGCGGCCGTTTCCTGGAAGCGCTGCGGATCGATCCTATCCTTGAGCGAATCCCAGGTGCGGGCCATGGCGTGCACGGTGGCGACGCCGCGGGAGTAGCGGTAGGTCAGCTCATCCCACACGCTGCGGCCCGAGGCCAGTTTCAAGCTCCAGGGCACGTGATGAAACCACAGCAGGTACCTGGCATCGTCGCGGTTCGGATCGGCGAGGCGCCGCGCCACCTCGGGTGCGTAATCGGCCAGTGCATCGCTGCCCGTGACCGTGCGATCAAAGCCGATACCCTCGGCGCCGGCGTGGTGGTAGTAGACCGGGTTCCACTCGGGTCGCTTGAGATTGTCGATCCAGGGGCCAGGCCCATAGTGGTGTCCGGTCGCCATGATGTGCGCCAGACCCAGTGGCGTCATATAGTCCACCACCGCCTCGCGCGAGCCGAGCATCAAGTCCACCAGCGGTGTGACCACGGCCGGATCGGCGGAGAAGGTCATGCGCACCCAGTCGCCGGCAAGCTGCTTCGGATCCGCTTGCGGATCCCAGGCCAGGCGACCGAAGGCGTACCAATCGGCCTGATTGAAGATCGAGCCGGTCCAGTCGCGGTCCACGCCCACATTCGACACCCCGGCCATGCCGGTGAGCGTATGTCCCTCCAGCGACCCGTCGATGACATGCGCGACAGTGGAACCCGCGCCGTGGGCGAAGGTGTCCCACTGCAGCACCTGGGAGTACAGCGCCCCCAGATACACCAGGTGCGTGGAGAAGCCCAGATACTCCTTGGTCAGCTGCACTTCGAGCATTTCGTTCGTGTGCGGCAGCGCGCCGAACAGCGGATGGGCCGGTTCGCGCGGCTGGAAATCCAAGGGTCCGTTCTTGATCTGTACCAGGATATTGGGGGCGAACTGGCCGTCCAGTGGCTTGAACTCGGCGTAGGCCTGGCGGACCCGGTCCTGATTATTCTCCGAGGCATAGATGAAGGCGCGCCACATGAGCACGCCGCCATGCGGGGCGAGCGCCGCGGCAATCATGTTGGCGCCCTGCGCCTGAGTGAGATGGTAGTCACGCGGGCCGGGTTCCCCTTCGCTGTCAGCCTTGACCAGGAAGCCGCCGAAGTCCGGGATGGCGGTGTAGATTTCATCCACCTTGGCGTGCCACCAGGCGATCACCGCCGGATCGCGTGGATCGCCGGTCTTGGTCTGCCCCAGGTCCAGGGGGCTGTTGAACAACACCGACAGGTAGACATGGACCCCGTAAGGGCGCAGCACCGCCGCCAGGGCCGCGACTTTCGCGATCCACGGCGCGGTCAGATACACCGAACTGGCGTTCACGTTGTTGAGCACGGCGCCATTGATGCCCAGCGAAGCATCGGCGCGGGCGTAGTCGGTGTAACGCGGATCGAGGTAGCCCGGCAGGCGCCAGAAGTCCCAGATCGACTGGCCCGCGTAGCCGCGCTCGATGCTGCGATCCGGGTTGTCCCAGTGATCGAGCACGCGCAGCTTCAAGCGAGGCGCGTCATGGACGTCAAGGCCCGCCAGCGACTCGCGCCGCTGCATCAGACCCAGCAGACGAAAGCTGCCGTAAAGCAGGCCCACATCGGTGTTGGCGGCAATCAGCGTCACCGGATGTCCCTGCCACTGCGTCGACTGGAGCACGAAGCCTTCCGGCCCGGCGGCCGCCAGGCGCAGCGCAGCGGCACGCGCGGCGAGCTCGGCCGAGCTCTCCGGGGTCGCCAGCACAATGGCGCCATCGGCAACGGTCGGGGATTGCGCCGGGGCATTGCCCAGCATGCCCGTCAGGCCCCGGTCCAGCTCCGCCAGGGCGGCGGCCAGGATCGCGGAATGTCCGAAGGCGACAAGCTGCGTGGCGCGCGCGGCATAGCGGTCATGCGCGGGCTGCTCCACCGGGGTGTATCGCAGCCACAGCCGGTAGCCGTCCTCGGCGGCGGCTCCCGGCGCATGCCACACCACGACAGCGACCATGGCCACCGCCAATGCCCGCCGGACGGCGCGGAGCCGTGGAAAAATCATGCACAATGCTCCAGGTAGGGTGGGACCATTATAGAGGGGATCGGCCATGCCGATAATCAAAGAAGCGCGCGTCATCGTCAGTTGTCCGGGCCGTAATTTCGTCACGCTGAAAATCATCACGGACGATGGCCTCTATGGCCTGGGCGATGCCACGTTGAACGGACGCGAGCTCGCCGTTCGCAGCTACCTGGAGGACCACGTCGTACCCTGCCTGATCGGCCGCGATGCGCATCGGATCGAGGACACCTGGCAGTACCTGTACCGCGGCGCCTACTGGCGGCGCGGGCCGGTGACGATGTCGGCGATCGCCGCCGTCGACATGGCGCTGTGGGACATCAAGGGCAAGCTTGCGGGGCTGCCCCTGTATCAATTGCTGGGTGGCGCCAGTCGCGACGGCGTCATGGTCTACTGTCATGCCAACGGTGAAACCATCGAGGACACCATCGAGCAGGCGCTGAAGTATCGCGCCGCGGGCTACCGCGCGATTCGTCTGCAGTCCGGCGTGCCGGGACTGGCGAAGACCTATGGGGTCACCCGCGAGCCGGGTCCGTACGAACCGGCGAACGCGGCGCTTCCCCAGGAGGCCCACTGGTCCACGGTGAAATACCTGCCCTCGGTGGCACCGCTGTTCGCCGCCGCGCGCGAAGCCTTGGGCCCCACTGTGCATCTGCTGCACGATGTTCATCACCGGCTCACCCCGATTGAAGCGGCACGGCTGTGCAAGGACCTCGAGCCCTACCGGCCCTTCTGGATCGAAGATGCGGTGCCGGCGGAGAACCAGGCGAACTTCCGGCTCATCCGCCAGCACAGCACCACGCCGTTGGCGGTCGGGGAAGTCTTCAATTCAATCTGGGACTGCAAGCAGCTCATCGAGGAGCAGCTGATCGACTACATCCGCGCCACCATCGTTCATGCCGGCGGCATCACGCATCTGCGCCGGATCGCAAGCTTCGCCGACCTGCACAATGTGCGCACCGGGTTTCACGGCGCGACCGATCTGTCGCCGGTGTGCATGGCGGCGGCCCTGCACTTTGATCTGGCGGTGCCGAATTTCGGGCTGCAGGAACATATGGGCCACACCCCCGAGACGCTGCGCGCCTTTCCCCACCAGTACCGCCTGGAGGCGGGCTACATGCATCCGGGTGAGGCGCCCGGCCTGGGCGTGGACATCGACGAAGCGCTCGCCGCCACTCAGCCCTACCAGCGTGCCTACCTGCCGGTGAACCGGCTTGAGGATGGCACCATGTACAACTGGTGACGTCATGCCCAGACCGCTGCATCTGCATCCTGACCGGCTGTTACCTGTCGAACCTGCGGGGCGGGCCCTGGCCCGACAGTTCTATCAGCATGTGGCGCGCCTGCCCATCATCAGTCCGCATGGCCACACCGACCCGGGCTGGTTTGCCGACAACGCACCCTTCGCCGGCGCCACGCAACTGCTGCTGCAGCCGGATCACTACCTGCTGCGCATGCTGTACAGCCAGGGCATATCGCTGGCGCAGCTGGGCGTGGGTGCGGATGGCGCGAGCAGCCCGCGCGCGGCCTGGCAGATGTTTGCCGATCACTATCAGCTGTTCCGGGCGACGCCGTCCAGGATGTGGCTGGACTGGGTGTTCAGTGAAGTGTTCGGGCTTGCCGTGCGCCTGGAGTCCGGCACCGCGGACCGGTATTTCGACACCATCAACGAAAAGCTCGCCACCGCCGCGTTTCGCCCCCGGGCATTGTTCGAGCGCTTCAACATCGAGGTGCTGGCCACCACCGAATCGCCCACCGATCCGCTGCTGCAGCACCAGGCCATCCGGGCCAGCGGCTGGAAGGGCCGGGTCATCACCGCGTTTCGGCCCGACCCGGTCGTCGACCCGGAGTTTGAAGACTTTCATGCGCAGCTGCGCCGGCTTGGCGAGCTGACGCAAGAGGACACCGGCAGTTACCGCGGCTACCTCGCCGCGCTGCGCAACCGTCGCGCCTTTTTTGCCTCCCTGGGCGCAACCTCCACCGATCACGGCCACCCTACGGCACAAACGGCGGATCTGTCCGACACTGAGGCCGACAGCCTCTACCAGCGCGTGACCGCGGCGCATTGCTCAGCGGCGGACGCCGAACTGTTCCGCGCACACATGCTCACGGTGATGGCCGGCATGGCCATCGAGGATGGGCTGGTGATGCAGCTGCATCCGGGCTCGTTCCGCAATCACAACGCCGCCTTGTACCGCCGCTACGGTCGGGACCGTGGCGCCGACATTCCCTGCACCACGGATTATGTGCGCGCCTTGCGCCCCTTGTTGAATCGCTACGGCAACGATCCGCGACTGACATTGATTGTGTTCACGCTGGATGAGTCCACCTATGCGCGTGAGCTGGCACCGCTCGCGGGACACTATCCGGCCATGAAGCTAGGTCCCGCGTGGTGGTTTCACGACAGCCCGGAAGGCATGCGCCGCTATCGCGAGCAGGTCACCGAAACGGCCGGCTTCTACAACACCGTCGGCTTCAACGACGATACGCGCGCCTTCCTGTCCATCCCCGCACGTCACGATGTCGCGCGTCGCATCGACTGCGGCATGCTCGCGCGCTGGGTCACCGAGCATCGCCTGGAGGATTGGGAGGCAGCGGAGGTCGCGGTGGACCTGGCCTATAACCTGGCGAAGAAGGCCTATCGATTGTGAATTATGACGTGGCCATCATCGGCGCTGGCCACAATGGTTTGAGCTGCGCCTGCTACCTGGCGCGCAGCGGGCTCAAGGTGGGCATCTTTGAGAGCCGTGGCATCGCCGGTGGCGCCGCGGTGACCGAGGAATTCCATCCCGGCTTCCGTAACTCCACCGCCAGCTATACGGTGAGCCTGCTGCACCAGCAGGTCATTCGCGACCTGCGGCTGCCGGAGCATGGGCTGCGGATCATCGAACGGCCGATGCAGAATTTCCTGCCCCTGGGGGGCACGAGCCCGCGCAATTTCTGCGTCGGCCCGGGCAGCAGCGACACGCGCGCGGCGCTCGCGGCCTTCTCGCCCAAGGATGCCGACCGCCTGGCGGACTACTACCGGATGCTGGAGCGGGTGGTGGCTTTTCTGCGCGACCTGCTGCTGCGCACACCCCCGGCCAACCTGCGTCGCGCCCGCGATCTGCTGGGCCTGCTGAACCTGGGCAACACTTTCAGAAAGCTTCCCGCCACGGCGCAACACGAAGTGCACGAGCTTTTCACGCGCAGCGCCGGAGAACTCCTGGACGGTTGGTTTGAAAGCGATGCCATCAAGGCCCTGCTGGGATTCGATGCCGTGGTCGGCGCCTTTCAAAGTCCCTACGCGCCGGGTAGCGGCTACGTCCTGCTGCACCACGCCTTTGGCGAGACCAACGGCAAGAGCGGTGTCTGGGGTCATGCCATCGGTGGCATGGGCTCCATTACTCAGGCCATGGTCAAGGAAGCCACCCGCCTGGGCGTGGATATCCATCTGGACAGTGCCGTGGCCCAGGTTCGCGCCCACCATTCAAGCGCTGACGGCCCTGCTTGCGCCACCGGTTTGCTGCTGAGCGATGGCCGCGAAATACGCGCCGACCGCATCGCCGCAAACATCAACCCCCGGCTGCTGTTCACCCGCTTGATCGACGCCGCACTGCTGCCGGAGGAATTCCGCTGGCGGATCCAAAGATATCGCTGCGAATCAGCAACTTTCCGCATGAACCTCGCGCTCTCGGAACTGCCCCGGTTCACCGGCATGCCCGGCCAAGGCGCACACCTGGGCGCCGGCATCATCATCGCGCCCTCGCTGGAGTACATGGACCAGGCCTATCTGAGCGCCCGTTCACAGGGCATCTCGCAGGCCCCGATCGTGGAAATGCTCATCCCCAGCACCATTGATGACTCCCTGGCCCCGCCCGGCGCCCATGTGGCGAGCCTGTTCTGTCAGCACTTCCGCTATCAGCTGCCCGACGGGCGCAGCTGGGAGCAGGAACGCGATGCGGCGGCGGACCGGGTCATCGACACCGTAACCGCACACGCGTCCAATTTTCGCCACAGCATCGTTGCCAGGCTGACACTGTCACCTTTGGACCTGGAGCAACGCTTTGGATTGCTGGGCGGGGATATCTTTCATGGCGCCCTGGGGCTGGATCAGATCTGGGCCGCCCGGCCATTGCTCGGGTTTGGCAACTATCGGACGCCGCTGCGTAGACTCTATATGTGTGGTTCCGGCACTCATCCGGGCGGTGGTGTCACCGCCGTACCGGGTCACAATGCGGCGCGCGAGATCATCAAAGACCATCGCTCGGGGAGCATATAATTGCATAAGCTTAATAAAGTGTTACGCATCGGCCGATGCAGCAGGACATTGCCCGCTTCAAATTGTCGGCGCGCACCGACACAGGGCAACGTCCTACGCTTTAATTAGTCTTTAAGTAGTTGCATTCCTTGGCCAAATTTGATGCCATTGCCGCCGCTTGCGAAGACTGTCGCATGTCCTACGACGCATTTAGGACTCCCGTTAACCACCCAGAAGGGGATTTTCAATATGAAGAGCACGATGATTGTTAAGGCGGCCGCTGTTGCCGTCGTTATTGCCCTGGCTGGCTGCACGGACCTGAAGCCGCTGCAGGCGCAGGTTGATGACCTGAAGTCTCAGGTTTCAAAGCTGCAGTCTGAAGTGCAGGGTGCCAACTCTGCCGCCGCCCAGGCGTCCTCGCAGGCTCAGGCTGCCAACACTGCCGCCGCCGGTGCCCAGAGCACGGCGAACCAGGCGCTGGCCGCTGCGCAGGCTGCACAGGCCGCAGTCGACGCGACCAACGAGAAGATCGATCGCATGTTCAAGCGTTCAATCTCCAAGTAAGCATCCGGTCTGTCCGTTCGCGGACGGATTTTGCTTTGAGCAACGCCGCGCCTGAGCGCGGCGTTTCTTTTTCAGTAGCGGATCAGTGCCGAACCCCAGGTGAATCCGCCACCGAAGGCCTCCAGCAGCAGCAGCTCGCCGCGCCGTATGCGGCCATCGCGCACCCCGACATCAAGTGCCAGAGGAATCGATGCCGCCGAGGTGTTGCCGTGATCCTGCACGGTGACGATCACCTTCTCCATGGGCAGATCCAGCCGGCGCGCCGTCGCCTGGATGATGCGCACATTGGCCTGATGCGGGACCAGCCAATCCACCGCGGAGCGATCCAGGCCGTTGGCGGCGAGCGCCTCATCGACCGCCTTGCCCAGATTGATGACCGCGATCTTGAAGACCTCACTGCCCGCCATGCGGATGGCACCGCCGGCGCCGCCGGGACAGTACAGCAGATCCTGGTAGGTCCCATCGGCATGCAGATGAGTGGAAAGAATTCCCGGCTCAGCGGCGGCATTGAGCACCACCGCACCGGCACCATCGGCGAACAGTACGGCGGTACCTCGATCCTTCCAATCGGTGATGCGCGAAAAAGTTTCAGCACCCACCACCAGCGCGTGCCGCGCCTCGCCGCTCTTGATGAATTTGTCGGCCACTGAGAGCGCGTAGACAAAGCCGCTGCAGGCCGCCTCGAGACTGAAGGCCGCGCCACCGGGGCAGCCCAGACGCTTCTGCAGCAGCACGCCGCAGTTCGGAAACACCAGATCCGGCGTGGACGTCGCGAACACGATCAGATCGATGTCCGCAGGCTCAAGGCCGGCGGCCGCGATGGCGGCTCGCGCTGCCGGCTCGGCCAGATCGACGGTGCTTTGGGAGTCTGCGGCGATGTGCCGCTTCAGGATGCCGGTACGTTCACGTATCCAGGCATCGCTGGTATCCATCATCCGCTCGAGGTCCTGATTGGTCAGGACCTTTTCGGGCAGGTAACTACCCGTGCCGGCGATTTGCGAATACATCAACGCCCCTATCGGCGCTGCAGGGGACTATTCCTGACCTTCAGCGTCGGCGGGCTTCTCGATCACGCGCTTGCCGCGATAGAAACCATCCGGAGTGATGCAGTGACGCAGGTGCGTCTCACCCGACTGCGGGTCGATGGACAAGGCGGGCTTTGCCAACCCGTCGTGCGAACGGTGCATACCGCGCTTGGACGGTGTCTTGCGGCTTTTCTGAACGGCCATTGCGAACTCTCCGAATACGAAAACTGAAAAAAACTTCTACTGGCGCTTGAACAGCTCACCGAGCTGCGCAAACGGGCGGTGCGTCTCACCGGCAGGCTCCGTTTGGGATTCCTGCCCGGTCGGTCTGCCGGCGCGCTCGCCGGCACATCCGTCATCCCTGTGCCGCGGCACCAGTGGCAGCGCCAGCAACAGCTCCTCCTCCACCAGATCCCGGGTGCTGATCCGGTGCTCAGGGGCGAGCACGGTCTCCAGCGTCTCCGGCACCTGCTCAGCTTCGGCGGCCGTCGCCACCAGTGCCACCCGTCCGGTGCTGTTCACCGGCCAGGTCAGCGGCCTCAGGCAACGCTGGCACAGCACCGTCACCTCGGCGGCCACGGTGACCTCGGCCACGGCAATGCGGCCTTCGCGACTGAAATCCACCCGGCCGCGTGCCTGCCCATCCGGCGCCGCCAGCATGGGCAGCACCCTCGGGAACTCCTTGAGCGGGATCGAAAAATCGATCTGCGCGCGGGAGTCGGCCAAGGGGCCGATATCGAGCAACTTCGACCAGCCCTCTGACATGGGGCGCGTATCATAGGTAGCGAGCCACCCCAAGTCAAAACCACTTGTCGGTTCGCAAACCCTTGTTTCAGCAATCCGTTTCACTTCGGGCAGCGGTGCAACTTGAGACCCCAACCTCCCCTGATCCTGGCCTCCACCTCGGTCTTCCGGCGCGAGCTTCTCGAGCGCTTGGGCTTGGCCTTTACCGTAGTGGCGCCGGAGGTTGACGAAGCCCACCTGCAGGGCGAACCGCCCACGGAACGGGCCTTGCGCCTGGCGGCCGCCAAGGCCGAGGCCGTGGCGCTGCGTCATCCCGGCGCCGTGGTCATCGGCAGTGACCAGGTC
>Ga0210395_10002921_pt1 | contig 13210 bp, 12 predicted proteins | sample IncBWH4OmetaG_FD_150861 | JGI IMG/M metagenome (GOLD analysis project Ga0210395, IMG submission 150861) | Forest soil microbial communities from Barre Woods Harvard Forest LTER site, Petersham, Massachusetts, United States - Inc-BW-H-4-O ... | reverse complement strand
TGACGCTGGCTGAAGGCGTAGAGACGCTCCACGTCGCGGCGGCGCCGATTGGCGTCTGCTGCCTGGCGGCGGGCGCGGTCGGCGAGCTGGCTGGCGATTCCCGCGGTCACCAGGAAAGCGAATAGCGCTACCCAGTTCTGGGGATCGGCGACGGTTAAGGTTCCGATGGGCGGCAGAAAATAATAATTGAACGCGAGCGTGGCGATCAGCGCCAGAAAGACCGAGAAGCGAAATCCCCAGTAGGCCGCTACCCAGAGCACCATCAGCAAGAACGTGAGAGCTACGGTGGTGGGATTTACATGAATGATCCGCCGGTAAATCTGGACCACGAGTTCGGTGGCCGCGAGGCAGGCGGCGTAGCGAAGCAGGTGCTGTGGCCAGCGGGCTTTCACGCGCACGATTGTAACTGAAGAAAAGCTTTTCACCACAGAGACAACCCTTCGGCTTCGCTCAGGGCAGGCTCCGACACAGAGAAAATCTTTAAATTGTTCTCGTTTGTTCATGCCTTCTCTGCGTCTCTGTGGCTCTTTGGTGAAGGGTTACGATCAGGATCAGAATCAGATTCGACAATTTCTGCTTCAGCGTGGAGAATAACCGCGATGCCTAAGAGTCCTGAAGAATGGCTTAAGGAAGTGGATACCGCCCAGCGGCCGGCGGTGTTCAAGCTGTTTCTGGGCTACGCCCCGGGCGTGGGCAAGACGTATGCCATGTTGAGTGAGGGGGTTCGGCGGGCAAGCCGCGGCGAAGAAGTCGTGATCGGCGTCGTGGAGACTCACGGGCGCAAACCGATCGTGGAGCTCTCTTCGCGGCTGGAATCGGTTCCGCGGAAGAAGCTGGAATACAAGTCGACCATTTTCGAAGAGATGGATGTGGACGCCATTCTGGCGCGCAAGCCGCACGTCGTGCTGGTCGACGAACTCGCCCACACCAACATTGAAGGCAGCAAGCACACCAAGCGCTATGAAGATGTATTTGAACTGCTCGATGCCGGGATCGACGTTCTTTCCACCCTGAATGTTCAGCACATCGAAAGCCTGGCGCCCACGATCCGCAGCCTGACCGGAGTGGAGGTGCGGGAGACGGTGCCCGACTGGGTGATTCGCCGCGCGGGCGAGATTGTCATGGCGGATCTTACTCCTCAAGCGCTGCAGACGCGCATGAAGCGCGGAGACATCTATCCGCTGGAGCGAGTGGAGCGCGCCCTGGCAAATTTCTTCCGCAACACCAACCTGGTAGCACTGCGCGAGTTGGCCCTGCGGCAGGTGACGCAGGCGGTCGACCGGACCCTTTCGGAACTAAAGAACGAAGATGGCCAACTGCTGCAGGTGCGGGAGCGGATTGCGGTGTGCTTCAGCTCGAATCCGGCGGCTCAGTATTTGATCGCGCGGGGGGCGCGCATGGCCCAGGCCATGGATGGCGATCTTTACGCGTTCTACGTGGACACTGGTGCGGACGAGAGCGATGAAAACCAGCGAACGCTGACTGACAATATCCGGTTCGCGGAGAGCGTGGGAGCCAAGGTGGTGAAGAGCGAGGGCAAGGTTGTCGCGGAAAAGGTCGCCGAGTTTGTGCGCGAGAATCATATTACGCAAGTCGTTTTCGGGCGGTCGGCAACCAGGGGCTGGAAGAGATATTTCTATCTATCTGCAATTCACAAGTTTCTGCGCGAAAGCCCCTCGGTGGATGTACACATTGTGACCCAGGAAATGCGGTGAGCGGAATCGACGAGAAGAAGATCGACGAAAAGAAGATGACGAACGAGCATCGGCGGATCCTGGTGGTCGATGACGAGCCGCAGATCACGCGCGTGCTGCGCACTACGCTTTCTGCGCAGGGCTATGACATCCGCGTGGCCAACGATGGGGAGATGGCGCTCGAGCTCATGAAGAACTGGACGCCTCACGTGGTGGTAACGGACCTGGCGATGCCGAATCTCGATGGTGTGGGCCTGTGCAGGCAAATACGGCAGATGTCGCAAGTGCCGATTATCGTGCTTTCGGTTCGCGGACAGGATCGCGCGAAGGTGGAGGCGTTGGATGCCGGCGCCGATGATTACGTTACCAAGCCGTTCAGCATGAATGAGTTGCTGGCGCGAATTCGGGCGCAGTTGCGGCGGACTCCGGCGGCCGAGGAACAGCCCGGCGCGATCACGGCCGGAGACTTTCGTATCGATTTGGATGCGCGGTCGGTCAAAGTCGCGGGACATGAGGTTCATCTCACGCCCAAGGAATTCGACCTGCTGCTGTATCTGGCGCGGCGTCCGGGCAAAGTGGTGACGCACCGAACGCTGCTGGCAGCGATCTGGGGCGCCAATAGCGTCGAACAGCCAGAATACCTGCGCGTCTTCGTTGGGCAGTTGCGCAAGAAAATAGAGGCTGATCCTTCCTCGCCGAAATATCTTCTCACCGAACCTTGGGTCGGGTACCGGTTTGAACCCGGGGCCTAAGTCCTGCCTGCAGTTTTAATTACCGTCTTTACGAACATTTTATGGAGCCTTTATTCGGCTTTTGCGTGGTTCTGTGTCCAATGATTGCGGGCTGAAAGAGGGCCCGGATGAACTAGGGGATTGGGGAGTGAATTTTATGTGGATTCATGAGGTAGCACCGGAACGCTTGGCAGAGCTTCTCTATCACTATCACCAGGCGCTTACGCCGGACCTGTCTGGTAAAGGCAGTGAAGGCCGCAGTTCATGGAAAGAAATTGCCCCGCAGGAAAAGAATCGGTTAGTGGCTGCAGCGCGCCTGGCAATGCTTGAACTGGAATCGATGACCAGCGACCGTGCAAAGTCGCGAGAGTATTTTGCGCAGCCCGGCGAGGCAGAATGGGGCTGCTGAGCGTCCACGGTTGACTGGCTCCTCGATACGCAATCGCGCCCGATCCAGCGGGGCGGCCCAGCTGTCGTCTTGTTGTATCAAACAAGCGTTCTGTGGAGTGAATCATGTGGAGCCGAACAAACGTCACACGAATGGCAGTGATCGCGGTACTAATCGTGACCTTGGGGGTGATCGGAGCTGCGTTGGCGCAAACCAAGGCAACGGCTCCGAAGCCGCAAGATAAACTAGCGCTCGCCGAGGAACATGCCAGGGAATTGCTTCTCCTCATCGATACCGACAAGCGTGGCAGATCTCCAAACAGGAGTGGATGAAGTTCATGGAAGCGGAGTTTGACAGACTGGATAAGGCGAAGAACGGAGAGCTGGACGTCGGAGAACTGACGCAATCAAAACTACGTGTCAGCCATTTCGCAAATGTTGGGAAGTGAGGGATTTACGCCGCTGACCAGAATTGTACCTTTACGAATTCCTTAGGAATTCCTTAAACCACCTTTACACCTCAGATGATCCACTAAAGCGTTTGCGTAGGGGTCTGCGCAAAAGCGCGGAGAGCAAAAGATATGTGGGCAACGTGGGTGGTTGCAGGCATCGGCTTGGCCGGAGTCGCGTTTATGCTCAGGTTTCTGGCGGCACTGCTGCGTGAGGGTGCGCCTTCGGTCTGCTGCCGGGTCGTAATGGTCGGCAGGGAACCAGAGAAAGATAAACCCCTAAGACTTCTGCGTGGGACCTATTTTGGTGACGATGGCCGCACGATAAAAAGTGACCGCGGCGACTACAGCTGCGAATTATTGGAGAACGAACATTATGCGAAAGAAAAACGCACCTCAGGTCTTATTGCTCTCGACGTTCATCCTGTTTCTGAGCGCTTGGGCTGGCGCCCAGTCCACGCAAGGCGTGACGACGGCTTCGGCGAACCCCGGCCCTAGCGGGGCTGCGCAATCGGAACAGCAGGAAATGCGGGATGAGGTGAGAGCGTTGCGAGCCGAAGTCGAGCGGTTGCGCGCCGAAGTCGAGCAGCAGAAAGTTGAGCAGCAAAAGACTGCTGCGCCTTCCATTGCTGCGCCCTCGAATGATCGCAGCGATACGTCGCCGGCATCGGTGAGGACTGGGCCCGGGCCAAACGTTCCCGCCGTAATTGCGGCGAACCTTGCCAGCCCGACCGCCGTGGCCGTCAGTGCCCCTGTAACGGCCGGCGTGACCGGGTGGTTGGCACCGCCGCCGAGTCCGTCTTCCTCAAGTCCATCTTCTCCCAGTCAAGCTTCCGACACCGCGTCTGCGAAAAAAGAAAAGATCGATCCCTTTTCCGACTGGGACTGGACCTGGCTCAACGGCAACCCGCGCACCAAAGAAGCGGCTTTCGATTCTAAGTTCTTCACCCCGGAGATCCGCGCCGATGTTACCTATACGTACGACTTCAACAGACCGGTAGACAACACGATCAGCGGATCAAGCGAAATATTTCGTTCGAACGAGATTCAGTTGGAGCAACTCGGTCTCGGCGGAGACTTCCATTACGACAACGTTCGTGCCCGCTTCATGACACAGTTCGGAATGTATTCCGCAACCACGCCGCGCAATGACCCCAGTCCGGCGAAGGGCCAATGGGATCTCGACACCGCCTATCGCTACTTGGCCGAGGCCTACGGCGGTTACCACATCAATGCGTTGAACGGGATCAACGTCGATGCCGGTATTTTCCTTTCTTACATTGGCCTGTTCAGTTACTACAATTTCGACAATTGGGCCTATCAGCCCTCGTATGTTTCCTCGAACACTCCGTGGTTCTTCAATGGGTTGAGAGTTCAGATTTTTCCAAATCCTCACCTGAAGATCGAGCCTTGGCTCATCAACGGATGGCAATCGTACGGTTCGGCCAACTCGCGGAAGGGTCTGGGAGGCCAGATCAAGTGGACTCCGCGACCCTGGGTGAACGTGATTTCCAACAATTACGGCTTGGGACATGACGATCTGTACATACCAAACCGGGGACGCATCCACACCGACGACAGCCTCGAGATCAAGTATTACGATCAGCCGGAAAAGCTTCTCGACAAGATGGCGTTCTCGTTCACTGGCGATATGGGCTGCGAATTCGGCCCTAGCACGACTACATCGGCAGGCGTATATCTGCAGGGCGTGGGCTGTCACGGTAATACCAAAGATCGGAACTCGCTCGGAGCCACTTCGACGGACGAACATTTTGCTCCAGGCATCAATCCCAAGCAGAGCTTTATCGGCTACATGCTGTACAACCGCTTCTGGTTCAAGAAAGACCATTACGGATTGACGGTCGGCGGCGGCCAGATCAACAACCCCGGACGCTATCTGGTGCTGGATCCTCCCATCAACGGAGAGACGGCGGAGTCGGCGGCGATCAATGCTCCGTACTTTACCGGGAATCCGTCGGATCCATTCAAGGCCTGGGATTCGTCGATTACGTTCGACTACATGCCCAAGCAGTACATCACGTTCCGTTGGGAGTATGACTACCGCCATGCCAGCGTGCCCTACTGGACGGGCCGCGGCGGGATGACGCCGCCGGGTTCGGGGGGAGTGCCCTATACCAACAACGGGTATCCTCAATTCTTTGCCTGCTTGAACGGGAATTCGTCCATGCAAGAGAGCCTCATCGCTGCGGAAACGGCCTGCGGCAGCCCGGGCAGCACAAGCAGCGTTTGGTTCCCCGACCTGCGCCGGGACGAGCAGTTTATCGACATGGCTATACTGGTCAAGTTCTAGGCTGGATGCGAGCTAGTTAGCGGACTGGAAGGATTTTGCGATGCAAGACGTGATTTTTCTTGCGGTGACAATTCTATTCTTTGCTGTGGCGCTGGCTTACGTAGTTTTCTGCGAGCGAGTGCGTTGAGGAGGATATGAATTCTGAACCGATCATCATGCTCATCATTTGCGCGGGTCTGCTGGTGTATCTCGTGTACGCCATGCTGCGGCCGGAGAAGTTCTGATGACAGCGAATGGATGGCTGCAAATCTTTTTTCTTTTGCTGGTGGTCTTGCTGGTCACCAAGCCGCTGGGCGGCTTCATGGCGCGGGTGTTCGGACGCGAGCGCACCTGGCTCGATCCCGTGATGCGACCGGTGGAACGAGTCCTTTATCGTCTGACGGGCGTGGACGAGACCCACGAGATGGACTGGAAGGAATACGCGCTGTCGCTGCTCTTGTTCAGCGGCGTCTCCATGATCCTGCTTTATGTGCTGGAGCGGGTCCAGTTGTGGCTGCCCGGGAATCCGCAGAAGCTAGCAGGAGTGCCTCCGGCGCTGGCCTTCAACACCGCAGCTTCGTTCACCACGAACACGAACTGGCAGAATTACTCGCCCGAGACCACCATGAGCTACCTGACGCAGATGGTCGGTCTGGCTTATCACAACTGGGTCTCGGCGGCAGCCGGAATGGCGCTGGCCATCGCATTCATCCGCGGCATCGCGCGGCGCGAGCAGAAGACCATCGGCAACTTCTGGGTCGACATGGTTCGCAGTACGTTGTGGATTCTGGCTCCGTTGTGTCTGGTGGGCGCGCTGCTGCTCGTGTCGCAGGGCGTGGTGCAGAACCTGAAGCCCTATGACACGGTGCAACTGGTTGATCCCTACCAGACCCCGCAATTGGGCGCTGATGGCAAGCCCGTGAATGGGCCTGACGGCAAGCCAGTGATGCAGACGGTGAGCCAGCAAGTGATCGCGCAGGGGCCGACGGCATCACAGGAAATCATTAAGGAACTCGGGACGAATGGTGGAGGCTTCTTTAACGCTAACAGCGCCCATCCATTCGAAAATCCAACGCCATTCACTAACTTCCTGGAGGTGTTCTGCATTCTCGCAATTCCTTCCGCGTTCACGTTCACGCTGGGAAAAATGACAGGCTCGCCGCGGCATGGATGGGCCGTCTGGGCGGCGATGGCGTTGCTTTTTCTCGCCGGAGTAAGCACGGCCTATTGGGCGGAGGCCCGGGGGAATCCGTTAGTAACGGCTGCGGCGCAGCACGGCTTGTCGCGTCCATCGTCTACTCCCCAAGCTGCCGGCAACCTTGAAGGGAAAGAAGTCCGATTCGGCGTGGCCAACTCGGCGTTGTTTGCCACCGTTACTACCGACACGAGCTGCGGCGCGGTCAACTCGATGCACGATTCATTCACGCCGCTGGGCGGAATGGTTCCCTTGATCAACCTCATGCTGAGTGAAGTGATTTTCGGCGGAGTCGGTGCGGGGATGTATGGAATGCTGGTCTTCGTCATTCTCTCCGTCTTCATCGCAGGGTTGATGGTGGGGCGCACGCCGGAGTATCTGGGGAAAAAAATCGAAGCCTACGATGTGAAAATGGCGATGCTGGTGGTGCTGATTTTTCCACTGACGATTCTAGTGTTCACGGCGATTTCGGTTCTGTACACTTTCGGCACGTCTTCGATGTCGAATGCCGGACCGCACGGATTTACCCAGGTGCTCTATGCCTTCACCTCATCCGTGGCGAACAATGGCTCGGCTTTCAACGGATTTAACGGAAACACGCCGTGGTACAACTCTTCGCTGGGCATCGCCATGCTGCTTGGGCGCTTCATGATGATTCTGCCCATGCTGGCGATCGCAGGCAATCTTGCGGGAAAGAAGCAGACTCCGGCAACTCTGGGCACTTTCCCCGTGACTGGACCGCTGTTCACGGTTCTGCTGATCGGCGTGGTGGTGATCGTCGGCGCATTGACATTTTTCCCGGCGCTGAGTCTGGGGCCAGTTCTCGAACACCTTCTAATGATGGCGGGCAAAACTTTCTAGGCAGTCTTTCTAGGAAAACATGGCGAGCAAGAAATCAAAACGCAGTTTGTGGGACATGAAGATCGTGCGCCGCGCGGCGTGGGATTCCGTAGTGAAGTTGCATCCCGTAACTATGATGCGCAATCCGGTCATGTTCGTTGTGGAAGTCGGCAGCGTGGTGACCACGGTACTGCTCATCCTGGAGCGAATGCGCGGACAGCCTGGGTTCGGGTTCAATCTGCAGATCACACTGTGGCTCTGGTTCACGGTATTGTTTGCTAATTTTGCCGAAGCCATGGCGGAAGGCCGCGGCAAGGCACAAGCCGATGCGCTGCGGCGCGCGAAGGCCGAGACCATGGCGAACCGCCTGCTTCCGGACGGGAAAACAGAGACGGTGCCTGGGTCGAAATTGCGCTCGGGCGACATGGTTCTGGTCGAGGCCGGTGAGTTTGTTCCCGGCGACGGCGAGATTGTGGAAGGCGTGGCGTCGGTGGATGAGTCGGCGATCACGGGAGAATCTGCGCCCGTGATTCGCGAAGCCGGCGGCGACCGTTCCGCGGTGACCGGCGGAACGCGCGTGCTTTCGGACTGGGTGAAGGTGAAGATCACGTCGAATCCGGGCGAGACTTTCCTCGATCGCATGATCGCGCTGGTGGAAGGCGCGGAGCGGCAGAAAACGCCGAATGAAATTGCGCTGAACATACTGCTTGCCGGGCTGACGATAGTGTTTCTGCTGGCTGTGGTCACGCTGCAGCCCTTCGCCATTTATGCGGGCGCCCCGCAGACGGTATTCGTGCTGGTTTCCTTACTAGTGTGTCTGATTCCGACCACGATCGGCGGATTGCTATCGGCGATCGGCATTGCGGGCATGGATCGCCTCGTGCAGCACAACGTGCTCGCCATGTCAGGACGCGCCGTCGAAGCCGCCGGGGATGTCAACACCCTGCTGCTCGACAAGACCGGAACCATCACGCTCGGCAACCGGCAGGCGACTGAGTTCTTGACCGCGCCCGGCGTGACCGAGGCGATGCTCGCCGATTCTGCGCAACTCTCTTCGCTGGCTGATGAAACTCCCGAGGGACGCTCGATCGTGGTGCTGGCAAAAGAAAAGTACGGACTGCGCGGCCGTGAAATAAGCTCGCACGACGCCGAGTTCATTCCCTTCAGCGCCATGACTCGCATGTCGGGTGTGAATCTGGATGGACGCGCCATCCGCAAAGGCGCGACCGATGCGGTTGCGAAATATCTGGAGGACCAGGGCAGTTCGCTTCCCGCGGAAGTGCGCGCCTCGGTGGAAGCAATCTCCCGCTCCGGAGGAACGCCGCTCGTGGTCGCCGAGAATGGTCGGGCGCTGGGAGTGATTCAACTAAAAGATATTGTGAAGGGCGGAATGCGGCAGCGTTTTGATCAACTGCGCGCGATGGGAATCAAGACGGTGATGATCACGGGGGATAATCCGCTGACCGCGGCGGCGATTGCGACCGAAGCCGGCGTGGACGACTTCCTGGCGCAGGCAACGCCGAAAGACAAGCTGGACTTGATCCGCCGCGAACAGGGCCAAGGGAAGCTGGTTGCGATGACTGGCGACGGGACGAATGATGCGCCGGCGCTCGCCCAGGCCGATGTGGGCGTCGCCATGAACACGGGCACGCAGGCGGCGAAGGAAGCCGGAAACATGGTGGACCTTGATTCGAATCCAACCAAGCTGATTGAAATCGTGGAAATCGGCAAGCAATTGCTGATGACTCGCGGCGCGCTCACCACCTTCTCGATTGCGAATGACGTGGCCAAATACTTCGCGATTATCCCGGCAATGTTTGCCGGGACATTCCCGGTTCTGCAGGCGCTCAACGTAATGCACCTGGCGACGCCGCAGTCGGCGATCTTATCGGCGGTCATCTTTAATGCGCTGATCATCGTAGCGTTAATCCCGCTGGCGTTGCGCGGTGTGAAATATGTTCCGCAGGGAGCGGCCATCCTGCTGCGCCGCAATCTGCTGGTATACGGCTTAGGCGGCGTGATCGTGCCGTTTATCGGGATCAAACTGATCGACCTGCTCATTGTGAGAGCAGGGTTGGCTTAGAGGCAGTTAGCGTAGAGGCAATTATGAAGAAGAACCTGATCACCGCTGTACTCATGACCGTGGTGACGACTGTATTGTTTGGCCTGTTTTTCCCCTTTGTAATCACAGGACTAGCGCAGGTTCTGTTTCCGAAGCAAGCGAATGGAGAGCTTGTGACGCGAAACGGCAAGGTCGTGGGATCGCGATTGATTGGGCAGTCCTTCTCCTCACCGGGCTATTTCCACTCGCGTCCCTCCAGTGCTGGCACAGGATATGATGCGGCCAACTCCGGAGGATCGAATCTTGGGCCAACCAATCAATCCCTCATCGCGCGAGTGCAGGGGGATGCGGACCGATTGCAAGCCGAGAATCCCAGAGCTGAGATTCCCATGGATCTACTGACGACGTCGGGTTCGGGCCTTGATCCAGACATCTCCCCGGAAGCGGCGGAATTTCAGGTGCCGCGCATCGCCAAAGAACGCGGCCTGCGCGAGGATGTGGTCCGCGAAGCAGTTCGCCAGCATACGCAGTCGCGACAGTTCGGATTTCTCGGCGAGCCCCGGGTCAATGTGCTGGAATTGAATCTTATTCTGGATGAAATCTCGCCGAAGCCGCCAGTAACCCACTGAAGTTACTTTCGAAACCAATTTGTCACCCTGCCTGATCTGGGCCGGCCTGGCCCCAAAAGACCATCCCGGCCAAGAAACTAAAGGTATCTGTCGTGTTCATAGAGGTATGGATACGATCGTGGCAAACGCGCTCGGAATCCATTGGGGAGCTTATGAAGAGAATGAGGCAGTCGTGGTCTTGGGCACTGTTGCTGGTGAGTCTGGCATTCCTGTTACAGCCGCTTGCGTCAAGAGCGCAGGATGCGCAGGCCGCTCCTGCCCCGCAACCCTCCCAGAACTCGCAACCCCAGAACTCGCAAAATGACGCGCAAAGTGCCGACCAGCAGGATCCTCCAACCCGCGTAGCCCGGCTGAATTACCTGGAGGGATCGGTATCATTTCAGCCGGGCGGTGAGAACGACTGGGTTACTGCCGAACTCAATCGTCCTTTGGTGACGGGCGACAATCTTTGGGCGGATGAGAACTCTCGCGCCGAGCTGCACATTGGATCGACTGCGTTCCGCCTGGGTCCTAAGACTGGGATCACGTTGCTCGAGGTGAGTGACTTAGCCGCGCAGATTCGTCTGGTGCAAGGTTCCCTGATTGTGATGGTCAGGCATGTAGACAACCAGGACTCCTATGAAATCGACACACCGAACGTAGCCTTCGTCGTGATGCAGCCCGGGGATTACCGCATGGATGTGGATCCAGACGGCAGCCGTACGGAGGTGACGGTGTGGCGCGGGCGTGGCGAGGTCACCGGCGGAGGCAACACCTACAGCATGGGCGCGAATCAGTACGCCAGATTTACTAGCAGCGAGAAAGATCAAGTGGATTACAGCGCCGGAGAAATTCCGAATCAGGATGGATTTGACAGCTGGGCGCAGGATCGCGACCAGAACGAAGATCGCTCCGATGCGGCAAACTACGTTTCGCGCGACATGACCGGATACGAAGATCTCGACCAGTATGGCGACTGGGCCTACGTTGCCGACTACGGCATGGTCTGGCGGCCGACCGCCCTGGTGCCGGGCTGGGCGCCGTACCGCTACGGAAGTTGGACTTGGGTCGCTCCTTGGGGCTGGACATGGGTCGAGAATGAGCCCTGGGGATTTGCCCCCTTCCACTACGGACGTTGGGCTTTTGCCGCGACCGGTTGGGTATGGGTTCCGGGACCGAGCATGGTGCGGCCGGTCTACGCGCCAGCGCTGGTGAGTTGGGCTGGCGGTGGGCCGGGATTTCATTTCTCGGCCGGCGTGGGAGTGGCGTGGTTCCCGCTGGCTCCGGGAGAAGTATTTATTCCGGGTTATCACGTGAGCCGTGGGTACGTAAACAGCGTGAACGTCACCAATACGGCGGTGAATGTCACCAGAGTCACCAACGTCTACAACGCGGTGGTCGTGAACCGGGACTTCAGCAACGTCACGTATGCGAACCGGAATGTGAGTGGGGGCGTGACGGTAGTTTCGCAGGACACGTTCGTAAATGGCCGGTCCGTGGCACGAAATGTGATGCCGGTTCCGTCGAAAGAGCTCGCGGCCGCGCCCGTCTCGAACGCGCTTGCGGTTGAGCCCGCTCGGAGCAGCGTATTCGGTGCGGGCAAGCCGGTGGCAAATAAGCCACCAGCCACGGCGATGAGTCGGCCGGTAGTGGCACTGCGTATGCCGGCTCCACTGCCGCGGACGATTGGAGCAGGGACGACGGGAGCATCCGCCGGGTCAGCATCGGCCGGACAAAACTCGATCGGACAAGGATCGGTGAGGCAGCAACCACCGGGGCGACCCGTTCCAATGACGCGCCCGACACAATCACGGGCGCAGGCCAGCTTCAATACGGTTGGAGAGACAGAGACGGAAGGCAGCCCGGCAAAAACGCAGCCTCGCGTGTGGGAGGAGCAAGGCACTGCGGAGCCAGAGCCGCAGACGAGCCAGCAAAGTCCCGGGAATCGGAGCGAGCAATCGCATCCATCGCGCCCGGCTCAGCAAGGCGCGCCGCGACAAGCACAGCAGTGGTCGCATCCGTCAGCGCAGTCGGTTGCGCCAGTTCGAGGGACAAGCGAACAGCAGCCAAAACCTGCGTCGACTTCGCCGCAACGGCAACAGACTCCGCATCCGTCCGCGCCGAAGCCAGAGAGCGCGCCCGCGCCTAAGAAAGGACATTGACGCGAACTGGCCGCTTGCGGTCTGATAGGTTCGCATGCGGCGTAACCTGCCAGGGGTTCGAAGTGAAGTTAATCAGATCGCGATAGCGCCGGGAAGCCGGGCAACCAACCCGCTCCCGGCGCAGTTGTTTTTCCGGACGCTGCCATGAGCCAGCCAATTAATCCCGAACAGAACCGTCCCGTAATCAACTGGATGGACGTTCTCTGGCTGTTGTTTCTCGCTGGCTTGGCGGTGCTGCCGCCGGTGCGGGAGATCCACAAACAGCTCACCCTGCTGGCGATTGGAATCGTGCAGCTCAGCGAAGGCTGGCTGCTGGCGAGGGCCCCGCGGCGCGGCGCGGCTTATATCGTTCTATTCAAAATCGCCCTGGCGACTTTGCTGATCGACCACACGGGCGAGATTGGAATCAACAGCACATATTGGCCGATTTATTTTCTGCCAGCGGTGACGGCGGCGGAGTACTTTAGTCCCCTGTCGACGCTGTTATGGACTGCGCTGGCCTCTGCGGCATACTGTTCGTATCTTTATCCTGCGTTGCAGGATTATGAAGTGACAAGGGAAGGATACGGAATCCTCGCCATCCGGATCCTCTTCTTTTTCCTCGCGGCCATGGTGGTGAACCGCTTCGTGGTGGAGAACCGGCGTCAGACCAAGCTTTATCAGGAGTTGGCCGAGACGCTGGCCGAAACCAACCGCAAGCTGGAGCAGGCTCAGGAAGAGGCCCGGCGTTCGGAGCGGCTGGCGGCGCTGGGGCAGATGTCCGCCGGATTGGCCCATGAGATTCGCAATCCT
>Ga0210395_10002920_pt1 | contig 13211 bp, 15 predicted proteins | sample IncBWH4OmetaG_FD_150861 | JGI IMG/M metagenome (GOLD analysis project Ga0210395, IMG submission 150861) | Forest soil microbial communities from Barre Woods Harvard Forest LTER site, Petersham, Massachusetts, United States - Inc-BW-H-4-O ... | reverse complement strand
TGCGGACGGGGCAGCGGATATCGTCGGTGTCGGTCGCAAGCCGACCGGTCTCGGGCAGGTGACGCTGACGAATCCGTTTGCTTGCCCAGCCGGTTCGGGCTGGAAGGGTCTGTCCTCGACGAGCGCGCTCTTTCTTCAGGTGGCTCCTGCGCTGTCTTCGCGACTGGCGGTCGGCGGCGTATCGACGGCATCCGATGGCTGGATCTACTTCACGTACGGCGGGTCGCACTTCCGCTACAACCCTACGCTGACGAACGGTCCGATCCAGCAGTGCACCGTTGGTGCGGTCACGGTTGTGCAGACTGCGCCTGTGGTTGCTGGTGCTCTGACTCCTGTCGCGCTCGTCTACTCCGCGAGCGGGATTCCTTCCGTTCACCAGGCGGTGCTCAGCGCGCAGTTCTTGGCCATGGTGCTTCCGCCTACGGCGCCTCAACCGGGAATCCCCGTATTCCAGACCGCTGCCGGACTGGGGCAGTTCGCGTGGGTGTACAACAGCACGGGGGTTGCGCGACCGACGGCACCTCCGCCCGGGGTTTCTTTGCCTGGCGCGTGGTGCATGGTTCGCCCGCACTTCTGGCAGTGGTACCCGATGCCGGCGTATTCGCTTGCCATCGTCAACACGTACTACGTGGTCAGCAACGTGAACCAACTTCTGGGGATCGGTGGCCCGACCCTTCCGAGGCCGACGCAGGTCCCTGCGCAACTCGCAGCCGCCGGCATCACGGGACAGTGGATCAACACCGGGCCCGCGTACTGGGTCTTCATCCCGTACGCCGCTGCGACGACGTCGTACGCGTGGCTCTGGGCGCTCTTGCTCGTCGGTGGTGCGGGTGTGGGCGCGTACTATTTGCTCGATTAGAGCAGATCGTGCACGCGTTCAGCCCAGCGCTGGTCCGAGGTCTCGGCGTAAATCCATCACCGCCGGAAGGCATCGTTCTGACCGGCGCTCGCCAGTGCAAGCGCTGGCTGCGAGTGATAACGCAAGGCCACGGTCCGTACGTCACCATCGACGGCGTCTCGCTCAACTACGGCCCGGTCTTCAACTACTACATGACCCAGATCGGGGTCTCTCCATATTTCACTTATGGAGGATACCTCTTCAAGTTCGTTTACACCGGATACGACGCTAAGACTGGTAAGTACACGTCCGGGGGTAAGAATGAGATCTTGATCTGCGTTGACGGACTCTTCGTCGAGAGTACGGGCCACGGCGGGCACTACGTGTCCAAGACGAGCAAGCTCGGATCAGGTGCTGCTATCGGAGGCGTCATGGGTCTCCCCTCAGGAGTCGGAAAAATTCAGCCGTTGGCTCCAGGAGAATCGCCAGTCATTCCCGTTCCTTCTTCTGCGCCATCGTTCGTCGTGAACACGACGCTTCAATCGGGACTTCCTGGGACGTACTCCCCTACGTACCCATCCGCTCCCGGGACAACGCCTACGGCACGTTCCTCGGCGTCGGCGCAGGCGATTCTCGCTACGATGGCCGCAGCGGGACAGCCTCAGCCGGCGCAGTATTACGCCCCATCCGTAGCGCCGGCAGGAATGTCTACGACGGCTATGGTGATAGCTGGACTGCTCGGAATTGCGGTCCTCGGTGGCGTGATTTATCTCGTTTCCGAGGCTTCTTCGCCTGCGTCGTCTTCGACGTAGAAGCCCATTCTCGACGACTTCGGGAGTGCCTGATACTGTAGGCGCATGGAAGCAACAGCTACGCCTGCTACGCCCCAAAACGGCGCCTCTGTTCCTACAGGTCTAGGCCAGGTATCTGCCGGGGTCATGTACGCTCCGACCACTCTCCCGCCACTTACGCCACCGCCCGAGCCGCCGCCGGCTCCGGCTGTGACTGCGGATACGACGCCGCTCGTATCGGGCGTGGAGATCCCGATACCCGGTGTGACGCCTCCAGCTTCGACGGACGGACTCAATCCTGTCGGCTCGACGGCGATCGTGCCCACGTCGTTTCCTGGCACTCTTCCTCTTCCGACGTACACAGCGCCGGTTCCCGTAGCCGCAGCTCCCGCGACCTCGAGCGTGCCCACGTGGGCGTGGGTGCTCGGTGGAACTGCGCTTCTCGGACTCCTCGGGTTCATCGCATGGTCGGCGATGCGACCCGCGGTTGCTCCGGCGGGAATGAAGTCAAACCCGCTTTCGATCGGTCACGGAACGCAACGAAGGTTCAGACGCGTACGACGCGCGAAGCCACGAAGGAGAGCTCGATGAGTGACGATCGCAATCCCGACAAGGACTACATCTTCCCTCAGGGGATCATTCGAGGTCTGGGTCTGCTGCCTGGGGGAGAGAGGAAGAAGTGGCCGGATACCTCGGCACCGACGAAGAGTACGGTGAAGGAGCCGGAGGGTGTAGGGAAGGAACCGGAGGGAGTAGGGAAGGAGTCGGAAGGAGCCGCGAAAGAGCCGGAAGGTGTTGGAGCACTGATGCGCCCTGATGTTGCGATGTCGCCTCCTCCGGAGCACACGTCTCTTTCGATCGTTGAAGGCCACAAGACCAACATTCAAGCTGCGCCGACGCTCGTCGCCGCTGGCGCGCAGATTCCTCCCAAGTTCGATCCGCGCGGCTTCTGGTACACGCACGGGGCGATGCCGTCGAAGGCGCCGCAAGCCGGTCAAGGTCAGTGGCATCAGGTCGGTGAGTATTGGATCTGGTGTCCTACCGGTGTGACGGCGATGCCGCACCACCTCAAGGCCGTGTACCAGGTCGGATCGCCAGGGGCCGGGTGGACGCAGGTCTTCAACAATTACTGGGTCGCACCGAACGTTTTACTGGCGGGGTGACCATGAGCGATTCCGACGTTCCCGCATTTCCCCGCCCGATTGCTGGTTTCGGCAAAGGCTTCGCTCCGTCTGCGACCGAGGCGGCGAAAGCGCTTGGAACGCCGGTGATTCAGGACCGACATCCACCGGGGGTTGAAGGGACGAATTACTCGCTCAACGAGATGTCGAAGTACATTCGCGACGGCCGTAATGACCCGCGGCTCCGCGCGTTCGCCGGGAAAGTTCTCATTGCCGCGGGCAAGCCGAAGACCGTCAAAGGACAGGCGCAAGCCATCCTCAACGAGATTCGAAAAAGGACCGTTTACGTCCAGGACCCGGTCAACACCGAGCTCATGGCGACTCCTGCTCGTACGCTTTGTCTGGACGAACATGGGCTCTGCATGCCTGCCGCCGATTGTGATGACCGCTGCATCGCGTTCGCATCGGCAATGCTCTCGATTGGCATCGAGACACGGATCGTAGGTCAGGCGTACGGGACCTCTCAGGCAACCCACGTCATTTGCGCCGTGCTCGGCGACAACGGTAATTGGATGAAGGTCGATCCGTCGTCAGAGAAATACGGCGTGGACGAGTCCTATCCGGCGACCAAGGAATGGTGGGTCGACCCCATCAGCGGGACAATGTCTTCCACACCTAACGGAGCTCCGACGACCATGGGAAAAGAACCGGACCACGGCGACTTCATTGGAGTGGGCGCAGTGCCTGTGCAGACAGAGCCAGCAGCTCAACCAACAGGCGTTGGCGTCTTTCCGATGGCTCACGCCTTCGCGCCTCAAGCTGACAGCGCGTCTTACGTGCCTGTCGGGCTCGAGAGAGGATTGCCGTGTTTTCCAGACGGCACTCCGGTGAAAGAGGCAAAGGACTACGCGTTTTCGCAGCAGATGGTGCGTGGAGTCGGCAAAGTTCCAGGTCCAAGAAGGATCTGATAACGTCGGTCACCTCAACAGGAGATTCCCATGCGAAGAAGACATCATCGACGCCGTCGTTTCAGCAGCTCTCGCGCGTACGGCAAAGAGAATCCGACCGGAATCGAGTGGCTGCTCATCGGCCTCGGGACGCTTACCGCGGCCGGGATCGTGTACACGATCTACGAGGCGTCCCAGCTCAACGCCGCGTATGCCGCGACGCTACCGGCGGGTTCGACGCCGGTGACTGCGAACGAGCAGGCATGGCTTCAGACGCCGGCCGGTCAGGCCGCCGTTGCGAATCTGCCATCCATCTTCCAGCCCTACGCGTCGAATCTCGCGGCCATCTGATCGCGGTCGGCGAATGAGACGGCGCTCCCGACGTAACCCGCTTTCCCCCCAGGCTCAGCAGTGGCTTCTGCTGGGTCTGGGCGCGGTCGTCGTCGGCGGCGTCGGGTGGATGGTTTACACCACGTATCAGAACAGCGTCTGGCCCCCGAGCGCGGACGTGCAGAACGGGATCTTGAATCAGATCCTTGCGACCAACGCAGGCATCGGAGGGATGCAGCCGACTGCGGCGCAGTCGACGGCGCTTGCCGCTTCGATTGCACAGCTGCCGGCGATGTACGTTGCGTCGTTGCCGGCTGGGACGGCACCCTCCGTTAGTGGTTACCAAACGTGGGCCACGGCCAACATGCTCAATTACGTTGCTTCAGGCGGGGCCCCCGGCGGGTACTCGAGCTCGCTTCAGCAGGGGGCGTCGTGAGCGAGTCGCCGTCCATTCGTGTCGAGTCGGACCGCGTGGTCTTCGAGATGGCCAACGGTAAGACCATTCGCTTGCCGGCATCCTATGGGACGTTCCACGACCAGGAAGGGGTCGTGTTGCCGAAGTGTGATGTCTTTTTTGGACCCTTCAAGAAGACGCGGCGTCCGGTCGAGATGAATCGATCGCACCGGCGCTACTTCGGTGCCGACTACCAAGCGGTGCTCGCGACGCTGCCGAAGATTCCGAAGGATGGCTGGAAGAAAGTCGGAGAAGTTGCGCAGATTCTTTACGTGCGCAAGGGCAAGCGAGCCAGTGGTGGCTTCCATCACCCGTTCAAATCGCGGCAACCCACTCTGTGGAAAGCTGGTCGCATTTACAAGTTGTCACTGGGAGACGGCTGCATCGTAGACGACCGCGGGTACGTGTTCCCGTAGAGCGAGTTGTCGTTCCGCCCGCGTGGGCGTATTCGTTGTGGATGGCGAAGTCATCCGGCGGGGATTATGCGGCTCGAATGAACGCATTCAGGAGTGAAAGCGACGAAGCCGGCGCTCGTAATACAAAACCTAAGCGTGTATCGCGAAATCGGTCTACGAGCGCTGCACACAAGCGTATTACAAAGCGAGTAGCCACGAAAACTCGCTCCGACAAGTCGAATAGTGCGCCGCGACGTCGCAAGCATTCGAGAGCCAAATTCTCGGTGATCCGTCGCTATTCACGTGGTCGTAAACCGCGTTCGACGACTGCCAATCATGTGAGACGTTTGACGTCTACAGGCTACTTCGTTACCGTTTCGAAGTCGGCCAAAGCGCCGGGTTTTTCCACTAGGGAGACACTGCCAATGAAGTCACGCCGCAAGTCGCGAGCAGCCCGCGGTCGCAAAAGAAACTCGAGGGGCCACTTCGTGAAGTCGTCCGCCGCAGCGCCGCGCCGTCGCCGTCGCAGGGCCGCAGCCCCCGCCGCAGCTCCGCGCAGGCGTCGTCGCCGGGCAGCCGCTCCGGCAGCCGCCCCGCGTCGTCGGCGTCGGCGTCGCGTTGCAGCCCCCGCGGCAGCAGCCCCCAAGCGCCGTCGGCGTCGCAGGGCGAAGGCTTCCGATTGGAAGGGACAACCGATCCGTCACCGTCGTGCCGCTCGCAAGGGCATCCGTCGGCGTCGGCGTCGCCTCGCGGCGCGTCGGCACCACGCGGCTCCGGTCCGTCGGCGTCGGCGTCGTGCGGTTCGTCGCGCAGCTCCGCGTCGCCGCCGGAAGAGGGCGCGCGCGAAGGAGTGGTTCGGGCAACCGCGTCGGCACCGCAAGGCGGCCCTGAAGGGCATTCGTCGGCGTCGGCGTCGCCTCGGGCTCTCTGCGCCGCGTCGGCGTCGTCGTTCGGTCCGTCGGTCGCATGCGCGTCGCACTCGTCGTGCGGCTCCGCGTCGGCACCGCAAGACGCGCCGCAGCTCGAGCCGTCGTCGGTCACATGCACGTCGCACTCCGCGTTCGCACCGGTTGCCGGCCTACGGTCGGTCCGGCTACAGCGAGCGCGAGGCGTACGACACGATCGGTGCTGAGGGCTATGTGCTCTCGAACCCGCTGTCTGGTGGTGAGCTCGTGCTCGTCGGAATCACCGGCATCCTCGGCTACGGTCTCGCGGACTTCGTCGGACGGTACATGTCGACGACAGCCGTTGCGGCAGGTCAGCCAGCGAACAGCGTTCCACCGGGCGGCACGCAGGTCGTTCCGAACGACGTCGCGACTCAGGCATTCCCATCCTGGCAGTCCATGGCCGCGCAGTTCGGCGTGGCTGCGGTGCCAGGGATCGCGGCGGCGTTCGTCGATTCCCCGTGGGGCCGCGCGGCCCTTCAGGGCATGATGCTCGGCGCGGGCGCGGCTCTGTTCGGCAACCTGTTCAAGTCGGTCATGGCTTCCATGATCGGTTCGACGGCGCTCGGACAGCAGCTCTACCTCGCCGAGATCGAAGCGCAGGCGGCGGTGACGGCGGCCACTCCGGCAGCCGGAACCGCGGCAGCTCCCACGACGTCGACTCCGCTCGCGGGTCTCCCCCGCGGTGTCGGTCGCCGTCCGGCGCTAAGGGACCCTGGGCCCAAGGCACGCGGTGTGGGACAGAACGCTCCCTCGCCTCTCACCGTGAACACGCCGATTGCACCGACGTCCATGGTGATTCCAGCGTCCCAGCCGAACCAGGCGCCGTACTCGCCTGGCGGCCCAGGGAACGCTCCTCCTGGATTGCCCGGCGGCAGCACGCCTCCGGCGATCTATGCACCGGGCGGTGGACCGACCATTCCTGTCGGTTACCCTGCGCATCCGCTCCAGACCCCGCACGGTATTCTCACGAATACCGGCGACGTGGTCCAGGACCCGCCGGCCGGAACGGTTCTGCCAGGTGGACCCAGCACGGGTCCGCAGTGCGCTCCGTGCACGAGCACCTCTGGCGGCATCGCCGCTACGCACGCTGCTGCGATGGCAGCGATTCGTGATGAGTCGTGTCTCGGAGCTCTCCCCAAGGGCTTCGGGATGTACGCCTCGTTCCCGGAGGACTGAAGTTCAACGCGCTCAGCTCGTTTAGTGAGTGCGTGCCTCGATAGTTCGTAGTTCGTCCAACGCCTTGAAACCATCATGCGAATGCGGGTCTCCCGCAGGCGCAGGAGAAACAGATGAAAAGCTCAAGCATGCACAAGCTCGAGAATCCCAGCCGCATGGTGGGACTCGGTGCGGCTCCCTCCGACAACGTCGTCAACAGCGTTCTCACTTGCGGTTTTACGCAGGTGCCCGTCATCGAGTACGTGACGTGGACGATCGATCTGCCCGTCGCCGACGGCTTCATCGACGGGACGTTCGGTGACGAGATCGACGTGCTCCAAAACCCCAAGGCCGTACCGGGGGTCCAGGACGTCGACAGCTCGTTCGTCATCAACGGCATCCTCCAAGTCGACATGCTGGTCATCGGCTTCGGCGTGCACGGGTTTGCCGAGCCCCAGCAGGGCTCGCAGATCGGCAACTACATCAACTTCCAGCCGGCATCCGGGGCGATCCCGAACTCGCCCGACTCGTTCGCGACCGATGACCTGACCGGCCTCGGACTCTCGGGCGGTCAGACGATGACCCCGGCCACGCTCGAGTGGGGCGTCTGCGCGCAGAACGCGCTCTGGCACCTCATGAACGCCTACCAGTTCCAGTGGATCATGCAGCAGCGTTACCTGCTGATCAACGAGCTGGCGGCGGACGTGAGCTACTTCGGCTCGTACGCCGAGGCCGTCGCGGCGGGCTCTTCGCAGCAGGCGTTCCAGCGGTACGTCGACCGCGTGAACGCGAAGTACCAGGGCGCGCCCATCGGTGATACGGGCACGTTCCTCCCGATCAACTCGCAGCGCATCGGGTCGGTCACGACCGGCGGCGCGACGAGCACGGGCGTGTACCACCCGACCCGCGCGTACGATCTGCTCGACGTCACCTACGGCGGCCTCCGCACGCAGGGGATGACGGGCATGCTCCAGCCGTTCCGGAAGCTGTTCAAGCCGGTTCTGCTCGAGCGCGGCATCCCGATCGGGATGGTGCTCAAGGCGCAGGACGAGTACCACCAGAACCTCATGAAGCAATACCTGTCCAACAACGACCATGGCTTCGGCACCACGCACACCGTGATGCCGATCGGCCCGGCGACGGACGGCCTCACGGCGGTTACGATCGCAGAGCTGTCGTTCGCGGACACGGCAGAGCCGACCACGATCGTGGTCGAGAAGGCCGTCGAGACGGATCGCGTGCTCATGAAGGGTGGCGCGCTCCAGCTCGCCATTCTCATCAAGGGCTTCGAGATCTGGGGACCCTGGAAGCAGTACATCCTGAACCACCTCGTCCCGGCGGGCGTGGTCGGGACCGCGCAGTCAGCGGGCGGCTGATCGTAGAGCTCTGGAGCTGCCCGGCTCTCTTTCCTAGGAGGGAGAGTCGGGTGGCTTCGGGGCATCTTGTTTTTCACGCGCTTAGCTTCAACGAGAGAAGGAAAGGAGGACGAGCATGGAACCGAAGCCGCAGTACATTCAAGACCTAGCGGTCATGGACCCGATCGCGGCGTATGGGATCGTCCTCGGGATTCCTCGGATTCCAATCTCGATCAACGCATCGGGTTCATTCTCCTCTGCGGCTCTGGGGCAGCAACCCATCGAAGCTGGTCTTGATACAACCATTGCCCAAAGAACTTGGATAGACAATCTCCAGTACGATCTTCAGCAGCCGAACGTCTTCGCGGGCAACATCTTCAAGACGCTGTACGACGCGAACCTCCGAATGGCGCCAGGCATCTCGGTGCGCTGCACGGTGCACTCGGGGCCGCGCTACCTCGTCTCGCCGAACTTCACGCCGCTCAACAACTTCGTGAACCTCATCTCGTCGCGCTGGGTGAGCGGGTGGCCGCTCTACAAGCAACAGAACATCGAGATCGAGTTCATGCTCACGCAAGTGTTCCCGGCGAGCGAGCCCAATGCGCCCCCGTACAACTGTGTACTTACGTTCAACGGCTGGCAATTTTTGGACCACACAGTAGACGAAATCAGCGTGGACGTTGCGGCCTGCAAACTTCGCGAGCTCGGATTTTGGGTCCCCCCGGCGGTGGAGTGCCCGTGAGGAGGCACCCGTGCGCAGGTGGAGAGATCGAAAAATAGTCAGTAGTCAATACGCGGCGACATCAGGCCCGCTATTCGACTATCTGTTCGCCAAAGAGAGGATCTTCGGCCAGCCTCCGCATTGTGGCGTAGAGGCACGCCTTGAGAACGCCGATAGCTCTCACAAAGTCTTTTTGTGCAAGAGCGAGTCGAAGCGCTTTGAACCAACGCACGTCCCAAGCCTTGTAGAGGCGTTGTTTCAGTCCTTCGGGACCTTGAGTCTCGATTCCTTTGAGAGCAGAGGCTCTTCGTCCTTCAGGCCCTCTCGTCGCATTGGCTCTGCGCACACGGGCGCTTCGACCATCTGGTCCCGATGTCATATTCGATTTGAGTGCACGTGCGTGCCGACCTTTAGGACCCATTGTTTTCAGCGCCTTGCGGACGGCAGCACTTCGACCTTCAGGACCCTTCGTTTCATTCGCCTTGCGAGTGGCCGATTTTCGTCCTTCGGGTCCCAGCGTTTCCTTCGCTTTTTGAGCAGCCGCGCTCCGTCCTTCGGGACCGAGTGTCTCCATTGCTTTACGACTAATTGCCTTTCGTCCTTCGGGTCCCAACGTTTCCTTAGCCTTGTACATGGCTGCGCTTCGTCCTTCTGGACCAAGCGTTTCCATTCCTTTACGACGCGCGATGCGGCCAAACGCACTGCGTTCCTCAAAAGTCAGTGCACCCTGCGTTCCACATTTTCTTCTGTTGTACCCGTGTGGTTCGTAGGTATCGAGTTTTTCAGCCCACTCGGCTTCAGCGAGGTTGGCCGCGGTCTGTCCGAGTACAGTATCAAGAATCTCGTGACGAAAATTCTTTGTTCCGAACTGACGGACAGTATGACCGATCAGCGATCGTTCATAACGTTTTGCTCGCCATCGCCTTTTCATTGCCAGTTCCGGCGTGTCCGAAGCGTCACCGAGCAAATGAACCACCTGCCCGACGTACTGCTTTCCTTTACCAAGACGATCGCCGCTGCTTCGCGGGTCCGCGTCGCACGTGTGAACGTAGATGGTGAACCAACGGCTCTCCGGGTCGGTTTTCATTCAACCGACCTCGACACGCGCACGGAAACCATTCACAATCTTCATCGTTCGCCTCCCTGCAAAGGTCGAGGTGAGCCACGCTGCCTGGGCGTTGACGCGCCGCAGGCAGCATTTATAGCACGGGAGGCAGCGTAATGCGTCGCAGCCGCCTAGAAATCGTGACGGTCGGGCTGAATCCGAACCGGCAGCTTGTTGGCTCGGACCCACTCGGTGGTCCGTATGACCTCGGCCTCTTCATCGGGACGAACGGCGGTCCGCAGGTTCCGACGCAGCGGCAGCTCTTTGTGCTGTGCGCGAAGTATTTCAACGCCGGGCAACGCGGGCGAGTGGTGGGATTTCGCCAGTACCTGACGCTTCTCGACCAGATTCCACTCGGTACGGGTGGTGGCGCGTACACCTACCCGCTCGAGAGGCCGGTGGTGACGCCGACGTGGAGTTATGTCGACGGTAACGTTCTCTGGGGCATCCGCAAGCTTCCGCCGGGTGCCAAGATTCTGGCCAACGCGCAGAACGCCGAGGGAATGGCGTTCGAGGTGAGTCAGACACCGGCTCAGATCTTCGAGACCATCGTCGGAAATGTCGTCACGCCTCCGTACGGCGGATCGTTTCCGGGTAACGTTCTTACTCCTGAGCTCGGTCGCTTCTTCGACTTGCGTTGCGACCGTTGGAGTGAGCCTTCTGTCTGCGACGTGGCGTTCGAGGGCCCCTGCAACATCGTTTTCATGGCGAGCGTGCAGCAGACGGACCCGAGTACCCGCTCCGCGCCACCGCCCACGACGGGTGGTGGAGCACTTCAGTTTTTGACGACGCAAGGCACGACGCCCGAGGACGCGTTCGTCCAGAACTACCCCCTGTCGATCTACGGCCGCATCGCAGGATCACTCATCTTCGAGATGGAAGAGCAGGCGCCGACCGGATCACCGAAGACGTACCGACGTCCCGGCGATGGTGACCGACTTACGCGCGACACGACCGAGGTCGGCGACAACACGATGCGACGCAGCGCCGAGGATACGAGCGCGTACGACGCGTGTTTGCCCGAAGGTGGTCAGTCCGGCGAGCCGCAGCCGAAGCGTCCGGCGTCGCCTCCTCATCCGAATGCGTCGAACACGTCGTCGCGTCTGGCAGGACTGCCCGCAGCCGTAGTCACGAAGGCGGACGGCATCATTCAACGAATCGCTAAACAGTGGCGTACGGGCCGTGGAGAGCCGAAGACGGTAGTGCATCGCCCGAACATGACCGGTCTCGGAAGAGCGCCGCAGAATCCTACGACGGACGCCATTCTTCGCCGGCTTGCGCGATGGCGGCAAGGCAACGGAGGTCCCGGATGAGTTTCTACATCGTCCAACCTGGCGACACGCCGATGGTGATTGCTCAGAAACTGACGGGCAATCCTGCACGAATGAGCGAGCTCGTGCGTGCGAACGCACACAAGTCCTCTGTCACCGCGCGCGTCGGACTCGGTCAGATTCCTACGTTTCGAGAACTCCACGTCGGCGAGCGCCTCACAGTGCCGCCAGCATGGGAGTCTCGAGCTCCGTCACGTCAGTTGGGCGTGGCAGGTCACGCCTATCCTCAGCCGGCGCCGGCCTATGCGGTGCGTCCTCGAGCGGGAGCGGACGGCGGTGGGGACGACAGCGGCCACGGCGTCGAGCCCATTCTCACGATCATGGGTCGTCGCGGCGTACCGGCGATGCAGCACGTGGGCGAAGGTGTAGGAGCGGCGCCCGGAACGTCGGCGACGGGCAAGCCGTGCTGTGGCAGCTGCGCCGCAGGCGGTCCATGCGAGGGTTGCGAAGGAGCGAAGTGCGCAGTGCAGATGCCGCCGTGCTCGTCGCCCTCGGCTCCACCGTCCATTCCTGGGAGCACGAGCTTTCCAGTGGGGTTTGGACGTGTCGCGGTTCGAGGAGTTGGTCAAACGGCGACGCCAACCACGACCGCTTCGACGATCGGCGATGCGCTCGCGGGATGGGGCGTGCCGCTTGCCGTGGGAGTCATCAGCATCGCAGCCGGGTTCGGACTGGCATACGTAATTTCCAACAGGTGAACGAGAGGAAGATGATCATGGATGAGCCGGCGTTTCACACTTCACTGCTGCGCGGTCTAGGCCAGCTCGGGCCCGCAGCGGGCTCGGACGGAACGGACAGTGGAGGCAACAGCCTCATTTCGGGCGGAGCCGAGGGTGGGACGGAAACGTCTCAGCTTCTTGGTCCCGACGGATCAGACCCGACATACACGGGAACGATCTTGGGCAGCGGCGGCGGCGGCGGTGGGACAGCTGTCGGCTCTGCTGCCTCGACGACGGGTACCGCTTCTTCGGTCCTTTCGTCGCTCACGACCGGCAACACGCCGCTCATCCTCGGCGCCATCGCGGTTGTCGGCGGAATCGCGGCGGTTGCTTACCTCGCTCACCGCAAGACAGTTCAGGGTGGTGGAAAGTCCAGGTCGTCCTTTGGTCGACGTTCTTCTCACCGCGCGTACGCGCGCCGCAGGTAAGTCACACAGCAAGTCACGTTTGAGGGAAGCCCATGTACACCGTCCGACAAGGCGATACGCCGGCACGAATCGCGCACAGGCTCACCGGAAACTGGCAACGGTTTCCGGAGCTCGTGGCGGCGAACCCGCACAAGACAACGCTGCCGACCGGGCTTGGGAAGACCTTCTCTGACTTCTCGGTCGGAGAACAGCTTCACGTACCAGCGTCGTGGCCCACGGGTGTGGGTCGCGGCCATGTTGCTTCTCACAAAGGGCACAGCGGACATGCGGCAGGTGGTCCGGGTGGCGGATTGGTCGGGATCTACAATGCAGCTTCTGCGAAGCTTCATACGGCTCAGCAGCAAGGGCAGCAGACTCCGAGGCACGCTGAGAGGCACGAAGAACACCATCCCGGCGTCGGCGCTCTCGGTCGAGGCGGCGGAGGCGGACATGGTGGAGGCGGTCACGGTGGAGGTCACGGGGGAGGACATGCCGGCAATCGACCGGCGCATGCCCCTCAGCACGCAGCTCCTCCCGCGGGCGGTCTTCTGACGCCTCACCTGACGCCGGGCGGAGGAGGTGGTGGAGGCGGCGG
>Ga0210395_10002918_pt1 | contig 13218 bp, 10 predicted proteins | sample IncBWH4OmetaG_FD_150861 | JGI IMG/M metagenome (GOLD analysis project Ga0210395, IMG submission 150861) | Forest soil microbial communities from Barre Woods Harvard Forest LTER site, Petersham, Massachusetts, United States - Inc-BW-H-4-O ... | reverse complement strand
GGAATGATTTTGTAATCGACCTCGAAGGGTGTCGTCAGCCACTCGCGCAGCAGCGCGACGACGGCCTGCCCGGGCGTGTCTTCATAGACGCCGGCGGCGGCGCGGTCGGAGATATTGAGTATGCCGATTTTTGCCATGAGAATAAGGTAATTCAGAAGCCAAGAAGCCAAGAATGAAACCTCAAATTCATGGCTTTGTGGCTTCTGAATTGAATTTCTTCAGGATTTCCGCCGGGGTCACGCCTTGGGCCCGCAGGGTGCGCAGGCTGAGCGCATCGTGGCGTTTGGCGAGGCGAACCCCGCTTTCATCGGCCATGAGTTCAGCGTGATAAAACGCCGGCGGGGTGAGGCCGAGCGCGCGATAGATCAGGAGCTGCCGGAAGGTGGACGTGACGAGGTCGGCGCCGCGCACGACTTCGGTGATGCGCATGGCCGCGTCGTCTACGGCGCAGGCGAGCTGGTAACTGGGCACGTCGTCCTTGCGCCAGACGAGAAAATCGCCGAAGTCGCGTCCGGCCACGGCGCGCTGTGGGCCGAGGCGTCCGTCGATGAACGAGACCTCACCGCCATCGGGCACGCGCAGGCGCCAGTTGACCGAGATTTTTTCGCCGAGAGGCGGCAGCGGCGCATCGGCGGGCGGGCGGAATTGCGCGGGGTAAACCGGCTCGTCATTTTCGCCGCCGCCTTCATGCGGGGCACTGGCGGCTTCGAGCACGTCGCGCCGCGAGCGCGTGCAGGGAAAAATCAGCCGCGCGGCGTGGAGTTTTTCCAGCGCGGCGCGATAGACCGGGCGGCGTTCGCTCTGGTTGTAAGGCGCGTGCGGGCCGCCGAGGTCGGGGCCTTCCTGCCAGGCGAAGCCGAACCAGCGCAGGTCTTCGAGCATCGTGTCCACGAAATCCAGCCGGAAGCGCGTGGCGTCGAGGTCTTCGTTGCGCAGGATGAGGGCGCCGCCGGCGGCGCGGGCGCGCTCGGCGGCGATCCAAAACGTGCGCGCATGGCCGAGATGCAGATGCCCGGTGGGCGAAGGCGCGAGACGCCCGCGATAGATGGAAGAGGCTTTAACCACGAATTTTGCGGAGGGTTAAACCGCGAATGGACGCAAATAAACGCGAATTGAGCCGCCAACTGCAATCATTCGTGTGGATTCGTGTCCATTCGCGGTTAAAAATACCTGGTTGGAAAATCATCCGCGTGAATCTGCGTTCATCCGCGGTTAAAAAAAGCTTGGGGAAAAATCATTCGCGGTTGAAAATCCCCTATGCCCAAACTGCTCTGCGTTTACTGCTCCTCCAGCGACTTGATCGATGCGAAATACCATGCCGCGGCGGAGGAGCTTGGCCGCGGGATGACGGCGCGCGGCTGGGGGCTGGTTTACGGCGGCGGCTGCGTGGGATCGATGGGTGTGCTGGCTCGCGCGGTCAAAGCCAACGGCGGCTATGTCGTGGGCGTCATTCCCGAGTTCATGAAGTCGCGTGAGCTGGCCTACACCATAGCGGACGAACTCGTGACCGTGGAGACCATGCGCGAGCGCAAGAAACTGATGGAAGAACGAGCCTCGGCCTTCGTCACGCTGCCGGGTGGTGTGGGCACGCTGGAGGAGTTTTCCGAAATCGTGGCCCTCCGCTACCTTAACCGACTCAACCTGCCGGTCGTGCTTTTGAACCAGGATGGATTTTATGACGAGCTGCTGAAGTATTTTGCGCGCGTGGCGAGCGAGGGGTTCATGTCGCCAACCGTGCACGATCTGTTCACGGTGGCAAAAACGGTGGACGAAGCCTGGCAGCAGCTTGAGAAGCCCGTGCCGTTCAAGCCCGATGCGATCTGGCGGTGAGCAAGTTTTTGGCCGATCTGCAGCTAAGCTGTTTTGCGAGAGTGTTTGAGTAGTTCATCGTAGAACGATGCGTATTCTTCTTCCGTTTTGAAGGATCGTCGCGGAATGACGTGAAATAACCACGATGCTACCCAAACAATAATTTGATGTTTATCGCGTGCGGTCTTTTTTATGGCAATCCACCGGGTGAGTGTTTGGTTTGCGACAGACTCTTCGTAAAATCCCTCGTCCCTTATCTCGAATTTGTGAATGCCGATAATACCAAGAGTCGAATTGCACCGAACTATACTGGCAATTGTGATGAACAGCACTGAAAGACAAAATATGCCCCCGAAATACGCGGCATAATATGCTAAAACGTATGCTATTTCGAACCAGCCCCTTGGGCAATCTTGGCTATGCCATTGAGACCATAGAGCTATGCCGTAACCAATGATGCATATGCTGAGATATAGCGGTCTGCTTTTACTGTGAAATACGATGAAACGAAATATATCGCTTCGTTTAATGTTAGCTTCGATCTGCATGGGACAGGTTTTTCTAGAGAGGCCGGGCTGTTGACCGTAACAGCCTAAATCATCTTTGGCGCGAGGGGTCAATCGGTGCGGTGGAGGAGCTCCGCGAACGCTGAACTGACTACCAACTACCAAGCACCAGCTGCAACTACAACCAAGGACAAAGGACCAATAACCAATGACACTCTCCCATTACTTCCACAATCCGACCAGATCGTTCGTGCGCACCCAGCCGGTCTGGCCGTTGTCGAAGACGAGGCGCGACCAGCCAAGGAAAGTTTTGTCCACCACCGCGAGATTTCCAGCAGGGAGCGGCGAAGTTTTCTGGGTGTTGCCGGCCTCGGTAGGGATCGAGTGCAACGTGGCGCTGCGCCACACCAGCGCGGCCCGCGCGTCGGCTGCCGGACCATAAGCATGAATGCCCGCACCCGCGGCGGCCGCGGCGACCAGGGCCAGTGCGAGCGCGAAGAGCGCGGCAAGATTTATCCACGGGCGGATCAACCCGTAGCCGCGCGCGAGGAGCAGCGCGAGGGCGGCGGCGGCGAGCGCCGCGGCGGCGGCGAGCAGGCGCTGCCATTCGGCGGGCGAGGCGAGCCGGGCGAGCTGCTGCAGCGGGCCGGGCGTGGTGAAAGCGACGAAGTCGGAAACAACATAGCCGGCGTGTTCGTAGCCGAGCGCGAGATTCCAGCGCAAGATGCCGTTCGCCGGATGTTGCACGAAGGCGGCGCTCCATTGCGCGGCGGCTTCGGGCCAGCGATCCTGCTGGGCCAGCGCGAGGCCGAGGTTGTGGCGCGCGATCCAATTTGTCGGCGCCTGGGCCATGGCGTCGCGCCAGCCAGCTTCGGCGGCGGCGAAATCGCCGGAGCGATACGCCGCGATGGTGTCGCCAGCGCTGAGGGGTGAGGCGGCAGTCGACGGGTTGGAGGTTTCGTCGGCTGCGAGGCGCGTAAAATTCAGGCCGATGAACAAAAAAACCAGCGCCACGGCGAAAGGCAGCAGATTGCGCGGGAGCAAAAGCGAAGCGGGCGAAAATCCCGGTGCGGACCGGGCGGCGAGGGCCGTGGCGGCGCGGGCGAGCCAGTCGGAGGGTAGCGCGTTGTCCGCGGCATAGAGTGCGTGTTCGGCTTCACGCCAGAGCTGCTGCCAGGTTTGGTCATCGAGGGCTTCCGCAGCTGGCGCGGCGTGGTGCAGCTGGACGAGCACGGCGGTATCGTGTTGCCAGTCGAGGAGCAAGCGGGTGCGCGCGGCGGGATCGGTGGCGGAGCGAAGTTGCGCCAGCGTGGCCGCGAGGCGGGCATAGGCTTCGCGTTGCGCGCGGCGCGGATCGGTGAGGCGTGCCCGCCGCAAGGCGAGGCCGAGCCAGAAAATCAGCAGCAGCGCAAAAGGCGCGACCAGGATGACGGTGAAGGTACGCGCGCTCCACGGCACCGGCGCGTTCGCGGCGCCTTCCAGCGGCTCGCGCGGGATGGCGGCTGGCGGCGTGGGCGGGCCGGGCAGCTTCAAGTTGAGCCCGGTGCTTGCCGCGGCGCCGTTGGCCTCGGGCTGGCTGGTTTTGTTTTCAACTGCAGGCGTCACGGTGACGCTGAAACTATCCGTCGTCAGGGTCTTGTAGCTGCCGGACTTGGGATCGAAATAAGTGAAACTGACCGGCGGGAGCGTGTAAGAACCGGGCTTGCTGGGCACGAGCACGGCGTCCTCGCTGAGCGTGGCATCGAAAAGCGAACCGCTTTTCAGTTCGCGCTTGGGCTTGGTCGGTATGACTTGGAAATCCTGCGATGCCTCGCGCGCAGGCAGCCCGGCGATGTCGGGCCAGTTGCCCGTGCCGGTTAACGCAAGGGTCCAGGTGACCGGCTCGCCGACCGCGACCGTGGCCGGCACGACTTTCGCGGTAAAGTCGAACTGACCGACGGCGCCGCTGAAATCGGATGGTGCCGGCGGCAGAGGCTTGATGGTGAGCGTGGGTGCGTTGCTGGTGACGGCAAAATTTACGGGATGTGGGAAGGCAAATGAAAACGAGTCGATCATCATGAATTGCACCACTTGCCGCATGGGTGGGAGAGTGATGTCGCCGGCGGTCTTGGCATAACCTCGCGTCTTGGAGGCGACCTCAATGTGCTGCTCATTATTGACGGTCAGCTCGAAATCCTCCGGCTTCGACCAATCTTCGACGATGAGAGAGCCGGGTGACCATTGAAGAGGGCTGTAGTTTTGTGGATTGTAACGTCCGGCCAGGTCGAGCGTGTACCTGATGGGAAAAACCTCACCGGCCCAATATTCGCCGCTGGTGGGCGCGAGGGTGGCATGGGCGGCGTCGGCGAGCGACGAGGTGGTGCTAGAGCCGCCGTTTCCCTGGGATGTCGCGGCGGAATCGGACACGTCGAAGGAAGCGGCGCCTACGCGGACGTCGCCTTTGTCGGTGGCGACGATGAAGCCTGGCAGCTGTAGTGTGCCGTGCTTTGTGGGGTGCGCGGCAAAGGCGATCGTGAAGCTCGAACTCGCCTGGCCGTTGTTGAGCGAAAAGCTGGAGCCTTGCGAAGTAATGTCGAGCAGCAGGCCGGCCACCGCCGGCGGTTTCACCGGATTGTCCTTCGGGGTGCAGTCGTCGAACACGAGCTGGAGCTCGTTATCCTGGTCGAACGTGAGCGTGCCGCCGGAAGGTTCCCAATGGGCGCTTTGCGCGTGGGCGGCCACGGCGAGAAGTGAAGCAAAAAACAGAAGTGAGAATGTACGCATGGGTATTACCAGTCTTTTCCGTTGGGGGTGGGAGGAGGGGCGTTTTCACCGCGCAATATTTGATAGAGGGCGGCGGGAGAATCCTGCTGTTTGAGTTGGTCGAGCTTCGCCAGTGGCACGAGGAGCGTGGGATCGTCGGCTGCGGCGTCGCCGGTTCTTTTCTCGGGCGCGCCGCCAAATTTTTGGAGTTCGCGCGTTTCGGCCGGTTGTGACCGGGGCTGCGCGGGCTTGGGTGGATTTTCTTTCATGTCACCGAAGGCGGACGGGCCGAGGGATTGTTGGTTTTGAGCCAATCCGGAGGAAGCGGAATTTTGCTGCGATTGGCCGTTGGCCGACTGGTTTTGCTGCGAGTTTCGCTGATTTTTTTCGGCGTCGTTCTTTTGCGACTGGGCGGATTGATTTTGCTGCGATTGGTCCTGTTGCGATTTGCCGCCGGACGATTGGTTTTGCTGGGAATTCTGCTGGCTCTGGTTGGAATCGTTTTTTTGCGACTGTTGTTGCGGTGGTTGTTTTTGCTGCTGCGGTGGCGGCTTTTGCTCGTCGGGCTTTTTTTGGAGCGCGACAAGTTCGCGGCGGAGACTTGGCCAATCGGCCGCGTTGGCATCGAGGGCTTCGCCGGCGTCCACGGCCTTGAGCGCGTCGCGCACGGGACCCGCGGGCACGGGCTGCTGCGTGCTTTGCAAACGCTGGCCGTAGTTGATGGTGGTCTGCGCGAGATTGGCCCAGTCCTGGGCCGAGGTCGAATCCTGCGCGGAGAGATGGCCGACGATTTTTGTGAGCGAGTCGGCCGTGGTGTTGTCGTTTTCTTCGGCCGAGGCGCGGGGACAAAAGCCGCTCAGCAGGAAGAAGGCAGAGGTCAGAAGGCAGAGGGTCGCCACGCCTGCACCGGCGGATACATTCTCTGCTTTCCCTGTCCTCTGTAGCCCTGAGCCTGTCGAAGGGGTCGAACCCGTCGAATGGGGCGAAGAAGGCTGCTCTCCGCCATCTGCTCTCTGATTTCTCTTTCCCGGTTCGAGCTTCAGGTCGCGCGCGCGCGGGCGAACGGGAAACTCGCGCCAGAAGCTGATGAGCAGGCAGAGCAACGCCGGGGCGAGCGCCCATTGGAAACGCTCGGCGAAGCGCACGCGGGTCGTTTCGTGGAATTGGCCCTGGTGGCCTGCCTCGATGGTGGCATTGAGCAGCGCGGGTAAATCCACCCAACTGCTGGCGTCCGTGTAGGCGCCGCCGGTTTTTTCGGCGAGTTCGCGCAGGGTCGAGTTTTCGAGCTTGGACAGCACGACGGCGCCGCGCTCGTCTTTCACGAAACCGCCTGCGCCGTCGGGGATCATGGTGCCGGCGGTGGTGCCGACGCCGAGGCCAATAACCCGGACATCCTTTTTCTTCAGTCCGTCGATAAGCGGCTGCCAGTCGTCGTCGGAGGCCTCACCGTCGCTGAGGATGATCAGATAGCGGTCGGCGCTGCCGTCGGTGCTGAAAGAGTCGATTGCGGTTTGCAGGAGATCGCGGTAGTTGGTGCCGCCCTCAGGCAAAAAATTGGTGTCGAGTGCGGGCAGAAACTGGCGGAGGACTTCACTGTCGGCGCTGAGCGGGCATTGCAGGAACCCCGTGCCGGAAAACACCACGAGGCCGACGCGTTCGCCCTGCAGGTGGTCGAGCAACGACTGGATCAAGAGCTTGGCGCGTGCGAGGCGCGAGGGCGGCACGTCGGGCGAGTTCATGCTGCGCGAAAGGTCTAGGGCGAGAAGGATTTCGCGCGACTGGCCGAAGACCGGCTCTTCGATTCGGCCCCATTGCGGCCGGGCGAGCGCGACCACTGCGAAAACGAGCCCCACCGCCAGCCACCAGCGCGTCTCACGGCGAGGCGAGAGGCGAGAGGCGTCAGGCTTGAGGTTAAGCGATCGCAGGCCGGCTTCGGCGCGCAGGATTTTTGGATGCTCGTCGACGCCCGCCGTTCGCCGACGCACCAGCTCCCAGGCCAGCAACGCGGCGGGCACGAAGAGCAGCCAGAGGACGTGGGGCCAATAAAAATTCATGCGGAAGTCACGCGAAAGCTTCTTTTCGTGGCGATCCTGCCAGCAATGCAGCCACGAGGATCAACGCGGCTCCCGGGGCGGCGAACCACGGGAAAAATTCGGTCGTGATCAGGCGGGACTCGGCCTGAAACTCGATTTTTTGCGCGCGGTTGATGGCCGTGAAAGCGTTCTCGATGGTATCGGTGTCGGCCGCGCGGAAATATTTTCCATTAGTCATGTCGGCGATATCGATCAGCATGCTTTCGTCGAGATCGTCGTCGTGGCCGGCCCCGATGGTGTAAATGGGAATGCCCCGTGCTTGGGCAATGGCGGCGGACTGCTTCGGTTCGAGCGAGCCAGAGTTGTTGCCGCCATCGGTCAGCAGGATGAGGAACGCGCCTTTGCGCTGGCCTTGTTCGATCCGCGACGGTTGATCGAGGCGCGTGAGGGCCAGGCCGAGGCCGTCGCCGATGGCGGTCGCGTCGGGATCGATGATCCCAATGCGAATACGTTCGATCTGGCGGGCGAGCCAGGCGTGGTCGGAGGTGAGCGGGGCCAGCGTGTAGGCATTTTTGGCGAAGACGATAACGCCGATGCGGTCGTCGGGCCGGCGGTCGACGAAGGCTTGGATGACAGGTTTGATCGCCTGCAGGCGGGTTAAGGGCTGGCCGTCCTTTTCGTAGTCGGGAGTCTGCATCGAGCCGGAAAGGTCGATGCAAAGCATGATGTCGTAACCTTGCGAGCGGACTTCATGTTTCCCGTCGATGCGTTGCGGCCGGGCGAGTCCGCAGACGAGCAGGACGAGGCCGGCGCCGGCGAGGGTGACGGGCAGGCGGGAAATGGAAGCGAGCGAGGGCTGGTGCCACGCCGCGGCGAAAGGCACGAGCAGCACGGGCATGCGACGGCGTTGCCGCAGCCAGACCACCAGCGGGATGAGCAGCAGCGCCAGAAGCCAGAGAGGATCCTTTAAGATAAAGTTACCCATGCGTGGCGGAAAAATTCCAAGCACCAAACGCCAAAGCACAAAGAAATTTCAAATGAGTGTGGGAGTCAGGATTCTTAATTATGAAATTTTTTTGGCGTTTGGACATTGGGATTTGTGATTTGCCCGCGTCAGCGGGCGGTCAGCGCGCGGTCATGCGGGCACGGAAAAATCTCACGAGAGCATCGAAACGGTCCTCCTCGGTGGTCACGACGAGGCGGCTGCGCCGGTCGGGAAAAAGCGCCGACCACGCGGCTTCGCGGGCCGCGCGCCATTGCGCGTGGGCGGTTTGCTGCGCGGCGGAGCCATCGAGCGTGACGAGGCGGCCGGCGAGCGGATCGTAGGCGGCGAAAGTTTCACCCGCCGGCAACGCGCGTTCCCACGGGTCGTCCACGCGGAAGCCCATGGTGTTATAGCGGCGCTGGAGCACCGCCCAGCCTTCGGGCGCGGACCGCGCGGGAAAATCGCCGAGCCACACGAGAATGGTGTGCTTGGGCATGGAGCGGTGGAGCAACCGCCAGGGAATATTGGCGGCCGCCGAGAGAGCGGAGCCGGCAGCCGAAAGCCCCGGCGCGGGCCGGCCGAGCAACGTCGCGGCGGCGTGCAGGATGGGTCCGCGGCCGCGCACGGGTTGGCGAAACAAATTGCCGTCCGGCGTGGCGTGGACGAAGCCGACGCGGTCGCGGTTGACGGCGCCGAGGAGCATGACGAGGCCGGCGAGCTCGAGCAGCGCCTCGCGTTTGGACAGCGCGGCGGAGCCAAATTGCAGGCTGGGCGAGTCCTCAAACACGATCAGCAGGGCGACTTCGCGCTCTTCGATAAATTTTTTCCGATACGGATCGCCGAGGCGCGCGGTAACGTTCCAGTCGATGTCGCGCACGTCGTCGCCGAACTCGTATTTCACGACCTGGTCGAACTCCATGCCGCGGCCGCGGAAGGCGGAGCGATATTCGCCGCTGAGCACGGTCTCGACCGCATGGCGCACGCGCCATTCGAGGCGGCGCAGGAGCGCCAGGGGCGCGGAAGGCTGAAGGGCTGAATCAGCACTGTCATGAACTTGGGTTTTCATTTTCGAAGGCTTCAGTTTTTCAGCTCTTCAGTCTTTCAGCCCTTCAGTTTTTTCCCGCCGGCACCGGCGTTGTTTGTAGAATCCTTGCGACGGCTTTGTCGGGAGTGATTTCCTCAGCCTCGGCTTCGTAGGTGAGGCCAATGCGGTGACGGAGCACTTCGGGGGCGAGTTCCTGCACGAGCGCGGGGCTGACGTAATCCTGCCCACGCAACCAGGCGAGGGCGCGGCCGGCCTGGTAGAGCGCGAGCGAAGCGCGCGGCGAGGCGCCGAAGTTGAGGGTGGGGCGCGTGCCGTTGCCGGTGGGCTCGGCCAGCGCGCGCGTGCCGCGGACGAGCGAGAGGATGTAGCCCTGCACCGCCGGCGCGACGTGGATTTTATCGACCTCGGCGCGCAGGGCGAGCAGCTCAGCGCTGCTGGACACGGCGGCGAGCTCGGGCTGGCGCGTGACCTGGCCCCAGCGCGTGAGCATGCTGCTTTCTTCCTCGGCGCTTGGATAGTTGACGAGGAGCTTGAACAAAAACCGGTCGGTTTGCGCCTCGGGCAGCGGGTAGGTGCCTTCCTGCTCGATGGGATTTTGGGTCGCCATCACGAAAAACGGCTTTGGCAGCGGGTGCGTCTGGCCGCCGATGGTCACCTGGCGCTCCTGCATGCCCTCGAGCAGGGCGCTCTGCACCTTGGCGGGCGCGCGGTTGATTTCGTCGGCCAGCAGGAGATTGGAAAAAATCGGCCCGCGATGCGGCGTGAACGTGCCGTCTTTCGGCGAAAAAATCATCGTGCCGACGACGTCGCTCGGCAGCAGGTCGGGCGTGAACTGAATTCGCTCGAACTGGACACCGAGCGCGGTGCCAAGCGATCTGACGAGGAGGGTTTTTGCGAGGCCGGGCATGCCCTCGAGGAGCACATGGCCGTTGGCCAGAAGCGCGACGAGCAGGCGCTCGACGACAACATCTTGGCCGATGACGGCCTTGCCGATTTCTTCGCGGAGTTTTTGGGACCAGGCGGGACCGGTAGGCATAGGATATAAGGATTAATTTAAAAGACCTAGAAGGTAGGGGGCGAGTGAAAGTTTTCCGGGAGGTTTGACTGGAACAAGCCGCATAGGTTTCACTCTTATGCAACATATGGCAGATGGGTTCAGTCAACTTGACGATATTTTGCAACGCCGGCTGGCCGCGGCGGGGGTGCGCCCGGAAGACGTGGAGGAGAAATTCATCCGCGGCACCGGGCCGGGCGGCCAGAAGATCAACAAAACCTCGTCCACCGTGTGGTTACGGCATGGGCCGACCGGGGTGGAGGTGCGGATGCAGCGAGAGCGTTCACAAGTGGCCAACCGCGCGCTGGCCTGGGCGGGGCTGTGCGAAAAACTAGAAGCGCGGCGGCACGCGGCGGCCGCCGCCGCCGTGCAGGCGCGCGAACTGGCGCGGCGGCGCGGACGGCAAAGGAGCCGTACTCAAAAAGCCATTATAATTGGGGAAAAGCGCCGGCACTCCCGGCACAAGGCGATGCGCAACCGGGTGGAGGCGGAATGAAATCAGAAGCCAGATCCCAGAAGCCAGAAGCCGGATACCAGAGGGCAAACCTCTTCTGGTATCTGGCTTCTGGGATCTGGCTTCTGATTTCATCTGGCTGCGTGACTGCGCCGCAGCCCGTGCCGCCGCCGCCGGCCAATCTTTCGCCGCAAGCGCCGCCGGCTCCGGTCACCGTCCCGGAAAATAAACGACCCGCGCCGCCGCCCGTGCCGCCGCCGGCGCCACTGAGCGTGGCTTCTCCGCCTGCTTCCAAGCCAGCGCCGCCCAAAGATGAATTTGTCATGTCCATCGATTCCGATCCATCCGGTGCGATCATTGTCGTGAACGGTATTCCGGTCGGCAAGGCGCCGCTGCAATTGAAAGTAAAAACCGCGCTGCAGGGTTTTTTCCGCGACTACATTACGGTCAAGGCCCGGTTTTTGGCCACAAGCGCGGACGAGACCTCAATTACGGTGGAAGACGATTGCACGCCGCGGGACAAGATTCCCGACAAAATTATTTTTACGCCGCAGGGATCGCGCCGGTGGCAGCAGGGGCCGGCTGATAATGGAAAATGACGAATTCAGAATGGTCCGAACCCAATCGTCATTCGCCATTCGGTCTTCGTCATTTTCCCGCTACCCGCGTTTGGCGATTTCGCGCGGCGCGGTTTCGACCGGCGCGGGCTCGGTTAATTCTTTTGCGCCTTTGGCGCCAAGCTCGGCAAAACGGCGGGCGCCTGGCAGCAGCGTTTGTTCGAACGAGCCGGTCGCTGAGTTATAACCTTTTACCGCGGTTTCCAGGCTGCGGCCAACTTTGTCGAGGTGATCGGCAAACGTTGTGATGCGGTCGTAGAGGTCGCGGCCGAGCTTGCTGATCTCCTCGGCGTTTTTGGAGATGGATTCCTGGCGCCAGCCGTAGGCGGCGGCCTTGAGCAGCGCGATGAGCGTGGTGGGCGTGGCCAGGAGCACGCGGCGCCCGATGGCCCGTTCCATCAGCGAACTGTCGGACTGCAGCGCGGCGGTCAGGAAATGATCGCCGGGCAGAAACAGGACAACGAACTCCGGAGCGGGCTGGAATTGCTCCCAGTAATTTTTAGCGCCCAGCGCGTCGATGTGGCCGCGGACTTTCGCGGCATGCTCGGCAAATTTCTCCCCGCGGATTTTTTCGTCGGTCGCCTCGATGGCGGCGCGGCAGGACTCGAGCGGAGCCTTGGCGTCCACTACGATGCGCTGGCCGCCGGGCAGGCGGATGACGAGGTCGGCGCGTAGCGCACCGGAGGTCTGCTGCTCGGCGAAATCGCAATAGGGCAGCATGTCGGCCATCTCCACGACCCGGCGGAGTTGTAGTTCGCCCCAGCTGCCGGCGTAAGTGGTCGAGCGCAGCGCGGTGGAAAGCTTCGTGGTCTCGGATTGAAGCGAGGTCTGGGCGATGGCGAGGCCCTTGAGCTGCTCGGTGAGCGAACCGTAGGCTTCCTTGCGGGCGTTTTCGAGGGCGCCGATTTTGACGTCCACTTTTTCCAGCGACTCGCGGAGCGGCTTCACGAGGGAATCGATGGCCTGCTGCCGGGATGAGAGGTCGCCCTTGGCGCCTTCCTGGAATTTTTCGAGCGTGGCTTGGGCGAGCTTGAGGAACGATTCGTTGTTGTTTTTCAGCGCCTCGGCACTGAGGGCCTTGAATTCATTGGCGAGTCGGGTGTGCGCGTCGCGCTCGGCGGCGAGAAGGGTTTCGAGCCGTGATTGCTCCCCGGCGGATTTTTTGCCGAGCGCGAGCCAGACAATGAGGGCGGCGAGGGCGGCGGCAACGAATGCGACGAGAATCGTCATGGCGAGAGCGTGGCGGGCGGAACGTTGTGGCTCAAGCTTGGTGCGAAAGAAAACGCTTTCGATATTTGGAATTAGGGTAGGGCGCGACCGCCGGGCGCGCCGAGGCTAGGCGGACGGCCCGGCGGTCCGTCCCTACCTATATTATCCGTTCAACTATCGTGCTGCTTGAAAAACTCGGCGATGATGTCTTCCAGCGGCACATCCTCGATCGTGATGTCGGCCACCAGCCCGGCGGTGAGGATTTCCTGGGACACGGCGACGACGTTTTCGCCCGGCATGCGCACGGTGAATTTGCCCTCCTGCGCGTCGTATTTGGTCTCGCCGTAATGCGACTGCCAAGTTTCGGGAAAGGAACCATCTTGCGGCACGAAGCGGATAATTTTTTTGCGGCTGCCCGGGCCGCTTTCGAGGCGGTCGAGCTGGCCGTCGTAGACTTTTTTGCCCTGGTGGATGACGATGACGCGTTCGCAGAGCTCCTTGATGTCGGCCATGTAGTGGCTGGTGAGGAGAATGGTGACGCGGTGCCGGCGGTTGTAGTCGCGCAGGAACTGTCGCACGGCTTTTTGCGAAATCACGTCGAGGCCGATGGTGGGCTCGTCGAGGAACAGCACGCGCGGGCGGTGGAGCAGCGCGGCAATGAGCTCCATCTTCATGCGCTCGCCGAGCGAGAGTTCGCGCACCATGACGTTGAGCTTGGCGCGTACGCCGAGCAGGTCGAGGAGCTCGTCGAGCGTCTGTTGGTA
>Ga0210395_10002916_pt1 | contig 13220 bp, 9 predicted proteins | sample IncBWH4OmetaG_FD_150861 | JGI IMG/M metagenome (GOLD analysis project Ga0210395, IMG submission 150861) | Forest soil microbial communities from Barre Woods Harvard Forest LTER site, Petersham, Massachusetts, United States - Inc-BW-H-4-O ... | reverse complement strand
AACGAAATATCCGCGATCGCCGGACCTGTGCCCGCCGGCGACAGCTTTCGCACCCTCGGAGAATCCCGAGTCCAAGTATCCGCACACGCGATCCATTTGCTCTTGTGAAACCAGAGGGCCCATTTGCGCATCAGGATCGAGCCCCGAGCCTACTTTTATTTTGCGGGCTTGATCGGCAACTCCCTCGACCACCTGGTCGTAAACCGATTTTTCGACGTACAACCGCGAACCCGCGCAGCAGCACTGGCCGTGGTTGAAGAAAATAGCACTGGCAGCGCCGGGAATGGCGGTTTCGAGATCGGCGTCTTTGAAGACGACGTTCGGAGACTTGCCACCCAACTCCAGTGACACTTTCTTGAGATTGCCGGCGGCGGCGTGAACGATCAGCTTGCCGACTTCGGTCGATCCGGTGAAGGCAACTTTGTCGACGTCGGGATGAGAGGCCAGCGCGGCTCCCGCTGTCTCGCCGTAGCCGGGGACAACGTTAACCACGCCCTCGGGGAAGCCGGCTTCCATGATGAGTTCGCCGAGACGCAGCGCGGAGAGCGGAGTTTGTTCAGCCGGTTTCAACACGACCGTGCAACCGGTCGCCAGGGCGGGGCCAAGTTTCCACGCGGCCATGAGCAGCGGGAAATTCCACGGGATGATTTGCCCGACCACTCCGACGGGCTCGCGCAGCGTGTACGCGAGATATTTTGCGCCGGGTGTGTAGGGAACGGAGAGCGGAATCGTGTTGCCTTCGATTTTGGTGGCCCATCCCGCCATGTAGCGGAAGAGGTCAACCGCGAGCGGAACATCGGCGGCCTTGGCGATGCTGAGCGGTTTGCCGTTGTCGAGACTCTCGATGTAGCCGAACTCCTCGGTGTGCTGCTCGAGCAGGTCGGCGAGTTTCCAGATGAGGCGTCCGCGCTGCGACGCGGTCATGCGGCGCCAGGGACCGTTATCAAACGCGTTGCGAGCCGCGTTCACGGCCTGATTGATGTCTTCACGATCGCCTTCCGCGACCTGCGCGAGAATTTCGCCAGTGGCGGGATTGTAGGTGGGGAACGTTTTGCCGGATGCGGCATTCACCCACTTGCCGTTGATCAGCATTTTTCGTGGTTTATCGATGAACTCCGCAACTCGCGGATGGATTTGCGGGGAAACTGCGATGCCCATACTTCCTCCTTGATCTGACAAACTTGGTCTGACAAGAGCGTCTGACAACATGGTCAAACAAGATCGTTACAAGAGAGCCAATATGCCGGCCGAATGAAGTGGACCGAGGTATGCTAGCGCCGCGGCGGGACAAATGCAATGGCCGGCACGCGGCTGCAAGGATTGGAAATCTCGCGGATTATTCGCCGTAGGGAACCCAGATATTCTTGACCTGAGTCGCGTGTTCTAGGAACCAGCGGCCTTCCGCGACTTTCGAATTAAACCAATCGATGACGCGGCCCTCGTTCGTCCAGACCTGCTTGAGGTTTCCGGTGGACATCGCCTTTGCCGCCGCGACCGTGGCTTCGTCTCCGTAGCACCAGATGGCGTCGAGGTCGTCGTGTTCAGCGAGCGTCTTCAACAGCTGCGACGCGTAGCCCGTCACAATATTGACCGCGCCGCCGGGCAGATCACTGGTGTCGAAAAGCTGGTAGAGATCGCCGGTGATGAGCGGATATTTCTCCGACGGAACCGCGACCACCGTGTTCCCCACGGAGAGCAGAGGCAGCACAAGCGACAGAAAGCCCAGCAACGGCGCTTCCGTGGGGCAGATCACTCCAACGGTTCCGATGGCCTCGTTCATCGCGATGGCGATATTGCGGAACGGAGGGTTGTGAACCGCGCCGTCGAACTTATCAGCCCACGCTGCGTAAGAAAAGATGCGCTCGATGCCGCGCTCAACTTCAGCTGCGGCTTGCTTTTCGCCAACGGCCGCCGCGAGCCGATGGACGATCTCGCTCTGGCGCTGGGAAAGATTTTCCGCGCAATAGTACAAGACCTGTGCACGATTGTGTGCAGTGGCTTTTGCCCAGCCCTCAGCCTTGCGAGCGGCTTCCACCGCGTTGCGAATGTCTTTCCGATTACCAAGTGCCGCCTCGCCCAGCAAGTGGCCGTCGGGCGAGCGCACTTCCATGCTGTAGCCAGAGTCGGGACGCGCCTGCTTGCCCCCGATGTAGAGTTTGACGGTGCGGTCGATGGCGGGCACGCTCGCGTCAACGACGTCCCCTTCATCCGAAAGGGGTGCCTCATTTCTCGCGTCTTTTGCGAGAAGTGGGGATTTTCCTCCGACTGCCGCAGAAGCCAGCTTGGGCGCGTGCTTGAACCACGTGGGCTCCAGGTATTCGAGCAGGCCTTCTCTGCCCCCCTCGCGGCCGTAACCGCTCTCACGGTATCCGCCGAAGCCGCACGCCGCGTCGAACATATTCGTACAATTCACCCAGACGACGCCCGCCTTGATCTGCGCGGCCACGTGCAGCGCAACGTTGATGTTCTCGCTCCAGACGCATGACGCCAAGCCGTAGACAGTGTTGTTGGCCAGTTCGACAGCTTCTTTCGGAGTGCGAAACGTCATCGCGGCGAGAACGGGGCCGAAGATTTCCTGCTGGGCAACGATTGACGTCGGGTGCACGTTGCTGAGAAGCGTAGGCGGATAATAAAAACCGCGCGTGGGCAGCACAACCTGCGGTTGCCAGCAAGTTGCACCTTCCGCGATGCCCTGTGCCACCATGCGCTCGATGCGGTCGAGTTGCACGCGCGCGACGATGGCGCCGATGTCGATTGCTTTGTCGAGCGGCGGACCGATGCGCAGCGTGCTCATGCGGTCGCGAATTTTCGACATCAGCGCTTCCGCAATGCTCTCCTGCATCAGCAGGCGCGAGCCAGCGCAACACACTTGCCCCTGGTTGAACCAGATTCCATCGACCAGGCCTTCGACCGCGCTGTCGAGGTCCGCATCTTCAAAGATGATGAAGGGGGACTTGCCGCCGAGTTCAAGAGAAAGTTTCTTATGGCTCGCGGCGGTCGCGCTGCGGATGGCGCGTCCGACTTCGGTCGATCCGGTGAACGCAATCTTGTCGACGTCGGGATGTTTCACCAATGCCTCACCGGTTGAGCCGTCTCCGGTCACAATGTTGACGACGCCCGCAGGCAATCCCGCTTCCTGGCAGAGTTCGGCGAATAGAAGAGCAGTGAGAGGGGTAAACTCGGCGGGTTTCAAAACCACCGTGTTTCCCGTCGCCAGAGCTGGCGCGATTTTCCAGGCCAGCATAAGCAGAGGAAAATTCCAGGGAATGATTTGGCCCACGACTCCGCAAGGTTCGTACTCGGGGAACTCCTGCTCGAGTAACTGCGCCCATCCGGCGTGGTAGTAGAAATGCCGCGCCACCAGCGGAATGTCGATGTCGCGGCTCTCGCGGATGGGCTTGCCGTTGTCCATGGTTTCAAGAACCGCAAGCAGCCGCGAATGTTTTTGCACCAGCCGCGCGAGCGCGTAGATATAACGCGCGCGAACATGAGGAGTGAGCGCACGCCACTTCGGAGAAGCGTCGCGCGCGGCGCGAACAGCGTCGTCGATGTCGGCAACGCTGCCCTGCGCGACTGCGGCCAACTTTTCGCCGTTCGAGGGATCGATGGTGTCGAAATATTCTCCGGCGGCGGGCGGCCGCCACGCTCCACCGATGAAGAGTCCGAAGCGGCGGCCGTTGCGCTCCAGCCATGCTCCGGCTTCTTTAGAATCTTCGGGAGCGGGTCCGTACTCCATGCTGACGAATTTTTCGGCGATGCTCATTTAGTTCGCCTTCTTAGCGCGAGCCCTGGACGATTTGCTCATGCAATCGGATGCCGATACTCGGCGGAGTAGCGTCCAGTTGCGTGATGCTCCAATTGCCGCTCGATGTCTCCCAGCAAACCGCTCGCACCGAAGCGGAAAAGTTCGGCGCGAGTCCACGATAGGCCGAGTTCTTCTTTCATCATCGCAAGCCAATCGATCGATTGCTTGGCCGTGCGAATCCCGCCGGCGGGTTTGAATCCAACCGCCATACCGGTTTGCTGCGCGTATTCGCGGATGGCACGCACCATCACCAGGCTCACCGGAAGCGTGGCATTCGTCGGCTCTTTCCCGGTCGAGGTTTTGATGAAGTCAGCGCCCGCCATCATGGCGACGAAGCTGGCGCGAGCCACGTTACGAAACGTCAGCAGATCGCCGGTGCCGAGGATCACTTTCATGTGCGCCGCGCCGCAAGCCTGTTTGAAAGTCGCGACTTCGTCGTAGAGCGCCTGCCACCGTCCTCCGAAAACATGCGCACGTGTGATGACCACGTCGATTTCATGCGCTCCCGCTTCGACCGAGCGGCGAATCTCAGCGACGCGTTCGGGCAGTGGCGACAGGCCGGCCGGGAATCCGGTGGAGACCGCGGCCACGGGAATGCCGCTTCCTTGCAGGGCGTGCAGCGCGGTTTCGATGAAGGAGTGGTACACGCAAACCGCGCCCACCTTAATACCGAGTTCTTCGATGCCGAGCTTTTCTACCAGATCGTGCTGGATCGGTTGCCGCGCTTTGGCGCACAACCGGCGCACGCGGTCGTCGGTGTCATCGCCAGAAAGCGTGGTCAGGTCCATGCAAGTAATCGCGCGCAGAAGCCACGCTGCCTGCCATTCTTTTTTTACGGTGCGGCGGGCGACTTGCGACTGGGCGCGGCGTTCCACCGCGCTCGTGTTCACCCGAACTTCCTGTACCCAGTTCAAATCGAGAGGAATTCCTTTGTTCGAGAGCAGTGGGCGCTCGCCGAGAGTGGCGATCGCCTGCCCGGCGATTGCGTCACGCACCACACGGGGGTCATTGTAGGAAGAAGACATGACGATTCATTGGACGACGATGAGTGTGCGCCGGCTGCAAAATTACCGGTTACCGACGTGCAATTGTACGCCGAATGGAGACTCATCGGCTCGGCAAGCGCGATCCGCGTGCTACCGGATCCCATTTCTCTAATTCGCACCTGCCCGGCTAGCTGGACAGCGGCGGACGAGGCCTCCGCCGCTCCACAAATCCTGCCAGGGTTTACAATGGCGCGTCTTATGTCAAAGAAGCCAATCTCCCCCGCGATCCAGAAAAAGCTGGAGCAAGCGGCGCGCAAGGTGATGAAGAATGCGCACGCTCCGTATTCCAATTTCCATGTGGGCGCCGCGATCCTGCTGACCAGCGGGAAAATATTTTCGGGCTGCAATGTGGAAAACGCTTCGTATGGAATGACCAACTGCGCGGAGCGGACAGCAATCTTTACCGCGGTTGCCGAGTTGGGTCCGAAGATCGAGATTCGGGCCGTTGCGGTGGCGAACGATCACGGGGTTGCCTGTTCGCCCTGCGGTGCATGTCGCCAGGTTATCTATGAGTTCGGCCCCGACGCGATTATTTTTTTCCAAGGCGCCGCTGGGCCCAAGCAGGCGCACATCACAGAACTGCTTCCGGAAGGATTCCGCTTACAGTGAGCCAACCGACAGCGACGCAAACGTTTCGCGCGATTGATGTGATCCGCAAGAAGCGGGACGGCGTGGAGTTGTCGCAGGCCGAGATCGAAGGCTTGGTGAGCGCTTACACCAAGGGCGAGATTCCCGATTATCAAGTGTCGGCGTGGCTGATGGCGGTGGTGCTGAAAGGGATGACGCGGCCCGAAACCGCGGCGCTGACCGATGCGATGCTGCATTCAGGTGAGGTGTTGGATCTTTCTTCGTTGCCCGCCAGGAAAGTCGACAAGCATTCGACGGGCGGCGTGGGCGATAAGACTTCATTAGTGTTGGCCCCGCTGGCCGCTGCGGCGGGCATTGCGGTTCCAATGATCAGCGGCCGCGGATTGGGGCATACCGGCGGAACGCTCGACAAACTGGAAGCCATCCCGGGCTTCAACGTGAATCTTTCCGTGGCCGAGTTTCGCCGCGTGCTTGAAACCTGCGGCTGCGCGATGATCGGGCAGACGGCGGAGATTGCTCCCGCGGATCGCAAGCTCTACGCGCTGCGCGACGTTACGGGCACGGTGGAGAGTCCGTATTTGATTTGTGCTTCCATCATGAGCAAGAAACTGGCGGAGGGAATCGACGCGCTGGTGCTGGACGTGAAGACTGGATCGGGCGCCTTCATGAAGAGCGAAAAAGATGCGGTCTTCCTTGCCGAACTCATGGTGGAAACCGGCGAGCGCATGGGAAAACAAATGGTCGCGCTGATTACGGATATGGACCAGCCCCTGGGAAACATGATCGGCAATGCGCTGGAGGTGGTCGAGGTCATGGAAGTTCTCCGCGACGCAGGGCCGGAAGATTTACGAAAACTTTGTATCGAAACGGCGGGATGGATGCTGTATCTCGGCGGCGCTTCCGGCTCGGTCGAGGAAGGGAAGCAACAGAGCGCGAAACTGATTTCTTCCGGTAAGGCGCTCGACAAATTCCGGCAGATGGTCGAGTTACAGGGCGGCGATGCGAGGGTGATTGACGAACCCAAGCGCCTGCCCCAGGCGCAGCACACTATGCAGGTTGCAAGTGCGAAGGCGGGATATATCTCTTCAATGCAATGCGAGCACATCGGCACGGCTTGCGTGATTCTCGGTGGCGGGCGCGAGCGCAAGGAGGACTCCGTCGATCCTTCTGTGGGAATTGTGTTGCATAAGAAAGTTGGAGATCGAGTGGTGGCCGGAGAACCTCTGGCGACGATTTACTACAACTCGGAATCGAAGGCCGAACGAGCGCGGCTGTTGATTGAGGGAAGTTGCGAAATCGCCGAAGCACCGCCGGCAAAGAGGCCGCTCATCCACAGAATCATCGGCAAAGTCGCGGGCCAACTTCGAGGGGCCAGGGAGAAAAACTGAATGGGACGTTATACGGGAATTCTTGGCCTGTTGACCATGCTTGGCCTTGCCTACGCCTTCTCCACCAACCGCCGTGCCATTCGCGTGCAAACCGTGGCCTGGGGTTTGGGCCTCCAGGTCGTTTTTGCCGTATTCGTGCTGCGCATTGATGTCGGCCGCCGCATGTTCCAGGTGGCGGGCGACGCGGCTACGCGCGTGCTCAACTACGCCTACGTGGGTTCGGAATTTCTTTTTGGCGAACTTGGGAAGCAGAATTCCAATATCGGTTTTATCTTCGCGTTTCAGGTGCTTCCAGTCGTTATCTTTATCTGCGCGTTTTTCGCGATTCTCTATTACGTCGGCATCATGCAACTCATCATTCGCGCTGCGGCCTGGCTCATGACGCGGATCATGGGCGTCAGCGGTGCCGAGTCGCTCAACGTTGCTGCCAGCATCTTCATGGGCCAGACGGAAGCGCCCGTGACCATCCGGCCATTTCTGCCGGATCTTACTCACTCCGAACTCATGACGGTGATGACCAGCGGCATGGCGCACGTCTCTGGGTCGATTATGGCGGCGTATTTCGCCTTCGGCGCCGAGCCGCGGCACGTACTCAGCGCCGTCATCATGACGGCCCCGGGAACCATTCTGGTTTCGAAGATGCTGGTGCCGGAGACGGAACAGCCCAAGACCGCGGGGCGGGTCGTGATGCCCGAAGATGATTCGAAAGAAAAGGAAAATCTTCTCGGCGCCATCGCCCGTGGCACCGGCGACGGCTTGCACATGGCGCTCAACATTGGAGCCATGCTGATTGCATTTCTCGCCCTGATCGCGTTGGCTGACGGCATGCTCGGCGGAATTCATAACGGCCTCGCGCACATCGGCATTTCCTGGTTCCCCTCCAGTCTGGAAAGTATTTTCGGCGTGCTGTTTGCTCCCGTGGCGTGGGTGATTGGAATCCCGAAGCACGATTGCGTCGCGGTCGGCAACTTGCTCGGCATACGCATGATCCTGAACGAACTGGTCGCATTCAAAACGCTCGGGCCGATGAAGGCGACACTCGATCCGCGCTCGTTCACTATCGCGACCTTTGCGTTGTGCGGGTTCGCGAATCTGAGTTCGATCGGAATTCAGATCGGCGGCATTGGCGCTCTGGCGCCGAACAAGCGGGGCGAATTGTCCCGACTCGGCGTGCGGGCGATGCTAGCGGGAACCATGGCCAACCTGATGTCGGCATCGATCGCCGGCATGTTGCTGTAGCTCTTCATCCGTTTACTCACTTTAATTTAAGGATTTCCTCGTGAAACCATTTGCTTTTGCCTGTTGCATGATGTTGTTCATCGGCTTCTGCTTCTCGACCAGTGCGATTGCACAGGCGCCGCAGCGAGTCATCATCGATACGGATCCCGGCATTGATGATGCGATGGCGATTCTGCTCGCGTTGAATTCGCCGGAGTTGAAGGTTGAAGCACTGACGGTCGTGCCCGGAAACGTCGATGGCCGGCAGGGTCTGGAGAATGCACTGAAGCTGACGTCGCTCGCCGGACGATGCGACCTTCCAGTGGCGGGCGGAGCCCAACATCCGCTCAATCAGAAATTGATCACGGCGCAGTTCTGGCATGGCAAGAACGGTCTTGCCGGAGTCGAGTTGCCAGCGTCGAAGTGCAAGGCCGATCCGCGCTTCGGGCCCGACCTGATCATCGAACTGGTTCACAAATATCCGCACGCGATCACGCTGATTCCCGTCGGGCCGCTGACGAATATTGCGCTGGCGGTTTCGATCGATCCCTCGATCGTGCCCCTGGTGAAGGACATTGTCATCATGGGCGGATCGATTTCCGGCGGGAATGTGAACGGGGCGGCAGAGGCAAACATTTATGGCGATCCGGAAGCGGCGGCCATCGTGTTCAACGCCGGCTGGATGGTGACGATGGTTGGCTCGGATGTCGGCGAACGCACGCTGATCACGCGCAGGTATCTCGCCGATCTGCAATCTCTGCACGGACCGGAGAGCGACTTCATTGCGAAGCTGGCGGATTTTTATCTGACCCGCTCGGAGAAGAGTGGCTACCAGGGCGCGGCGATGTACGATCCCCTGGCAGTCGGCGTTGTGATTGATCCGACGCTGGTGACGCTGAAAGACGTGCACGTGGATGTGGAAACGAAAGGCGAGTTCACGCGCGGGGAAACCGTGGCCAATCGCATGGGGTCAAACGAAAATAACGTGCTGCACGGCGATCACTACGAGATCGACGGTGTGATCGACTTGAAACCCAACGCGAGGGTCTGCCTGGCCTCCGACGCCGACCGGTTCCTACAGCTATTCATCAGCCGCATCAAAGGGAAATAATTGCGTAGCCCCCGACGCATTCGTCCGGAGGGTTGAAGAGGGCGGACGAATGCGTCCGCCCCTACGTGAGTTTCTTTTTTACCCGCTGGCGTGCGCCAGCGCCAGAATTGCCAGCGCATAAAACACAAACATCAGCGCCAGAAACATTTTTGCTTTTGATCCCGCCCCAGCAAATTCCTTCCACGCGAACACCCCCCACAATGCCCCGACCATCGGCGCCGATTGCCCGATGGCATAGGAGAGAGCGAAGCCGGCCGACCCTCCCGCCACCACGTTGCACATCGTGCCAATGCCCCAGATCATTCCACCGAGCAATCCGAGCAGGTGTCCCGAGGGCGGTCCGCTGAAGAATCCCGCAAAGCCCACCGGCTCGCCGGCCAGCGGCTTCCTCATAAAATACAAATTCCAGATGAAACACGAGAGCAGCGCGCCCAACGTGAGAAATACCACCGAGCTATACGGCGTGAGTGCATTGCCGCGCGTCGCGCCATAGGCGACGAATGGATTCCACAACCCCATCAGCACGCCCGACACAATGCAGATGACGATGCTTTTTTTCGACGCCGTCCGTCCGCCCGGCAAGCTGCCGAACGCCTTCCCGTCGAGAATCACGGCGATCAGCGCGCACACAACGCCCGCCGCGATTAACGGCAGATTCCCCTTCGGCTGCAGGATGTAGCTCAGCATGGTGCCCACCACGAGCGCGATTCCAATGGAAACCGGCAGGGCTACCGCGAGCCCGGCCATGTCAATCGCAGCCACCAGCAGCAGGTTCGCCAGATTGAAAATGGCGCCGCCCACCATGGTCCAGAGGATGTTCGAGTTGTCGGCGGAATGAACGTTGTTAAGGAAGCTTGTCGAATCGTGTCCCGTACTGCCCAACGTGAGCGCGCCCACCAGAGAGATAAGAAAAATGCCGATCGCGTAATCCCAATAAAAAAGCTCGAAGCGATAATTCTTCACGCCCTTGTAGGTATTGGCCCACGATCCCCAGCAGACTGCGCTGGCGACCGTCATCAACAGCGCGACTGTAAAATTCGGTGGTGTGAACATCGTGGAGCCCCCTTTAGAAAACGAGTAACTGTACTCTTCTTTGCGCCGAGTCACAAGGAAGAGTCGCACGCAGAAAGTGTTAGGTTTCCAGTCTGCTATGCTAGCGCCCGTGCCGCGCACGTTTCTCATCGACACCGACACAGCTTCAGATGATGCCGTTGCGCTCATCATGGCGCTGCGTGCGCCGGAGGTTCGCGTGGCCGCGATCACCGTGGTCGCGGGGAACGTCGGACTACAGCAGGCGACGCGGAACGCACTCTACACCGTCGAGCTTTGCGGCGCGAAGGTCCCAGTGTATTCGGGCGCGGAAAAACCACTGCTCCGCTCCTACGAGAACGCGACCTGGTTTCATGGACGCGACGGGCTGGGCGATCACAACTATCCCGCGCCGCGGCAGGCTGCGGGAAAGATGCACGCGGTTGACGCCATCATCGAGACGATCGAGGCGGATCCTGGATTGGTGCTCGTCACGCTGGGTCCGCTGACCAACGTTGCACTGGCGGTTTCGCAGAAGCCCGGCATCGCGGCAAAAGTCAGCCGCTGCGTGGTGATGGGAGGAGCGCCGTGCTGCGAGGGCAACGTCACGCCGGCCGCGGAGTACAACGTTTGGGTTGACCCCGAGGCGGCGCAAATCGTAATGCGCAGCGGCCTTCCCGTGGAGTTGATTGGATGGCACCTTTGCCGCGGAGACGCTGTGCTGCGCGAACGTGAGATTGCCAAGGTTGACGGCTTCAACACCGCACTCGCGCACTTCGCCATCGAGTGCAACAGTCACGCGCGCACGGCGTACAAGATTCAAACTGGCGAGGATGGAATCTGCCTGCCCGATCCGGTTGCGATGTGCCTCGCATTGGATCCAACCGTCGGAACTGCGTGGAGCGAGCATTACGTCGAGGTCGAAACTGAGAGTGAGTTGACCCGCGGGATGACGGTGGTCGATCGCCTGAATGTCGCGGCCGATGAGCGGAACCGGGCGGTTTGGGCTCGGGCGCTCCAGGGGACGAAGACCAAGGTGTGCTGGAGCATCGATAACCGACGCTGGAAAGAAGCGCTCTACAAAGCGCTGCGCTAAGAGTCACTGCGATCGAAATAAGTTACTACCCGTTTACCTGCGCATACGTTGCGCGCCGGAGGAATTCTCCTTGGCCTGCGCGTCCCAGGAATTTGTCTCCTTCGACAACCACCCGGCCTCGCGAAAGAACTACGTCAGGCATGCCCGTGACCTGGATGCCCTCGAACATGGAATAGTCCACGCGCATGTGGTGCGTCTTGGCGCTGATGGTGTGTTTGCGCTTGGGGTCGAAAATCACCAGGTCGGCATCGCTGCCCACTGCGATGGTTCCCTTACGCGGATACAGGCCAAATAACTTGGCGGGAGTGGTGGAGACCAACTCGACAAAGCGATTCGCGTTGAAACGGCCGCCGGCCACTCCACCGGAGTAGATCAGGCTCATGCGGTGCTCCACACCCGGACCTCCGTTGGGAATTTTCGTGAAGTCGTCGCGGCCCATTTCTTTTTGTTCTTTGAAACAGAACGGGCAGTGGTCAGTGGAAACCACTTGCAGGTGATCGTGTTTGAGACCGTTCCAGAGTTTTTCCTGATTCCATTTCTCGCGCAGCGGCGGAGTGAAAACGTATTTCGCCCCTTCAAAGCCGGGAGCATCCATGTTTTCGAGCGAGAGATACAGATATTGCGGACAGGTTTCGGCGTAAACCGGAAGTCCGCGATCGCGCGCCTCACGAATTTTTGCGAGCGCATCCTCGCAACTCAAGTGGACGATGTAGAGGGGCGCGCCCGCCATTTCGGCCAGGGCGATAGCGCGACCCACGGCCTCCGCCTCCGCCGTTGTGGGGCGAGTGAGGGCGTGATATTTCGGCGCGCGTTTTCCTTCCGCCAGCGCCTGCTGGACGATGACGTCGATGGCGCTCCCGTTTTCGGCGTGCATGCAGACCAGAGCGCCGTTCTTCGCAGTGTTCTGCAAGGCCTTGAAAATGCTGCCATCATCGAGCATGAATACGCCAGGATACGCCATGAAAAGCTTGAAGCTGGTCACGCCCTCGTGCACCAGATCGTTCATCTCCGAAAGCTGTCCGCCCGAGACGTCGGTGACGATGCAGTGAAACGCGTAGTCGCAGACCGCTTTGCTCGCGGCCTTACTCATCCAGGTGTCGAAGGCCTGGCGCAAAGGCTGGCCTTTGTATTGAATGGCAAAGTCGATCAGCGTGGTGGTGCCGCCGAACGCGGCGGCGCGCGTGCCGCTTTCAAAATCGTCGGCGCTGGTGGTGCCGCCGAAGGGCATGTCGAGATGAGTGTGTGCGTCGACTCCGCCGGGGAGGACGAGCTTATTCGACGCGTCGATGATCTTTGACGCGTTCTCGGACGAAAGATTCGCCCCGATCGCCGAAACCTTACCGTTCGCAATGGCAACGTCGGCGACGTAAGTATCGGTGGCCGTGACTATGGTGCCGTTCTTGATGATCGTGTCGAAAGCCATCGGTCCTCCGGTGGTGCGGGATGAGAAGGGAATTGTATGCTACACTGCCCCACTTTAGTTCCGTCCGATCGAGTTTGCCTGGGTCGGCTGCACACCGCGGAGCACCCAGCTTGGTCATTCCGAAGCGCCGGTTTTTGGCGCGAGGAATCTGATTTCTGCCGCTGCCGGGGTACAGCATGTTCCTCACCCGCGCCTTGCGCGTGTTCGGAATGACAAACACTTTGAGATTAGCGGGATCACCGGAACAAGTTTCGGAAAGGGAGACCGGCCATGCAATTCGGCATCGCACTGAAACCCGACATTTCTGTCGAACGCATCGTGGGATTGACGCGTCAGGCGGAGAGCGCCGGATTTGAATACGGCTGGATTTTTGATTCTCACGTGCTGTGGAAGGAACCGTATCCGCTGCTCACGCTGATGGCGACGAACACGAAGCGCATGCGCCTGGGAACGTGCGTCACCAATCCCGCGACCCGCGATCTCACCGTAACCGCCAGTTTGTTCGCAACCCTCAAT
>Ga0210395_10002913_pt1 | contig 13227 bp, 11 predicted proteins | sample IncBWH4OmetaG_FD_150861 | JGI IMG/M metagenome (GOLD analysis project Ga0210395, IMG submission 150861) | Forest soil microbial communities from Barre Woods Harvard Forest LTER site, Petersham, Massachusetts, United States - Inc-BW-H-4-O ... | reverse complement strand
TCGCTCATCACAAGTGATTATACAAGATTGGTTATTTATCAGGGCAATGATTCAATTTATCATCCCGGAACTATTTTTAAATTCAATAAGAATTCAGATTACTTGCGTGTAGCAAAAACAACCGGATACAGAATGGCTCCGTTTATTGATTCTTATCATAAACTGGAAATCACATCCGATGCTTTAAGCTGGGATCTGAATTCAGATAAAATTAATTTTTATATTTTAAATGCTCGAAATGAAATTCCCGCTCTATTTGAATCGCAGGAATTCTTTGCTTTAAATAAATATGCACAACTAAAAGGCTTGTATCAGTTTCACCCCTTACAAATGCTCGTTGGTTATGCAGACAAAATGCATACCGATGAATTTTCGGTTGGAGATCTGGCTCAGTCAACAAAGATTCCTGAAAACACATTACGTGGTGCCATGATACAGTTGATGAAACTTAGTTTTATTGATTATAATGTGCGAAGCGGAATGATTGTTTTAAAACCTAAAGCACGCCATTATGTATTGTCAAGAAGAGACAAAAAAGATTACGATAATATCAACTTTGTTTCTATTTCTCCAAGTGGTGCAAATGCGGAATTGAATCTTACAAATCAATCACTTATTGTGCGGGGTGTAAAGCGGGTATATATCAGTGATTCGTTAAATGTAAATATTGAACCGGACAGCAATCAGATTGAAATTCTGGCAAATCGGGATTTCAAATTTAATGGAAAAATCAACACAGCAAATTTTCAGTTTATTGGTACTAATTTCAGATTTGATTATGACAGTTTTTTGGTGCGAATGCCGGACATTAATGCAATCAAGCTTGCGGTTACCAAAGACTCAACGAAAGAAAAAGAAGGGCATGCCAAAGTACTTGGCAATGAATTAAGATATTCTTCCGGAACACTTTATATTAATAAGCCCGACAATAAATCAGCAAGAAAAAGGTTACCGGAATATCCGATTTTTGATGCGACTACTGGAGCTTCCGTATTCTTTAATAAGAGTCAAATTGCAAACGGAGCATATGATACAACTATTAAATTTAAAATTCCTCCGTTTAAAGTAGATAGTTTGAGTAACGATGATCCTAGTGTTATTGGGTTTGATGGCACATTTCAATCCGGAGGAATTTTTCCGGATTTTGAAGAAAGGCTTGTTGTAATGCCTGACTATTCGTTAGGTTTTACACACGATACTCCCAAAGAAGGATATCAAATGTATGGTGGAGATGGCAAATATTTCAGTGCCTTAAGACTGGATAATCAAGGTCTGCGGGGTAAAGGTGAGATTCATTATCTGAATACAACATTATGGTCAAATGATTTTGTCTACTTTAGAGATTCAACTCTAACTGATGGAACAAAAATGGTAACAAAAGGAGGAACAAATCCTTTATTACCACCAACGGTTACCTTCCCGGATGTGACTACAGATGCATACAGAATGTTCTGGAAGCCAAAGGTGGATAGTATGTACATCTCGAATATTGATAAGCCTCATGAATTATATAATCAAACAGCAGCTCTTCAGGGAACACTTACTGTTACTCATAATGGAATGTTTGGTTTAGGTATTCTGACTACCAGAGGATCTGAAACCGAATCTCCGGCATTTCATTTTGAAGAAAAAAAATTCGGTGCACGCAATGCCATATTTAGAATTAAATCGGATAACCCAGCTAAGCCAGCCTTAAAAGCAACAGATGCTAAAGTTGATTTCGACCTTGAAAAAGGTATTGCCAATTTTGGTCCTGAGAAACAAGGATTTGCAAGTACAGAGTTCCCATATGCACAATACAAAACGTCGATTGAAAATGGTTTATGGGATCTTGAAAAACGTAAAGTATTCTTAACGGCTGCAGATACTAGTAATATTACAACATCTTATTTTTATTCAACCCATCCTCAGCAGGATTCATTAGTGTTTAATGCAACAAGAGCAGAGTACCTCATTGATTCATTGACCCTGAACGTTTTTGGTATTCCGTATATCAATGTAAACGACGGAAGGATATTTCCTGAAAATAAAAAAGTGCTGATACATGAAAATGCTGTTATGCAGACACTGAATAATGCTACAATTGAAATGGATACAATCAATAAGTTTCATCACCTGTACGATGGAAATATTGATATATACGGCAGAAAAAACTTTAACGGAGAAGCACTTTATCAGTATGTGAATTTGGGAGCAGATACGTTGCAGATTAAGTTCAGCAATTTTCAGTATACACCTCATGAGAAAAAGAAAGGACAGGGATCTACTACTGCTGTGGCCCAGGTAATGGAGGATGATACATTGTATGTAGGAGATAAGATCTTATATAAGGGTAATGTTATTATGAAATCTCCAATCAAGTTCCTAGTTTTTGATGGATATATTAAACTGGATATGAAGGGTCAGTTAAGCTACTCTTCTTGGCTGAAATATACTAATTCAGGTGAATCAAGCACAGTGTCTCTGGATCTTAAGACCGCTTTATCAGAAAAAGGAAAGCCTTTGGTTACTTCTTTGTCTTTTGATAATCGTACAAAACAATTGTATCCGAATTTTATTTCTGAAAAAATTCATGAGGACGATAAGGATTTATTGCCTGTTTCGGACGGAGTATTTCAATATAATGCAGATTCACTTGAATTTTGTGTGGGAAATGCTGAAAAGTTAAAAGGCAGTTCTTATAAAGGCAATTACTTTAATTATAATGATAACCTTTCTACAATTAAATACGGTGGCCGTTTTTATATTGCGGATGATGACCCGAACGTAAAAATACTTTCAAGTGGAACCGGAAAGGCAGACTTGGCAAATGATGCCTATCAATTTAATTATTTGCTGGGCTTTATATTTAAAGGAAATACAGCGCCATTAGCCTCTATAGGGACAAATCTATATTCTGTTACAGAAATGATGCAATCGAATGAATCATCATCTATTACAGAAGAAGCCTTTGGATCTGTCGGTAGCAATACAAACAACAAGGATGATGTTATGTATCGAAAGCTGGCTGAATTTATTGATAACAGTGGCGTCGATAATTATAAATCGTTAAGAGCATCCGGTTCTGTTCCATTAGCAAACTTAAATTCTGATTTTGCTAAATCTATATTGTTTTCTGATATCAATATGAAATGGTCTCCGGAGTATAAGGCATTTTACAGCATCGGTGATATAACGGTTTCTAATATATTGAAAACGAATGTTAACAAATCAGTAAAAGGTTATGTTGAAATTAAAAAGACTTCCAAAGGTGATGTCATAACCATTTACCTTAAGCCCGATTACCAGAACTGGTATTATATAACCTATGATGAAAACAGACTTGCAATGGCATCTTCCAGTGATGAAGTAAATAAAGTCATTACAAGTAAAACCAAAGGTGAAATGCCTGACAGAAGTAAGTTTTTTATGGTAAAAGCTGAACCAATGGAAGTGAATAAATTTGTTAATGGTTTCCGTGAACGATATAATATTATCTCAGATGATCCGATAGAGGAAGAATCTGACACTCTTCAGACTGATAGCCTACAAACGGATAGTCTACAAATTCAGGGAGATTCTTTGTCAATGGATTCGACTTCTGCTCATAGGAAAAAAATGCAGCTGAATGATACGAATAATTCACAGCAAAAACTTCAACAAGGTGGTCAAAACAATAACTATCAGGATAATACAGCAAACCCTGATCAATATAAACTGAAACAACAGGACACCACATACGAAGATCCGAATGCCGCAACTAATAAGAATAATAAACCTACAATTCAACAGCAGCAACAGCTTCAGCAGGATCAGCAGCAACTCAAAAACTTTATTTAAGTAAAGGCGCATTTATAAGAGTCTTTACTTAAATAAGCATTTTTAGAAAACTGGATGGGTTTGCTTTTATAAATAAATGTATATTTGCCGCTTAAATATTTACTAAATAATTGAGTTTACAAGAACAACTTTAGAGATGTTCTTATCGTAACAATTAATATGTCTGATATATTATATATAATTCTTGGTGTTATTTCTGCTTATCTGATCGGGTCTTTTCCAACAGCTATTCTGTATGGCAGAATGTATCATGGAATAGATATACGTAAAAGTGGAAGTGGTAATGCTGGTGCAACAAATACATTTCGTGTATTGGGAAAGAAGGCCGGCAGTATTGTCATGTTAATAGATGTTTTCAAAGGATGGCTGGCAACCAGCTGTACACTTGTATTGTTGTATTTCTCTGTTATCACTCAAGAACATTTGGATGTTTACAAATTGATATTCGGATTGAGTGCAGTAGCCGGACATATTTTTCCGGTATATGAGCAATTTAAAGGTGGTAAAGGTATCGCTACCTTACTTGGGATGTTAATGAGTATTCAGATTGAAGCGGCTCTTATTTGTATAACCGTATTCTGTATAGTTCTGCTTTTATCTAAATATGTTTCATTGGGCTCCATGATATCTACCTTGGCATTTCCGGTCATGCTGTTGATTATTCCAAGGTTCAGACCGAATGATCCTATTATAATTGTTTTCGGTTTTATGATTTTTCTACTGGTAGTATATACTCATAAAAAAAACATAAAACGATTGCTCAGAGGGGAAGAAAATAAAACCCTTATACGTCTTCGTAAAAAGAACTAAAGTCACCATATAAAGCACCGCTTACACTACTTCTTGAAGCGCCAGTAACACTATTTTTTGTATTTGTGTTATTTAGTACGCGAAGCAGACCGAGAAAGGCGAATATAATAGCTTCTTTATACTGTACCGTATTTTCATCCGGAATAATAATCTGGATGTTCTTTAAAAGATATTTTCTGATCTCCTGAATTAAAAAAGTATTATAAGCTCCACCGCCTGTAATTAATACACGTCTTTCATCTGTCAGTTCCGGAATAGCATTTATTGCGATGCTGATTTGATGTGTCATATGAGTGACACATGTATTCAGTAGATCTTGTATTGTATAATGATCGTAGCGCTTTATGATCTGGAATATGACAGTATCTACCCACTCTCTGCCAAGTGACTTTGGTCCAATGGCAGTATAAAAATCTAATTTGTTAAGCTCTTCATATAAATCGGAGATACATGTCCCTTGGCTCGCAAGTGCTCCGCCATTATCATAAGCTTTACCTACTCTACCGGATAAATAATTCAGAATAATATTAACTGGACAAATATCAAATGCTATGTTTTTATTGTCTTTGATAAAACTGATGTTGGCAATACCACCCAAATTTAAACAGGCTGCATATTCTGAAAAAAGAAGTTCATCACCTAAAGGAACCAACGGAGCTCCTTGTCCGCCTAAAGCAACATCGAGTGAACGGAAATCGGTTACTACTGGTATACCGCATGCAGCATAAATAGATGCACCATTGCCAATTTGAAGCGTATACTCTTTTTGCGGATTATGGAAGATGGTATGACCATGTGCTGAAACCAGATCAATCTTTAATTTATATTTCTTTGCAAACGCAGCAACTGCTTCACCCTGAAATTTTCCGAAGCTTCTATCAAAAGCTGTTAATTCTTCCCCGGAAAAGGTCATGGCATTAGTTAGTAGTGCTCTGAATGAATCAGAGTAAGGAATTGTTTCAGCTGCAATTATCTGATAGGTCCAATGGTTGTTTTCCCGTTCAAATTGGCAAACGGCGATATCCAGACCATCCAGTGATGTACCAGACATCAATCCGGCAATGTTAAGATGCGTTTTCTGCATATATACAAGAAAAGAAATATTCTGTTAATATAACAGCAGGACTTTAAAAAAACAGGCAGAAGAAAATGAATTTAACCGTATAAGCGTGGTGTGAAATTTTACAATACGTTCTTCTGAATATTTGAATATATTTGGTCTCATATGAATCTTATCATTGACGAAGGAAACACAAACATTAAACTTGGTGCATTTGCCCAGGATAAATTACAATGGACAGAAACTTATCAGAGTATTCCGGAGGTAATGAATCGCTTACGCACCGTACAAATTGAACGCGTATTACTTTCTAGTGTTAAAGATACAAGCGAATGGCTTCAATTGCAGGACGGTTTTAAAATCGAAGTATTTGATTCAAATACACCTTTACCGATAAAAATAGACTACCATTCAAGAGAAACTCTTGGAACAGATAGAATTGCTGCTGCATGCGGAGCTTTTTTTATATATCCCGGGCAAAACTGCCTTATTTTTGATCTGGGAACCTGTCTGACACATGGTTTTATAGATAAAAACGGTGTCTTTTACGGAGGAAGCATTAGCCCGGGTATGGAAATGCGCTTTAAAGCTTTACATCAGTTTACGGCAAGATTACCCTATCTGGGTATTGAACAGGAAGTACTGACAACGGGAAATTCAACAAAGTCTTCTATTATAAGCGGTGTTATAAATGGGATTGTTTTTGAAATAAATGGATTTATTGAGTTTTATCAAAATAAATACTCCGAAATCAACGTATTAATAACAGGAGGAAACATGCTTCTTTTTGAAAAGAGACTAAAACAACCCATCTTTGCAGTTACGGAATTAAATTTAACAGGTCTGAATAGAATACTGAAATATAATGTTTGAACGCATCTCAAGGGTAATCCTTATCAGCATACCATTTTTATTATCAATAATTTCGTATTCTCAGGGACTAGGGAATTCACCGTATTCAAGCATTGGTATTGGTGATGTAATGAATTATACTGGTAATGTCAGAAATATGGGCATGGGAAATGCAGGTTCTGCATTTTTTAGTAAAGAGTATATGAATATTTTAAATCCGGCTGGAATAGCAAATCTGAAATATCACCGCAACGATTCCCTTACAAAATATGAAGTCGGAATGACTTTGCAATATAAATTTTTAACCAACGGTCAGGCTACTTCTGATTCATGGGGCGCTAATGTAAAATACTTAGCCTATTCATTTCCTGTTTCCAAAGTTTATTCAACAGCTATTTCTATTACACCATTAAGTTCGGTTCAGAATTACTATAGCTATACATCTTCTTTTCCCAATGCATTAAACTATATGGCTCGGTATACATATAACGGTTCTGGGGGCATATATCAGCTACAGTGGGCCAATGGGATAGGTGTTACGAAAAATATTTCAATCGGCCTTGCAACGAATTTCAATTTCGGAACCATTACCCAATCTTCCACTACACAACTTATTACAGATCCATATAATTCGTATACAGAAAATACAGTTGGGATTCAGAACAAAACAAATTACAGCGGCCTATCCTTTAAACCAGGCATTATTTTCAGCAAACAATTTTCTAACGAAAATAAAAATACAGAAGGTAAAATAGGAATGCCCGAGAAGGGAATTAGATTTAATTTTGGTGCAACAGTTGAATTTAACAGTACAATTAATTCTAAACAAACAGTATATTCATTTGTACAAAATACGGCTTCTCTGAACTTATTGGATTCAGCCGTAAGTCAGACACGTGCACCGGCATATTTACCTTCGGTATATAGGATTGGTATTGGGCTTCAGAAACCTAATCAATGGACACTTGCTGCAGACTTAGTTGTTTATAACTGGTCCTCATACAGTAAAAATCAGTTCAATAACGATTCGTATTATGCAAAATCATCTTTTAATTTATGCGTTGGTGCAGAGCGTCAGTTAACGAATCAAAAGAGATTTACTAGATCCAATACAATAAGGACAGGCTTTATGTTATCTTCAACTCCGCTTTTAATAAATGGGGAAACGGTATACGATTATTCCTTTTCAATAGGTGGATCATTACCGGTTGGTGTCAAAAAGAAAGAGGATGATTTTACGGGCCGTACAGCGCGATTGCCTGCACTCAATATTGCTTTGGTTGTTGGGCAGCGTAGTTCTCCAGGTAGCATACCGGGTTCGTTAACGGAAACATATTATCGATTGAATGTTAGTATGTTGATATACCAAAAATGGTTCAATAAGAGAAGAATTCAGTAATGAAACGACTCATTTTTTTATCGATGTTCGTATTGTTTTTTTCCTGTGTAAAGGATAAAGAAGTTGTTGAAAAAGTAATACCATATAATGGACCGATGATGATTGCTGAAAATATCGAAACGATATACAGCGATTCTGCTTATACAAAACTAAAATTAGAGGCTCCTGTTCAGTATGTATTACAGAATAACAATCGTGAGTTCCCGCAGGGGATTTATGTTGAATTTTTTGATAAAGGAGCAGATCCGAAGGCTATATTGACGGCCAATTATGCTATCTTCTACAAGGATCAGAATTTGTATAAAGTATCCGGCAAAGTAATTGTTGATAATAAACGGGAAGGGAAAAAATTGTCTACTGAAGAATTATTCTGGTCACCTGTTACAAGTAAAATTTACACCGATAAATTTGTAATCATACAAACCCCCAGTGAAACAATTCTGGGAGATTATGGATTAGATGCAAAACAGGACTTTTCTTCATACAGCATCCATGGACCTCACGGTAATTTATCCGTTAAATAACTTATGAAAAGTAAAAGAGTATTTACTGTTGTTCTCTTCTATCTGATGATAACTATGCTGATGATATCCATTTATCACAATATGAATCATGGATTTGCCAGCAGTTATGGCTTTTATATGATTACCCTGATAGCATTTCTGGGTTATAGCTACCGGAAGATTAACGAAACTCAGGAAGAAAATAATGTAAAGCCTGAAAATCAAGTAAAAAAAGCTAAGGATATTTTTAAAGCTAAGGGCAAAATGAAAAACAAATAATTAATTATCAATCAAAACGTTAAAATACTGTTGTTTTTACGGTGCTTTGTCGTTATTTTGCAATTCTTTAGAAACATAGAAAAATGGGCATTTTCAATAAAATCAATCAAAGATCCGGTCTAGTTGTTGGTACAATTGTAGTAGGTTTAACATTATTCCTTTTAGGCGATGCATTAACATCGAACAACTCCCTGTTCAGTTCTTTCCGTAACAAAGTCGGTGAAATAAATGGCGAAAGTATTACCATTGAAGAATTTCAGAAAGCAATAGTAAAAGCAGAAGCTCTTTATGGAGGTTCAGGTTCAAATGTCAATATGGAAGACATGGCCTGGAATCAATTGATTTTTGACAAAGCAAATAAAGTCGATTATGAGGAAGCTGGAATTGAGCTTTCAGAAGAAGAAAAAATGGATCTTCTGGAAGGAGACAACCGCTCAGAAATCATTAAACAACAATTCCCTGATAAAGATGGTCTGAAGAAGTTTCTGGAATATATAGATAGCGATCAGATTAAATCAGAAGAAGAACGCGAAAATATTAAAAGTCGCTGGAGAGCTTTAAAAGAATATGTGTTTAACGAAAGACTTCGGGCCAAGTACGAATCTGTTCTTAAAAAATCAGAATATGTTACAAAATCAGAAGCAAAACGTTACTATCATACTCAAAATGATAAAATGGAAGCTACATATGTATACGTTCCATATTATTCAGTGAAAGATACCATCAAGGTAACGGATGAAATGCTGCAGAAATATTTGGACGAGCATAAAAATGAATACAAAGTTGAACAAGGAAGATCGATATTTTTTGCAACATTTAATAACACACCAAGTGCTGTTGATAGTGCGTATGCACGTAAAGATCTGGCTAAGCTGAAAGAGGAATTCAGATTATCTGCAAACGATTCTTCATTCATACGTGCTAATTCAGATAATCCTTCAGATCCATCTGTATTACCAATCAGCCAATTGCCTGACGGATTATCCGCAATGGCCAATTCACTGCAGATTGATAGTGTTTATGGTCCGTTTTCATTCGGTACAGGTTATTCATTAACAAAGATTCTTAAAATCGAAAACGATACAAATGTTGTGGCTCGTGCCAGTCATATTCTGTTCCGTTTTGAAGCAACAGATTCTCCAGAGAAAAAAGCGGAACAAAAGAAAAAAGCAGAAGAGATCTTAAAAGAAATACAGGGTGGTGCAAGCTTTGAAAAAATGGCAGCACAGTATGGGGGTGATGGTACAGCTTCAAGAGGCGGTGATCTAGGTTGGTTCGGTAAAGGACAAATGGTTGCTCCTTTCCAGAATGCAGTGTTCGGTGCAAACAAGCCAGGCGTCTTACCTTACATTGTAGAAACGCAGTTTGGGTATCATATTATTCGTATTGATGTTCCTAAAACAGGTCGTAAATACAAAGTGGCTACTATACAGAAAAATGTATAGGCTTATCAGAATACTATTGATTCTATCTATAGAATAGCAGATAATTTCACTGCAGCTATTAAAGATACAGCAAGCTTTAATGCAGAGATTAAAAAAATTAAGGGTGTCAATAAATCTGAACAAGCCAATATAGAAGGTTCAGCCAAATCAATTTCTGGATTTTCAGATGCACGTGAAATTGTTAAGTGGGTGTACAGCGACGACAGAGAAGTTGGCGATGTGTCAACTGTATTTACGATAGAGAATAAAAACGTTGTTGTTCTGGTTGTTGGAATGCGGGATAAAGGATTTGCTTCCGTTGCAGATGTAAAAGATCAGATAGAGCCTAAAGTGATTATTGAAGAAAAGGCCAGACGTATTAAAGAAAAATTAACAGGAACAGGTGATTTGACTGCCATAGCAAAAGCATATGGTACGGATGCACTAACAGGAACAGTTAATGATATTATTTTATCATCCGGTATGTTAACAGGTATTGGATATGAGCCTGAAGCTGTAGGTTCATTATTCGGATTGACTAAAGGAAAAAGGACACAAGCATTGACTGGTGATAATGGTGTATTGATTTTACAATGTGTAAACTTCACTCCATCTGAGGTAGCAGATTACAATCAGTTTGTTACACAACTGTTACAACAACGCTCGGCACGTATGGGTTATGGTATTATTGAAGAAGCCATACGCAAAAGTGCAGATATTGTAGACATGCGCTACAGATTCTAATACAAAGGACTTATAAAGAATAAAAAAGGCTCTGAATATTCAGAGCCTTTTTTATTGTAGAAATGATAGATATAAATTGTGAAAAACAGGCATAATAGAAGTTGTTCTATACGTTCTGCATTTATCGAAGTAGATACTCTGCGTTAATCTTCACAACTATTGTTTCAGCTATTTTATTAAAAACAATTTCAGGAACTTTAATAGTGTGATCTACCAGTTTAACATTGAACTCAGACTTCAATGTTAATTTATGGGAAGCATCAACGGTAATGGTACCTGCAATGGTTCTGCTCTGTTCAACACCGTGAATTACTAGTTTACCGGTGACAGTAACAGCATATGTTCCGGCTGTATTAAGATCAATATTTTCATTGATTGTTCCGGAGAATGTTGCTTTGGGATACTTATCGCTTTCAAGATAATTTTCATTGAAGTGTTCCTGCATCAACGCATTCTTGAACTTAAAAGATGTAATAGGAACAACACAGGCAATCTGTTTTTTTACTGGGTCAATAATGGATGACATTTGATTCGATGTAGCATCAATGTCTTCAACCGGAGTACTTGAGAAAAAACTTATTTTTCCGGAAGATGTTTTATACGTTTTTGCCGTCGTTTGAGAGAACGCTTGTAGTGTCAGTATACTGAATAAAATAAAGAAGCCTATACGTTTCATATTATTGTTTTTTATTCTTTTTGTTTAAAGAGAATACCCTTGAAATATTAAACCCGATACGGAACTGACCCTTGGCCCAGTTACTATCTGTATAGGGAATCGTTTGGATTTCATTAATGGCAGAAGAATTGGTAATGAATAACTGGAACACATGTCCGCCGGTTTCAATATCAACACCTACACTAGCACTGTTATAATAGGATTTCTGATTAGCGGTATATTGAGTTATGCGTAATCCATATTCACAGGTAAGCGAGAATCGTTTTGAAAATTTATACCGTGCGGATATAGGCATAGCTAGCAAATCATTTTTATCTGTTGTATAGGTAACTAGGTTGAAATGAATAAGCGTAGGTGCTATCTGTATGCTGAGTCTTGAACTGAACTTACGTGCAATGAGCAACTGGTACATATAAGACATACGAGAAGAAAAGAATTGGTATTCGTTTACGCCTGTTATGGCAGCTGTGGGGTCGTTCTGTGCGGTAATGTACATGCTGGCAATACCTGTTACACTGATGGGCATAGAATTGTCCTGTGTTTGTCTCAGGATCCGGTATTTCACAAATCCATCGAACATCTTTTGATACGAAGATCTTCCGATTCCCACCGTTAGCCTGTCTGTAACGCTGTAATCAAAACCCAGGCGTAAGGTAGCTGGTCCGTCTAAGCCGTAAAAATTATAAGCACCTGTACTGAAATCCCCGAAGCGGTGTGAAATACGAAAATCCAGCGAGCCCTTTCCAAGTGTTTCAACGGTTTGAAAATCGATTAATCGTGTCCCTTTAAATGTAGCGTGGGTTAGTTCTTTTTTCTTAGGTGCTTCTTTTTCAAGGGCATTGAGTAAATCATCCTGGGCAGTGGCCTGAATACCGGAAAGAGAGCCAAGCACAAGTAAAAAGATTGTTATTATTTTCATAGAATATTTATTGAGGCATGTTATTGGTGATCCATTGATTCAGTTTTGTAATTTCACAGGATTGGATAGGAACAGACGGCGGCATCGGTATATGACCGTTCTGACCAAGTATGGCTCCCATTAAATTATCGTTGTTTACTTGTGTTACTACTTCAGTATATGTCTGAAGACTAATGCCTCCGGATGCGGACTGATCACTATGGCAGGACAAACAATTATTGGCCATAATGAGTTGTACTGATGCTGTATATGTATTCACCACAGAGCTATCACACGGATTTTGATAAGCATTTAATGGGTGAATCTCATCCAGTTTGTCATAATAGCAGGACGAAATAAGCAGCAGTAAGGTAACAGTTAAACTAATTATTTTCATAAAGTAACGGATATTTTTACCATTCCGGTGTTCAAGTATACATGTCAAGAAGCCGGAAAAATGTGATTCAAATGAAAAGATAGCGGTAGAAGGGCGGTAGGTTAAAGAAAAAATCAGAAAATGAGTTTCTGAATTCGTTGAATATCGGGATCTCATGCATCTAAATTGATAATAAAACAGGTGCTAGTCAATGATTGTTATCAGACTTAATTAAAAGGTATTATTTGAACAGGCATACACCTTTTTTTGTTGAAGATTGATTAAGAAATAAATCATTTGACATATCGTTAAGCATTTCAGCCATGTTTGCTTTTGGGGTTTTGAGAGCTTGTTCAAGCGCTTCTTTTTAGTTGAATTACCATTTCC
>Ga0210395_10002911_pt1 | contig 13234 bp, 14 predicted proteins | sample IncBWH4OmetaG_FD_150861 | JGI IMG/M metagenome (GOLD analysis project Ga0210395, IMG submission 150861) | Forest soil microbial communities from Barre Woods Harvard Forest LTER site, Petersham, Massachusetts, United States - Inc-BW-H-4-O ... | reverse complement strand
TTATTCTCAATTTAAGACGTTTTCGCAAACGCTTCCTTGTTCACCACGTACGGCATTTTCGTGACATCCCCGCCGTAACTACCCTCCAGCACGTCGATCAGCCCCTGCACGCACCGCCCGGCCATCCCCTTCTCCGGATCAGTCGACAGCCGCGTAATCCGCGCCGCGCTGGCGAAGTGCGGCATCAACCGGCACCGATCCGCAATCGCCGGATCGCGCAGCGGAGAATCCACCGGCAACGGTTCTTTCTCATAAACATCCAGCGCCGCCCCGCCAATCCAGTTCTCCCGCAACGCCCGCGCCAGCGCCGCCTCATCAATCACCGGCCCCCGCGAAGTGTTCACTAGGTAAGCCGTCGGCTTCATCAGCCTAAGATTTTTCTCGTTGAACAAATGATACGTCGGCGTCGCACTCTCTCCCGCCCGCAGCAACGGCACATGAACGCTCACAAAATCCGCTCCCCGCAGCGCCTCCTCAAACGGAACGTACTTGATCCACGCCTTTTCCCGTGTCAGCCCGCGCGCATGCCGCAGGTCATTAATTTCCTGAATCGCCTGCACAAACCCATGGTTCTCATACGCCGGGTCGTAACACAACACGTTCATATCAAACCCAACACATTTCTTGATGAACGCCAGCCCAATTCGCCCCGTCCCAATCACCGCGACAGTCTTCCCCGTAACCTCATCCCCCAAAAACGGCAAATAAGGATGCCAGTATCCCCACTTCAGTTTCCGAGTCAAATGTTCCGCCGGCCACATTTTCCGCGCCAGCGTCCCCATCATGAAAAAGGCAAACTCCGCCGTGGCTTCCGTCAGCACATCAGCCGTATTGGTGAACGGAATCTTGTAGCGATTGGCGTCGGCGCGGTTGATGTTGTCAAACCCCACCGCATACTGCGCCACCACTTTCAGCGTCCCCTTGCCCGCCTCAAATATCTCCGCATCAATCGGATCGCGCAGCGTGCTGATCAGCCCATCCACGCCCGACTTCACCTTCTCGACAATCAAACTTTTCGCCGGCGGTTCCGGCTGCGGATACACCTCAACCTCATATCCCCGCCGCCGCAACAGGTCAATCGCTTCCCCAATGTCGCAAGTCGCAAACACCCGAAATTTCTTATTCATAAGTCTGAATCAGGTTTGAAGTCAGATCCGAAACGAAGTCCGAAACATAATACCCGACGCCATTCCAGACGACGCGCGAAGCCAACCACATGACTTGGGAGCACCGTGGAAGAGCGGCGCTTCAGCGCCGCGTCAAGCGCAGAAGAAATGACCAGGGCTTCAGCCCAGTGGTTCGTTATTCCGGCTCCTGATAAATCCCGATCACATTCCCGCCCGGATCACGGAATCGCGCCGTGATTTCCGGAGCGTCCGCGCCGATCGCCTGCACAATCTCGCCCCCATTGGCCACAATCACCTCCACCGTCGCCGCCACGCTGTCGACCATGATGTACACCAGCAGCCCAGGCTCGGAAGAAGGAGCCCGCCCCACAACCCATTCCCCGCTCACCTCGCCAACCCCGTCATCAAAGGCGGTGCGACCATCTTCGCGCTGCCGAATGCTCCAGCCAAAGACCGCTCGATAGAACTCCGCCGAGCGCACAATGTCGGTCGTAGGAATCTGGAGGAAGCAGATCTTCCCGTGACCAATCGTGGGAGGCATATTTAGACGAGGCATATTTGAACGAGGCATGCTCAAACCCCTGCCGTAACTTACCCCGCCCGCCGGAACCGTACCTTAGCCTCTGCCTCTTCGCCGGTCCCCAACAGCGCCATCCCCCGCAAACTCTCCCAAGCCGCCTCATTCAACGATGGCTCCGCGCTCACCAGGTCGCGGATCATATCCCAGGCCGCCAGATTCAGCGCACCCTCCGGGGGCATGCCCATGGCCAGTGACACCGCGCACTGCGGACAAAAACAAATCCTCTGCGCCCCCGACTTCTGCCGCGGCTTCACTCCCACAGTCTGCGCAAACATGTACACCGCCGCCGACTTATCCCCCGCCTCAATCTCCCGCCGACAGCGTAAACAAGAAATAAGTTGCACGAGTTCCTTCCCCGCTCCAAAGGTTTGCAAACCGCTACGTCGATCTAATCTGGGCTACAGTCTTGTGGACCCACAAGTACGAAGAAAGATTCCCGCCTCTTTGCAGCAGCACGAAAAAGGCTGGCCCACCCTTCGCGGTTTTCGAAGGGTGGGACCCACGAACCTCAACTCGGTTTTTTCCAGTGCGGGATCACCCGCCTATTTCCCCACAACCCCGTCATCCTTCCACCGATGACCGCAAGCGTCGCATGTCCACCCATACTGCTGAGGAGAATCTGTCTCCGTCGCAGGAGGCTCGCCGACCAGTTCATCAAAAATGACGTCCTCGGAATGGCACTTCGGACACCGCACCGCAACGTCTCCAGGTTTTTCCTCCGGCTCTTGCGGCGGTTCGTTCAAGGGCTCGTAATACTGCAGCGCCTCGCGTGCCCAAGGCCAACCAATTCTCATGATCGAAACACTGACGCCGTTGACGAAGTTTGATGTCACACCATCAACGCCCGTAGCTTTTTCCTTCCCCATGAAAAACGGAATCGCCGCCACGTCCAGCAACCGCTGTATCTGAAGCGCATCCGCCAAACTCCACACCGTGGCGATCTCCACCAATTGCCGATCTTCGTAGTAAGGAGAATCCGCCGGCGTCTCCGGAATCGGCGGCCGAGCCGGCGCCACCTCCGGCTCCACTTTCAACCGCCGCTGCCGGATCTCGTCCCCCAAAGCTCCCTGAGCAACCTCGGTCAACTCAGACTTCGTTCGAGCGAGAGCCACAAGTTCTCCGTCGCTCATCCGCCGATAAAGTTCCGACAGCCGCCGCCATTCCGCTGCTGGATCGAGGACATCCATGGGCGAAAATCATAGCGCCAAACCCTCCCCGACGCTTGCGGTTTTTCGCGGTGATTCGCTCTCCTCTCGGATGAACCATCCCACTCAGTCCGATTTCCCTCGGCTGGCCGGAGGCACGATTCCATTCATGCGCAGATATTCCACCATCTGCCCGTAGTGATCGTTGGCGTGGGCCACGCCAAATTCGGTCAGGTGCAGCCGCGTGGACTTACTGCCCACCGCCGGCTCCATCATATTCTGCGGCGTCAGCGTGGCCGCCGCCTTGTGTCCCAGCACAAAAGAGTCCCGCAGGAACTTTAGAATGTCCGCCTTCGTCTTCATCTCCGCCGGCCCGTTGCCGTCCTTAATGAACGCCGGCACCGGATCGCCCGTAACATGCGACCAGATAAAATAGTTCGACGAAGCGATGTGCTTCACCTGCACCGCAAACGACCGCACCCCTTTGTAGTCGTCGCCAGGAATGTTCAAATTCTCAGGAGAAAAGTTGAACTTCTCCTCCGGCATAGCCTCGGCAGCATTTGTGACTTGCTTTTCCACCGCACTGATCTCGCGATCCACATCCGCAGCCAGAGTCGGCGGCGGAGTTGTCTGTGACGATTGTCCCTGAGAGGACGGCGCCCGACCCGCGCTCTTCGCAAGGGGAGCGACACTGAAGGCGAGTAACAGCAACACTAGCGACATTCGCATGGGTTTCATAACTGAGTCTCCTTCTTGGTACGCAAATCTTTTGTGAGATGCATGACAAGATCATCGTCCAGCATTACCTGAACATACTGCCCTACATATTGGTCGCGGTAGGTAACCCCGCGGCCGTCTGGAATGTAGCCTCGCAACCCATAGAGTCGCTGAGCAGCGTTGTACCCGGCATGCAGCCCCACTCCGACGCCAACGACGCTACAACGGCGAGCTGCCCGCCCTTCGGCAAGATCCAGCAGGCGGCTCGCGATACCACGTCTGCGAAATGCGGGAAGCACATTCAGGTCTTGAATCTCAGGAATCTCCAGCTCAGCAAATCCGCGATATGTTGGCCGCCAGTTCACGGTCACATAACCCGCGAACTCTCCGTCGACGGTAGCAACAAGGCAGGTGCGGGTTCCCGCTTCCTCTTCCTCCAAGTACAGCCGATATTTTGCCTCCGGTTTGACCCAACCGATGCTCGCGAATGCCCCCGCAATGACCGGTGGGTCGTGTTGACTCAGTGGGCGAATCTGAATGCTCCCGAACGTTTTCGTCTCCTCAAACGCAGGTATTATGGACTCTGCAGCCACCGATCTGTCATCCCGAATCGCGCACGCAAGCCGAAGAGCCCCCACTTGACAATTCCCCACTCACATCCTACAATTAGCACTCGATAGCGGTAACTGCTAACAACAGCTACTAACCCATAAGAATCATAGGCTTAACCAAATCAACCCAAGCAGACAACACTTCTAATTTTTGAAAGGAGCAACACCCATGGCGAAATTTTCACCACTCCATGACCGCATTCTGGTCCGTCGCGTGGAAGAGGCTTCCACCACTCGTGGCGGCATCATCATCCCCGACTCGGCCAAAGACAAGCCGCAGGAAGGCGAAGTCATCTCCACCGGCAAAGGCCGCACCAACGACGAAGGCAAGACGTTCCCTCTCGCCGTTCATGACGGCGACCGCATCCTGTTCGGCAAGTATTCCGGCACCGAGATCAAGATTGATGGCGAAGACTACATCATCATGAAAGAAGAAGAAGTCCTCGGCATCCTCACCGGCGCCGCCGCCCCGGCCAAAAAAGAACTAGCCGGCAGCAAGAAGTAGCTAAGCATTGTCATCCCAAGCGCGCTTTGCTCTCTGCGCGAAGGATCGATGCAGCAGTTTTGGCTAGAAGCTAGCAGCTAGAAGCTGATTAGCGACGAGCCCGAAGAAATCCGCGGGGCAACCCCCGCAACAGAATCAAGGAGAAAAGAAAATGGCAAAACAAATCATTCACGGAGAAGAATCCCGTCAGGCGATTCTCCGCGGCGTCAATGTCCTAGCCGATGCCGTAAAGGTCACACTCGGCCCCAAGGGCCGCAACGTAGTTATCGAAAAGAAATTCGGTTCGCCGACCATCACCAAAGACGGCGTCACCGTAGCCAAAGAAATCGAACTGAAGGACGGCCTTGAGAACATGGGCGCCCAGATGGTTCGTGAAGTCGCTTCCAAGACTTCCGACATCGCCGGCGACGGCACCACCACCGCCACCGTTCTCGCCCAGGCCATCTACCGCGAAGGCGTCAAGACCGTTGCCGCCGGCGCGAATCCCATGGCTCTGAAGCGCGGCATCGAAAAGGCCGTCACCATCATCTGCGGCAAGATCGACAAAGAAGGCAACCGCGTGAACGGCGAAATCGACAAGCTGTCGAAGCCCGTCACCGGCGAAATGATTGCCCAGGTCGGCACCATTTCCGCCAACAATGACGAGACCATCGGCAAGATCATCGCCGAAGCCATGAAGAAGGTCGGCAAAGATGGCGTCATCACCGTCGAAGAATCGAAGACTCTCGAAACCCAGCTCGAAGTCGTCGAAGGCATGCAGTTCGACCGCGGCTACCTCTCGCCCTACTTCGTCACCGATCCCGAGCGCATGGAAGTCGCCATCGAGAACGCCTACATCCTGATCAACGAGAAGAAGATCAGCTCGATGAAAGACCTGCTCCCCTTGCTCGAGCAGATTGCCAAGTCCGGCAAGCCGCTCCTGATCATCGCAGAAGACGTGGAAGGCGAAGCCCTCGCCACCCTCGTCGTCAACAAACTGCGTGGCACGCTGCAAGTCGCGGCCGTCAAGGCTCCCGGCTTCGGCGATCGCCGCAAAGCCATGCTACAGGATATCGCTATCCTGACCGGCGGCAAGGCCATCACTGAAGATCTCGGCATCAAGCTCGAGAACGTTCAGATCAGCGACCTCGGCCAGGCCAAGAAGATCACGATCGACAAAGACAACACCACGGTGGTCGAAGGCAAAGGCAAGCACGCTGAAATCGAAGGCCGCGTAAAAGAAATTCGCAGCCAGATCGACAAGACCACCAGCGACTACGACCGCGAGAAATTGCAAGAGCGGTTGGCGAAACTGGTCGGTGGCGTAGCCGTCATTAAAGTCGGCGCCGCAACCGAAACCGAAATGAAGGAAAAGAAAGCCCGCGTGGAAGACGCGATGCATGCGACCCGCGCAGCCGTGGAAGAAGGCATTGTCCCCGGCGGCGGCGTAGCTCTGGCCCGTTGCGCCGGCGTCCTTGAGAAAGTCAAGGCCGAAGGCGACGAGCAGATCGGCATCAACATCGTCCGCCGCGCCATCACCGAGCCCCTGCGCATGATCGCCGAAAATGCCGGCGAAGAAGGCGCTGTGGTTCTCGGCAAAGTGCTGGACGCGAAGGAGACCAACTTCGGCTACAACGCGTTCTCCAACGAGTACGAAGATCTGGTCAAAGCAGGCGTGCTCGACCCCACCAAGGTCGTGCGCACCGCCCTGCAAAACGCCGGATCCATCGCCAGCCTCATGCTCACCACCGAAGCCCTGGTAGCGGAGATTCCCGAAAAGAAGGAAGCTCCCGCCGGCGGCGGCCACGGTGGCGGCGGCGGCATGGGCGACATGTACTAAGACTCGAGATTTGCGGAAGGGCACGGCTTCAGCCGTGCCGCAAACTCCCCAAATCAGAACAACCAAAGCCCCGCTCGCAAGAGCGGGGTTTTTTAGAATGCCTCGTCCAAGCTCAGCTTGGGTCGGGGCTTTTTCTTTGTCTCCCCGCGTGTCACCCCAACGCGTGGTCATCCTGAGCGCAGCCGCCTTTCAGGCGGAGCGAAGGATCTCCCTCAAATCAGCTGCCGCCGACGTAGTTTTGAAAGGGCGCGGCTTCAGCCCCGCCGGAAAGCTTGCCAGAATGATCAACCGGATCCTCGTTCGCGGGAGCCGAGCCTTTTCGTTCCCTCATCGAGATACACCAGCGAAGGGAGAGGCAGGAAACTGCTCCAAGCGCGAACGGGGCTCCGTGGTATTGTTGACACGATTCTCTGGCAGCAGATCGAATGCCACGAAGGGGCGCACGCGCTATGTTGAATGAAGAAATCACCAATGCGCAGAGGTCAGTCCGAACCGATGCCTATCAGATGTCGATCGGCGAAATAGTTAGCATGTACGACAGTCGAGAGATCACCATAGATCCTGAATTCCAGAGGCTATTCCGCTGGGATGTGAGCCAGAAATCCAAACTGATCGAATCTCTTCTGCTCGGAATTCCGTTGCCCCCAATCTTCGTGTTCGAGAAAGAAAACAGCAGCTGGGAACTCATTGATGGACTCCAGCGAGTTTCTACGATCCTCGAGTTCATGGGAAAGCTCCGCGGGCCCAACGGCGGGTTAGAACCTCCGTCGATCTTAGAGGCCACTAAGTACCTCCCCTCCCTACATAACGCCGTGTGGGAACGATCCGATCGAATCCCCGATGTCACGCTAGAGGACCAGCAGGAAATAGAAAGGAGCCACCAATTAGCGGTCAGAAGGGCAAGGATGGGCGTGGAAATATTAAAGCGCCCGAGCGACGATCAGACCAAGTTCGACCTATTCCAAAGGCTAAACGCTGGCGGGACGCAGGCCAACGCGCAAGAGCTACGCAACTGCATCATGTTGATGGTGAACCGGGAGTATTACCGCGCCGTCAAGAGAGCGGCGGAACAACATCCTTTCCAGACTGTTGTCGCGGTGACAGAGGAGCAGACGGAAAAGCAACGACACATGGAGTACGCGGTCCGATTTCTAGTCCATACGTACGTTGATTACGACGGCAAATTGGATGTCGAGGAGTACATCGACGAAGGCATCGTTAAGCTGGCCGGAGCGAGCGACGGCGCTGACGCGGAAGACCTCATCAACCGCACGTTTACGCTCCTAAATAGCGCCGCGGGCGGGGACACGTTGCGGCGCTTCGAAAACGGCCGCCACATCGGCAAGGTTGGGCTCGTAGGCATCGAAGGGATAGCCGTCGGGGTCGCGAAGAACTTGCACGCCATCCTCGCCGTTCGGGACCCAGTCGCATTCGTTAAAGACAGAATAACAACCTTCTGGAGCCAACCAGAGGCGGCGAACTTCACCTCTCCCGGCCTACGCGGCACCACGCGAATCCAACGAACCGTCCCCTTCGGTGAGGTCTGGTTCCGGCCATGAAGCCACGCACTGAAATAGACTTCTCCACGCAGATCACAGAGGATCGATCTTGGCGCCTCAAGGAAATCTCGGACTTGAAGACGGCGGCTAACAGGGCGGACAGCAGTCTACGCCGCGTGCTATTGCGCGCACTGGTGACGATCTGCTATGCGCACTGGGAGGGTTACGTCCGCTTCGCCGCACGCAAGTACCTCGAACATGTTGCACTTCGGAAATATCAATACAAAGATCTCGACCGCCAGTTTCTTCGCAACTATTTCCTACCCCGGTTGGCGGCGCTGTCTATCAACAAGACCAGCATCGCGGAGCGCTGCGCGCTCGTTGACGAGGTGCTAAATTCCTCCGACCGTCGGTTTTGCCGAGCGAACGAAGACCTTGTAAGTACTAAGTCGAACCTGAATTTTGACGTCTTCACCGACATCTGCCTTGTCTGCGGCGTACCAACCCAACCCTTCATGCCTAAGTCCGAATTCGTCGACGTCTTTCTTTTGAAGCGGCGAAACGAGATCGCCCATGGCGAAGAGACGCTCGTGGAAATAGAGGATCTGGACGAACTCACGAGCGAAACCGTGGCAATGATGCGGGCTTTCGGGGATGCGCTGGAGAACCACGTCTGTCTGAAGAACTACAGAGCCGTTTCTGCGTAAGCGCACTCCACGGACGCCGGGTTCATCGCCTGCGCGCTTTGCAAAAGGGCGAGCCCTCGGGACCGCCCAGCCCTTTTCCACAGCCCACCCCAAAATATTCCCCAAAATTGTGACGAACAACCTTTACTGAGAAAACTGAAAGCCCATACTGGAAGTGTGCGCAAATCATCCATTCCGTCGACCAGAAACGCGTCACCCTCACTCCGCACCTCGCCTAACTCCTTATTCCCCAAGATTTTGCCGATAACCCCTTTCGTTCGAATATTTTGCCGCCGCACCCCCCTATGAACTCCCCGCAACCCAAAGAAACTAAATATCTTACCCAGCCCACACAAAAAAAATGTGGGGCATCCAAACTTCGGCTGCCCCACCCCACCATCTTTCGCATGCGCTCCATCGCCGATCAGGCATCATTGCAGCCGCTTCCCTCCCCAACCCCGGCAGAGCCGCAGTGCTCGATCCAGAGACACTAGTTCGTGCAAGACTCCAGATCGACCTCAGTAAACACGCCGGAGTAGCTATTGCTCCCGGAGAATCCAGGGGCGGCATTTCCGTATCCATAATTCGAATCCATAATCGTGTTCGAATGCACCAGGCTCGAACTGATGTTGTGGCAGCCCAGATCGATTCCTGTTCCTCCCCCCAGGTTGGGATTCGTCACCGTCTTAATTGTGTTTCCCTGGACTGCCGAAACGCTCAGACTCGGGACCTGAATACTTATCCCGCTAAGTATGGCGCCGTACACTTTGTTTGATTTCACCGATACGCCGTCTGCAGCTAAGTCGATTCCGATTTCGCTGCCCAAAATCGTATTGCCCGAAACCGATCCCTCAGTCGTCACAATGTGGATTCCGTAGAGGCCGCCGCTTACCACATTGCCGCTGACCGTGGAATTCGTACTCTCTTCGGCCACGATGTCATAGGTGCTCTGGGAAGCCGAAGAAACGAAATTGTTTTCGATGACCGCCCTGAGATTCGGCGAGTCCGTCGTACCGATGGCCCAGATGGCGCCCTGAGAAAAGTCGTACAGGCTGCAGTTTTCCACCGTGACCAACGGATCGGAACTGCCACCCTGCAGAAAGATTCCCCAACCAACCGTGCTTCCCCCATTCTGGTTAAATGTGACCACGTGATTGATCGTTCCCGGAGTCTGCTGGTAGAGGATCCCGATCACAAAAGCTCCGCTACCGCTTTGCCCATTGGCAACACCGTTCACGTTCAGGTTTGTCAGATTTACGCTGCCACCCGCGTTGTCGACAAAAATCTGGGCCGCCGCAGGGGTGAGTACCGGATCCCCGGTGTAAACGTTGGCGTTGACTTTGAGTCCGCCCGCCGGAGTCAAGATTCGCACTTGGTCTGCACTTCCGAGCGAGATGCCTTCGAGCGTAACCGGTTTGCTGATGGTGATCTGCTCGTTGTACTGTCCAGGGCAGACCTCCACCGTGTTTGGAGCCGGAGAAGCATCAAGCGCAGACTGGATAGTAGAGAATCGGGTACCACTCTTGCAGGTTCCCACGATGTAGGTGACGCTCGCGCTCAGCGGCTGAGCGCCGAATGCCAAGGCCAAAGCGACAGCCGGAAGCCAGATCGCCAGGATTTGCTTTGGCGCGTGTCGGGTGGAAGTGAACCGGGCAACCAGCACAGCGGTTAGATTCATAGTTTTCATGGGCTCATCTCCTTAGGCTACTCGTCGTTGTTATGTGTTCTGTTCTTCTGTCTCTATCAGCGCGAAATCACGGCAAAACCCATCATCGGGCCCTGGAATATTTAAGCCCGGTCAGAAAACCGCCCTATTAATAACGACAGACGGATAGAGCGCGGTGTTCGAAACATAGCGAGTGGCCCACACAACCCGATTTCCGCCGGGTGGCCCAGACAAAGTGGTTTTCGTTGTGCGGGGGTGCGAGTAATAGATGAGCGCCCAAGTAAGAAATCAACGCGAGGTCGATCCCCCAAAACTTGCGACGGCACGAGAATGTCTGCGCAGGCGCTATCGCCCAGCGCGCGTGCGAATGCTGTTTGTAGGCGAATCCCCGCCCGCATCCGGCCGCTTCTTCTACCAGGCGGATTCCGGACTCTATCGCGCGATCCGGCAAACTTTTCTCTCGGCCTTCCCGGACCTCACGAACGCCGACTTTCTGAAATCATTTCGCAAGTTAGATTGCTACCTTGTCGATCTCTGCGGAAATCCGGTCGACCATCTGCCCATGAAACAGCGCCGACTCGCTTGGACGCGCGGCGAAGCGCAACTCGCCGCGCAGATTCGGCAACTCGATCCAGAAACCATCGTCACTGTCGTCCGATCCATCGCAGCAAACGTGGAACATGCACAGACTCGGGCGAAGTGGCAGGGTACTCACAGAGAATTGCCGTACCCGGGCCGCTGGAAGACTCACCGGGACGCGTTTGAACAAGCCCTGCGGCCGGTGCTCCGCCGAACCTTACCCGATCAGGTCAGAACAGATTCGATCTGAACCGCCTTCGATTCGATCTGAACCTCCTGTGAGTACGGAGCGCGGGGGGACCGCTTTCGAAACTCGCTCACACCGGAACATTACCGAGCCCGCCTCCGTACTCTCACTTGCCACACATCCCTGCGGAAAGCGAGATCCTCATGCAACGAAATCACTCTCTGGCAATCCTGACACTCCTGGCAATTCCCTTCGTCTTTCTCTACAGCGCGAACGCACAGAACCCGCAGGCGCAGAACGCGCCCGCACCGACCGCATCCGACCAAACCATCCCCGCATTCGACAAAATTCAAAACCAGCAGGATCTCGACCGCGCCGGCGCCGCTCTCGACGCCGCGCTTTTCGACGCCTACAACCGCTGCGACCTCGCCAAGTTCGAATCATTCTTCGTCGACGACGTGGAGTTCTATCACGATCAGGGCGGCGTCACGCTCGGCAAGGAGGCGCTCACCGACAGCGTCAAGAAGAACATCTGCGGCAAAGTCACCCGCGAGCTCGTCCCGGGAACGCTGAAGGTCTACCACATGAAGGGTTACGGCTTCGTCGAAATGGGTGTGCATCGCTTTCACCATCCCGGTCACGAAGATACGGAAGGCGTCGGCGAAGGCCAGTTCATTCACCTATGGCAATACAAAGACGGCGCATGGAAAGTCACCCGTGTGATCAGCTACGACCATCACGCGGCCGCCAAAATGAGTGGCAAATAAGACTGACGGCGCGTGGCCCGCGCCGATCGCAAGCCCACAAGCTTGGGTGGCCCACACAACGCGGTTTTCGTTGTGTGGGGTTTTCCACAGCCCACGCCAGAATATTCCCCGAAATTGTGACGAACAACCTTTACTGAGGAAACAGAAAGCCCATACTGGAACTGTGCGCAGAGCATCCAGACCGTCGACCGGAAACGCGGCACCGTCACTCCGCACTTCGCCTAAGTCCTTATTCCCCAAGATTTTGCCGATAACCCCTTTCCTTCGAATATTTTGCCGCCGCACCCACATATCAATTCCCCGCAACCCAAAGAAACTAAATATCTTATCCAGCGCATACAAAAAAAATAATCGGCCTATCTCACGTCCCAGTCCAACCAGCTCCCCATGCTATAGTGCGATTTCGCATGGGCTCATTCCTCTTCTTCGCGTTTTCGTGGTGGTCCATCGTGCTGCGGATTGTGGCCATCGTCCACTTCATCCGCCGCCGCCCAAACTTCTTCTGGATCTGGGTGATCCTGTTTTCCTGGATCGGCGCGCTCATCTATATCGTTGTAGAAGTGATTCCCGACGCCGGCCTGTTGCGCGATTCGTTTCAGGTTTTTCCGCGCCGACGCCGCATCCAGGAACTGGAGCGCATCGTCCTCGACAATCCTTCGGCGGGAAACTACGAAGAACTCGGCCTGCTCTACCTCGACGACGGAAACTACGCGCGTGCCCGCGCCTGTTACGACAAAGCCATTTCCTCGCGCACCGACCACGCCGACCCGTTCTATCGCCGTGGCATTGCCGAAATCGAACTCGGGGATTACGCCGCCGCGGTGCCCGACCTGGAACGCGCCGTCACCTCCGATCCCGACTACGACTTCCATCGCGCCAAAGGATTGCTCGCCTGGGCCTACGCGCAGACCGGCCAAAACGAAAAGGCGGACGCGATGTTTCGCGAGGCCACGCGAATCTCCACTATCTCCGAAACCTATTATCACTACGCCCTGTTCCTGCAATCGCAAGGACGCGCCGCAGAGGCCCGCGAGTGGGCGCAGAAGATTCTCGCCAAGAAACCAACCATGCCCGGCTATCTTCGCCGCCGCGAGCGCCCCTGGTTCCGCAAGGCAGACGCACTGCTTGCCCGCCTTCCGGCCTAGCGCCTTCCCTTCCCGGGCCGATGTTAAAATGAGTGGTGAAGATTTCCCCACCCTCCATCCGGCTGCTGGCGACCGACATCGATGGCACGCTGCTCAATCCACAATTCACAATTTCTGACGGCGACCTGATGGCGCTGCGCCGCGCCCACGCCGCCGGCATCGAAGTTGTGCTGGTGACCGGGCGCAGGCACACCTTTGCCT
>Ga0210395_10002910_pt1 | contig 13234 bp, 8 predicted proteins | sample IncBWH4OmetaG_FD_150861 | JGI IMG/M metagenome (GOLD analysis project Ga0210395, IMG submission 150861) | Forest soil microbial communities from Barre Woods Harvard Forest LTER site, Petersham, Massachusetts, United States - Inc-BW-H-4-O ... | reverse complement strand
GGCTTGATACGGCAGACCGACGACCACCCCGGGTCACCGGCCGGACAATGATCAGCGTGACGAACCTGGCCAAGAACCTGACGGACACCACCCGCGCCCACGCCGGACGGGTGGCCGTGCGGGTAGACAACGCTGCGATGACCTACCGGGCCCTGGATGAGGCGAGCGCCCGGGTGGCCGGCCTGCTGCACGAGCGCGGCCTCAAGCCCGGCGACCGGGTCGGGATCATGATGCCCAACGTCGCCGAGGTGCCCGTGGTGTACTACGGCGTGCTCCGGGCCGGCGGCGTGGTCGTCCCGATGAACCCGCTGCTCAAGGCCCGGGAGGTCGCGTATTACCTCGGCGACTCCGGGGCCGGCCTGGTCTTCGCTTGGCATACGTTCGCGGACGCCGCCCGCGGCGGCGCCGATGAGGTCCAGGCGGACTCCATCGTGGTGGACGGGGTCAGCTTCCCCGACCTGCTGGCCTCCGCCACCCCGGACTTCCACGTCGCGGACCGGGACGACGAGGACACCGCGGTGATCCTCTACACCTCAGGCACGACCGGCCACCCGAAGGGTGCCGAGCTCACCCACGGCAACCTCATCAGCAACACGGCCGTGACGCGGACCGAGATCGTCGGCGCCGGCCCGGACGACGTCATCTTCGGCGGCCTGCCGCTGTTCCACGTGTTCGGGCAGACCGTCGCGCTCAACGTGTCGGTGGCCGCCGGGGCCTGCCTGACCCTGCTGCCGCGCTTCGACGCCGAGCACGCGCTGCGGATCATCTCCGGCCACCGGGTCACCGTCTTCGAAGGCGTGCCCACCATGTACGTGGCGCTGCTGCACCAGCCCAACCGCGCGGACTACGACACCTCCTCGCTTCGGATGTGCATCTCCGGCGGCGCGGCCCTGCCGGTGGAGGTGCTGCGCGGGTTCGAGGAGGCGTACGGGGTCCCGGTGCTCGAGGGATACGGCCTGTCGGAAACCTCGCCGGTGGCCTCGTTTAACCACCCCGACCGGGAGCAGAAGCCCGGCTCGATCGGCACGCCGATCCGCGACGTGCAGATGCGCGTGGTGGACGGCGAAGACCACGAGGTCCCGCAGGGTGAGGTGGGCGAGATCGTGATCAGCGGGCCGAACGTGATGAAGGGCTACTGGCAGCGGCCCGAGGCCACCGCCGAGGCGGTCCGCGACGGCTGGTTCCACACCGGTGACCTGGGCCGGGTCGACGAGGACGGCTACTTCTACATCGTGGACCGGAAGAAGGACATGATCATCCGCGGCGGCTACAACGTCTACCCGCGGGAGATCGAGGAGGTGCTCTACGAGCATCCCGCGGTCGCCGAGGCCGCCGTGATCGGCCTGCCGCATGACGCCCTGGGCGAGGAGGTGGCCGCCGCGGTGGCCCTCAAGCCGGGCGCCGCCGTGACCGCCGACGAACTGCGCGACTACGTCAAGAGCCAGGTCGCGGCCTATAAGTACCCGCGGCACGTATGGTTCGTCGACGCGCTGCCCAAGGGCGCGACGGGCAAGATCCAGAAGCGGGATATCGTCATCCCGGCCGACCTTACGGCCCCATGAGGCTGCTGCTGCTCGCTCCGCCAGGAGCGGGCAAGGGCACCCAGGGCGAGCGGCTGGCCGACTGGTCCGGCGCGCGGCATATCGCCGCCGGCGACCTGCTGCGGGCGCAGGCCCGGGCCGGCGGCGCGCTCGGCGACCAGATCGCGGCCCATCAGGCCCGCGGTGACCTGGTTCCCGACCAGATCGTGCTCGACGTGCTGACCCCGGTGGTGGTCGAGGCGGCCGCCGAGGGCGGGTACATCCTGGACGGCTTCCCGCGGACCCTCCCGCAGGCCACCGCCGCGGCCGAACTCGCCGCCCGGCTCGGCGTGACCCTGGACGCGGCGATCTACCTGCACGCGCCCGAGGCGGTACTCACCCAGCGGCTGCTCGACCGGGCCAGCCAGGGCGGACGCTCCGACGACAAGGCCGACGTGATCCGGCACCGGCTCCAGGTGTTCGCCAAGACGACCGGCCTGCTCGTCCCGTATTACACCGAACGGGCCATCCTGGTCGCGGTCAACGCCGACCAGCCACCGGACTCCGTCACCGCCGACATCCAGGCCCGGCTGTCCGGGCTCTCGCTGCCGGGAGGCGCGCGCTAATGGCTGGCACAGCGCCGGCAACACAGCCGGCTCTGGGTATCTGCCTGGAGGAGTACGAGTATCCCTATCCGGTCAGGTTCCTGCCGCTCAGCAATGACCTGCAGCCGGTCTCGATGGCGTACGGGGATATCCCGCCCAGCACGGAGCCGAACGGCGGGACGGTCGTCCTGTTCCACGGGAAGGCGTTCGGCTGCTACTACTTCCGCAACGTCATCGAGGCGCTGACCGGGGCCGGGTACCGGGTAATCGCGCCGGACCAGATCGGCTGGGGCAAGTCGTCCAAGCCCGATATCCATTACAGCTTCCAGCTGCTGGCCGCCAACACCGCGGCGCTACTCGATCACCTCGGCGTCGGCCAGGTCGCGGTGCTGGGCCACTCGACCGGCGGCATGACCGCGACGCGGTTCACGCTGATGAACCCGGATCGCGTCACGCACCTAGTCCTGGAGGACCCGCTCGGCCTGGCCGATTACCGGACCGGCATCCCGCCGCAGTCCGAGCAGACGCTGTACGAGCACGAAGTGCACTGGACCGACCCGGCGGTCATCCGCGGCTACGTCGCCGGGTATTTCGTGCATCCCGACCCCAAGGTCTGGGAGCCGCTGGCCGACGTCCTGGTCCGCGTCACCCTCAGCCCGGATTACCCGCGGTGGGCCCGGGCCGCGGCGCTGACCTTCCAGATGATCTACCAGCAGCCGGTCCGCTACGAATACCACCAGATCGCGCCGCCGGTGCTGCTGGTCGTGGGCGCCGAAGACCACGTCGTCCCGCTCGGCCAGTACGCGAAGCCGGAGGACGCCGCCAGACTCGGTGACTTCGTGGCGCTGTCCGCCGCGGCCGCCGCTGACATTCCCCGGGCCACGCGCGTGGTGATACCCGACTGCGGGCATATCCCGCACCTCGAACACCCCGGCCAGTTCCTGGCCGAGCTGCTGCCGTTCCTGGCCGGCTGAGACTGCTCACGGCAGGCCGAGATGCTCAGCCCTACTGGGCGGGGCATACGTTACATCCATGTGGCCCATCGACCGGCCGCCGCAGTGGGTGGACCGCAGCCAGGAGCTCGTGGCCGTCCGTGCTGGCGTCGAAGCTCTGCGACACGGCGAGGGCACGGCGGTCTGGGTCGAGGGTGAGCCGGGTATCGGCAAGTCATCCCTGGTCGTCCAGGCGCTGGCCGGAGCCAGCGAGCTCGGCTGGGACATCGGGTGGGGGATGGCCGACCAGCTCGCCGAGCGGCTGCCGCTGAGCGTGATCCAGGACTGCCTGCGGGTCCGGCTCGGTTCGCCCGACCCTCGCCGCGCGCATGCCGCTCGAGCGCTGCGGAGCCATCGGCTCGGCATGTTCGCCGACGGCGACATGCCGGTGTCCGGTGTCGAGGTTGTGATGGCGCTCGCGGACGAGCTGTGCGCGGCGGCCCCGACGGTGATGGTCATCGACGACCTGCAGTGGGCCGACGACGCGTCGCTGCTCGTCTGGCACCAGCTCGCCGCCTCGATAGATCAGCTGCGGCTGCTCCTGATCGCGACCTGCCGGTCGGACCCGCACCGGCCGCAGGTACAGCAGGTGCGCGCGGCCCTGGCCCGCCGCGGCGGTGCCCTGGTCACGCTCGGGCCGCTTCCCGAAACCGACGTCGCCATCCTGGTGCGGGGGATGCTCGGCACGCCGCCCGAGGATACGCTGCGCCAGCTGACCGCCCAGGCCGCCGGGAATCCGCTCTACCTGCGTGAGCTGGTCGACGCCCTGGCGCCCGAGCGGGCCCAGCCCGGTTCCGCTGGCGTCCGGCCGGCCGGGGAACAACTGCCGGCGTCGCTGGCGGCCTTGCTGAATGACCGGCTCAGCTCCGTCTCCGCCGAGACGGAGCACCTGCTGCGGACCGCCGCGCTGCTCGGCGGGAAGTTCATCGTCACCGACCTGGCCGTCTTGCTGGGCAGGCCAGTGCCAGACCTGGCCACGGGTCTGCAAGAGGCGGTGCAGGCCCGCGTCCTGGTCGGTTCGGGTGCAGAACTGGCCTTCCGGCATCAGCTGATCCACCAGGCGCTGTATGAGACCATGCCGGCGGCGCTGCGCACGGCGCTCCACGCCGATGCGGCGCGAGAACTCGCCGCTACCGATGCGGATGCCCTGAGCGTCGCGCAGCAGCTGGTCGCGGCGAGAAAGCCGGGTCCGGGCTGGGCTCGAGCCTGGCTCACCCAGAACGCTCCCGCCCTGACCATGCGGGCGCCGCAGCTGGCCGCCGACCTGCTGCGGCAGGAAGCGGATGAGACGCCCAGCGGCGAGCAGGGCTGGGACGCGCTCATGGCCAGCCTGGTACGGGCCCTGCTCGCCGCCGGATCCTACGCCGAGACGATCCGGCGGGCCACGGTGGCGCTGCCAGTGATGACCGACCCGGTGAGGCGGGCCGAGATGTACTCGGTGCTGGCGCGTGCCCAGGTCAGTGCGGGCCGCAGCGACGAGGCCACCGCCACCGTGCGGGCTGCCCTGGCCTCAGCCGACCTGCCCCGCACCTGGCAGGCCCGGATGCTGGCTTTCCTCGCGATGCTGGAGCGGGCCGAGGACGGCGGTCTGGATGCGGCCGACCAGACCGCCCGGCAGGCCCTGGCCGTCGCCGACGAGGCAGGCGACGCGTTCGCGACCGCCCACGCCCTGACCGACCTGTGGTTGAGCCATGCCATCAGGCGCGACCACGCCGCCGCGCTCGACTACGCCGACCAGGCCCTGCGGGTGCTCGGCGAGGATCCCGGCTACGCGGACCTGCGCTCGTTCAACCTTGATAACCGGATCTTCACCCTGCAGAACCTCGACCGCTGGCCCGAGGCCGAGCTCACTCTCCAGCGCGCCCGCGAGTCCGCCCGGCGCAGCGGCGACCCCGATCGCACGACCTGGGTCATCGCCGCGGTGTTGCGGTACTGGCTCGGCCAGTGGGATGACGCACTGGCCGAGCTGAGCTCGGATGAGGACGATGCTCCCGGGCTCACGTACACGTTCCTGCGCGAACGCTGGCCAGCGCTGCTGGTCCACGGGGTGACCGCGCTCATCGCCGGACGCCGGGACCAGCGCACGACGGCCGGTCAGCATCTCCGCGCGGGCCTAGCCCTGCCCATCCTGAGAGTTCCGGATCAGGAGAACCGGGACTTCCTCCTCGCCGCGCACGCGGTCGCGCTGGAGCAGCGCGGCGAGGTACGTGAGGCCATGCAAACGCTGGCCGCGATCCTGCCGCGGCACGACGGCGAGATGACCCTGACCCATCAGTGGCTGCCGGACCTCGTCCGGCTCGCGATCGCCGCCGATGACCGCGAGATGGCGCGGACCGCGGCACGGGCCTGCCAGGAGGAGGCCGCGGCCGAAACCCGGCCGGCCCGGGCGGCCGCGGCCAGCTTGCGGTGCCAGGGACTGCTCGAGTCTGATCCGGCCCCGCTCCGGGACGCGGTCGCGCACTACCGAACGGCCGGCCCGGCCGCGGATCTGCCTGCCGCAGTGGAAGATCTGGCCGTCGTGCTGGCCGCACGCGGCCGGCCCGACGAGGCGCGGGCCGCGTTGAATGAGGCCGTCGGCTTGTACCAGACCCTGGATGCCCGCTGGGACATCTACCGGGCTGACCGCCGGCTTCGCCCCCATGGCGTCCGGCGTGGCGTCCGCCTGCCGCAGGAGCAGCGGGCCGTCTCCGGCTGGGGCGCGCTCACGCCGACCGAGGTCAAGATCGCCGGCCTGATCGCTCGGGGCGACTCAACGTCGGAGATCGCCCGGGCCATGCTCTTGTCCCGGCGGACGGTGCAGACCTATATCTCGCACGTCCTGGCCAAGCTCGGCGTCAAGAGCCGGGTGGAGATCGTCCGCGAGGCGCTGCGTCACGGCGTCTCCCCCTGAGCGGCCGCGCCCGGGACGGCCCGCCCCGCAATTGCGCGGCGAAGTGTCGTCAGATGACGATAGGCAGCGCCCGGCCCAGGGCTTTCAATTGCAGGGTGGTACCCAGATCAGCCGCTGGCAGCACGCCTGAGCTGGCCACGCGCCATCTGAGATCCATCCAGGTCCGGCCGGACCGGCCCGGGACCCTTGATGGTCCAGGGATGTCAGCGGGAGTCGTGTCTCGCTGCGCATTGTTCCGGCGGCTGGCTGAAGCCGAGCGCGTGGTTCAGATATCGGCCCCGGCCGGCAGCGGGAAGACGGTGCTCATGGGGTCCTGGGTTGCCGCGGCCGGCCTGGCGGAGCACGTCGCATGGGTGCCGGTGGACCGCCCGAAGCGTGATCCGCGGCTGTTCTGGATCTTGGTCGCTGACGCGCTGCGCGGCACGGTGGCCGGATCGGCGCTGGTCCGGCCGCTGACCCCGGCGCCTGATCTGGACGGCTGGGCGGTGGTGGAACGGCTGCTGAAGGACCTGGCTCCGCTGGAACACCGGCTGTGGCTGATGATCGACGATGCGCACTTGCTGAACACAGGTGAGGTGCTGCCGCAGCTGGAGGTGCTGGTGCTGCGCGCGCCGCCACAGCTGCGGTTCGTCCTGACCGCCAGGCACGATCTGCGTCTGGGGCTGCACCGGCTGCGGCTGGAGGGGGAGCTGACCGAGATCCGCGCGGCGGATTTGCGGTTCAGCCTGGCCGAGGCGCGGGCCTTGTTCGGTGCGGCCGGGGTGGAGTTCTCGGAGGAGACGCTGGCCCGGTTGCACCAGCGGACCGAGGGCTGGGCGGCCGGGCTGCGGCTGGCTGCGCTCTCGCTGGCCGGGCATCCGGACCCGCAGCGCTTCGCCGCGGAGTTCTCCGGTACCGACCGTACGGTGGCGGAGTACCTGCTGGCTGAGGTGCTGGACCGGCAGAGCGAGGAGGCACGGCGGCTGCTGCTGCGCACCTCGATGCTGGAGCGGGTGTCTGGCCCGCTGGCGGACGCGCTGACCGGCGGATCGGGTGGCGAGCGGATCTTGCAGGATCTGGAGCGGGCCAGCGCGTTCGTGGTCTCGCTGGATGGCCGCCGGTCGTGGTTCCGCTACCACCAGCTGTTCGCGGACCTGCTGCAACTGGAGTTGCGCCGCACCGAGCCGCATGAGCGGGCCGCGCTGCACGGCGTAGCCGCCCGGTGGCTGGCCGGGCACGGGCACCCGGTGGAGGCGATCCGCCAGGCCCTAGCTGCCGAGGAGTGGCCGATGGCCGGCCGTCTGCTGGCCGACCACTGGCTCGACCTGTACCTCGACGGCCGGGGCGCGACCCTGGTCGAACTGCTGGGCCGGTTCCCCAGCCGGGTGGTAGCCGCCAGCCCGGAGCTCACCGCCGTCCAGGTGGCTGGTGATCTGGTCCGGGGTGCCCTGGAAGATGCCGGACGGCACCTCGCCGTGGTCACGAGCGCGCTCACGGCGGTGCCCGCTGATCGTTGCAGGCGCGTGCAGGCCATGCTGGCGGTGCTGCGAATGTTCCTGGCCCGGCGCTTCATCGACTTCCCGGTCGTGGTACAGGAGGCACAGCGGCTGCTGGGTCTCACCGAGCCTGCCGATACCATGCGGCTCGGCCTGAGCGAGGACCTGTGCGCCGCGGCCTGGATCAGCCTGGGCATTGCCGAGATGTGGTCCCTTCGCTTCGAGGACGGGCAACAGCATCTGAAGCAAGGGCTGACCATGGCGCGCCGGATCGGGCGGCCGTACCTGGAGTTCCACGGTCTGACCCACGGGGCGCACGCGATGCTGCTGTTCCAGCCCGACGTCTCGCCGGCGGAGTGGAGCAGGCAGGCGATCGAGCTGGCGGAACGGCATGGGTGGGCCGAGGAGCCGCTGGCCGGGATGGCCTACGCCCAGCTCGGCATCGTGCTGCTGTATCAGGGACGGCTGGACGAAGCAGAACCGTGGCTGGAGCGCGCCGAGCGCACCCTGCGCACGGAGGTGGAGCCGGCCGCCGGGATGAGCCTGCGTTATGCCCGCGCCGTCCTGGAACTGACCCGGGGCCGTTACGCCGACGCGCTGGCGTCGTTCGCAGCCGCCGAGACCCTGGCTGAGACGCTGGTCACACCGCATGCGCCGGTGATGTGGCTGCGATCATGGCTGCTGCAGACGTTGGTGCGGCTCGGTCAGACCGAACGGGCCGAGCAAGCACTGGCCGAACTGAGCGAGGACAAGCGGGCCACCGCGGAGATGCGTACCGTGGTGGCGGCGCTACGCCAGTGGAGTCCGGGGGAGACCGTCCCCCCGAATATCACCGAGCAGCTCACCGACAGCGAGACCCGTGTCCTGCGCTACCTGCCGACCCACCTCACGATGCACGACATCGCCAATGAGCTGTTCCTCTCGGTGAACACCGTCAACACCCACCGGCGGCACGTGTACGAGAAGCTCGGCGTCCACAGCCGCCACGACGCAGTTGACCGTGCCCGCGCCCTGGGCCTGCTCGCACCCTCGGGCCGGTCGGCCTAGCGGGCTGACGGTAGGCCCAGGTGCTCGGCCAGCCACGGCCCGGTCACGCTGTCCCGGGCCCGTACCACGGCTTCGGGCGTCCCCGCCGCGACGATATGCCCGCCGTCCGGGCCGCCGCCCGGGCCCATGTCGATGAGGTGATCGGCGGCGGCGAGCAGGTCCAGGTCGTGGTCGATGACGATGATCGTGGCCCCGGCCTGCATCAGCCGGTCGAACACCCCGACCAGCGTGGCCACGTCGAGCGGGTGCAAGCCGGTGGACGGCTCGTCAAAGACGTACAGCGTGCCGCGCTGGCTGCTGCGCAGCCGGGAGGCGATCCGCAGCCGCTGTGACTCACCGCCTGACAGGGACGGCGTGGGCTCGCCCAGCCGCAGGTATCCCAGTCCGACCTCGCTGACCGGTCGCAGCGCCGCCGCGACCGAGGTCCGGGCGGCGAACTGTTTCAGGGCGTCATCCACGCTCAGGGAGAGCACGTCGGCGATGGTCAGGCCGTCGACCCGGACGGCCATGGTGGCGTCGTTGAAACGGGTGCCGTGGCAGGTCGGGCACTGGACGGCGATGTCGGGCAGGTACTGGACGTCAAGGTCGATATGGCCGAGCCCGCGGCAGGTCGGGCACTGCCCCTCGCGGGTGTTGAACGAGAAATGCCCGGGCTTCCAGCGCCTGCGCCGGGCGTACGCGGACTCAGCGAACAACCGGCGGATCTCGTCGAAGGCCCCGGAGTAGGTTGCGGGCGTGGACCGCGCGTTCTGGCCGATCGGCGTGGCGTCGACCTGGACGACCTGCCGGATGCCGCCGAGGTCCAGGCGGCGGACGTGACCAGGCAGCGCCGACGCGCTCAGCCGGGCCCGCGCGGCCGGGATGAGGCTGTCCAGGACCAGGGCGGTCTTCCCGGCCCCTGACGGCCCGGCCAGCGCGGTCAGTCGGCCTATCGGGAAGGCCACGGTGAGGTCGTGCAGGTTGTACAGATCGCCGATCGCGATGGTGATCTCGCCGCCGGGCTGGGCCTGCTCCGGACGATCACGCGATACGGCCGTGGCGCCGGCCAGGAACGGGCCGATGATCGAGTCCGGGTCGGTTTCCAGCTCGGCGGGGGTACCCTGGGCGATCACCGTCCCGCCCCTGGTCCCGGCCGCGGGGCCGAGCTCGATCACCCAGTCGGCGCTGCGGATGACCTCCCGCTCATGCTCCACCACGACCACGGAATTGCCGTTCCCGGCCAGGGCGGCGATCGTCTGGCGCAGCCCGGCGACGTTACTCGGGTGCAGCCCGACCGACGGCTCGTCCAGCACGTACAGCATGCCCGTGGTGCTGGCCCGGACCGTCGAGGTGAGCTCGATCCGCTGCCGCTCGCCGGTCGACAGCGAGGCGCCGGCCCGGTCGAGGGTCAGGTAGCTCAGCCCGACGTCGAGCAGCGGCGTGAGCCGGCCGGTTAGCTCGGCGAGCAGGCCGATGGTCATCCGGCTGAGCTCGGCGGGCAGCCCGGCCGGCAGGCCGGCCGCGAACTCGCGCAGCTCGTCCAGGCTAAGCGCGCTGATCTCGGCCAGGTTGCGCCCGCCCAGCCGGGAGGACAGCGCCTCCGGGCGCAGCCGGGTGCCGTGGCACACCGAGCATGTCCTGGTGATGAGGAACCGCTGCACCAGGCGGCGGGTGCGCTCGTTGTCGCTACGCAGCGAGCGTTCGACCGCGGCCACGGCGTTGTCGTAGTTGACCGAGAGCTGGACGGTCCGGCCCGGCCGATCCGAGTGCAGCGTGACCTGGCGCTTGACCGGCTCGCCGTGCAGCACGATGTCCTTCTCGCGGTCGGTCAGGTCCTTGTACGGGACGTCGAGCCGGACGCCGAGCTCGCCCGCGGCGTACATCGACAGCCGCCGGCCGCCGGAGTTCCACGGCAGCACCGCGCCGTCTTCGATGGTCTGGTCCGGATCGGGCACCAGGGTGCTCTCGTCGACCTCGGACCGCACGCCCAGGCCCTGGCAGGCCGGGCAGGCCCCGTAGGAATTGAACGCGAAGGACTCGGCGCCGGGGTGCTCGAAGCGCGCGCCGCACACCGGGCAGACGATCTCCTCCTGTTCGACCGCGATCGACGGCGGCACCATGTGGCCGTTCGGGCAGCGGTGCTCGCCGAGCCGGGACATCATCAGGCGCAGCACGTTGAGCACCTCGGACATGGTGCCCACCGTGCTGCGCGGCCCCGGGACCGGCGGGCGCTGCCGCAGGGCCAGCGCGGGCGGCAGGTGATCGATCCGGTCCACGTCCGGCCGCTGGGCCTGAGTCAGCCGCCGCCGGCTGTAGGTGCTCAGGGCCTCCAGGAACCGCTGCAGGCCTTCGGCGTACAGCGTGCCCATGGCCAGCGAGGTCTTGCCCGACCCGGACACCCCGACAACCGCCACCGTCCGCCACAACGGCACGTCGACGTCGATGTCGCGCAGGTTGTTTTGCCGCGCCCCGCGCACGCTGATGACGGCGGGCAGCGTCTGCGGCACGGGCATCTCACCAGGTGTCATACCAGGCAATCTAAGGCCGTTCGTCGTGCGGGCAGCCGGCGGGCCGGCATCGGAGCCGGCGCCCCCGGCCGGCCCCGATACGCGGCGGTCAGGGGTGAACCGGTCCGCTGTGCCCGCGGTCCAGGCGGTACGACTGCATGATCTGGAACGTCGTGGTGTACGTGAATTCCGCGATGTCCGCGGCGGCCAGCACGCCGGTGTACTTCGCTACGATCGGCGCGGTCGCGCGTTCGGTCACGGCGTCCAGATGGCCCTTGACCCCGGCCCACATGTTCGGCCAGGCCTGGGTGTAGAAGGGCACCGGGTCGACCGACTCCAGCGCCTCTCTCGCGCTGGCGTCGATGTCGGCGATGTACTGCTGGTGCACCGCGACGTCGTCGCGGGTAGCCAGCCGGCCGAGGTGCCCGCTGATCAGGTGGGTCCACGGATAGGACAGCGCGATTGCCGGGGCGCCCATGTACCCGATGACGTCCTCGGACAGGTTGACGTTGTAGATAGGCACCCAGCCGGCGTTGACCACGTCGATGAACATCAGCGTGTCGTGGCCGGGGAAGTGGATGTAGATGTTGTCCGGCGTGTGGTTGGGGCCGCGCCAGGCCAGCTCGACGCGCTCGCCGCCGACCTCCAGGGTGTAGGTGTCGGCGAAGGTCACGTCCGGCAGCGGGCGAGCCCCTTGGTCATCGTCGCGCGCCAGCAGCCGCCGGGTCTCCTCGTGCCCGATGCGGGTCACGTCCCCGCCGAACAGGAACGCCGCGCTGCCGTGGTCGGCGTGATGATGGGAGTAGACGAAGTGCGTCACCGTGTTGGGCACGCCCTCGGCGGCGGCGATCTCGTCGATGGCCCGCCGCAGGTTGCCGCCGATGCTCGGGGGAGCGTCGAACAGCACCACGCCGTCCCTGGTGGCCAGGAACGCGCAGTTGTAGACGCTGTCGGTGACCCAGTACAGGTTCCGCTCCACGCGGCCGACGTAGTACCCCTGCTCGTTGAGGGCCGGGCCGAGCGCTGAAGGGGGGATCGGTGCGTAGTCGGGCACGTCTGGCGATGTCACGGTGTCTCCCTGGATTCTCCGGGCACGTCCCTGGCGGCCGTGCGACCGTTCGCAACAGATCCAGGCTGGCCCGCGGCCAGGTGAGAAGCCGTCACCTGATCCTGGTGATTCACGGGCGGCCCGCCATAGCTGCTGTGGCCGTTGCTCGGCTGCGCAGCGGGCGCGGGAGCTGCGGTTGCTGGCGGTGCCCCGGTGAGCCGGCCGGGCGATCACCGGATCCCGGTGATGCGGTTTCACCTGGCCGCCCTGGACTATGGCGGCATGGACCCGGCACCTGCCCTGTACGTGATCCGGATTGACGGGCATCTCGGGGTCACCGTGCTGTCCGCGTTCCCGGCGCTGACCTCGCGGCGGGACGGCGGGTATACCGTGCTGACCGGGCTGCTGGACCGGTCGGCGCTGTACGGGGTGCTGGCCGAGATCGAGGCCCTCGGCCTGGACCTGCTCGAGGTCCGCCAGGTCACCAGTCACCGTAAGTCATCAGCATCCGGTGACTACCTCTGTCCATAACGGCCATTCAGTCGTCCGACCTCGAGGAGATTGAGCCCGAGCGCCGCCGGGTTAGCGCGTGGGGCCGGCCGCCAGCAACCGCAGCTCCCGCGCCCGCTGCACCGCCGAGGATCGGTCACCGACCTGGAGCTTGGCGTAGATGCTCCGAACATGCGTGCTGACCGTGTTCAGCGAAACGGACAGTTCGCCTGCGATCTCAGGCCTGGACAGGTTCGTCGGTAGGTATCGCAGCACCCGCAGCTCGCCCGGGCTGAGTTCCTCCGTCGGCGGTGGCGTTGAAGAACGCTCTTCGGCCGCCTCGGATGAATCGCGCAGGACATCGAGAATCCCGGCGAGCAGCGCGGCGTGCGCCGTCTCATGCCGCGGCAGGGTCTCAAGCAGCTCCCCGGAGCCGGTCATCGCGAACGGCAGCACCAGCCGGTCGGACTCCGCCAGCGTCAGTGCACGTTCGGCCGCGTGGTTTGCTGCGCGCTGGTCGCCGAGTTGACGGTGGGCGAGCCCGGCCAGCAGCTGCGCCTCGACGAGGGTGACGTAGCCGATGACCGGGGCTGTGCCGTCGAGAACGTCCAGTACCATACGCAGAGCCCCGGCCGGGTCGCCTTCCGCGAGGCAGATCACCGCGTCGGCATCGCGGAGCTCG
>Ga0210395_10002909_pt1 | contig 13239 bp, 11 predicted proteins | sample IncBWH4OmetaG_FD_150861 | JGI IMG/M metagenome (GOLD analysis project Ga0210395, IMG submission 150861) | Forest soil microbial communities from Barre Woods Harvard Forest LTER site, Petersham, Massachusetts, United States - Inc-BW-H-4-O ... | reverse complement strand
TTCGTCGTCGTTGCCGGTGCGGCCGCGTTAGTGATGACCGGCGATTGGGCGGCTCGCGCCACCCACAGCCGAGGCAATTTCGTCGACGCCGGCGTGCTCGCACACCTGCTCGGCCAACACAATCACGCCCTCGGCTCGATATTCGCGATCGTGTTGCTGGATGCGTCTATCATCGGCGCGGCTGCGGTGACCCTGTCCAGCAGCTACGCGTTCGGGGATGTATTCGGGCTCAAGCACTCGCTGCATCGCGGATTCGCCGACGCCAAACCGTTCTATTTTTCCTACACCGGCATGGTCGTGATCGCGGCGGCAATCGTGATGATCCCGGGCGCGCCTTTGGGGTTGATCACCACCGGCGTGCAAGCGCTGGCCGGATTGCTGCTACCCAGCGCGACCGTCTTTCTGCTGCTGTTGTGCAACGACCGGCAAGTCCTGGGTCCGTGGGTGAACCGGCGGTGGCTCAATGTGATAGCCAGCGTCATCGTTGGCGTGCTATTGCTGTTGTCCGGGATATTGATGGCGACAACGGTATTCCCCGACCGCGACATCGTCGCGATCGTCGCCTACCTCATCCTTGGCTTCGGCGTCTGCGGCGGAGTCGCTTTCGGGGTACTGCGGTGGTCTGGCCTTCGGCGGTCGAAATCACCTGCGCCCAAACAGCTCTCCAATGTGTTGGCCGAGGCCGACCGGACCACATGGCGGATGCCGCCGTTGACCTTGCTGGAGCCAGTGACCTGGTCGGTCGGAACTCGACTAGGCATGTTGGCTTTGCGCGGCTATCTCGTCCTCGGGGCGATTCTGCTGGTGGTCAAGGCCATTCAACTCGGTAGCTCCTAATGTCGTTGAACCGCTGAGTCGATCGAAAATGCAATGAGAGATCGGGAAAGGAGAAATTATTATGTTCATAATTCGGCTCGCTAACGGACGAGAAGTCCACGAAACCGAAGGTGACCACCTGTCGATCAACCACGACACCGGCGTGATCACAATTACTCGGGTCGACGGATTCGAGGAAGTCACGACGTACTACGCGCCGTCGGCCTGGGAAATGGTCACCCACCGAGTCAAGGACGTCGCCATGAGGCCATCCATGCTCTCGGTGGCGCGCTGAGACGCTGCCGCCAGTCCATGGTGGCTGGCTAAGGTTACTGTCGTCGACACGGCACCAATCTCGCCGAACTCCGCCAAACTGATACTCGGCCCTGCGCAGGAGAGCAGAAGAAAGGAGAACCCGTCATGCAGACGCTGAGTATCGCTGAATTCCTGCTGCGTCTGGGCGTCGGGGTCGGCTGCGGTGCCCTCATCGGGATTGAGCGGCAGTGGCAGGCACGGCGGGCCGGGCTGCGCACCAACGCGCTGGTGGCCACCGGCGCGACGTTGTTCGTGCTCTATGCGGTCGTTACGAACGACAGCAGCCCGACCAGGGTCGCGTCCTACGTGGTGTCCGGGGTCGGCTTCCTCGGCGGTGGGGTGATCCTGCGCGAGGGGTTCAACGTACACGGACTCAACACCGCCGCAACCCTGTGGTGCTCAGCCGCGGTCGGTGTGCTCGCGGCCGGCGGGCATCCGCTGTTCGCCCTGATCGCCACCGGCACCATCGTCGGAATTCACCTGCTGGGGCGACCCCTGGGCCACCTGATCGACCGCGGCGGCAACGTGGTGGAAGAGGACGAGGATGACCAGCCCTACCAAGTGCAGGTGATCTGTCGACCCAAGCAAGAGAAATACGTGCGCGCCCAGATTGTCCAACACACCAGCGGTGGCGACTTCGTGCTGCGCGGCATCCACACCGGGCGCGCGGGCGACGACAGCATCGCGTTGACGGCGTACCTGATCAGCGACAGGCACGCGCCGGCCCGTCTGGAGCAGCTCGTCGCGGACCTGTCTTTGCAGTCAGGCGTTCAGGCGGTGCACTGGTATGCCGGCGACCAGGACGACCCGATGCCCCGCGCCCCGCACGCGGACTAGCCCGTCCGGACAATCAGTTCCGGTCAGCCGCCAAGCGCGGGTCGCCGACGTCGTAGGGTATGGGATGTGAGTGCGATCGCGGATTTCTTATCGGTGTTGCCCGCGCAGATGCGCGATCCGGTGTTGTTCGCGATTCCGTTTTTCCTCGTGCTGTTGATTCTGGAATGGACAGCCGCCCGCAAACTGGAACTCATTGAGCGAGAAGCCAACGCGGAAGCCGGAGCCCGGCCGGGGTCGGGTGCCTACTTGACCGCCGATTCCTGGGCGAGCATCTGGATGGGGCTGGTTTCGGTGGCGACCACGGCGGGTTGGAAATTCATTGCCCTACTCGGCTATGCGGCGATCTATACGTACTTGGCTCCATGGCACTTACCGGCGACGCGCTGGTACACCTGGGTGATCGCGATTCTCGGCGTGGATTTGCTGTATTACTGCTATCACCGCATCGCGCACCGGGTTCGGCTGATTTGGGCCACCCACCAGGCCCACCACTCCAGCCAGTACTTCAATTTCGCGACCGCGCTGCGCCAGAAATGGAACAACAGCGGCGAGATCTTGATGTGGATTCCATTGCCGCTGTTGGGTATTGCACCCTGGATGGTTTTTGTCAGTTTCTCGGTCAACCTCATCTATCAGTTCTGGGTGCACACCGAGCGGATCGGCAGAATGTGGACGCCGTTCGAGTTCGTCTTCAACACGCCATCACATCACCGGGTGCACCACGGCATGGACCCCGAGTATCTCGACAGGAACTACGGCGGGATTTTCATCGTCTGGGACCGGCTGTTCGGCACCTTCCGGCAAGAGACATTTCGTCCGCATTATGGCCTGACCAAGCAAGTCGATACGTTCAACGTCTGGAAGTTGCAGACTCACGAATACCTTTCTATCGCCCGCGATTTGCGCTCAGCGAAACGCCTACGCGACCGGCTGGGCTACGTTTTCGGTCCCCCGGGCTGGCAGCCTCGCGCTACGCTCCGGCCCGAGGCCTCCGCCCCGCTGGCGCCGACCCGGTAGTCCACCACCGAGGCGCCGGTGCTCGCCAGATGGGCAGTGAGCCATCGTTCATCAATCGTTTTTTATTTCGGCGAGCCGAAAGGCCCCATCGCAAAGCCAAGATCAGTAAGCTCCGCTCCGTCGTACAGTTGTATGACGCCCGGCCGGTATTCGCCCGGGCCGCGATGACGAGGAGAATGCAGTGGGAGACACGCTCACCGAAGGACAAAAACTTGTCAAGGGTGACTCGCTTACCTCAAGCAACGGGGCCTACACCCTGACGTTGCAAGACGACGGGAACCTGGTGCTGGCATCGCGCGGCCACGCGATCTGGGCGTCCGGGACCGAAGGCCAGGACGTGGTGCGCGCCGAGGTACAGCACGACGGCAATTTCGTCGTCTACACGGCCGACAAGCCGGTGTGGCACACCGACACCAAGGGCAAGAAGAATGTCCGGCTCGTCCTGCAGGACGACCGCAACCTGGTGCTGTACTCCGGCGACGGAGCGGCATGGTCCACCAAGACCGAGACCGATGCTCCGCCGCCGCCGGAGCCAGAAGCCGCCGCCCCGGCAGCCGAAGCCGAGCATGTTGAGGAGGCCGCCCCGGCACCCGAGCCCGAACCGGCACCCGCTGCGCGGACCTACACCGTCGAGTCCGGCGACACACTGTGGGCCATCTCCGAGCGGTTCTACGGCGACGGCAGCAAGTATCAGGTCATCGCCGATGCCAGTGGCATCGCCAACCCCGATCTGATCCAGCCTGGACAGGTGCTGACGATTCCCTGATCGCGTATCGGGAGCGCGGCGGCCCGCAGCCGAATCCGGACCGGGCCGGCGCGCTCCCAACCGATCGGCTCTCCGGCTTCAACACGACACGTGCCGGGTCGCTAATCTAATAGCCGGCCGGCGCCGCGCCGGCCCCCGACGGATCGGAGTCGAGGGTGGGCCGTCCGGCAGTTCGCGCGTTCGCCGCGACCGTTACCGCCGGGATATTGGCTGCCTGTTTTCCCGCGCTGGCCGCTGCCGACCCCGTGCTCGTCTTCCCCGGGATGGAAATCCACCAGGGCGAGCATCTGTGCACCTTGGGCTACGTCGACCCGGGACTGCGGGTGGCGTTCGCCGCAGGACATTGCCATGCTGATGGACCCGTCACCGACAAGGACAACAACGTCATCGGCAGATTGGCGACGTTCCGGGCCAACACCCCTGACGGCGCGGTCGTGGCCACCGACCAGGCGATCGCCGATTACGAGTCGATTGTGCTGACCGACGGCGTCGCAGCGAACAACATCCTGCCCGGCGGCCGCGTGCTGCAATCGGACCCGGGTCTTGTCGTCACGCAGGGTGAAAACGTCTGTCACTTCGGCGTTGTCACCGGCGAAACCTGCGGAACGGTCCAAGCGGTCAACAACGGCTGGTTCACGATGGGGAATGGCGCCATTAGCCAGAAGGGCGATTCCGGGGGACCGGTGTACATCACCGGCCCCACCGGACAGACACTGATCGTCGGAATATTGAACAGCGTCTGGGGCGGCTTCCCGGCGGCGGTGTCATGGCAGGCCACCTCGCAGCAAGTCCGCGAGGATGTGGGAGTGTCCGGCCGTCCGTCCACGTAGCAAGTCAGCTGGGATTTGCCAGCGTGAAAACGGGGATCGACGGCGCCGCAGCCAGTAACTCGTCATCGCCGCAGTTGGGAGTGAGCCCCGCGATGTGGCCTTTGACCTCCCAATACCACTTGTCCAGGTATCGCCTCAGCAGGTCTGGCTTCGCCGCATCGGCCACCTCCGTGGTGCGTTGCCGGCGGCGATGCCAGCGCGGCCCGACCTCGACGGCTCCGGCGGCTCGGACATTGCGGACCCACTGTGTGCTGCCGCGCGGGGATACCAGATAGTCGACGCCGTCCACGGTCAGTACGTTGACCACCACGCCGCGGAATTTGCCCGTTTTGCGGCCGCGCACGCGAAGCGCCCTGGTACCGGCGATGCTGATGCCCAACTCGGCCAGCCCGCGGATCAGCGCGTTGGCGGCCCGGGCCGCTCCATTGGGTTCGTCGTATCGCACCGACATGACTCGTCCCTCCTCGTCTCAGACTAGAGAGCGGTGCTCTCGTTGGATATGACCGTGCCACACCGACAACGGAAATGCAAGAGCACCGATCTCTTTTGTGCCAAAATGGGTCGATGGGCAAGCGCCGCGACTCACGCGAACGCATCGAAGCGCAGATTGTCGAGCTCGGCCGGCGCCACCTGGTAGAACACGGCGCGGCCGGACTGTCGCTGCGCGCCATCGCCCGCGACCTCGGGATGGTGTCGTCCGCGGTGTATCGATACGTGTCCAGCCGCGACGAGTTGTTGACGTTGTTGCTCGTCGACGCCTACTCCGATCTCGCCGACGAGGTGGATCGCGCCCGCGACGCAGTTCCCGATGATCTGTGGAGCGATGACGTCATCGCGATCGCGCATGCCGCCCGCAGCTGGGCCATCGCGCACCCGGCCAGCTGGGCGCTGCTGTACGGCAGCCCGGTGCCCGGCTACCAGGCCCCCGCCGAGCGGACGGTCGGGCCCGGAACGCGGGTGGTCAGCGCCCTGTTCGACGCCGTGGCCGCCGGTATCGCGACCGGCGATATCATGTTGACTAATTCGTCTGCGCCACAACCGATGTCGTCAGATTTCGAACGACTACGGCACGAGTTTGGTTTCCCCGGCGACGATGCCGTCACCACCAAGTGTTTCGCGATATGGGCCGGTGTGGTGGGCGCGATCAGCCTGGAGGTGTTCGGGCAGTACGGCACCGACACATTGAGTGACCCCGAAGCGGTGTTCGACACCCAGGTTCGGCTGCTGGTCGGTGTGCTGACCCAGCCCGACGTCGATCCGATGCGATACCGGGCTTCGTTGCCGAATTAGAACGTGTTCAATCGCTTGCCGCGGCGGCTGAAACAACGGGCGATGGCAACATCTTTCTTGGCGGGTGAGACGCTGGGCTATCCTGCGATGCGATGAGCCTCTCCGTCGGGTCGCCGGTACAGATCGCCTGGGTGACGCACGACCTGGACGCCACGGAAACGGCTCTCACCGGCCTGTTAGGCGTCAAAAAGTGGGTGAGGTTGCCCGACGTGCACTTTGCGCCGGACACCTGCAGCTACCTCGGCAGACCGGCCGACTTCGTCGCGAGCATTTCACTGAGCTACCTCGGCGAGATGCAGCTGGAGCTGATCGCACCGGTCCGCGGCCCTAATATCTATAGTGACTTTCTGCGCGACAGCGGGCCGGGTCTGCACCACATCTGCGTGGAGGCCGACAGCCTCGAGGAGTTCGCGGACACCTTGGCCGCCGCCGCCGAGCACGGTGCATCGGTGGTTCAGCAGGGCCTGATGCCCGGCGGTCTGCGGTTCGCCTATCTGTCTGCCCCGCAGGCCGGGGTGCCGTTCGTGGAGGTCGCCCATTTCTCTGCCGAGATGCGGCAGTTCTTCGACTACATCAAGCGGGAGCAGCGGTGAGTACCCAAATCCCAGCAACTTTCAGCGCTGACGACGTGTCGTCGTGGTCCGACGATGTCGACGTCGTCGTGATCGGTTTCGGCATCGGCGGTGGCTGCGCCGCGGTCAGCGCGGCCGCCGCTGGCGCACGGGTCCTAGTGCTGGAGCGCGCAGCTGCGGCCGGTGGTACCACCGCGCTAGCCGGCGGGCACTTCTACCTCGGCGGCGGCACCGCGGTCCAGCAGGCGACCGGGCATCCCGACTCGCCAGAGGAGATGTACAAGTATCTGGTCGCGGTGTCGCGCCAACCCGACCACGCGAAGATTCGCGCCTATTGCGACGGCAGCGTCGAGCACTTCAACTGGCTGGAGGACTTGGGCTTTCAATTCGAACGCAGCTTTTACCCGGGCAAGGTGGTCGTGCCACCGGGTACGGAAGGCTTGAGCTATACCGGCAACGAAAAGGTGTGGCCGTTCTGCGAGCAGGCCAAACCCTCGCCGCGCGGGCACTCGGTGCCGGTGCCGGGCGAGCTCGGTGGTGCGTCTATGGTGATCGACCTGCTGGTCAAACGCGCCGACGACCTGGGAGTGCAGATCCGGTACGAGACTGGGGCAACCAACCTGATCCTGGACGCCGACGGCGCCGTGGTCGGCGTCGCCTGGAAGCAATTCACCGAAACCGGTGCGGTCAAAGCCAAATCAGTCATCATTGCCGCGGGCGGTTTCGCGATGAACCCGGAGATGGTCGCCGAACATACGCCCGCGCTGGGCCAGCCGCGGCGTACCAAGCACCATGGCCTCGTTGCGCCCTACATCCTGGGCAATCCCAACGACGACGGACTGGGCCTGCGGATGGGCGTCTCGGTAGGAGGCGTCGCCGAGAACATGAACGAAAAGTTCATCACCGCGGCGGCCTATCCGCCCGAAATCCTGCTGACGGGTGTGATCGTGAACAAGGAGGGCAAGCGCTTCGTCGCCGAGGACTCCTACCACTCGCGCACCTCGGCTTTCGTGTTGGAGCAGCCGGAACAGACCGCATACCTGATCGTTGACGAAGCCCATACCGAGATGCCCGCGATGCCGTTGATCCGGTTCCTCGACGGCTACGAGACGATCGCCGAATTGGAGACCGCACTCGACATACCAGCGGGCAACGTCGCGGCGACGTTGGACCGCTACAACGAGTTTGCCGCCAAGGGTGAGGATCCGGACTTTCACAAGCAGCCGGAATATGTTGCGCCGCAGGATAATGGACCCTGGGCAGTGTTCGATCTGTCGCTCGGGCGAGCGATGTACTCCGGATTCACGATGGGCGGTCTGGCGGTCACCGTCGACGGTCAGGTGCTGCGCGAGGACGGCACCACCATCGCCGGCCTGTATGCGGTGGGTGCATGCGCATCCAACATCGCCCAGGACGGCAAGGGATACGCCAGCGGCACCCAGCTCGGCGAGGGATCGTTCTTCGGCCGCCGCACCGGAGCCCACGCGGCCCGCAGGGCCGGGGGCGGATAGTCGCCAGTTGGGCAGCTCACATGGCAAGCTGCTGGCTGCACAGGTAGTAGTACAACCCCTCGCGCGCCATTAGCTCGTCGTGTGTGCCACGTTCGGCGAGCCGGCCGTTTTCGAGCACCAGGATGATATCGGCGTCGCGGACTGTGCTGAGCCGATGGGCGATCACAAACGAAGTACGTCCCCGCAAGAGTTGGTCAAGATTTTCCTTCACCGCTCGCTCCGACTCAGTGTCGAGCGCGCTGGTGGCCTCGTCGAAGACCAGCACCGGAGGACGGTGATAGACGGCCCGCGCGATCGCGATCCGTTGGCGCTGCCCGCCGGACAGCAGCAGGCCGGATTCGCCGATGCGGGTTTCGTAACCCAACGGCAGGCGCTCGATGAAGGTCGCGGCGTTGGCCACCCGCGCCGCCCACATCACCTGCTCTGGGTCAGGCTGGTCGGTGCCAAAGGCGATGTTCTCTGCGATCGTCGCGTCGAACATGTGGTTCTCTTGCAGCACGAAGCCGATCTGGCGGCGGAGGTCGTGCAGATCCAGGCCGCTCAACTCCCGGTTGTCGTAGAGGATGTCGCCCTGTGTAGGCTCCAGCAGTCCGCACAAGCACTTGATGAGTGTTGTCTTGCCAGAACCGCTTCGACCGACTATCGCGACACGGGTACCTGGCTGGACCTCGAAATCGATCTCGTCGAGCACCGGCGTCTGAGCCGGCCCGGGGTACTGAAAAGTCAAGCCCCGGAACTGAATATGGCCGGAAATGGATTTCACCGGCGTCAAGGTCGAATGATCGGCTCCCTGCTCGGGCTCCTGTTCGAGGACATCGTTGAGACGACCGAGCAGAACAACCGTGTGCTGCAGCACATCCCACGACGATACGACTGTGACGATGGGCTGATTGGTGAGCAGCACCAGAGCGTTGAAGGAGATCAGTCCGCCCACCGTCAACTGGTGGTCCAACACCTGGAGCGCCCCGAGCCACAAAAAGAGGGCAAGCGAAAGAAAAGAGATCAGTTGGACCGCTCCGTTGTACAGCATTAGTGCGCGATCCGCCCGGTATACCTTGTCCGACAGATCGTCGAACTCATTGAGCATCATTCGGCGCAACGACTCTTCGGCGCCTATCGCCTTGACCGTCTCGATGCCCCTGATGGAGTCGATTTGGCGGGACTGGTATCGGCCCCAACACACTTCGAGCCCCTCGTAAGTTGGTCGCACGCGCGCCTGGGCATACCACATCAGCGCTCCGTAAAGCGGCGCGGCAGTGAGCACATACACAAGCGTCAGGCGCCAACTGAAAACGCCCATGATGATGACGGCGACGACCACCTGAGCGGCCGCGGCCAGGCAAAGCACCCCCCTGGCTATCGCAATCTCACGCACGGTCTGCAAGCCGCTAAGCCGGCGCCCGATGTCGCCGACACGCCGAGCCTGGAAGTACCTCATCGGTAAAGCCAGCAGCGCCTCGGAAAGCGATTTCAGGGTCTCCCGGTCGACCCGCACCGCGATGCGGCTGAGCAGCAACTTCTGGACGATCGTGACCATCACGGATATCACCAGCGCGGCAAACATGGCCAGCACGAGGACGGTCAACAGGCCCACGTCGTGGAGGTGGATGACCTTGTCCACAATGACCTTGCTCAAGACCGGAATGAGCATCGAGCCGGCTGCCGATAGGAAGGCCAGCGCAAGCGCCAGGAGCAACGTGCGCCGGTAAGGCTCGAAGAATCGGATGTACCAGCCGACAGGCGAACGTTCCTCCGGGACCTCCATCAGCGCCTCGGTGGGGGACACCAAGGCCGCGTAGCCCGACCAATTCGCCTCTAGTTCGGATCGCTCCAGTCGGCGGCGCCCCCGGGCTGGATCGCCAACCCAGGCATGCCGAGCGTCGAGGTGGTAGAGGACGAGCCAGTGATTGTTGGTCCAATTCAAAATCGCCGGCAGCGGCATTGAATCCAGCCGACTTTTGGGCATCCTCGCCGCGCACACCTTGAACCCAAGCGCCTCGGCACCCTGTTTGATGCCTAACAGGCTCGTCCCATCAACGGCGGTATGAACTTTCTCTCGCACATGCGCGGATGACACGCTGCGGCCGTAGTAACGGCACATCATCGTCAGGGACGCGGCACCGGCCTCAGTTGCATCGTTTTGCAGGACAACGGGAAAAAAGCGGATGCGCTTGCGGGGGCGGACGAAACCGTCGAATTGCTCGATGTCGATGTCGCCCGGCGTCTGTTGCGGGTACGAGGTCGCAGCGGCGCGATTCTGCTCGTCGCTCAGGACCTCGGGTCCAGCGGCATTCGCCGGCAGCAACTCCTCAGCGAAATCGGGCGGGACCTGCGCGAAGCGGCGGTAGTCGTAGGCGGAGACGCGCTGCTCGAAGCCTTCTCGAAACTTGGGGTATTCGGCAGCCAGCTCGGCAAACAAATCCGGCTCCAGCGCCCACAACTCGCAATCGGTGACGGCCTTGACGGTGGCCGCGCGATCGGTACCGCGCAGCAACGACACCTCGCCGAAGAAATCCCCAGGACGTAGATCCGTACGCGGTTCGCGGGTGCCGTCGGCATCAACATAGGCGCGCAGCCGGCCATGGCGGATGACATACATCGGGCCGGCCGGCTCACCCTGCCGGATTACCAACTCCCCGGCGCCGACCGCCTTGGGCACCAGCCCGTTTAGCAGCACTCGCATTCCGTCGGGCGGAAGGGCATCGAACGCGGTGTATTGGCGGAGGAAATCGCCCAGCTCGCGGCGCCGGATATCGAGGTCGACGTAGCGGCCCACCTCCGGCTCGCTACGGACCAAGGCCTCGAATATCCCGCGGTCCAGCCGCAGCGCCTGCACCGGGCTGGAAGCACGTACCGTGGCCGCACGGTGCCGCTCGGGATCCAGCAACGATCGTTCACCGAAGATGTCGCCAGAGCGCAGAACGTTGAGCGGTAAGTCTTCGCCGCCGTCACCGGCCTTGATCACCTGCGCCGTACCGGACTGAATCACAAACATTGCGTCCGCCCGATCGCCTTCGGCGACAATCACCTCGCCGAAGCCGAAGCTCACTGGTGTAAACGACGCCTCCACCAGCCGACGAACGTCTGCCGGCATCAACTCCAGCAATGCGACCCGTCGCAGGTCCGCCGGGGCGGTTGGTGCGAGTGGGCGATCAGAGACGGTCATAGCGGTTCACGTGCGGGTCGGCCTCGGCGGGCCGCGCGCCCGCTATCTCTTCGCGGAGATGCACCGCAACCTCCTATGCCACTGTGCGCGCCTACTCGGCAAACTTCGCCGTCACTCGCCGATCTTGACATCTCGCGGCAAGAGCCACTTTACGAATTCGTCAGCGATCAGCAAATTGTGGCGACTCCTTCGGTGTCAGCAAATTGTGCCAGTCGCGGAAGTTGTCTGCGGTCGCTTGCACAAATATTTCATGTCGCCGACACAACTTGCTCGTAGCGCGCGCCTCTCGGCAAACGCGGGGGTAAACTACGCCCGACCAGAGGCGCAGTTCGGCGCAGCGCCAAAAATTGAAACCGTCCGTGCCCTTAGCAGGCGTCGCACTCGGGAGGAAATGCGCAGGGTGACGGAGATGCGGGCGGTGGTCAAGCAGGGGCCTTCCGTGCTGATGCGCCGCGTGCCGGTGCCTGAACCCCGACCGGGAGAGGTCCTCATCCGGGTCGGGGTGGCGGGCGTGTGCCGCACCGACGTTTTCGTCGCTCAAGGGAAGCTGTCATCCGCTGACCCCGTGATTCTCGGGCACGAGTTTGCAGGTGTTGTCGCCGCGGACGGGCGGGGCGATCACGAGTTTGCCGCCGGAGACCGGGTAGTCGTCATGCCGGCGGTCCCCTGCGGAAGGTGCGTCCGATGCACCGGCGGCATGCCGGAATGCTGCCCGCACCACCAATTCCTCGGAGTTTCCCTGCACGGAGCCTTTGCGGAGTACATCGCCGTGCCGGCTCAGGTGGTGCACCACCTGCCGGAGACGCTGTCCTTTAGGGAAGGCGCCTATGCGGAACCGGTATGCGCCTCGCTTGCCGTGCTGAAGGCCGGCATCCAGCCAGGGGAGCGCGGCCTAGTTTATGGCGATAACCGGATCGCCGAGCTGACCAAGCGAGTGCTGTGGACGGCGGGCTTTTCGGCCGTCGAGACGCACCGGGTGGATCCGTCGCTGCCCCTGGAAACGGATGCTTACGACTTCGTCGTCGAGACCCAACCCATCGCGCCGGCCTTCGACGAGATCATCCGGGTCTTACGCCCCGGCGGTCGCGTCGTGCTCAAGAGTCGACCGCCCGCCCCGGTGGCAATCGACCTCGCGGCGGCCGTGCGTAAGGAAGTGATTTTCGAGGCGGTGTCGTACGGGACGTTCTCCGAGTCTCTCGACTTCCTGACTCGCCACGACGTCGCCGACCTATTCGGCGAAGTCCGGCCATTGGAGGACTTCGCCAACGTGTTCGCCGCCGACGACGTCGGTGAGAACCTCAAAAGCTTTCTCTCTCCCGATCCAATTGACGCCAACCAGGCGCCGCCGCGACACATCGCGAAGGTAGAGACCGTGGCAGTTACCGTCGACGAACTGTCGGCGTTGTCGACGCCATCGTCCTCGCCGCGGTGACTCGACTCGCCCTCGATCCGGTAACTAGAAGCCGGGCAGCGAAACCGCTTCGTGAGGCGGGGTTTTATTCAAACTGATCTGCCTGCGGCTCAGAGGATTTCGGCTGCTGCGCTGCCGTCAACTCGCGCCACTACCGAAGTCTGGTTGTCAAGCACTGTACAAATGGGACCGTCTTTGCTTTGTCTACCAAAATCCTCCAGCATCGCCTGACACTTCTCTATCACGTGCTCGGGGGGCGAATAGCCTTCCAACGGCAGCGCGAGCGTCAGATAGTGACCGTCTTCGGTGAGCAGCAGACCGGCGTCGACGAGATCGGCGAGCACGCCTGGCAGAGCGTCTGGGCCGCAGTGCTGCTCGGCGAGTGCCTGAAGGCGGCCTATGCCGTGCACCCTGTCGCACGCCAGAAGCACCTCGCGGTGGAGTCCCTCGAGCACCTGAAACGGTCGGCGTGCCGCGGGCCGAAGATCCCATACCAGCAAGTGATTTTCGTTGTCGGCAGTGAGGAGTTCGCTTGTGGGGTGGTGCTGCGTCCACGCATCGAGTTGCTCCAGCAAGGGGGCGGTGTATTGGTGGACCTGCCGGCCGTCGGCGTAGTCGAATTCGAAGAAGTAGGCAAGGTTGGCAATCGCCGACACCGGCAAGTCGTACAAGTGCCGGTAGGCCAAATGCGGTCTGACGTTGGTGATG
>Ga0210395_10002907_pt1 | contig 13243 bp, 11 predicted proteins | sample IncBWH4OmetaG_FD_150861 | JGI IMG/M metagenome (GOLD analysis project Ga0210395, IMG submission 150861) | Forest soil microbial communities from Barre Woods Harvard Forest LTER site, Petersham, Massachusetts, United States - Inc-BW-H-4-O ... | reverse complement strand
GAGGAACGCGCATCTCGGCACCGAGTATCTGGCTGTGCTCGAAACCGACAACAGCACGCCCTACTATCTCAATCTACATACCGGCGATGTTGCCCACACCCTTATTCTCGGGATGAGCGGCAGTGGGAAGTCGTATCTGTGCGTTTTTCTGCTACAGAACGCACAGAAGTACAAGCCGCTGACCTTCATCTTCGATATCGGCGGCAGCTTCCATTCGCTTACGACGATCTTCAAGGGCTCGTACCTCAATGTGGGTCAAGAAGCGCGGGACTTCACCATCAACCCGTTCTCGCTGCCTCAAACCAAAGAGAACCTGCAGTTTCTCTTCAGCTTTTTCCGCGTTCTCGTTGAGGGTAACGAGCAGCGCTACCGGCTCGACTTCAAGGAGGAACGCCGCCTTTGGGATGCGATTGAACGGACCTACGTACTGGAGCCGAACCAGCGCACCGTCTCGAACTTTGGCAACATCATTGGCGAGTTGAAAGAACGCCTCCACCGCTGGACCCGCGGTGGACAGTACGGATTTCTGTTTGACAACGCCGAGGACACGCTTTCGTTCAAAAGCTTTCAGACGTTCAATTTCCACGGCTGGAACGATGCGCCGGAAGTGTTGGAACCACTGCTTTTTTATGTTTTGCACCGGGCGTCCAATGAGATCACTGACCCGAAGAAGCTCGGCACACCCAAGTTCTTCCTGCTCGACGAAGCGTGGCTCTTCATCAAGAACGAGACGATCCGCAATTACGTGGTGCAAGCGCAGAAGACATGGCGCAAGCACAAAGCGGCGATGATTCTGGCGACCCAATCCATCAAAGAACTTGAGGAATCGGGGATGCTGGCGATAGTGGCCGAGAGTTGCCCCACGAAGATCTTTCTCGCCAACCCGGATATGAACCGTGACACTTACCGGGAGGCATTTCATCTGAACGACACCGAACTGGACCTTATCGACGGCCTTGTTCCGCCAGGCCAAATGCTGATTCGCAAAGCCCAGACCTCAAAGAAAGTGCATTTGAACGTCGATTCGGTCTCGCACTGGATGGCAACCAACAATGCCCGCGACAACCTCAAGAAGCAGGAGTATTTCGACCGCCACGGTTTTGCGGATGGCCTTCGGCATCTCGCGCAAGAGTGGCCGTTCCAGCCGCGTGCGCTGGCCGTATCAACTTTGAACAACAACCGCTAAGGAGAGCTCTATGCGGCATCTGAAATTCGTCGTCAATTGCGCTTTAGGTTTTTTTTCCATCGGTGCTTTCGCCCAAGACTCTGCGCGCACGGTGCAGTATCACTCGCAGGACATCATTCCCATCCGCGCCAAGCTGAAATATACGACCCTTATCGAACTCCCCACGACCGAGAAAATCATGGAAGCCGCCACCGGTGACAAGGAGTTCTGGATCGTGGATGTCGTTGGCAACTTTTGCTTTGTGCATCCGGCCAAACAGGGCATCAGCTCCAACTTGAATCTGATTACGGACAAGGGGAACATCTACAGTTTCACCCTTCAGGACATCTCTGCGACTCCCACCAGCCCCGACCTAAAGGTGATCATCGAGCCCACCGATCGTTCTGCGATTGTGGCCGCGAGCGGCCCTCCGCAGTTCGTGCCTGCCGCCCAACTCGAACAATCGCGGCAGCAGCTTGCCGCCCTGCAATCGCACGTTGAGCAGGCCGTAGATGAGTACAAGAGTGCTTATCCAACACGGCTCAAGTTCGACTATGCCTACAAGGCGAACGAAGCCCCCTTCTATATCCAGTCGATCTATCACGACGACAAGTTCACCTACATCAAAACCAATGCGCCAGAAAAGTTCAGCGTGTACGAAATGAAGGACGATAAGCCCAACCTCGTTACCTACGACCTTCGGGAAGGGACATACATCATCCCGAAGATCATGGATAGCGGATATGTGGAACTGGGCAAAAAGAAGATGGAATTCACGCGCAAGGGATCACCGTCATGACCGAGAACGTCTTTACTCCGCAGACAGAACCGCAGACCGAACCAACACTGCGCCGCAACCTGGAACTGCCCAAAGGTGTCTTGCAGAAGAACCTCAAGACCTTCGTCTATCTGGGTGCGGCGTTGCTCGTGATTGTTGCGGCACTCTTCAGTTCCTCTGGGAAAAAGACGCCTGGACAACAGGCGAGCGTGAAAGGGCAACCACCGCAACCAGCCTTGCAGGACAACACCGACAGCAACGTGCAGGAGTTGAAGAACCAGCTTCAAGCCGAACGTCAGAAAGAACAACAGGCGACAATGGCCGCCGCTGCGATGGGAGATGCGACACTGGCGTCTGCGACGCCCCAGCAGCGGGCTGCGGCCGCAGCCTACGGACCGACCGGTGTTGCCGTGCCCTGTATTCCGGGCCAACCCTGCCCGCAAGCGCAGCAGAGCAACATGCAGATGCAACTCACTCCAGTACAACAGCAGGCGCAGATGATCGCCGCGAAAGAACGCGAGCGCGCGGACGACTCCCGTTTCGCTTCCAATCTTGTTTACTCCCGCTCTGCCGATCCCCCGCAACAGCAGCAGCAAGGCCAGATGATCCCCGCCCAGTATGGCGCTGCCGAACGGCAGGCAAACAGCAGTCTCGTTCCCTCACCAGCCGAAGGAAAACAGGAGGACACACCTGGAGGCTATAAACGCCCACTGGAGGCCAACGTCGATTCAGGCATCGGACAACCCTATCTCGTCTACGAAGGTTCGGTTCTCGACACGGTTCTCATGAATCGCCTCGACGGGGACGCTGTAGGACCGGTGAAAGTCCTTGTCTCAAATCCGCTGTATTCGCATGATCATCAACACGTCATCGTTCCCGAGGGGACGGTTGTTTTAGGCGAGGCAAAAAAGATTGGAGCGGCGGGCTTCGGCCAACAGCGCCGGATGGCCGTGGTTTTTCACCGAATGATTATGCCCGACGGTTACTCCGTCGATCTCGATCAATTTCAAGGTCTCGATCAGATCGGACAGGAAGGGCTGAAAGATAAGGTCAACAACCACTACTTCCAAATCTTCGGCACCTCGATTGCATTGGGTGTCATTGCCGGAGCCAGCGAGATCACGCAGGGTGGCGGCACCATCACCACGAGTGGTTCCCAGGCATTCACCAACGGGGCGGCGGGCAGCGTTTCACGGTCTGCCACCACGATCCTTGACCGCTTCATACAGATACCGCCGACTATCACGATTCGCGAGGGCCACCGCGTGAAAGTGTATTTCACGCAGGACTTGCTTCTTCCTGCGTACTCGAATCACACTATTCCGCAAACGTTCTAGGAGGCTTTCCAATGCGAATCGTTGCCCTCTCCCTGCTATTCCTGTCGACCGTCACCCTTGCAGGCTGCGCAAGCAAAGCCGAAAAAGTGAAGAAGTTGCAGGACCAATACAACGCTGAATACCCGGCCTATGCCAAGGAATGCGTCGATCCAGAGACCGCCGGGGCCGCAAGAATGCTGACAGGAGAGAAGCTGACCAAGGAACAAATGGCGGATCTCGAAGCTAAGAAAAAGGAACGCGACGCACGGTGCAAGCCGCAGACGGACCACCTTGCGGAGCTCCAGAGAGAGATTCTCGCTGCACAGCAGTAGAGCCGTACCGCTGTAAAGCATTACGAAACCAACGGCGACGAAGGGACAATACAATGAAGAAACTAACCCTTACCGTGCTCGCCGTCTGGTTTGCGGCGGCGTTGCAACCGTTCGCGAATGCACAATTCGGTTCTGGCATCGTGTTCGACCCGACGCAGTCGGGCCATGCCATTGTGCAAATCGAACACGAAGAACAATCCATCTCCAACCAATTCCAGCAGATTGAGCAAGGCCAACAGATTTTCACGAATACCGTCAAGATCGCTACTACGGCGCTACAAGCCTACAACGTCGCAAAACAACAATACGAGCTCGCGCATCAGATGATTCTCGCTCCACGGATGCTCTATGCGCGATTTCTGTCTCCAACTTCTGACTTGCTGATGCTGCAACAGATCTCCAACACCTATGGCAATTCGATGGGGTGGCTCAACTCCGCAAACACCGGAAAGGGAGCCGCTGCCTCGTACCAGCAAGTCAGCGTTCCGAACACCAACAACATGATTCCCGGCTACAGCACCGCGAGTATGGCCGGGCAGATGCAGATTGCCGCGCAGGGAGCCACCGTTGACATCAACGACTCCGTAATGACCAACAACCTCCAAGCGCTAGGGACAATCCGCGCAAATCAGTCGGCAAGACAAACGGACATTACAAATCTGGAGGCCGCAACCCAAACCCAAGACCCGTCGCAGCAAACCATCATGGCCGAACTGCAGCGCATCAACCAAGCCCTGCTCTTGCAGCTGCGCACTTTACAAGACGCAAACCAAATCAACGCCAATCTTGCCCTGCAGCAGATCGTTGCCCAAAAGCAGCAGCAGGACGCGATGAAAGCGGCATTCCGTGACTCATCGGGATACGAAAGCTACTACAACGCCAACATAACAACAACCAGCGGTGGGGCGGCTAATCTCCTTACGCAAGCCTACTGAGTAATCGTAAGCAAAAGAACTGGAGGGCATGGAACATGGGTACGGGGCTCTTCGAATTGATTGCGCAAGGGTGTCAGTCGCTTGCAGCCACGGCGGCTCCCTCCATTACCGCGATGGGGGTTCACATCGTCCTGGCATTAGCGACCATCATGATGGTTTGGTTCGGCGTGCAAGAGGCGCTGGCATCGGCGCACGGTGGGCCAGGGTTCAGCATGGGGAGGTTTCTAAACCTCTTCATGCTGCTCACATTCGCTTATGTGATGGTGAACTACTACGACAGTTCGATCCCCGGACTTGGCTTTTCCATCAAGGGCTTTATCGATGGTGGCACAACAAGTCTAGTGAACCTGATTGGCGCCGATGGCTCCACCTCGATGCTGAGCGAGATCCACGCAGCATCTTCCAAGACAGGGCCGTCAATATTGAACAGCATGATGAATCCCTACTATGCGATCGTGTACTTCGTGGTCCAATTCCTGTTAGCCATGCTGGCCGCAATAATCTCTGCCATCCTGGCCTACGGTGCGATTGCGGCAACAATCATTGGATTACTCGGGCCGATCTTTATCCCATTCCTTGTCTTCGACAAGCTCGATTGGCTGTTCTGGGGTTGGCTCAAGGCGTATCTCGGATTCAGCTTTTATAAGGTCGTCGCCGCAGCCACCATGAATGTTTTGTCCCACGTGCTAACCAACTACTACATCCAACTTGGCCAGAGCGTGTCGGACCCTTCGATGATGGTTCAGACGCTACCCCTTCTGGTCCTTCTTGTGCTGGTCAACATCTACATTCTCTTCAAGATTCCGACCATGACTCACAGCCTATTCACTGGCGGTACTGGCGGACACGGTGGGGGCCTGGGACTGGCGATGTTGGCGCTACGCGCGGCTATGTGAAGCCCAAATGGGAAGAAACGAGGCCAGAGATGAGCACTGAGACAATGAACGTCGAAACGAAAGCTGACCCCGAGATCACTCGCGCCGCAGAACGCTATTTGGAACAGTATGGCGATCCACTCGTGATGAACACCTATTTGAAGGTGACTATTCTCGTGCTCGCCGGCGTCTGTATCGCGCTGGCGGCGCTCACGTTCAGAAGTCAGCAAGCCCTTGCCAACATGCACCCAATGATCGTGCGAATCAACGACGTGGGCCACGCCGAAGCAATCGACTACCGGAACTTTCAGTTTCGCCCGCAGGAAGCGGAGAACAAGTATTACCTCACCCGCTGGGCGGAACTGTATTTCAGCCGCAATCGTTTCACGATCGAACGTGATCAAACACAGTCGCTTTACTTCCTCAATAGCGACGTGCAACGGGCCGTAATCGACCAGGAACGCAAGGACAACAGCATTCAGAATTACGTGAAAGACAGCACCTTGCCGTATGTCGATGTGGAGATCAAGAACGTCATCCTTGACGACCTGCGCCAGTCACCTTATTCGGCGCGCATTGAGTTCGAGAAGGTGTACAGCAACCCCGCGGATCATTCCGAACTCAAGCGGGAGCGATGGACAGCCAGCGTCACCTATGTCTTTCGCGAGAATGTGAAGAACAATGAGCTTGCCGTGAACCCCCTCGGTCTGACCATCGTGCGCTTCCGTGCCGACCAGGCATTCAGCTAGGGAATCATCGACCTGCCCAGAGGCTTATTCATGTCCTTTAACGCTGCTAATCCGGCTCGCTTTTCCTACCTGTCGTCGTGTCCGGTGGAGAGGGCGAACGCGACCCTTTCGACGTGCAACTATGGTGGCGAATTGCGCCCGTCCTGCGGCGGATATGCCCGCTCGAATCGAGCTCCGATTGCGGTGAACTTCGCCAGCCAGTGTGCGGATGAGAACTTTGCTCTGGAGCGTATCTGCCGTTATGTATCCCGTCTTTTGCTCGGTCACAGCTTCGGGCCTTTCCGGCGCCCGGCGGCACTCGGTCTTCTGCTTCGCACTCTGCGCCCCTTCGGGGTCTCGGTTCCTCCCAAAACAAGTTTGAGAACTGCGGCAAAGAACGCCTCTCAAGCTTCTTTCGGGCCCCTCCCAGAAAGCAGACCTTCGGCACTTGGGAGCCGGGCCCACTCGCTAAGCTCCGCCCAGTGTGACCCGAGCAACAACGGGCGAATTCAACAAACGGAGAACACTCTTATGTACCAGAACAAAGTAACCCTCATCGGCTTCCTCGGCAGCAACCCAGAAGCTCGCACCAACAACCCGGACTTCAGCGTCACCACTCTTTCGCTGGCAACCAAGTCCTCTTATAAGAAGGATGGCAAGTACATCTCGCACACCGAATGGCACCGTTGCGTCGTCTTCGGCAAGCTCTCGGAGTTCGCCAAGACGCTCACCAAGGGAGCACATATCCAGGTGGAAGGCGAGCTGCGCAGCCGGGAGTACCAGAGCAAGAAGACAGACACGAAGCAGCGCGTCTGGGAGATTCGGGCCGCTTCGATCCTGAAGCTGGACCGCGCCGAAAAGGCGGCCCCGGAAGATCAGGATCACGATGAAGTGCCCCAGGAGGAAACGGCTGCATAAGCCCTTGCCCTTCACTCTCGGAAGCCCGGCTATCCGCTGGGCTTCCATCGCTGTGAGGTTCCCCGCTATGAGCTTCGAATTGATCCTGCCATTCCTTAGGCCGATTGAGCCGCTGTTGCTGGACGAAGGCATCAGCGAAATCATGGGCAATCCCGACAACTCATGGTGGTATGAACGCGACGGAATTATCCGCCAAGAAAAGACCATTTCCTTCGACGCTGGCAAACTCCGCACTGGGCTTGAAGTCATTGCCAATCAGCTAGGCAAGAAACTCGGCGAAGATAACCCACTCCTGAACGCCCAACTGCCAGATGGGAGCCGCCTTGCTGCAGTAATTCCTCCCGTTGTGCGCCCTTCACCTGCCCTGACAATCCGGAAGTTCACCAGCCGCAATTACACAGTCGATGACCTCATTAACCGCGGCACACTGACCCGCCCTCTTGCGGACTTCCTAGCAGAGCAAATTCGCATTGGAAAGACACTGCTTATCAGTGGCGGAACCGGGACCGGAAAAACCACGCTGCTCCGGATTCTTGCTGATTTTATTCCCGAACAGGATCGCATCGTCGTCATCGAAGATACCTCGGAGCTTCACATCCAGAAGCCGAACATTCTGGCAGTCGAATGCCAGACCGACACCTTCAAAGCCAATATCTCATTCGACGACCTTTTGAAGTCCGCTCTCCGCTGGAGGCCGGACCGGATCATCCTGGGCGAAGTGCGTGGAATCGAAGCCCGGACCCTTCTCGATTCCTTCAACACAGGCCATGCCGGTTCGCTGGCCACCATTCATGCGAACTCAGCCGAGAAGGCCCTCCGGCGCTTCGCCAATCTGGTTATGCGCAACCACGCCCAAACTACCTTTTCCGACACCGAGGCAGAGATCGGAGAAGCCGTTGATTTGGTCGTGCATGTCGAGCGACAACCGGGACGCCGCATCCTCCGCGAGGTGTTGGCGCTTCGTGGTTATGACCGCGACGCGAAACGCTTCCTGATCGAGCCGGTATTCGAGGTTCAACGGGGGGAGCCTAGCCCCGTTGCCCACAGAAAGATTGCTTAATTTCACTACCCTATAAAAGGAGAACGAACATGCCACTGCTTGAGATCAACCAGACCCGCCACATCTGTGCTTCTGTCCGACTCGAATGAGGTCACCGCCACGCAGGTCGATCAGTATGCCGCCTTCATCCACGCATCCGCGGATGATGTTGTGGACAAGGCGCTCAACTATGTCTTCTCAAAGGACCGCGACTTCCAGGACTTCCTGAAGACGGCGCACGCCAAGCAGGTTGCCCCCGCTTTGCGTGTGCGAAAAGGGCCGAGCAATGGTGCGACGGAGCAGCCGACAAAGAAACTTGCAGCCGGGGTCGAGTCCACGGCTTCTGTGCGCGCAGTGAAGGCATGATCGTCCATTCAAGTTCGTGGTGGTGCAAGAACGGTGCTTCGCACCGGGAGAATTTTGACACTCCATCCCTGAAAGGGTCGTGCAGGTGCACCACGGTGCACTTACAGCGGTTTCAAGGACATAAAGATTTGAGGTGCACTTGGGTGCACCTATGAAATGTGACGGAAGATGGCGATTTTGAAAACCAACCCAGACGCGATTTCTGACAGCGATCACACTCTAAATCGCGTCTTCCCCGTGACCGCCAAGCTGACGAAGGAGGAACGAGCCAAGGTCACTGAATTTGCTAAGTCGCAGGGACTTGCAAGGGGGGAATGGATACGCGATGTGATCCTCCGGGAAGTGCGCGGAGCGTCGGCCAGCGACCCATCGCTAGCCGAGATTCTTGGGGTTCGTTTATTGCTAGTAAACGTGTTACGGCCTCTGGCCGCAGGCCAGAGACTCACGCCAGAGGCGTTCGACAGACTGCTCGATGAAATCAGCGACGCGAAGCATCAACTCGCTGGGAAGTTGGTTGTTTCCGCTGGAAGGAAATAGGCGATGGCAATGACAAAGTGGGGACGCAAAGAAACAATCATCTGGCCGCCGCACAGCCCGATTTACAGTTATGGTGCGGTCTTCATTGCGGTCGTTCTTACCGGACTTTTTCTTTACTGTCGGTTCAGCTTCGGCAACAGCCCGCTACAGCGTTTCTATACGCCGATCTACATCCGATCGACCGTTGCGAGTGCAATCGGAGCAACTCGTAGAGACAACTACCGGATGCTTCTGGTAGGCGCCCGCGGAATCCCACCGCGTCTGGCGACGAACGCCGACGTGACGGGCGGGCAAACGCCAGAACCGGGCAGCAAACCAATCCCGGTCGCCCTGTCCCAATCTGCCCTGCAACGCGGCTATGTTCTTCTTTACCAGGAACCGGCGCGGAGCTACCTCGATGCATCCTTAAATGCTTACCTCAAAAGTGCGGTTTACGGCGACGATAGCCTTTTCGACCTATACAAGCTCCCATTGCTTTTCGGTCTGGTATCACTGGTCATCCAGCTCCCATTTTCCATCGCCAAGGACGTTCGACGGCGCAAGGGCCTGAGATACGGAAGACGACTGAAAGGCCCCGAGATAGTGACGCCGAGGGAGTTCAACAACAGGGTTGGAGGAGATGGCATAGGTATCAAGACGGACGGAATGAAGGCAATGATCCGCATACCGGAGCGCGCGGAGGCGCAGCACATGCAGATCATCGGAGATACTGGAGCGGGGAAGACGATGATCATGCTCCAGATCCTTCGGCAGATAAAACATCGCGGCGATTCGGCGATCGTCTATGACCCAGCACGGGAGTTCGTCAAACGCTTTTACGACCCCAACAACGGCGACGTGATCCTGAATCCGCTCGATAAGCGGTGCCCCTATTGGGGGCCTTCGGAAGAACTGCGCCGCCGCTCCGAAGCGAAGGCTCTGGCGGTGTCCCTGTTCCAGCCGCCGCAGGACAAGAAGGGTGAGTTTTTCATCGAGTCCCCCCAGAAGATCTTCGCATTCCTGATGGCCTATGGTCCGACGCCGGAGGAGTTAGTGAAGTGGATGTCGGATCCGCAGGAGATCGATCGAAGGCTGAAAGGAACGGAACATGCTCACCTGATCAACCCGAAAGCAGAGCATCAGCGGGCCGGTGTTCTTGGCTCCCTCGGACTCGTCGCCGACAGCCTCCGTCTCCTCCCCAAGAAGGGCGAGGGCAATGGTCAGTGGTCGGCCACGGAGTGGGCCGAGACGCGCCAAGGCTGGATCTTCATCACTTCGCTACCAGCAGAACGTGAAGCGCTTCGGCCCCTCCAAAGTCTATGGATTGACTTGCTCGTGTTGCGCCTCCTAAACGAGCCGAAGGAGGGACAGAAGCGGGCATGGTTCGTGATCGACGAATTGGCAAGTTTGCAGAAGCTCCCCCAGCTGCATACCGCCATTACAGAAAATCGAAAGAGCAAGAATCCGGTGATTCTGGGTTTCCAGGGTAAGGCCCAACTGGAATACCTTTACGGCCATCTGGCTGAGGTGATGCTGTCCCAACCTGCAACCAGCATTTGGCTCAAGACGAAGGAGCCGACCGCCGGCGAATGGGTCAGCAAGTTCATAGGAAAGGTCGAAATCGAACGGCTACGCGAGACCCACTTCGACGGCTCCCGCGCTGGACGCAACTTCGCTCTGGACCGGCAGATTGAACCCCTGGTAATGGAGTCCGAAATCTCCGGACTCCCGGACCTCCATGCCTATATGAAGTACGAGAACTATGTGACGCGCTTCTCATTCCCCTACTTCGATATGCCAGTTGTCGCCAGCGATTTCGCGCTCCGCGATACCCCTGACGACAAGTTGCCGTACGATCCCAAAAATATAGGACCGGCCAAACCCCAGGTGCGCCCAGCCGAACTGAAGCAGGAACCGAATGTGTGGACACTGCCGCAGCGAAAATCGCCACGGCCAGCGACGGAGATACCGGAGCACCAGACCGACTCTGAGATGAGCGTCAACGCCCAACAGACCCTTAATCTTCGGGGATAGTAACCACGATGCTTACCATTTCCAAGCCGCTCTCCGCTGGCCAGGCACAGACCTACCACCAGAAAGAGTTCACGGCGAAGGAGCAGAACTATTGGTCGCAACGCGGTGTCATCGCAGGCGAATGGCAAGGGCGACTGGCCGAGCAGTTCGGCCTTACCGGGACCGTTTCTGCGGAGGACTTCGCGAAACTCAGCCAGGGCCAGCATCCACAGACGGGCGAGCAGCTTGTGCGGCAACGAGCGTCGTATGAATATCAGGATACCGACGGCAAGACCATCAAGACGATGGAGCACCGAGCCGGGTGGGATGCGACCTTCTCCGCGCCCAAGTCTGTGTCTCTTACTGCGCTAGTCGGCGGCGATGAGCATGTGCGCGAAGCGCACCGGGAGAGCGTCCGCGTCGCCCTCGATCAGCTCGAACACTATACGCAAGCTCGGATCGGCGGCAATCATCCCCCCGAGACAACAGGGAAGTTTATAGCCGCCAAGTTTGAGCATGATACGGCCCGCCCAGTCGATGGCTATGTCGCGCCGCAGCTTCATACACACGTTGTTATCTTCAACATGACCGAGCGGGCCGACGGCGAAACACGTGCCCTGCAAGAACGAGGACTGTTTCAGTCGCAGCAATTTGCCACGGCGATCTATCAATCCGAGCTGACTTATAGGGTGCGTCAACTCGGTTACGAAATCACAGCAGGGCGGAGCGGCGCACCGGAGATCAAGGGCTACACGCAGGAATACCTCGACGCATCCAGTCCCCGCAGCCAGCAGATTCGTGAGTATCTCGAACGCACCGGACGCTCGGGGAAGGAGGCTGCCGAGATCGCCGCCCACTCGACGCGTGACCGCAAGGAAATTCATTCGCCGCGCGAAGTGATGGCCGCGCACCGCAAGCTGGCGGCAGACTTTGGGCACCAAGCCGACGCCGTTGTAGGCGCAGCGCGTGTACGGTCTCAACATCAGGAGAACCCCGTCAACTCTTTGGACCGGGTTCGAGAATCTCTCACCTTTTCCCGCGACAAGAACTTCGAGCGCGAGGCGGTTGTGGATGAACGTGCTCTGGTCCGCGACGGGCTCCGTCGTGGTATGGGCGAGATCACACATGCCCAGGTCCGCGCCAATCTCGACGCCCGCTTGGCTTCTGGAGAATTTCAAATCGTCGAGCGCCCTCAGAGCATTCCTGGCCGTCAGTTCACGACCGCCAAAACCATCGAGGCGGAACATGAAATTATCCGCAGAGTCCGTGAGGGACAAAACGATATCGAACCTGTTCTTCCGCGCCCGCAGGCCATCGCCTTGGCCGACCAGCACCCGCACCTCAACCGGGCACAAAAGACCGTGGTGGAAGACGTGCTCAGCTCGCCGGACCGCATTCAAGGTATCCAAGGCTTTGCCGGCTCAGGCAAGACGACCACGTTGACAGCCATCCGCAGCGCCGCGGAAAGCCAGGGCTATCAGGTTGAGGGCTTCGCCCCGACCTCCCGCGCCGCGCGCCAACTGAATGAGGTTGGGATCGATGCCGGAACCCTACAGGGCTTCCTCGCCCGCTCCGTGAATCCCGACCTACGAGAGCAAAAGCACTTCTACCTTGTCGATGAATCGAGCCTTGCCAGCACCAACCAGATGCGCGAATTCCTTGAGCGCCTTAGTTCCCATGACCGCGTGCTTCTGATCGGCGATATCCGCCAGCATCAGGGCGTCGAAGCGGGACGCCCTTTCGAGCAACTGCAGGAAGCCGGAATGCGCACCGCCAAACTCGATGAGATCGTTCGCCAGCAGGACCCGGCTCTGAAATCTGCGGTCGAAGTGCTGGCCACGGGTCAAGTCTCCGCTGCGCTCGACGCACTCCAGCACCAGGGACGCGTGAAGGAAATTCCCAACGCAGAAGAGCGCGTCGATGCTATCGCCAAGAGCTACGTCGAATCGCCCCACAACACTCTCATCGTCTCACCGGACAATGCTTCCCGCCGCGAACTAAACCTCGCTGTTCGCCAGGAATTAAAGGCCAATGGAAGCCTTGCGCCGGAAGATCATACTTTCCGCGTCCTAGTTCAGCGTCAGGACATGACCGGAGCCGAACGATCCTGGGCGAACCACTACGAGATCGACGATGTAGTTCGCTACGCACGTGGCAGCAAAGCCATCGGAATCGAAGCCGCCGCCTACGCATCGGTCGTCGCGATCAACCCATCCGCAAACCAGCTCACGGTCGAGAAAGCGAACCACGAACTCGCGACCT
>Ga0210395_10002906_pt1 | contig 13245 bp, 10 predicted proteins | sample IncBWH4OmetaG_FD_150861 | JGI IMG/M metagenome (GOLD analysis project Ga0210395, IMG submission 150861) | Forest soil microbial communities from Barre Woods Harvard Forest LTER site, Petersham, Massachusetts, United States - Inc-BW-H-4-O ... | reverse complement strand
AATGCGTAGCAGCCGCCGCGAGAAAAGGCTCGTCGAAACGGGGGGTACTAGACCGTGAAAATTTTCCTCAGAGCCGCCGCGCCTGAGGCATTTGCAGGATGTAGTTCTCGTTGGTTTTGGCGGGCGGTCCACGCTTTGCCGCTTAGCTTTTTCAGTGCTCCACTTGTACGACCGTCGCCAATGGCTTCCGCGACCGCAACCCGTACCACCCGTAAGGAAGAAAGAACGAAAAACATTGCAGGTAGTTAAGAGGTCGTTCGATATCAGGGCGTTGGTCAGGCACTCAAAACCGGCCCAACTATGTAGCCTTGCCGGATTGCGCCTGACCAGCGGCGGTCGCCGCGCGCGCCTGAGGTGTCTTGTTCGGCGAAGTCACTGCCGCTTCACGATCGATTTCGATCGAACCTTTGAAGCTTGCACCGTCCTCAATCAATATTCGCGCTGTGGTGAGGTCGCCGACGACCGAGCCGTTCTTCAGTATCTCGATTCGCTCGCTGGCTCGCAGATTGCCCTTTACGCTGCCATGAACAATAATTTCGCGGGCAACGACGTCAGAGGTCAGCTTGCCGCTTAGTCCAACCGTCAGCCTGTGGTCGGCAAGACGAATCGGCCCTTCGACCGTGCCGTCTATAAGCAGATCCTCATTCCCAGATAGTTCTCCCTTGATGCGTAAGCCGGTGCCGACACAATCTGCAGCACCTGTCGCTGTCGAGTTTCCTGGCCCCACGGCCTTCGTGTTCATGATTCTACCTTCCTAGTTTGCCGAAATTGGACTCGTTACTTATGTTTCCAGCGCACGCGGTTCCGCCGAAACTAGCCGGTAGCGTCGAGGGGGGGAACTCCACTGGCAGGCGCGGTAAGCGTAATGGAATTCATTCCATGTTGCAAGACTGAGATTCTGTGTGTCGCCGCAAAAATGAGAATGTCCGGTTTGTGCAAAGTAGAAATGTCCGGTTCCATGGACGGCTGGGGGCCCATGGAGATGGAGCGAATGGCCTTGAGTCAACGAGAACGGGACCGCATACCGGTGTTGCATGAGGTGAAGCAGGGGCAGGTAAGCCAGGTAGAAGCGGCAAAGCGATTAAAACTGCCCGACCGGCAGGCGGCACCTACTTCCCCTTCGCACGCTGCTCGGTAGGATGCTTCTCGGCAGGTTTGACGCTAATCTTGGGCGTGCCTCCCTCGTCCCGAACCGAATCAGTATCCCGTCAGCTTCGGGTCACTACAATCCGATCGATGTATTTCGCTACGTCCTCCCAGCAATCCTGTTTCGTCCTAAGAGCCACGTAACCGTCAGGACGGACAAGCCAAATCCCACCCGCATGAAATGGCTCTCGAGGAGTCGCCTCCAGAAGATTTGAATATCTCGCAAGCAGGCTTGCAGCCTCACCACCTGATTTTGCGAAGAGCGCGAATCGCGGCGTCGCGCCCGCGCCGACAGGCCGGTCTTTGTTTTGAATCGGAGCCCTCTCGCCTTCCGCAGGACCATCGTGAAGGTGCTGACCGCGACCGTTCAACGGACTTTCGGGATATCCGATCGCGACTTCCGTCATTGAATCCGCCAAGGCGTGTTGAACCGGTGCTAACCCGAACATAAAGTGACCGACAAGATTGCGAACACTCTGAAGGGCAGAATTATTTAGCGTTCCAATGGCAGTCAGCCTTCCAGCTGCCTTAAGTACCTTATCGCCGACTGCGCTGCGCTCGGGGCTGTAGCTGTCGAGCAGATACTCGCCGCAGTCTCCGCGAATGACGAGAGCCAACTTCCAGGCCAGATTGAATGCATCCTGCATCCCGGTATTCATGCCTTGACCGCCGGCCGGACTGTGAACGTGCGCCGCGTCACCCAGCAGGAAGATACGCCCAGAGCGATAATCAGCCACCTTGCGGCCATTGATCCTAAAACCCGCGAGCCAAATTGGATCAAAGGCCTTCATGCCTCCAGGTCCACGCCGATCAATGATGGCCTGGACCTGCTCCAACGACGGCTCGGGCGGTACGGCACTGCCACTCGGAGGCAGATTGGCAAGAACTCGATAGCGTCCGGGTGAGATCGGAAAGATTACAAACGCGCCATCACTGTGCCAATAGACTGCGGCCTCGGTGTCCGGAAAGGGATATCCGCTCATATGGACGTCCGCCAACATCCAGTCGCTGTTGAGGGTTTCACCCGCGAACGGTACTCCCATTGTGTGTCGCACAACGCTGTGCGCACCGTCACACCCGAGCAGCCAATCCGACAAGAAAGTTTCCTCTTTTCCATCGGAATGGCGGAGCACGGCCTCGATTCCGTCTTTCGTATTCTTATAACCCAGAGCCTCGACCTGCCGGTCGATGGTGATGCCCAGCTTGGCGAGTCTTTCTTCGAGTAAACGCTCGGTTTCAGACTGAGGTAGCATGAGCCCATACGGATACGGGCTTTTCACCGAATCCATGGCAACGTGACCCATGAGTTCGCCATCCTTCGCGACGAAATTTACGGCCAGGGCTTTGAACCCCGCCTGAATGAATGGAGATGACCCTCCAGGGCCGCGATCCAACAACTCAAGAGTTCTGCTCCACACCACCAGAGCCTTGGACTTGTCAGTACGCTCGGCAGCCTTGTCTAAGATGCGTACAGAGACGCCGTATCGCGCCAGCTCAGATGCCATTGTCATTCCAACAGGACCGGCTCCCACCACCAGGGCATTCGTCCTCATGTCTTTTCCTTCTTGGCGATGATATTCCCTAGTTTCATATCAAGACAGCCGCAACCCGACAAACCACCGCATGGATTTTCATTCAAATACCTGATTCGTGCAGATTAGTGCTTTCCTCGCGCTTCACCGGTCGGGTAGCTGTGCCGGTTGGGGGCTATGTACCCTGCTAATCATCAACTTATGCGTACGTTAGTCTTTGGGCACCCGCCGCTCGGACGCGTCAATCAACCGGACCCGCGCTCGCCCCTTATGCAATGAGACCTAATCCCAACGCCGAGGTGAAGCATGGACGCAGCTCCACGAAAAGGCATCTCGTCGAATCTTGCCGTCCGATATGCCGTCTATCATCTGAAAGACGCGGAAGTTGATCTGCTAGTTGCGGTTCGTGCAGGAAGGCAACGCAGCAATTCTGTTTTGCTCGTCGCCCTTGTTCTACTACGAGAGGCACTTGCCATGCTATCCAGGACGGACCATAAATCGCGCCAGAAGGCTAAAGCGCCCCGTTTCCCATCGACGCCGGGCGCAAGGTTTCTCTAGAAGACGAACACAAATCCCGGACCAGGTTAGCTGGGCCTTTGCAACGGGTGCTACAGCTGTCCGGCTAGCCTCAACCAGGGGTCTCTCGGAGTAGGAAAAAGGCTCCGCCAAAGCTTTTGTAACCGCACTTCTCCGTCCGGCCCCTGGATTTAAGGTTTTCGAGGTCACCGGTGCGTTCACTTTCGTTAAAGCTCGATGACTTGCTCACCTTCCCATGGATGGCTTTGTCGATCGGCTCTATGCGCTCCGTTTGCTCCGCGCATGCGATCCGAGCTACAGGGCTCTGACTCTTACCCCGGGTGGGTCTACCTCCCACTGGGTACATCAGCCTTCGCCTGGACATACTGTTCGGCGCCTTTCTCTCGAGCCTTTGGTCGTCGACAACCCAAAGTTTACCCCGGCCCAACGAGCCGACATTTTTTGTGAAATCATGTGGATGCAGCCGTGCTGGCGCGGTTGATTTATACTTTGAAACGATGGTGTTCTGGACTCCTAGCTGACGACATGCGCGGTGCATACATGAAAAATTTCTTTGACGCGGCAAGGGTGAAAGAAGTGAAGGAACGAATGGCGCTGCTGAGGCCAGATAGCGAGCGGATGTGGGGCAAGATGAACGCTCCGCAAGCGGTGGCGCACTGCTCGGCGGGTTTGGAGTTGGCACTCGGGGACAAGACCCCGCCGCGGGTATTCGTGGGGCGACTCATCGGGTGGGTTGTGAAGCCCTTGGCGCTCAGGAACGATGAACCAATGCGGCGGAACTCGCCAACGATAAAGGATCTTGTGGTAGAGGATGAACGGGACCTCAGAACGGAACGGGAGCGGTTGGTGGGATTGATCGATCGGTTTGCCGCGGCCGGGCCAGCGGGGTGCACCAAGCATCCGCACAGCTTTTTTGGGAGGCTAACGCCGGAGGAGTGGGCGATACTGATGTACAAGCATCTGGATCATCATCTCCGGCAGTTTGGGGTTTAACACCGGAGAGCGCTTCGTTCGCTCGGGACGCGGCTGTTTTACCGCCTCGTCGGATGACCGGACAAGCCCCCCAAAACTCTTCCCTGCCCAAAATTTCACTTTCGCGATGCCTTGCAATCGTCGCCATTACGTTTGCCCAAAAAGTGCACCGCAGCTCGCCTCAGGAAGAACCACTTGCGGACGTTTAATTCAGGCACTTACCAGCGAACTGTAATCGGTTTTGGAGGCGCCCACGACGCGACGCGTTTGCGATCCTTGTCGGACCGTAGGATCGGTCACCGTCCGTAAACCAACACATGAAAGGTTCCCGGAATCGCAGTAGGTCCGGGGTGCGGTCGATCTGCCGTGGCTGCGGGAGGCGGTTCGAAATCCACCGTATCCAGGAATAGCTCGTGAGTCTTGGTGTCGAGTCCCATCGTCTTGGCGCCGATCTCAGTCTTGATGGTTTCGGCCTCGCTGAATTTGTCGGGCGAGTCTTCATGGAATACGTGCACCATACCCTCGCGCGTAGACGCGAAGATCAGACTGGTTTCGGGATCGAAGGCGGCGGCATCCACACCCCCGGAAATCGGGAATGACTGAAGGACTTTTCCATTGTCGGAATCGAGCACGACGAGCATTTGAGGGTCGCGACCCGCGCTGAAGAGCCGGTGGTGCTGAACGTCTATGGCGAGAGCCGTCGGTCGTCCCGCCGGAGCGACCGACCAGCGCGATTTGATCTTCAACGAGCTCGAGTCCACCGCCACAATTTCATTCTTATCTTCCAGATTGATGTAGATCGTTCCCTTGCCGTCGGCGACTGCAAACTCCGGTCCGCCGCCAAGGTCAATCTTCCCAATCACGGCGCTGCTCTTGGCATCGATCACGGTCGCGTTATGAGGATCGCCATCCATAACGAAGACGCGCTTTGATGATGGATCGTAAATGACGCAGTCAGCGTCTTTGTCAGCATCAACCTCGTCGGTCACCATCAGTGTCTTCAAGTCGAACACGATTACTTTGCCCTGCAAACCGTCACTGACGAACCCACGGCCAAACTCGCCGGCAATGGCGACGCCGTGGTCGCGCTTCAAACCCGTGATGTTGCCAATCAGCGTGCCGTCGGCAGCGTCGATGACCTTGATTTCAGTGCCGTGCGAAAGATACACACGTTGCGCGGCAGAATCGACTGTGATGTAGTCGAAGTATTCTCGAGTACTGCCCTCGGCTGCGCCGAAACTATACTTCTTGAGCAGGTGATAGTCGTTGGTTGCTGCCATCAATAGCCAAAGACTCCCGATGAGCGCGCCAATTGCCGGACGACCGAGACCATCCATCTTCATTCAAACCTCCCTAGCTCCCGTATCCGCTCTTCAATTCCGTTCGCCTTCGAACCGATCTACTCACGTGCTTGGATGATTTGTTTCGGATTCTACATCTCCAGTCATCGGACCGCGAATCTGGTCCTGCACTCGACGGACGGCCACCCGAAGCAATGAGTCATTGGCATGTGCCGCTCCCCATATCACGGAACGACTTGCCGGTTTCGGGTAGAAACTCCCAGTCGTATCCGTGCGGGTGCAGGGTCAACTTGAGTACTCCGTAGGTGTCGGCGTTGCGGACTTCGCTCTGAGGCAACGGTGTTGCAAAAGGACGATGGCTCTTTCCGCCGGTCCCGACAACGAATTCGCGAATACCGTGATTGGGATCGGCCCGGCCATCCGGATCCTGGAGCGCGAAGCGCTCGTAATCGTGATCATGGCCGTTAATCACGAGCGTTGCCTTTGCCTGATAAAGGTCCCGCCAGAAAGGTTCTACCTCAGGATCATTCCCGTGCTTCGCCCCGGAGCTGAAAAGCGGCTTATGCCAATAGGCGACGGCGCAGGCAGCCGGATGCGCGACGAGATCGGCTCGTAGCCACTTCTCCTCCGCCGAACCATCCTGACAGCCACCCACTTCAACACACTCGCTGTTCAAGACAACCACATGCCACGCACCAAGATCATAGCTGTAGTAACCTTGTTTTGGGTCGCCCGCGTTCACGCCGAAATAGTCGAAATACGGAGCCCCTCCATCGGAGTGGAACTCGTGGTTGCCTGGTGAGGGGCGCGTGCGGTCCTTGAATCTTCCCCAAGTAGGTCCGTAACACTCGCGGAATTGTCGGGCAGTCCCTTCTTCATAGGCATTGTCGCCTGCAGTGAAGACGGTACCGGCAATAGCGTCGACGAGCTCTGCCGTTGCTCTCGCCCCGGAAAGGTCAGCGCAATCCGCGATGTCGCCCGCACCAACAAGAACCGGATCTGGGCGAGAGGAGTCCGACATTGCCGGACGGCGCGCGGCAGTACTCGAGCCCGCGCTCGTCTGCTGGCAATCTGCCTGAGTCCCACTGCTGAGTACGAACACTCCGACCATACAGCCGAACCAGATGGCCAACCTGCTTCTCATGGCTCCCTTTCGCGCCATCCGATCGCGCCCAGGCGTCAAAACTTTACTCGCAGCATGAATTGAATTTGACGCGGCAAGCCTGTGCCTGTGTTAGGCGACGCATCGTTGTCGTTGTTGTTGTTGAAGTTGTTCGTCGTATTGATGACGCCGAAGTCTTTGGAAGCGGAAGTCACGAACGTAGTTCCGGTTGGATCATTCGGGTTCGGCACGTAGTCCAGTTGTAGGTTGTGCGGGTCGCCGAGCTGCGTGTGATTGAAGATATTAAATGCTTGGACTCCGAACTCCAGCGCGAATCGCTCGGTCAACTTCGTTTCTTTCATAAGCGCGAGGTCGATTTGCCAGGAAGGAAGTGCGCGAATAATACCATTCCCCGCATTGCCAAACCGAGTCACGGCACCCGGTACGCCGGGGGCGCCCGTCACAAGATCGGGGGCATCGATGGCGAGGTTTTGGGGCGGGGCCTGGAACGCGTTGGCATTGATCAACGGCACGCCGTTGTGGCCGCCCCCGGGGATGTAGAGTGGAACGCCCGGAACGAGATCGGGGCGCTGCGAGGTCTGATCGTTGTCGTCGGGAAGCTGAATGGGCTGTACGTTGTAGGTGACGGTGAGTGGGTGCCCCGTGTGGTAGATACCGACGCTGCTTAAGCTCCATCCTCCGATAAATTTCCCCGCCACACCATCACCGTGCAAATAGCCCTTCCCGGGGCCGAAAGGTAATTCATAGACCGTGTTGGCCACAACGTTGTGGCGGATATCGAAAATACTAGGTCCTTTGTCGCACGGCAGGCAGTTGACGTTCTCAGGGCCGTTCGATTCTCCGCCGCCAACGGAACCGTCGTTAATGGAATGAGAAAACGTGTACCGTGCCTGGAATGAGAGTCCGTTCTGGTAGCGCCGCTCGAGCGTCAGTTCCAGACCGTGGTAAGTGCTTGAACCGATGTCTCGCTTGATGTCGACCGAGCCAAACGGGTCAAAGCTGTTCGGGTTCGTCGCGCTCGGTACCTCGTTTGGATTGCTGGGGTCGAAGGGATAATACTGATCCAGCGGGCGAATGCAGTCGCCGAATGCGTCAACCGGGGTTTCGCACAAATTGACGGCACCGCGAGAGAATAGCCGTACGCCGTGAGATCCGAGGTACTGGATCGTGAACATGAACTGCGCTGGTAGCTCGTGGTCGATCGTCAATCCCCATTCCTCGACGTAGAGGTCGCGGCGACCCTCGCGTTGAAGGGCTCGAGGTTGATTTGCCGCTGCGCTGGCCGCCAGAAGTGCTTGGTCCGGGGAGGCCACCTCGTAAGCGGCTTGGAGTCCCACGCCCTGGAGGAAGGCTCTGAATGTGTCACTCTCGAGACCGGCGTTCAGATCGTCATTTTGGGCGGCGCCGTGATAGATCCCAAATCCTGCGCGAATTACGGTCTTTCCGTGGAGAGCACCGGGGGCCCACGCTAGACTCACCCGCGGATCAAAGTTCAAGTAGTCCGAGTTGTAAAGCACAGGAACTCGAGGACAGGCTGGGGTATCGATCGGGCCGATTGGCAACGGTAGGTTGCGCGAATTCGGTCCGAGGCATACGCCGTGAAATTGATTCAGGTCAAATACAGTCGTCGCATTGTTCGCCTCGTGCGCAACGCCATAGTACTCGTAACGTAGGCCAAGATTGACTGTCAACGTGGGAGTGATCTTCCATTCATCCTGAAAATAGGGCATGTAAAAGGTGCGGCGCAGCGCATGGCAGCACCAGGGCGCGATAAAGAGCAGTTGGTCGAGCTGCGGTGGTCCCGGGCTCGATACGGGCTGGTTAAACAGACTGTCGTCATTGCCACCGAAGGTCAGGCTATTGTTTACGGTCTGGCCCTGATTGAGACGAACACGGCGTATTTCCATTCCGACTTTGTCAGTGTGGCGACCATGCGTATAGGTGAGATTGTCGATCACACCGTACGTCGAGCCAATTTCGATGTCGGCTGAATTGTTGTTGATCGTCTCGAAATTCGGCGTGGTAACCGAATAAGGCAGCACGCTGGCCTGAGGATTGTGGAACGGAGCGCGATTGATGTAGACCTTCGCTTCGTTGCTGAGATCTGCCGAAAATGCGTGTTGAAGAGCAACGAAGTAATTGGCCGGATGATTGATCGTTTGCAATTCGTCGAGCGCGTTGCCGTTGGGTCCGTGCACCAGGCTGATGTCACGCTGCGCGCGGCCATAGAGAGTGGTCGAGTCGCTGAACTTGTGGTCGATCCGAATTAGCCACGTATCTTCGTGGACGGTCGTGGGAGCCACGTGCGTGAAATTCTGAACATCGTTGTTATCGGGCGCCGATGGAAGCGAGTCGGCACCGATTGGGCTGAATAGGACGTCGGGAAAAACGAAGCGAGGCGCGCATGTTCCCAGAGTTCCAGTCGATGCTTGCCAGGGGAATGACTGAAGAATGGGGCAAATCAAGCCCGGATTGGCCCCGTAGAACTGACCGTTGGTGGGATCGGTTCGGCCCGTGACGAGAGCCTGCTCCAGGAACGAGGCGGTCGGGACGACGGCGACAACGGTTTGTCCCTGAAACTGGCGCAGACCTTCATAGTCGATGAAAAAGAACGTCTTGTCTTTGACGATCGGGCCACCAAGGGTCAGTCCGTACTGTCCCATTCGAAATGGGGGGATGGTTGGAGGATCGTTGAAATTACGGGCATCCAAGACGGAGTTTCTCAGGTAGCCGAACACCGTCCCGTGAAAGTCGTTCGTCCCCGACTTCGTCACAACGTCGATCTGGCCACCCGCCTGCGTACCGTATTCGGCGTCGTAGAGAGCGCTATTGACACGGTACTCCTCGATTGCGTCGTCGGAAATCTGCAATCTCGTCTGGGATTTTTGCGCCTGTTCCTGAATACCGCCGGCATCCACTCCATCGAAGCTGAAGTTATTGTCGTCACGAGCTCGTCCGGCGAAGCGAATGGTTCGTTGGTCGCCTCCCCCGTCGTCCTGCGCGAAAGGAGCGAGCAGAGTCAAACTGGCCCAGTCACGACCGTTGACCGGTAGATTTTCGATTTGATCTCCGCGGATGACGGTCGCAGCCTCCGCCGAACTGCGCTGCGCCGGCTCGTTGCCCGCCTTTACTTCGACGCGCTCTGTTACCTTGCCCAAGAGGAGAGGCACATCGAGCGTGTGGGTCTCACCCACCTCTAGCTCGACGTCCTCGATCAGTTTCGTACTGAAGCCGTCACGAGTGACCTCCACCGTATAGAGACCAATAGCGATCCCCGGGAAGCGATAAAACCCGTGCTCGTTTGTTTTCCGTTCCTGGCCTTGTGCAGTAGCGACGGCCGCAATCTTTACTCTCGCACCAGAGATCGTGGCGCCGGTCGGGTCAGTCACCGTGCCTTCCAGGGTGGCGCGATCTGTTTGCGCGGCAACGGGACCAGGGAGACAAGCCACAACCAGAAATACAGCCATGCCAAAAGGACGGACCCGCATCATCGGCCTCCTGCTCAGGTCTTTCACAGTGAAGCGGGAACTGGTCTCGTCGACCGACCACGAGTCGGCATCGTTGGCAAGGGGATCGAGAGCTCGGTGAGACCCCGTTCTCGCGTGCTGTGATACAGCTTCTAGACTCGTCCGCCCTATTAGGCGCGAAAGATAAGAACACTGTATGAATGGGCCTTGATCGACCGTTCAAAAGAACCTGAAAGTCTTTCAGATAATAAGATCCGCGACGGGGCAAGCGGTCCGGGAAGGTCAGACGGCCCGCGGGGTTGGTAGGCTGACACGAAACACGGATCCTGCTCCCACGCGGCTTTCCGCAGCGATGGTCCCACCATGCATTTCGGTAATCCAGCGAGCGATCGCAAGGCCCAGTCCGGCGCCGCCCGTTTCCCGCGACCGCGCTCGATCCGTGCGGTAACAGCGCTCAAAAATCAAACTCAATTCGCCCTCCGGAATGCCGATGCCGGAGTCTCGTACCACGACTTGCGCGTGGCCCGGCCCGGCCGCCAGTTCAATCTCGCATGACCCGCCTTCGGGCGTGTATTTGATGGCGTTGTCGAGAAGGATCAGCAGAAGACGATCGATGGCGATCGAATCCGCCCTTACCCACACGGGCGTGCCGGCCGCACGAAGTGTGATATGGAGCGGCTTGCCTGCGGCAAGCAGCACGGCGCGCTCCTGCGCCCTTTTCACGTGGGAATCGAGATCGATGAGATGCAGCTCCATGCCTGTCGTGCCAGCGTCGGCTCGCGCAAGCATCAACAGATTTTCCAGCAAGGTCGTTGTCTCAACAGAAGTGCGCAGAATCTTCGTTAGGGCATCGGCATATTGACTCTCGGTTCGAGGCCTTCGCAAGGTCACTTCGGCAGTCGTTCGGATCAGGGACATGGGGGTCCGCAGGTCATGCGACGCGTCCGCGGTGAATTGCGTGATTCGCTTGAACGAGATCTCGATACGCTGCAGCATGGCGTTGAGAGTTTCGGTAAGCCGCCATAATTCGTCCCGCGCCCGCGGGACGTCCAGACGGCGGGAAAGGTTCTGCACACCGATGCGCTCTGCTGTCTCGATGATGCGCGTGACGGGAGCGAGCGACCTGCCACTCAGCCAATAGCCGAGGAGCGAAGCGAGCACAACCAAGAGCGGCACCGTTTCTTTCTCGATCGCTCGAAAGCTGTCGAGGGCGCGATCGAATGGTTCGGTTGGAACCGCGGTATGAATTTCAAACTTCTGACCGCCGGCTTCTACGCGCTGCATCGCGATGCGATACTGAATGTGATTGAGGTTCGTGGTGAAAAAAATCACGTCTCCGTCAGAAACGCCAGGCAGAGGAGGACTCGCTTGGAGGAATTGGGCTGACCGAAAGATCCATTCCTTGTTTTCGTCCGCGACTTCAAAGAGCACTCCGCTGGGCCACCAACCCGCCAATTCCCTCAGCTCCTTCCGAACGTTTTCAGGGCCCATCGGTACGTTATTTGCCAGCAGACGCTCGAGACTTTGCAGATTTACACGCGAAGAATCGTTCACGGTTACTTCGACGCTTCTCCGAAAGCCGACATCGCTGACCCAGACAAATACGCTAAAGGAGGTCGCTAATACAACGAAGTAAAGCGCGGTCAGTCTCGTTCGAATGGTTATGTTCATGGTTCCGCCGACGCGCTCACCGAATACCCCAGACCACGGTGCGTGTGAATCAGCCTTCCATTCGACGCCTCGCCCATTTTCTTCCGTAAGAGCCGTACGAATACATCCAGAGTGTTCTCTCCTACGTCGCGCCGGTTGCCCCACACGGCGGCAAAAAGCGCCTTTCGCGTAACCACCCGGCCCCGATTCCTTACCAGGACCTCGAGCAACCGAAACTCCGTCGAGGATAGATAGATCTGCTGTCCGTTGCGAAACGTGCGGCGCGACGAAACGTCCAGAACGAGATGGGGTGCTTCCAGCACGTTCTTGGGACCGACTCCGCCTCGCCGGCCGAGTGCCCGGATACGCGCCAGCAATTCGGCAAAGGAAAAAGGTTTCGTGAGGTAGTCGTCGGCACCCGAATCCAGGCCGCGAACGACGTCGGGCAGGGCGTCCCGCGCGGTAAGCATCAGAACGGGTGTTTCCTCGCTTCTCTGCCGTAATTGCCGTACGACATCAAAACCGCTCTGATCCGGCAGCATTACGTCGAGAAGTATCAGGTCGAACGAACGCTCTTCTGACATCCGGAGTGCGTGCCCGCCATTTTGCGCCAGCTGAACATCGAACAGTTCTTCCTCGAGCCCTCGAGTCAGCATCGAGGCCATCTCCGGCTCGTCCTCAACAATGAGAATATTCATAGCGGGATCAGAATGGAGTGTAGGCGTGTGGATGTGACGCCCAGATGAATGAAACGTTACGGAACTACTTGACCCTTGGGCAGCAGCAATAGAACTTGAACGCAATAAATCGATTCTGCGTTCCCGAAGATAACAGTTACCAGCTAGATGGCTGGCAGGGGATTCACGCGCCAAGCAGAGAAGCTGGGCCGGTAGGAATCTGTCCGGTGATCAGGCACTTGCGCCGAACGGTGATATGTTCAGGCCGCTCGGAATGGTGAAGCGAGGCAGCAAGCCATCCGGCCACGTGTTGACACGAAACTTAAGTATCCGAAATTCCTAAGCGCGCATTTCCATGCTTGACGCGGGCTGCTAACGCTTATCAACCATAATTGCGCCGCCCTTGATTACCACCTTGGCGTTCAAGAAATTCCAATAGCCATCTAGCGGATTGCCATCCAGGATAACGATATCGGCCAGCTTGCCAGCCTCCAGCGTGCCGAGTTGATCGCTCATCTCGATGAAGGATGCTGTGTTTGGACCCATGAGTTTGACGATGTCTTGCATCGAGAACATCAAGTTGAGGGACTTCAGCTCATGCTCCAAGCCGGCCTTTGCCAGATAGTCGGTATCGGTGCCATAGCCGTAGATGACGCCAGCGTCCCACGACGTACGGGCATTCACGACCTTGTAGCCGGCTTCCTGCCCCCGGCCCTCGCCTTGTAGGATCGCTTCCGGCCACGGCCTGCCGTCCCGAAATCGAGGCAGGTTGTCATTCGCAAACACGCCAAAGACCGGAACTCCGAAGCCGATCGTGGACAACTGCTTCACACCGGCGGC
>Ga0210395_10002902_pt1 | contig 13252 bp, 10 predicted proteins | sample IncBWH4OmetaG_FD_150861 | JGI IMG/M metagenome (GOLD analysis project Ga0210395, IMG submission 150861) | Forest soil microbial communities from Barre Woods Harvard Forest LTER site, Petersham, Massachusetts, United States - Inc-BW-H-4-O ... | reverse complement strand
CGCAACTAGGGAAATCCCTAAACGTGCCGTCCTTTTTGACTATTTACATCGAGAATGAAGGCCGGGGCGGCTGGCCATATCTGAGTTAAGTAAACGTTCTTGGTGTCGGATGCCACCCTTCGGAATTCCTTGATGGTGGAAGCAGTTGCTTCATGCTTAGGGTGATTTTGCGAAGAGGTCCGACCGCAGTGAACTTTTCAATCGGCGCACACCAGCCCTCCAATTCCTCTGGCTAGAAAACACTACCTCGTCAACATCACGATAACCGGGCCCCAGGCGGTCAGCAGGATGTTGCCGATGGCATACGGCACCGTGTATCCGAGTGCCGGTAGCTTGCTGTCGGCTTCATCCTGAACCGCACGCAACGCTGCCGTTGCCGTTCCCGCGCCCGCGCAGGCACCGAGCAGAATCACAGGGTTCAGATTTAACACGTAGCGTCCGAAGAGGACCGCTACCACGTGCGGCGTCAAGGCGACGAGGAAACCCACCAAAATTAGACTTGGCCCCGTGACACGCAGACCCGTCACGAAGCCGGGCCCGGCATTCAAGCCGACGACGCCGATGAAGACCGCGAGGCCGATAGTGTCGAAGACCCAGAGTGCTGGTTCGGGGATGCGACCGAAGGTTGGGCGGACCGATCGCAACCACCCGAAGACGAGACCCATGATCAGCGAGCCACCGCTGGCCGTGAGGCTGAGCGGCACACCGACTACGGTTACGGACAGCAAGCCGATCAACCCTCCCACGAAGATTCCGAGACCGACGAAGACTACATCCGTCTCGCTTGAAGGTCGTTCTATGTAGCCGAGGATGTTGCCTACGCGCTCCACGTGCTTTTCGGCGCCGACGATGCGAAGGAGGTCGCCGCGCTGCACGGTCGTTTCCGACGTGAACGGGATTTCTTCCCCGCCTCGGATCAGCTTCTGGAGGGCGACGCCCCGACCGTGCTGCTCGGCGAGTGCTGGGATGGTCTCATCCACCACCGCACGGTTGGTGACGACGACATCAGCGGTAGTCACAGGGAAATCCAGCAGTTCGCGGTCCTCGACCTCCTCACCAATTGCGAAATTCTCGCTCAGCAATACGCGGCGACGGGCTACCACGACGACGACGTCACCGGCGTGCAGAATCGTATCGGGAGTCGTGTCGACAAACTTGGAGTCACGGCGGATTCGCTCAATAAACACGCGCTCCGGCACAAAAGACTTCTCTACATCGGCGATCCGACGATTGGCAAAAACGTCGGTAACGCGATAGGCCCGGATGTCCCATTCCCGGTAACCCGAATGTCGGCCGGACTCTTCGGCGGGGATCGCGGACATCTTCGTTTCGAGCTTCTTGCTCTCTACTTTCAGGTCGACCCCGAGCAGCCTCGGCGCAAGACTCGAGAGGAACCAGACGACAAAGCCAGTCCCCACCAGATAGCTCACCGCGTATGCGACCGGGATGTTGTTCAGCAGCCTTTGCTTTTCGGCATCCGGCAGATTAAGCCGAGCGATCGTGTCAGCCGCCGTCCCGATGACCGTGCTCTCGGTGAAGGCGCCAGCCATGAGGCCCGCAGCGGTGCCGCAGTCATACCCAAGTGCCTTCGCCGCCGCGACCGTCACTACGAGGCTCGTCACACACAACACCACCGTGAGCGATACTTGCGGCAAAGCGTTCTTCTTGAGCCCACGGAAGAATTGCGGACCCACCTTGTAGCCGGTGGCGAAGAGGAACAAGTCGAAGAACACAATCTCGACGAGGGGATGAACCTTGATGGCTAGTTGGCCAATGAACACGCCCGCGAGCAGCGTGCCGACGACATTGCCAAGCTTGAACGTTCCGACCCGCACACGCCCCAGCAGGAATCCGAGCGCGAGCGTCAAGAAGACTGCGAGTTCAGGATGTTGCCTCAGTGACGCGACGACACTCGCGATCATGCGTTCTCCGAATTGACGACTGCAGACTGCACCGACGCAAAAGTCCGATAAGTTGGAGTAATGGTGCCGGAAAGCGCCGCTTTCAAGGATCAGCGCCCCTGCTCAACACTTTTCGAGACAAGATCTCCGCGCGGCTAAATCCAACTTTCCGGGCACCAACGTAAGTCAGGCTTGTGCTTCGCACAACTAGGGAAATCCCTATAAGAGGTCAGGGTGTACCTTCGCTGCTGGGCAGGTTTGGTTGGGTCGGGCCTGGTGTCGGTTCAATGAGGTGCCCAATGATGAAAGCGGGCGGTTACGCATCGGTAAATCTCGGAAAACCTAGCCTCTTCAAACTAGCACTAACGAATTTCTCGCCCCTCATGACGGCATCTACGCCCAACAACATATCTCGCCTTGCATCCATTTTGACGATGTAGCCTCGTGCGCCCAGACTGAATGCCTCGCTCACGACGTCGGAAGAAAATTCCTGGGTCAAGAATAGGATTCTTGACTGGGGATTACTACGAAGTATCTGGCGAGCGGCTGCGATTCCATTTATAGACGGAAGGCCGATATCCATCAGAATCAGGTCTGGACGCAGTTCGTCGGCTTTTTGCACGGCTGCTAATCCATCAGACACTTCGCAGAGGACCATAAATTCCGCCCGTTCTTTAATTAAAGACCGAACTTTTATCCGGAAGGGCTCGAAGTCCTCTACAAGAAGAATGCGCACAAGTACTGAAGAGCTAATGTCAGGGCTATCCATTTATCTCGTAAAGAATATGTGGCTTACGTCAGGATAGGCATTACGCTTAAGACCGTCGTTGCGATAGCGCACTGAGGCGGACTGACAGTCGGGGATGTGTAGGTCAGGAGAGGAGGCCTTCAGGCGAATGAATGTAAACTGTGTTGCGTTCCTTGGTGACTACGCCCGCCTTGCTCCAACCGCTCAGGACGCGGCTGGCAGTGAACCGGCTCACATCCGCCAAGGATCCCAGTTGTTCATTCGTGATGTGAACATCGATTCCTTGAGGGCGGATCCCGCCACTTCGGCGGCCAACGTCAATGAGGGCCCGTGCCACGCGATGACTCGCACGGCCTTCGAATAGGCTGGCGTGCCTGTCGGATACTGTTCCCAGAAGGCGAAGAGCAATGCGCAACGCGTTCGTCTTAATTTGGTGATAGCGATCAGCGAGTTTCGAAATCTTGTCGTGATTCCAGACGAGCAAATCACCCGCAAATAGTGCCTCAGCTGTTCCCAAATAGTTCAGGGGTTCCGGAAGAAGGGTGGCGAGTCCGAAGCTTTCACCAGGCGTGAACAGGCGAAGGATTATTTCGTCCCCGTCGGGCGTTAATCGACTGTATTTGACTCTTCCGCTTACCACAACGAAGAGTTGTTCTGCTTTGTCCCCCTCAGCACAAAGGTGAGTCTTCGGCGCAACCTTTAAAGTTCGCCCCTGAGCTAGGACGTTCTCCATCTCGGATGAGCTTAAGCCAACCAGTAGCGGAATTGCCAGGTTTGGCGGCGTTTCGCTAGCCACGGGATGCATTCACCTCCCGCGTTTTGCAACGTTCTGTAATGCGCGGGGTCTCGAGCATAATCCTGGGATGAAACCTCGGCCGCTCATTCATGGCGAGGATTCTACCAGCTATGCTGCAGTAGAACACGTAATGTTCACAGGTATGGATCGCGATTCTACTCCGCCCTGCGACGCTTCGCGGCTAGATCGAAGGTTCTTCATCCGAGTTAGGGATTTCCCTAGTTGTAGCCCAGCTACCCTCCAGCTACAAACGAAATGACTGGCTATCTCAATCAGTTCACTGTTCGTTCTGCAGCCCTCATCTACGGAGGAGCTGAGGGTATGAGAACCGACCGGTTCATTTCCTTTAATGTGACGTCGAAGCGTGAACGTTTGTTGGAGGTGCCATGAAAACTAGAATTTTGATCCTCATGAGTCTTACTTCCGCACTTCTCACTCCCTCGATGACTGCTCAAGAAAAGGCCAGAGTCGAGAAGGATCTTCTTGGGCAGAAAGAGATTCCTGCCAATGCTTACTACGGCGTACAGACCGCCAGGGCCCTTGAGAATTTTCAAATTTCCGACATCGCAATCAATCACTATCCGGGGTTCGTCGAGGCGTGGGCGATCGTGAAGTTGGCCGCGGCGCAGGCTAACACTGACGTTGGTGCGATGAAACCGGACAAGTTAGCCGCCATCGAAAAGGCGTCTCAGGCGGTGATCCAGGGCCAGTATCACGACCAATTTCTGGTGGACTGGTATCAAGGCGGAGCCGGCACGTCCACCAATATGAACGCGAATGAAGTGCTCGCCAACGTCGCCCTCGAACTTACCGGACACAAGAAAGGCGAGTATCAGTTCGTAGATCCGCACGACGATCTGAATATGTCGCAGTCGACTAATGATTCTTATCCAACTGCGATCAAGGTCGCCATTCTCTTGCGCAATGACAAGCTTGTGGCCGAGTTGGAGAAACTCGCAGCCTCTTTCCGGACCAAAGGCGCCGCCTATCTTGAAATTGTCAAGATGGGTCGCACCGAAATGCAGGACGCGGTGCCGATGACAGTTGGTCAGGAGTTTTATGCGTTCGCGGCCTCGCTCGAAAGCGAAATCCAGTTTCTGAAGCAGGCAGAGAAGTCTCTCTACGCGGTCAACATGGGTGCGACTGCGATTGGCACAGGCATCAACGTACCCAAGGGCTATCCGGAAAAGTGCGCCGCCCACCTGGCCAAACTGACTGGGAAGCCGATTGTTCCCGCGTCAGACATGCTGGCGGCAACATGGGATCAGCAGGGATTCGTGGTGTATTCATCTGCCCTCCGCAGTGTGGCAATCAAGCTGTCGAAGATTGCGAATGACTTGATCCTTCTTACCTCGGGTCCGCGCGCGGGACTCTTTGAAATCAACTTGCCTGCGTTGCAGCCAGGCTCTTCGATCATGCCGGGCAAGGTCAACCCAGTGATTCCTGAACTGGTCAACCTGATCGCATTTCGAGTGATCGGCAACGATTACAGCGTTAGTTTGGCGGGCACACACGGACAATTGCAGCTCAACGCTTACGAACCGATCGAGGGACTGGCAATCATCGAATCTCAGAGTCTCTTGTACCGCGGGTCGCTGGCATTTCGCTTGAAGTGTGTTGATGGCATCACGGTGAATGAAAAAGTGCTGCAGCACTACATGGAAACCACCGTTGGGATCGTCACTGCGCTAAACCCGATCGTGGGTTACGAAAAAGCGACGGAACTCGCGGCTGAGGCCTACAAGACCAACAAGGGAATCCTCGAAATTATTCGCGAACAGCACATTCTTACGGAACAACAAATCAACGACCTGCTGGATCCAGCAAAGTTGACCGGTCTGGATAAGAGTCAATACGTGAAGAAGGATTGAACTCCGATCGAGGAAGTGAACCATGAAACTGGATCGAAGATCGCTGTCCCCCCTGCTGGTTTTCCTTGTTCTCGTTTGTGAACTGAGCGTTGCAGAGGGAAAGCCCAATGTCGTAATCCTGGCCACTGGCGGCACGATCGCCGGCGCCGCTGCTTCCGGAACGCAAGCTGGATACACTTCTGGTGCGGTAACTATTGACGCCATGATTGCCGCGGTCCCGGGCATCACCGATCTTGCCAACATCAAGGGCGAGCAGATTTCCAACGTCGGTTCACAGGACATATCGTTCGACATCATGCTCACCTTGGCCAAACGCATCAACCAATTACTCGCTACGCCGCAAGTGGACGGCATTGTCGTGACCCACGGCACCGACACGATGGAAGAGACTGCCTTCTTCCTGAACCTGGTTGTGAAAAGCGACAAACCCGTGGTCATGGTTGGCTCCATGCGTCCATCGACGGCCGTTAGTGCCGACGGTCCATTGAATCTCTACAATGCGGTCGGCGTGGCGATTGATCCGAATGCCAGGGGACGCGGCGTACTGGTCGTCATGAACGACTGGATCCACGGGGCGCACTCTCTTACCAAGACGAGCACGACCGCTGTCCAGACGTTTATGTCTCCTCTGCGAGGGGTGGTGGGTGTGGCCACCTATGGCAAGAACGATTTCTACAACAACCCACAATGGAAGCACACCGTGGGGAGTGAGTTCGATATCACGAACGTGACCAAACTGCCTCGCGTCGACATTCTCTTCGCCTGCGCTGACATGTCTCCCGATCTTATCGAGGATTCGGCACGTCATGGCGCGAAAGGAATTGTTTTGGCCGGTGTAGGCAACGGCAACGTGAACAAGGCTTCACTCGATGCTGCGGCCCAAGTTTCCAAGCAGGGCGTCGTGATAGTCAGAAGCAGTCGCGTCGCAACCGGCAGCGTCGGGCGCAATGTCGAGGTGAACGACGATGAGCTAGGTTTCGTCGCGTCCGATGAGCTCAATCCGCAGAAGTCGAGAATCCTGTTGATGCTGGCGCTGCTCAAGCCTCGGACGACTATGGAAATTCAAAAGCTGTTCCAAACGTACTGATCTCGCCGCCTCGGACAGGTTTGAAAGTTGCAGCTCGCTAAAGTTGGCAGATTATGGTGTGGATCGAGCTATGTGTCCTGCTGGCGTGCATCCTCGTGGGAGCGCGCCTCGGAGGAATTGGGCTGGGCACTGTCGCGGGACTCGGGCTGGTTGTTTTAGTTTTCATCTTTGGTCTTCCACCCGGCATGCCCCCCCGGACTGTCCTTGGGATGATCGTTGCCGTGGTGACCGCCGCAGCAACCATGCAGGCGGCCGGAGGTCTGAATTATCTGGCTGCCGTGGCGGACCGTGCACTTCGTGTCTGGCCTGGTGGCATCACGATCATCGCTCCGATTGTCACGTACCTTGTCACTTTCGCGGCCGGTACTGTCCACATCGTCTACGCGCTGTTGCCCGTAATCGCCGAAGTTTCGCGCAAGGCGGGAATCCGGCCCGAACGTCCCCTGTCGATCGCGACCATCGCATCCCAACAGGCGATCACGGCCTCTCCAATCTCAGCTGCAACTGTGGCCTTGCTGGCGCTGCTCGCTCCACAAGGCATACAGCTCCAGCAGATTCTTATGATCTGTGTTCCTGCAACTTTGCTGGGCAGCTTGATTGGTGCACTTGCGGTTTTGCGGAAAGGGCCTGAATTAGAGGACGATCCTATCTATAAGGAACGCCTGGCACAAGGATTGATCAGTTCTGATACTTCTCCGGTGAGCTTGACGGGCCAGCAACTTACCCGCGCCCGTGGCTCCGTTATCGTTTTCCTTCTCGCAGCAGTTCTCGTTGTCGTTCTTGGCCTGTTCCCCTCACTTCGGCCGACGTATACGACAGTCAGTGGTGGGCAAGAAAGCATCGAGGAGTTGGACATGGCTCCGGCGATCATGATCATGATGTTTGCCGCGGCCGGCATAAACATGTTGCTGTTTCGCGCGTCAGCTGCGGAAACCATCAAGACCAGCATCATGAGTGCGGGCATGGTCGCTCTCATTTCGATCGCTGGCCTCGGGTGGCTGGGATCATCTTTCTTCGAAGGCAACAAGCAATCGATCGTTGGAAGCATTTCTGGGGTGATCCAACAGCATTCGTGGGTTTTCGCCCTCGGGTTGTTCGTTTTGTCTATCCTGCTGGCAAGCCAGGCAGCAACCGTGGTCACCTTAATGCCTGTTGCCCTGGGACTGGGGTTGGGCGCCCCCACCTTGATTGCGATGTTTCCAGCCGTCAACGGATATTTCTTTTTGCCCACTTACGCGACGATGTTGGCGGCCATTTCTTTCGATCAAACCGGCACCACGCGTATCGGTAAGTATGTTCTGAATCATAGCTTCATGCTCCCAGGCATGGTGGCCACAATCTCATCCGTGTCCATCGGCTTTTTGCTTGCGAAGGTGGTCTTCTAGACGATGCGAATATCACCTAGGGACAAATGGACAAATGTAAGACTGTCCGACGAGCGCAGCTTGTATCGCCGGAATCAAGTGGGACTTCATGTGGGACTTGAGGACATATCCCAATGCGCCTTCTGCCATGCATGCCTTCATGAACTGCTCCCCCGAATGGACGGTCAGGAACACTATTTTGACCGACGGAGCGCACTCGTGTAGTCGATGGGCAGCGTCAATTCCACTCAAAACCGGCATGGTGATGTCGGCCACAATTACGTCGGGACAAAGGCGAAGAGCCTCCGAGACTAGTGTGGCGCCATCGGTTGCGGTTCCCACTACGTCAAACTGACGCTTCAAAAGCGCAGTTGTGGCTTCAAGCAGTGCCGGATGGTCATCCGCCAGTAGCACTCGCGGTCGGATCAAAATTCGCCTCCCTTCAGAGCGGAGGGATGCCCGTTGTCATCGCGCAGGACCCCAAGGGTGCAGCTTCAAAGCTCGGGACTATTCTTAAGTCAGCGTGCGGGGTTTTACTACTGGGGAAATCCCTAGGAGGCAAGGGATTCGGTGCGGCGTCCTTCCTTTCAATCCGCAATGCATTCGATGCCAGTTCATCCTGTTGCCAGTTCTGATTTCGGTTGGAGAGGAACCCAGGCTTCGATCTTTGTCCCCTTGCCAGGTTCCGAATGAATCTCGAATCTCCCGCCCAACAGGTAAGCGCGCTCCTCCATGCTTCGGATGCCGATGCCCTCCGCTTTCCGCAGTTCCCGGGCGTTAAATCCCACGCCTTCGTCGCACACAGAAACAACGAGCCTGGCGCCGGCCCTGCGCAGACGTACCTGCGCCTTGGCGGCGCCGCTGTGTTTCTGTAAATTGCGCAGTCCTTCCTGGACGATGCGGAATAAACATAAAGCCACATCCGGATGAACGGAATGAGGAATATCTTCGGGAAGGAAATCGATTTCGATCCCCTGTTGGACCGCGAACTCTTTGCATAAAGCACTGACTCCAGGAACAAGCCCCAATGCCTCCAGCGTGGAGGAATGCAGATGATGCGACAGTGTGTGGAGATCGGCGCCGATTTCGCTGGCGGAGTTCAAAAGACTGTGCACCTGTTGGACAGCCTCACCCGGCGAAGTGCCAATCGCTTCTTCCGCATTCTCCAATCCGAGTGCAAGTAAGGCCAGGCGCTGACTAAAATCGTCGTGGATTTCCGATGCCAGCCGGCTCCGCTCTTTTTCCTGTGCCGTAATCAGCATGCCGCTCAGACTCAGTTGCCGGTCTTTCGCGACCTTCAACTGCTTCCGGCTGGAACGTATGTACCAGGCGAGGAGGCTTAACGAGATAGCGATGAGCAACAGAGACGTCCATATCCATTTTGTGCGCTGCCAGAAGGACGGCGAACGAAACAGCACGTCACTCCCAGCTGGAAGGTCTCTCTCGTTGAATCCCCACCGCTGCAGCGCTCGCCAATCAAAGATGTAGGCATTCGCGCCGCGCACAATCGCGACATCCTGAGGTCTTTCGCCATTGAGAATCCTTACGGCGATACCGCCCACGATCTTGCCTTCCTTCGCGAAACTTTGGAGATAGCCTCCGACCTGCCCGTGACCCAGGTCTACATCCGAGGGACCGAAAACCGGGGCGTTCGCCACGCTCGCAACCATCGGACCTGCCTGGGATGCGCTGATGTATTTGGTACCTTTTGCGTCCATGCCAATGTGGGAGTACAGGACAATCGTGTGATCGGGCAGGCGCTTCAACCGCTCGAGCAGACTAGGCATGTCGAGATCAGTGAGATAGGTAAACTCCAGGCCGGGTTCGTAGCCATGAAGCCGCTCTCGATAAATTGCTTCCAGGTGCAGGTCGTAAGACAACATGCCGCCGACCACCACTACGTGCCTGCTGCCAGGCTGGAGCCGCAAGGCCAAGTCGAGGGTCTTCTCTGGCTCAAACGTTTCCCAACAACCAGTAAAGTGGGGATCCAGTGCGGGATTGTTTGCTTGGGGTTCGCTGGTGCCGCCGAAAACAATGGGAATGCCTGCGAAGAATTTCTCGTGCGCGTCGACCATGAACTGAAGTGGAGAGGGACCAAGGGCGATGATCAGATCTGGCCTGCGATCTTGATACTTGCGAATATACGACTCGCGCAACGCCTCCTGCTCGGCTGGATTGTCGAAAAGAGTCGTCTCCAGGTACTCACGATATAACTCGATCTGGTAGCGTGAATCCTCCAGCGCCGCGAGCATCTCGTGATCAATCAGCGTGACGGCCGGGGAAGAAAGACCCATCTCATAGAAAACCAAGACTCTCTTGACTTCCTTGACTTCAGAATTGGCTCTGGGTTGCAACAGGAGACAGAACGTGAACAGGGCGAGAACCACCTTCCTCGTCCGAAGTGCCTCACAGATCAGCGCACTCCGTCCGAGGGTGTAGCTGACAACTCGAGGATTCTTGGGCGCTGGCAGCCCCATCAGCCAGCGACGCAAGCGGATAAGCATTTCGCCAAGGCCTCGTCTCTTGTGAGCCTTGACATTGGATTGTACCCCCCGAACCGAACTCGCGCAATCGCGGCGCTGTCACTGTTCGTGACACTCGTGCCGCGTCCCTCGGGACCATGCGAAAGCTGGCGCCAACTGAAACAAGAGACTGCTGGTCTTAGTAGTTAGGGATTTCCCTAGTTGCGCCGAGAGCGAGTCAGGTCTAGTTCTTTTGAGAATGGCGGGTGAGCGGCTCGGCAGAAGCAACCCAAGCCGACCGGTCCGGCTTTCGGACTTGGCGACTATTCCTCTTATGAGCGGTTTGTTACCAACCACCTTGGACATTATGAAAGGGGATTGCCCGTGAAAATAAGATTCGCAGCATTGCAGAAACCACGAGCCATCATCGTCGCGCTTATGTGTACATTTGCACTTTTGGCGCACGCCGACGACGCCGCCGACAAAGCAAAAAAAGCGGCGAAGGAACAGAAAGAAATCAGAGCGAACACCCAGAAGATCCTTCAGCGGCTTTACAAAGCTCAGCCTGGGGCCCAGGCCGCAGTTGGAAATGGCGCAGGCTACGCTGTCTTCAGCAATACGGGAGTAAAGATCCTGTTTGCTGGTTCTGGGAAAGGCGAAGGCGTCGCTGTCGACAACAAGACGAAGAAAGAAACCTTCATGAAGATGGTTGAGTTGCAGGCGGGACTCGGGTTCGGCGTGAAGAAGTTCAGCATTATCTTCGTCTTTAGCAATGATAAGGTCTTGGACAGTTTCATCAATTCCGGCTGGGAGTTCGGCGGACAAGCTACCGCTGCGGCCAAGACTGCAGACAAGGGTGGATCAATGGCCGGTGCCACGTCGGTTTCAGACGGCGTCTGGATGTACCAGATGACGGACAAAGGTCTGGCAGCAGAAATTACTATCAAGGGCACCAAGTACTACAAAGATGACGACCTGAATTGAAGGCCGCTCGCGCGATCATGAACCACGGGTCAGCAGTCGAGCCAGTGCACAGATACGTTCGGTAATCAGTTCCAAGGAGAGAGAAATGCAGAAGACAAGAGTAGTAGCCGTTCTTACCGTGGTCGGCGCGTTGTTGTTGTCCAGCGTACCGATGTTTGCCCAAGCCGCTGGCTCGAACACTGCCAGCGAGACGGACATCAAGCTGCTGCGGGAAGACATTCGCTCGGAAAGGAAACGGCTCGTTGCTGCCAACATGCCGCTGACCGACATGGAAGCAACAAAGTTCTGGCCTATTTATGACCAATACGCAGCCGAAGTCTCAAAGCTCGGCGATACCCGCGTGGCGCTGATCAAAGAATATGCGCAGAGCTACGACACCATGACCGATGCCCAGGCGAATGATTTGATGAGCCGCTCGGCGGCCATCGATCAGCAGTTTTCGGCCCTGCTGCTTAAATATGTGCCCATCTTCGAGAGGGTGATCTCAGCCAAGAAGACGGCAAAGTGGTATCAGATCGACCGCCGCCTGGATTTGCTGATCAACCTGGAGTTGGCGGCAAACATTCCGATGGTGGACGCAAGCAAGTAAGGTTGCAGCAGATTTTGTTGCAGAGCCGGTTGCGCGCGCTCAGCTTTGAAAGCGAGTCCAGAGCGTGCCCAGCCGGGGATTTCGCCTTTTGCCGATTGCTGTGTTCGCGCATCGTTCTGTATCTACTGTTTGCAAGCGTGCTCGCGGGTTGGTTTATTTTGCCGAGCTTGGCAGGCCAGCGGCTGCGTGCCACTGACTACTTCTGCGCATCGCTCTGCCGCCGCTGCGGGCTACATACTTAGGGATTTCCCTAATTGTTTTCACCATGCTGGTGCATAAGAGTACCCGTAGCTGCCTCGACGTTTTCTGGCAAGGGTATGCGAGGAAGCACTGGCAAGCAGGAGTCCTTATGAAAAAAACTAGCTTCATTGCACTGCTGCTGTTCGCCGTTTCCGCCATCTCGATTCAGACTGCCGCGGCCCAATCCCAGGACCAGCGCAATGCAGATATCGAACAACTGAAGAACAAGCTGCAGCAGTTGGATCAAATGATGACCGAGGTCAAGGGCGAGATCAAATCGCTTGAGGGCACGCCGGCTCCCCTGGTAGGACAAGGCCAAGCCGAAGGGCAAAAGACGTCTGCTCCGCAGGAGCCAATGATCGCCGTTCCCTCGGAAGCGATTATTGCTCAGCCCCAGGCGGGAACCGTACCGCTGGAAGGCGAAATCACGGAGCGGCAGAACAGCGTCAGCTTTTACGGTTTCGTCATGACGGACTCTGGATACGATTTCGGGCAGGTGGATCCGAACTGGTACGACGTTGAGCGTCCCACCAAGTTGCCGTCTTTTCACAATGAGTTTGCGCCGAGCGGAAATGTCTATGCCAGCGTGCGACAAACCCGCTTCGGTGTGAAGTCCTCCACCCCTACCCCGTACGGCGATCTGAACACGATATTCGAATTCGAACTATTTGGTACCGGAGTTGATGCCGGCCAAACGACTTTCCGCCTGCGCCATGCCTACGGCGAGTTAGGCCAATTTGGAGCCGGACAAACCTGGAGCCCGTTCATGGATATCGACGTCTTCCCCAACACGGTGGAGTACTGGGGCCCGAACGGGATGGTCTTCTTCCGCAACGTCCAGGTGCGCTGGATGCCGATACGAGGCAAGAAGGGCAGCGTGACTTTCGCTCTTGAAAGACCTGGCGCCAGCGGTGACCAAGGCGTTTATGCGGACCGCATCGAGCTAAGCAACATACGGCCCCGCTTCAATTTTCCGGACCTTTCGGGAAATGCGCGGATCGTCAGGGACTGGGGCTACGTACAAATGGCCGGCATTGTGAGAAAGATCGGGTGGGTTGATACCAGCGGCAACCCGATCAATCTCGGTGGCAGTGCCGTGGGCTGGGGCTTCAACCTGACTTCCAATCTCAAGCTGTCGAAGAAGAATGTCGCGAAGTTGGCGTTTGTTTACGGCTCTGGCATTGAGAATTACATGAACGATGCCCCAGTG
>Ga0210395_10002897_pt1 | contig 13262 bp, 15 predicted proteins | sample IncBWH4OmetaG_FD_150861 | JGI IMG/M metagenome (GOLD analysis project Ga0210395, IMG submission 150861) | Forest soil microbial communities from Barre Woods Harvard Forest LTER site, Petersham, Massachusetts, United States - Inc-BW-H-4-O ... | reverse complement strand
CGCGTTTTGGTGCCGGGACCGAGCAGCGACGTGAAGATGTAGTCGAGCAGCGCCTTGAGGTCGCGCACGGTGACGTCACGGTCGACGTAGAGGCATTCGAGCTGGTGGAAGTTGGCCGAGTGGGTGGCGTCGGCCGTGTCGCGGCGGAAACAGCGGCCAGGCGAAACAATGCGCACGGGTGGCGGCTGCTGGAGCATGGTGCGAACTTGCACCGAAGAGGTGTGCGAGCGCAGGAGATAGCGCTCGCCGGGCGAGTGCGGTGCGATATTGCCAAAGTGAGTGGTTTCGGGAAAATAAAACGTGTCCTGCGCATCGCGTGCAGGGTGATCGACGGGGGTGTTGAGCGCGTCGAAACAATAAAACTCGGTTTCCACCTCGGGGCCGTCGGCGACGGCGAAGCCGACCTTGTGCAGGATGCGGCACATTTCCTCGCGCACAAGCGTAAGGGGATGCCGCGTGCCCGGGCCTGGGTCGGGCGAGGGCAGCGTGGGGTCGATCGCCGCGCCGATTTGCGCCGCGATCTCGGCCTGGGCAATGCGGCGGAGCGCGTCGTCGAGCAGCGATTGGAGCTGGGTCTTGGCCTCGTTGATGAGCTTGCCGAGCGCGGGGCGCTGCTCCTTGGGCACGGCGCCCATCTGTTTCATAAGCGCAGTCAGTTCGCCGTTGGGGCCGACGAGGCGGGCCTTGGCCGCCTCGAAGTCAGGCCGCGATGGCAACGCGGCGAGTTCGGCGGTGGCTTTGGCGATCAGCGCGGTAAGTTGGTCGTGCATGGGGAAATCCTTTTAACACAAAGGCCGCGAAGAGATTTCGGCGAGAGCGAAAACAAAGCCTGTGATACGGCCGGGAAGACAGGATGGAGCGAACATTGGCCGCTTCGTGTTCTTTGCGATCTTCGTGTTTAAAAAATAAAAAAGGACGGTGTCTCAAATTGCGAGACCCGTCCTCGGGAAAAATTAATCATCAAAACAGCACACCCCCGGGGCGGCAATTTTCAGTTTTTCAGTCCTTCAGCCTTTCAGCCCTTTTTCGCGGCGGCCTTGGCCTTCAACGCGTCCTGGGCTTGTGCGACCAGGGCGTTAAACGCGACTTCGTCGCGCACGGCAATGTCCGCGAGGACCTTGCGGTCGAGCTCGATATTGGCGGCGCGGAGGCCTTCGATGAAGCGGTTGTAGCTGAGGCCGGCGGCGCGGCAGGCCGCGTTGAGGCGCACGATCCACAGGGATCGCCAATCGCCTTTTTTCTTCCGACGGTCACGGTAGGCATATTGCCAGGCGTGCTGGACGGCTTCCTTCGCATAGCGAAAGAGCTTGGATTTGTTGCCGAAATAGCCCTTGGCGTATTTCAGCACTTTCTTGCGGCGCTTGCGCGACGCGGGGGAGTTAGTGACACGAGGCATGTTGGTTTTTTATTTTGGTCGTCGGCGGGTCGTCTCGTTAAGATTCACCCGCCTGGCGAAGTTGGGATTGCGCTGGGCTTTATATCAAAGGCCGAACGGCAGGCAGCGTTTGAGCGGCCTGGCATGGCCTTCGGCCACCAGCTTGTCCTTCGAAGCACGACGTTTTTGTTTCGTCGTTTTCGCGGCGAGCAGGTGACGGAAGCCCGGCGTGCGGCGCATCAGCTTACCGCGAGCGGTGAGCTTGAAGCGCTTGGCGACGGATTTTTTCGTCTTTTGCATGAGTGGAGTGTTAAAAAACACAGGGCATGGGCCCGATTGGCAAGGGGAATTTTGCAAAAGTTCCCGCTCTGGGCACGTTCCCGCGCCCAGAGCGGGAATTGCAGTTGACATCACCCGTCGGTTGCTGAGCTTTTTGTCCCTTACAGTTCTGTTCTGGCTTCCTAGCTCAATGGTAGAGCAGCTGACTCTTAATCAGTAGGTTCGGGGTTCGAGTCCCCGGGGAGCCACCAGCTCGCACCGCGCGAGCCTGGTTGAAAGCCCTTTCATTTTTTCCAAACTCTTTTATTAGTTGAAAGCCTGATTAATAAAAAGCGCAGCGAGTTTCGCCGGCGTAGCTCAATGGTAGAGCACCTGTTTTGTAAACAGGCGGTTGCGGGTTCGAATCCCATCGCCGGCTCCATTCTGCGACGCCGGGAAAAAAATTCTCTTACTGCCCGATGGTGTAATGGTAGCACGAACGACTCTGACTCGTTCTGTCTAGGTTCGAGTCCTAGTCGGGCAGCCATTCGACGCGCTTCCGCTTCACTCCAGCTTGCTCATGGCCTGCGGCCGGCATACTGGAATATTGTGAATGGTCTTATTGCGGAAGCGCGTCGAATGGCCCCGAGCCTGTCGAGGGGCACGCCGGTTGGTTACTTTCTCCGCCTTTGCTCGGGCATCACATACATTGGAGCATCCATTGATCTTGAGCAAAGGCTGGTAGATCATTCGTCAGGCAAGGCATGCCGGTCAACGCAACTCGATCCGGTGGTTGCCATTCTTCGCGTTGAAGTTTACCCCACATTCGCTCAAGCACGCCACCGCGAAGCTCAGCTCAAACGCTGGTCACGCGCAAAAAAGGAGGCTCTGATCGCTGGCAACCTTCCGCGCCTCCATTGCCTGAGTAAATCGCGCAAAAACCAACCACGCTGACCGCTGTGAGGCAAAGATATCCATTCGACGCGCTTCCGCTTGCCCGTTCGATAGACTCAGGGCCCTGAGTTTGCCTGGGGTGAGCCAATCGAACCCATCGAAGGGCCTTTGACCAGTTTCCGTCACCGCCCATAACTTACGGAAAATGTTCACCCTGATCGGGCTGGCCGGAACAAAATCTTTGTCGTATTTGACAAAGATGTTTGACAGTGTTCACGCAAATTTTCCAAGGTTACCTTTCTACTTCGCTTGCTCTCCACTGTGATTTCAACCCCCTCCTTCAAAGCCGCTTGCCGCGGCCATTGTTGTCTGTATCCGCAGCTTGCGCCCAACGAATAGCCGAACATAATGTAGCTAATACCTTGGGCCGAATTATAATTATAAATTCCAATTTCAAAAATATTTGCTGCAAATAGCGCTCTCGCAAAAACCCCTCAGAGGATTTAAAGCTTTCACCCTAGATTTATTCCCCGCCCCAGAGCCACCTTTCGCTTCTTTCGCTTTTCGAACCTTAACCTCTAAATCAACTCATACCCGCATATGATCACACCCTGCCTCCACCTAGCCTTCTTGCTCGGCGACGATACGCCGATGGAATTGTTTAAAAAGGGCCACGAAATAATGTGGCCGATCCTCATCCTCTCGCTCGTCGGTTTCACCGTTGTGATCGAGCGCCTCATCTTTATCTTCCGTGAAAACGCCGCGCACGAGCCTGAAGTCGTGGAAAAAATCCTCGAAAAGGTCGAGTCCCGCGACATCGACGGCGCCGTCGAGATCGGCCGGCAAAGCCGGGACTTTGTCGCCCGCATCCTGACTTACGCGCTTTCCAACAAGGATCTTTCGCTCTCCAACGCCTTCATCCGCGCGTCGAACCAGGAAATGACACGCTTCAACCAGGGCCTCGCCGTACTCGACACGGTTATCACCGCCGCCCCGCTGCTCGGCCTGCTTGGCACGGTCACGGGCATGATGCGCACCTTCGGCGCGCTTGGCACCGGCGACGTCGGGGCCAATGCCGGCCAGATCACCGGCGGTGTGGCCGAGGCGCTCATCGCCACCTGCTGCGGTCTCTTCATCGCCGTCACCTGCCTGCTCCCGTATAATTACCTCAACTCCCGGGTCGAGGAAGCGAGACACGAGATCGACGACGCTTTCAACGCGCTTGAGCTGATCATCAAGAAATCCGAAACCGCCCCGCCCTTCCCGCAATAAGGCCTTGGCTGCGTTCGGCAAATTTCTCCTTTTCACGTCAGTATTATAATTACCCATGAGTGGAGGCTCCAGTTCCGGCGGCAAAAAGCGGGCGCGCATCGAGATCATCCCGCTGATTGACGTCATCTTCTTCCTGCTCGCCACCTTCGTCCTATTCACGCTCTCGCTGACCAAGTCCAATGGCCAGTCTGTGCGCCAGCCCGACAGCGAGACCGGCGAGGCACGCGATCCCAGCGGTTCGCACACCGTCACGATCCTGCCTGAAGGCGCTCTCGCGTGGGACAAGGATCCGGTGAGCACGACCGAGTTTCTGCAGCGGATCCAGGACTATCACCTGCAGGAACCCGATGGACGCATCCTCATCAACGGCGACGAGACCGCTCATTTCGCCGGAGTCATCTACGTGATGGATCAGGCTCGCCTAGCAGGCTTTAGAAAAGTTTTTATCGAGGTTCGAACCATCCAAAAGACGCACCAGGAGAATTAGGCCAGCGTTTTTTCCTAAGTTTCCCCGGTTCTCCACGTTTAAGTTAACGACCCATCTTTTTAAAAAATCATGCAAGGCGGAGTCTTCAAAACCACTAGCAAAAAAAAGGCGCGCATTGAGATCATCCCTCTCATTGACGTCATCTTTTTCCTGCTTGCCACCTTCGTCTTATTCACCCTTTCGCTGCACCGGCTTTCGTCCCTGCCCGTTCAACTGCCTTATTCGAAGCCTCCTGATCCTCACTTTGTCCCACCCAAGATACTTAAGTTGCAAATCTCCGACGGAGACACGGTCTTTTTTGATGGGGATCCCATCTCGCTGAAAGAACTTCGCTGGCGTCTCACCAGTTACCAGCAGGCGCATCCCAAAGATGTGCGTGTCCTCATCACCACCGACGACAAAGCCCTTTTCGGTCAGGCCGTCGCCGTGCTCGATCAAATTCGTCTCTTAAACATCGATCAGGTATCCATCGATACATCGAGAACTTACCAGACCGGCCATTAAAATGCGTCGCGACACCCTCATTGCTTTTCTCCTTGTCCTCGGCATCCACGTCGCGGTGGCGATGGTGCCCCATCGCACCGCCAAACGCGCACAGGTGGAGGATGATGGGCCCGTGGTGAAAATCACCATACCACCCATGCCGCCGCCGGACGAACCGGAAAAAGAGCCTGAGCAGACCGACACGCCGGTGATCGCACCCCCCGCCCTGGCCGACATACCAACTACCGTGCCGGTAGATGCCTTCGTCACGCCGACCGAGCCGCCACGGCCCCAGGGCCTGAATGTCGGCAACGTTAATATCAACGTTCAGCGCACTAACCTCAAAAATGTGAAGATCTTCGATCTGGCCGACCTCGACCAGATACCGTCGGCGCGCTTCCAACCGGCACCGCAATATCCCTTTGACATGTCGCGCAGCAACATCGGCGGCACGGTTGTAGTCGACTACATTTGCGACTCTGATGGCCATGTCCAGGATGCGCATGTCGCCAGTAGCTCGGGTTCCGCCGAATTGGACCAAGCTGCCGTCGCCGGCGTCTCGAAATGGATATTCAAACCCGGCCGGAAAGGCGGCCATGCCGTCAACACCCGCATGGAAGTTCCGATTGGCTTCAATATCGACAACTCAAATTGACCACAATGTTTACGGCCGCTTCACCTTTTTCGCGTTCCTTCCGTGTCCTGCTGCTGGCGGTGTTTTTCTGCGCTGGCTTTGCCCCGGCCCGCGCCGACGACAAACCGGCTGCCCAGCTCTCCGACGCGATCAACGACAAGCTGCAGGATTTAAAAACCCTTGAGGATGCAAATAAATGGGATGAGGCCATGGCCTTGGTGGACTCGCTCCTGACGACGGTTGACCCCAACAGCTTTGACCGGGTCGTGCTTTCGGAAAAGAAGGCCTCTTATCTTTTCCAGAAAAACGACCAAAATTCCCGCTTCGCCGCCATCGGCTACCTGCAGACTGCGCTCCGGCTCTCCGACACTTACGGCTTCTTCGAGGCCAAGGACGCCCAGCAATTGCGCTTCTACATTGCCAATCTCTGCTTTGAACGGGGATCCGCGAGCAAAGATCCCGATGCACAACTGGCCGACTACAACACAGCCCGGACCGTCATCGAGCGATGGATTGAGGTCAATAATACGGATCCGACCGCCACACCTCCGACGGCCGACAGTGCTGAAACCTCCCAATTGTTTTACGCTCAGCTCCTCTACACCATCGCTGACATCGATCCGAAGCACGTCGATGTCGATCTCGTCAAAAAGGCCCTGGCCGAAACCGAAAAAGGCCTGCGCACATCGGCCCGCCCAAACGAAAACTTGTACATCCTTAAGCTGGCTACGCTGCAGCAACTCGGTGATTTCGCCGACGCCGCCGACGTTCTCGAGCTTCTCCTAAAAGCCAAGCCGAACAACAAATCCTACTGGCAGCAGCTTACGGCGTTCTATGCCATCCTGGGCGAGCGAGCCGACAAGGAAAAGGACACCCAAAAGTCGTTCGAATACAATGTACGCGCCATCGTCACCATTGAGCGCGCCCATAAATATGGAGCGATGAATAGGCCGGAAGACAATTTCGAGCTATTCAGCCTTTATTTTAACATTGGCCAATACCAGCAGGGCGCCGAACTGCTCGAGACCGGCCTGCACGAGGGAACCATCAAGTCGGATAAGAAAAATTGGACCCTGCTGGCCGACGCCTACCAGCAATTGCACAAGGACATGAAAGCCGTGGATGTCCTGCACGAAACCGCCAGTCGCTTCCCCGATTCCGGCCAATTCAACTTCCTTGCCGCGCAAATCCTTTATGGCATGAACAAGACAGCCGAGGCGCTGGCTGACATTCAAGCCTGTGTGGCGAGGGATGGCGGGGCAAAACCTGTGCAATCCTGGTTCTTCTACGCCTACCTCGCCATGGAGTTGCAGAAATTCGAGCTGGCCGGGCAAGCGGTGGAAAGCGCCGCCAAATGTCCCCATACCCCGGACGACGACAAGACGATTGCCAACCTCCGCGAAGCGGTAAAATCCGCCATTGCCCAGCGCGACGCCGCTTTCCAAAGAACCGAGTCCGAGTAACTTTCACCTCATTTTGCCATGAAGAAAAAATACATTTATATGCTCGTGCCGCTCTGCGGCGTAATCGTGTTTTCGATGTTCTACGTTCCCTTCGCGAATCGCTATGCGGAGCTCGAGGTGCAGAAGCACAAGGAGGAGGTTGCGGAAAGGAATGCAAAACTTGAGAAAGAGGCCGAGGATCGGGCCGAAGCGAGCCGCCAGGCAAACGAGGCCGCCGCCAAACGCAAAGCTGAGCGCGAAGCCAAGGCCGCGCGCGAAAAAGCCGAGGAGGACACCCTCGCTGCGGCCGACGCTGCGCGGGTGAAAGCCCACAACGACAAGCAAAAATACGAAGAGGAAGTCACCGAGTTGACGAAGGAAATCAAACTCGAGCAAGAAGCGATCACAGAACTCCAGACCAACAAGGATGACGCCTTGAAAGAACAGGATTTTCTCAAGTCTTACGTGCAGCAAGCCGAAGCCAACCGCCAGGACATACTCGGCCTGATCGATAAGCTGACGGCCGCTGAAAAAGCCCGCGCGGACGCAGACGCCGCCAAAAAAGCCGCCGCCGCCACCAATTCCTAAGCCCGCCTCCCATGAATAAATTCTATATTATAGTTCCTATCGTTTTGCTGTTGGCCTTCGGCTTCTATTACCGGCAATTTAGCGCGCAGGAAGACGTGATTGCGGCGCAGAAAGCCCATGACGCAGCCATCGCCGCGGCCCAAGTCGAACAAGCCAAGGAAGACGCCATGAAAAAGGCCCTGGCCGATACGGAGGCGCGCGAGCAAGCCGAGCGCGAAGAGGAAGCCAGCCAGGAGGCCGATCACCTCGCCAAATTTGAAGCCAGCAAGCAAAAATTGGCGGACGAGACCGCAAATTTTCAGCAGGAAGCGGACAGTTATTCCAAGCAGGCCACAGATCTCCAGGCCCAACTTGATTCCCTGCAAGCCACCCACGAGACGCTTGCGCGCGATGTCTTCGAACTGCAAAAACAGGTCGAACTCGCGAAAATCGATCGGCGTAATGCTGACCTCGAGATTCAGCGCACCTACGACATTGTGACGCAGAAGGTCGCGGACAGTGCGTTGACCAAGACTCCGGCGCCAGCCGCCGCGACGCCTTAACTTCCGGGCGTTTGCACCGGCAAATCCCTGGCCGCTTCCCCCTGCGTTCGGCCAGGTTTGACGCCACGTGATGAATAGTTTGGTTTTCTCCTTGCTGGCGCACCCAAGGCCTGCCTGCATTTTCGTTCTGCTCTTCAGGGGCGGAGGTTCCTTTCAGCCACTGTTCCGCCGGAACAGCAGTTTTTGTCGGGGCGTAGCTTAGCCTGGTAGAGCGCTACGTTCGGGACGTAGAGGTCGCGAGTTCGAATCTCGCCGCCCCGACCATTTTTCTTCGCAACCGAAGAAAAAAAGCTAAAGGATGTTGGTATTACGCCAGGAACGGATTGAATTGCCGTTCGTTTTCCATCGTTGTCATCGGCCCGTGGCCCGGTGCGACCACGGTATTTTCCGGCACCGCCGAGAGGATACGATGAAGTTGCTGGGCCAGTCGCTGCTGGCAAAAGTAGCCGCCGCCCACCGAGCCGGCAAATAACAGATCGCCCGACACCAGCAACGCCGCACCCGCGCGCGGAGCCAGGGCGCGGACGAGATAGCAGTTGTGCGCCGCACAATGGCCGGGCGTGCTAAAAGCCGTCACTTCAAGCTGGCCGAAGACACGCACGGCTCCCTCGCCCAGCGGTTCGGCGCACGGCGCCGTCGCCTCCTCGGGCCCAAAGGCAAGGGGCGTCCCGAAAGCCTTGAGCGCCTCGCACAACCCACCGGCATGTTCGGCCTCGACATGCGTGAGGAAAACCGCTTCGATCTTTTTCACCGCAGGCGGCCAGACCCGCTGCAATGATGAAAAGTTAGCGCCGGCGTCGAACAGCAGGCCATGGTCGGCACCAAGTTCGGTCACAAGATAGGCATTGGCGACCCCGATGCCGTGTACCATGTGCAGCGGATACACGCAAAACGACAGGTTCCCGACCTCGGGCAGCGGATAGCGGCCGACGCCAAGCGCACAAAGGCCGACTTCATTGAGACCGAGCACGGCAGCGATCCGGCGTAATTCGTCACAGGCAAGATCGGAGCGGTAATCGATGGCGTCGCGCAGGCGCGCCGCGTCCACTTGCGCGCGATCGGCCAGCAGGGGCAGGGCCAGCCCGGCCTGGCGCAGCGCCTTCTCTAGCACGTCGCCGAGTTCGTCTTCGAGTGGAGGCACGGCGGTGACCATGGCTCCACGTTAGACGAAAATCCACGCACTGCAAAAATGTTTTTGTTTTTTTAGCACGAAGCCGCAGCGTGGGTGCATGGATGCGACCCAAACCGAAGCGCTCGAAATTTTCACCCGCACAAAGGCACTTTTGCAGGGCCATTTTATTCTCCGCTCGGGGCTGCATAGCGCCCATTACTTCCAGTGCGCGCAGGTCTGCCAGCACATGGATGCGGTGGAGCGCCTGGCGGGGTTGCTGCGGGCCAAGCTGGCCGGGCTGGGCTTCTCGACCGTGCTCGCGCCGGCGATGGGCGGGCTCGTCATCGGGCAGGAACTGGCCCGTCAGGCCAAGGCACGATACCTCTTTGCGGAGAAGGAAAACAACGTGCTGGTACTACGGCGCGGCTTTGCGTTCGCACCGGGCGAGCGCGTGCTGGTCGTCGAGGACGTGGTGACGCGCGGCGGTCGCGTGCTGGAAGCCCTCGAGATCGTGCGGCGCGGGGGCGCGGTACCGGTGGGCATCGCGATGCTCGTGGATCGAAGCTCCGGTACGGCCAAGTTCGACGTGCCGGCGATTTCACTGCTGGAACTGAGTTTCCCCACCTACCCTGCCGACCAAGTTCCCGAATGGCTGGCCAAAATCCCGGTGGAAAAGCCTGGGAGCTAGCGCGCTTGCGCGCGCAAATCCCAAACGCCAATGTCCAAATCACAAAAAAATATCAAATGGCGTTGAAGGTCGTGCCACTCAACGGCTCGAAGAATGAAGGAGAACGGCGAGCCGTCCCGCCAAAATTTAATATTTTAATTTCTATATTCTTTGGCTTTTGGACATTGGAGTTTGGCGTTTTCCCGGGCGGCCATTTTAAGGCCGCCTACTTCACGTCGATGAGCTGGAAACCAAAGACCCCTTGGAAGTAAACGAGGAAAAGATGGCGTCCGCTGGCGAGCATTCCCTTGGCCGCCTGCACGGTGGTGACAGGTATACGGTCGATTTCGATGATGACGGCGCCATTCGCGAGCTTATCACCGTAAGGTGAATTGTCCGCCACATTGGTGATGAGCAGGCCTTCGACGCGGTCGTCAATGTTGAGCTCGCGGCGCTTGTCTTCGGCGAGCTTGGTCACCGTCACGCCCGGGAGCAGTTCGTTGTCCGCAACTTCATCCGAGAGCGTGCCGAGGGTTACTTTGATCGTCTGCTCCTTGCTATCACGTGCAAATTTGATGACCACTTCAGTTCCCGGCAGGGTCTCGGAAATGAGCAAGCGCAAATCTTCCACCGACTCGACGGACTTGTCATTCAGGGCGAGAATGACGTCACTGCGTTTGAGACCGGCTTTGGCGGCGGGGCTGTCGGGCTTCACGTCCGTGATGACGACACCCTGGGTGTCCTTGCTGACGCCAAGCTGTTCCGCAAGATCGGACGTCACCGGCACCGTATTGACCCCGAGGTATCCGCGCGTGACCGTGCCCGTTCCGATGAGGCTCTGCATGATGCTTGCGGCCAGATCGATCGGGATGGCAAAACCGATGCCCATGTTGCCCCGCGAGGTGGAGATAATGGCGCTATTGATGCCGACAACGCGGCCCTTTGCATCGACGAGCGCGCCACCGGAGTTGCCCATATTGATGGCAGCGTCGGTCTGGATGAAGTCCTCGTAGCCGCCGACGTTGTCGAGCAGGCCGAGATTTTTGCGGCCGGTGGCCGAGATAATGCCCATCGTGACGGTCTGGCCAATGTCGAGCGGGTTGCCGATGGCAAAGACCACGTCGCCGACCCGGAGTTTGTCGCTATCGGCCAGGATGACCGTGGGCAGGTGATCGGCATCGATCTTAATGACGGCAATGTCCGTTTTGGGGTCGGCGCCGATGACTTTGGCTTTGAATTCACGGTTGTCGGGCAGCAGGACGTTGAGTTCATCGGCGCCCTCGACGACGTGGTTGTTGGTGAGGATATAACCGTCGGACGAGACAATGACACCGGAGCCAAGGCCCTGTTCTTTGCTTTCACGTTCCGGAGCTTCATCATCGCCAAAAAACTGGCGAAAAAAGGGATTAACCGGGAGGTGTTCGCGGACAATTTTTGTCGAGTAAACGGAAACCACCGCCTTCTGCACCGGGTCGATGACATCGGCATAGCTGGTAACGAGGGGGGACTTGCCCTCGGAAACCGGCGTGGAGTCGAAGTGCAGGATAGGCTTGGGAACATCCTTGGCCGCGACAAGCAACGCCACGGCACTCATGGCCAAAGCTACAAATGCGATACTGGAAAGAGATTTGGATTTCATGGAACAGGAGATGACAAAACAGCGCACCAAAAGGTTCCGCACAGTATCCATCCAGCCATTTGCGACATGGCTTGGGGTTAAATGCGCCGCCTAAAACCCTTTGACGCGAAACAGGCTGGTAACGCTCTCGTTGCTGTGGATGCGCACAATCGCTTCGCCGAGCAAGCCCGCCACGCTGAGCACGCGGATGGGCAGGCCGCGCGGATCGATGGGGATCGTATTGGTCGTGATAAGCTCGTCGATATAGCCCTTGGCCAGGCGTTCGTAGGCCACGGCGCTGAGCAGGCTGTGGCTGACGGCGGCACGCACGCTGGCGGCACCACTCTCGCGCATGAGCTTGGCGGCGTTGGTCAGCGTCCCGGCGGTCTCAGTGATGTCATCCACGATGAGCACGTCCTTGCCGGCGACGTCGCCGACGATGGTAATCGACTCCACCGTGGTGGCGCTGGTGCGCTTTTTCCAGACCATGCCGAGGCTCGCACCGAGAATGTTCGCATAGGCCGCGGCCATTTTCATGCCGCCAATGTCCGGCGAGATGACGACCATTTTCTTGCCTTTCAGTTTTTCAAGATACTTGAAAAACACCGGCGAAGCGAAGAGATGGTCAACCGGGATATCGAAGAAGCCCTGGATCTGCTGGCTGTGCAAATCCATCGTGAGCACGCGGGTGGCACCGGCGGCCACGAGCAGGTTGGCGACGAGCTTGGCCGTGATCGGCACCCTCGGCTGGTCTTTGCGATCCTGGCGGGCGTAGCCGTAAAACGGCATGACGGCGGTAATGCGCAGGGCCGAGGCGCGGCGCGCGGCGTCGATCATGATAAGCAATTCCATCAGATGATGGTTCGTCGGCGTGCAGGTGGATTGGACGATGTAGACATCCTGGCCGCGGATGTTTTCATCGATCTTCACGAACGACTCGCCGTCGGGAAAACAGGTGACGGTGGCCGAACCAAGCGGGACGTCGATGGACTTGCAGATTTCCTCTGCCAGCGGCCGGTTTGAGTTTCCAGAAAAAATTTTCAGGCCTGATTTGCTGCTCATGTAGCCGTCATGGTTACCGAGTTCACGGCGCAGCGGAAGGTTTTTTTAGCAGCTCCTCGATTTCATCCACGCGGCGGAAGAGTTCGGGCAGTCGGTTGCGCAGAACCGTGAGGCGTTGCTCAAGCATGAAAGGCAGGCTGGGCGTACCACGCACCGTGGCGCCGGCAGCGATATCGGAAGGCACACCAGCCTGCGCGCCGACCTGCGCACCGCGGCCGACGGTCAGGTGTCCGGCCAGGCCGACCTGGCCGCCAAGCACGACGTAATCCTCAAGGATGGTGCTGCCCGAGACGCCAGCCTGCCCGCAAATGATGCAGTGCTTGCCAATTACGACATTGTGGCCGATCTGGACAAGGTTGTCGATTTTGGTGCCCTCCCCGACCACCGTGCGGCTGAAGCGCGCCCGGTCGATGGTGCTGTTGGCGCCGATCTCAACATCGTTTTCGACCACGACGGTGCCGACCTGCGGGATTCTTTCGTGAAGACCCGCGACAAACTCGTAACCGAAGCCGTCGGAACCGATGACGACGCCAGGTTGTAAGCGCACGCGGCAGCCCAGTACACACTCGGCCGCAACCATCGTTCCGGGCATGAGCCAGCAATCATCGCCGATCCGCGCGCCGCGGCCGACAAAAACCTGGGCTTGCAGATGGGTGCGCTCGCCAACGACCGCACCATCCTCGACGATACAAAGCGGGCCGATGGTCGCGGTGGCCGCGACGCTCGCACCGGGCGCGACCTGGGCCGAGGTATGGACCCCGGGCACAGGGCGCGGCCATAGTTGCTGCTCGAGATGCGAGCAAAAGCGCGCCAATGCCACGGAAGGATT
>Ga0210395_10002895_pt1 | contig 13265 bp, 12 predicted proteins | sample IncBWH4OmetaG_FD_150861 | JGI IMG/M metagenome (GOLD analysis project Ga0210395, IMG submission 150861) | Forest soil microbial communities from Barre Woods Harvard Forest LTER site, Petersham, Massachusetts, United States - Inc-BW-H-4-O ... | reverse complement strand
TAACCCCTACATGCTGGCGCCTAGTCAGGTGCCCGCCGGCGAAATTCCCGGTGGTCCGACGCCCAAGGAACTCGAAGAGCACGAGATCGAATACATCTTGCAGTGCTACGAAGATGCCGCCCGCCGCGCCATTTCCGCCGGCCTTGACGGCATCGAATTTCACATCGCCCACGGCTATCTGCCCTGGCAGTTTCTGTCGCCTTTCTACAATCATCGCAGCGACCGCTGGGGCGGCTCGTATGAGAACCGGCTGCGCTTTTCGATCGAGGCGATGCGGCGGATCAGAAAGCGCATCGGCGATCGCCCGTTTCTCGGCTATCGCATCAACTCGACGTCGTTCTGGGAGGGCGATCTCGAGATCGAGGACATCAAGCGCATTCATGCCGATTTCGAACGCGAGCTCGATATCGACTATGTGAGCGTGTCGGCGGGCGTGCATCACTCCTGGATTCATACGCCGATGACCTTCGAGCAAGGCTGGGAGCGCGAGTACACGCGCGCCATCAAGACCGTGGCGAAGAAGCCGGTGCTCTTAGTGGGCCGCGTCAGTCATCCGGGCGTCGCCGACGAGCTCCTCGGCTCCGGCGATGCCGATGCCATCTTGTTGGCGCGGCAGATGATCGCCGACGAGCAATGGATGACCAAAGTCAAGGAGGGCCGCGCCAATGACATCCGCCGCTGCGTCGCCGCCAATTACTGCTGGCGCGCGGTGATCCGCGGCAGCCGCGTGCAGTGCGCCTATAACCCGGTGGTTGGCCGCGAGAGGGTGTGGGGCGCAAGCTCGATGCGCAAGGTGTCGTCGCCCAAGCGGGTCCTGGTAATCGGCGCCGGCCCGGCCGGTCTCGAATATGCCCGCGTGGCCGCGGCGCACGGCAACGCGGTCGTGGTCTACGAGCGCGAGCCGGAAGTCGGCGGCCACGTTCGCGCCTATGGCGCGTTACCCAACCGTCAGCAATATGGAACGATCGCCACCTGGCTCGCCGAACAAGCGATCGGCAATGGCGCCACTATCAGGACTGGCAGCCCGGTCACGCCGGAAAATATCGATGCCGTGCTGGCGACCGAGCGCCCCGACCACATCGTGGTCGCTTCCGGTGCGCGCTATCGCCGCGATGGTTTTCAAGGCCAGACCGGCAAGCCCTTGCCGGGTTGGGAGACCGGCCGTTGCGTGACCTGGGACGAGGTCGCGCTCGATCAGGTGCAGGTTGCCGGCGAGGTGCTGGTGGTCGATGAAATGGCCGACGTGGCCGCGCCGCTCACCGCGGTCAAATTGGCGAGGCTTGGCGCCAAGGTCCGTCTGCTCACCAAATGGCCAATGATTGGCATGGAAACGGCCGCCGAAGTCTACCTGCATTGGATACTGACATATCTTTACGAGGCCAACGTCGAGATCATCACCGATCACGCGGTGAAACGGATCAACGCCCGCGAGGTCGACATCGTCAACATCTACGCGTCGTCGCGATCGCGCCTGATCACGGCCGATGCGATCGTCATGGCGACGGCGCGCAGCTCGGAGAACGCCCTGCATCATTTGCTGCGTGAGCGCGGCCGCAGTGTCGAAGCCATCGGCTGCGCGGTCGCGCCGCGCACGGTCTACGAGGCAACGCTCGAAGGGCACCGCGCCGCCCGCAAGCTCGGCGCGCCGGTGCGCAGCCGCGCCGCGCACGACGCGCTGCAGAGCCAAGCGTCCGCCTGACAAGGCTTGGTGTGATAAGGCTTGGCGTGACAAGGCTCGGCGTGACAAGGCTTGGCATGAACGTGATGATGTGACGCGGCGCGGCGCTCGTGATAGAGAGCGCGCCAGCCAAACATGCGCACCGATCTCAGTCCCCTGACTGCCCGACGCGCTGGCCCGCTGAAAGGCCGTGTCCGCGTGCCGGGCGATAAATCGATTTCGCATCGCGCGCTGATATTCGGCGCGCTTGCGGTCGGCGAGACCTGCATCAGCGGTCTGCTCGAAGGCGAGGATGTGCTCAATACCGCCAAGGCGGTGGGTGCGCTGGGCGCGCAGGTGGAACGCCGCGGCGCGGGAGAATGGCGCGTGCGTGGCGTCGGCGTTGCTGGCTTCGCCGAACCCGTCAGCGCCCTTGATTTCGGCAATTCCGGCACCGGTTGCCGGCTGATGCTCGGCGCCGTCGCCGGCTGTCCGATCGCCGCCACCTTCGACGGCGACGCTTCGCTGCGCAAGCGGCCGATGCGGCGGGTGCTCGAGCCGCTGGAACGGATCGGCGCGCGCACGCTGACCTCGAGCGATGGCCGTCTGCCGCTGACGCTCGCCGGCGCACGCGAACCGATCCCCGTCGTGTTTGAGCCGCCGGTCGCGTCGGCGCAGCTGAAGTCGGCGGTGCTGCTCGCGGGCCTCGCAGCCCCGGGCGAGACGGTGGTCATCGAAGCCGAGGCGACGCGCGATCACACCGAGAAGATGCTCGCGCATTTCGGCGCGAATGTAAGAGTCGAACCGCATGGCGCCCATGGCCGCCGCATCACGCTCGGCGGTCAGCCCGAGCTCGTTCCGCAGCCGGTCGTGGTCCCGGCCGACCCTTCATCGGCGGCGTTCCCGCTGGTCGCGGCGGCGATCATTGCGGGCTCGGACGTAATCCTCGAGGGCGTGATGTTGAATCCGCTGCGCGCTGGGCTGATCGCGACACTTGCCGAGATGGGCGCCGCGATCGAGCGGCTCGGCACGCGCAACGAGGGCGGCGAAGAGGTTGCTGATCTGCGGGTGCGCGGCGGCGCGCTGCGCGGCGTCGAGGTCCCTGCGTCGCGGGCGCCATCGATGATCGACGAATATCCGGTGCTGGCCGTCGCTGCCGCCTTCGCGGAAGGCACGACCATCATGCGCGGGCTCAAAGAGCTGCGGATCAAGGAATCGGACCGGCTTGCCGGTACTGCCGCGCTATTGCGCAGCAACGGCGTCAAGGTCGACATCGAGGGCGACGATCTCATAGTGGAGGGCAGGGGCCGGGCGCCGGGCGGCGGCCTCGTCGCCACCCACATGGATCATCGCCTCGCCATGTCGGCCTTGGTCATGGGGCTGGCGAGCGACCAGCCGGTCAAGATCGATGACGCAAGCTTCATCGCCACGAGCTTTCCCGGTTTTGTCGAATTGATGCGCGGGCTGGGCGCGAACCTGGCGTAGCGCGGCGGCGCGCGGTTGTCCTGCGCTCAGGCGCGGCCGAGCACCAGCACCGCATTCAAGCCGCCGAACGCGAACGAACTCGACATGGCGTTCTGGATCGGCGCGTTGCGCGCGGTGTTGGGTACATAATCGAGATCGCACTCGGGATCCGACTCTTCGAAATTGGCGGTCGGCGGGATGGTTTGGTGATGCAGCGCCAGCGCCGTCGCGGCGAGCTCCAGCGCGCCGGCCGCGCCAAGGCTGTGGCCGAGCACCGCCTTGCTCGAAGAAACCGCCAGCTGCTCGGCGCTGTCGCCGAACGCCTTGCGCAAAGCGGCCGTTTCACCCTTGTCGTTGAGGAGGGTGCCGGTGCCGTGCGCGTTGACGTAATCGACATCGGCGGGATTGACCTTGGCGTCCACCAGCGCCGCACGCATGGCGCGGGCGGCGCCGTCGGGATCGATGGCGGTGATATCGGCGGCGTCGGCGCTCATGCCGAAGCCCAGTAGCTCCGCATAGATCGGCGCGCCGCGTGCCATCGCGCGTTCGCGCGACTCCAGCACGAACATCGCGGCGCCCTCGCCGAGCACCAGGCCCGAGCGGGTGCGCGAAAACGGCCGGCAGGTGTCGGTACTGAGCACCCGCAAGGCCTCCCATGCTTTGAACGGGCCAACGGTCAGGCAGGCTTCGGTGCCGCCGGTGAGCGCGATCGGAGCTTGTCCTGTTCTGACCATTTGAAACGCCTGGCCGATGGCGTGGGTGCCGGAGGAGCAGGCGGACGCGACGGTGAAGGCGGGCCCCTTGAGCCCGAGATCCATCGAGACCAGGCTGCACGCGGCATTGGACATGAGGCGTGGAATCGACAGCGGGTGCGCCCGCGGCATGTTTTGTGCGTAGAGCCGGTAGTAGCAATCATCCATCGTCGTCATGCCGCCCGACGAATTCCCGATGATGGTCGCCGCGTGCAGTGCGATCTCTTCGCTAAGCTCCAATTGCGCGTCACGCACCGCCGCCCGCGCGGCGACGACTGCAAACTGGGAAAAACGATCCAGCAGATTTTCCCGCTTCGGGTCGAAATGATCCGCCGGGTTGAAATCGCGGACCTGTGCGGCGATGCGGATGTTGAGCCGCTCGGTCGGAACGATGGTGATCGGACCGATGCCCGATCTGGCTTCGACCAAAGCGGACCAGAATTTTTCGCGTGTGCTGCCGATCGGAGTGACGACTCCGATTCCGGTGATGACGACCCGGTTCATTTCGACGCTTTCGCCGCGACCAGCTTCTCGACAATCTCGGCAACGTCGCCGACCGTGGAAAACGGCACGTCCTGGCCGTCGCTCTGGTTTGATTTCGCCGGAGCGCCGCCGGCGCCCGATTGCACCAGCCGTGTCGCTTCGTCGGCCCGCAGCGGAATGGCGATGTCGTATTTTTCCTCGAGCGCAAAAACGATTTCGATCACGTCCAAGGATTCCGCGCCCAAGTCCTCAAGGCGCGTTTCCGGCGTCAGTTTCTCGACCGGGAGCTTGAGCGAGTTCGCGATGATTGATCTGACGTCGTCGATAATTGCCAAGGCGGCCCCACGCAGAGGTTGCTGATTTCATCGATCCGAGCGTCAATCGCCGGCGACAGCCCCATTATTCGATACCCGGCGATTAATCTCAAGCTTCCCGCTCGAGCTTCTCCAGTCGCCGGCTGTCGGCGGCGCTCGATGTCCGGCGGTCGACCAGCGCGTGAGCGCGTTCGGTGCCAGTATTGAGTGCTCTTTCCAGCGCGCCGCGCGCCTGCTCGAGCGCGTCCGCATCGGCAGCGGCGGGAACGCGGATCGGCTCGCCGACCACCATGGCGCCGCGGCTGAAAGGCAAATTCACTTCCGAGCGATCCCAGTTGCTGAGAATGATGCGGCGGCTGGTCGCCAGCGCAACCGGAATTATTGGTCGCCGAGACTCGCTCGCGAGCTTGATGATGCCGAGACCGGCTACGCGCGAAACTTTCGGTACGTCGGCGGTCAGCGCCATATTGCAGCCGTCGGCTAACAGCTCCGTCATGCTGCGAAACGCGCTGACCCCGCCCTTGACATGGAATCGGCCGCCGTGGTCGCCGGAGCCGCGGACCGCGCCGACGCCAAGCCGCTCGGCGGCGATAGCGTTGATCTCGCCGTCGCTGTGACGGGAGATCAATACCTTGAAGCGATAAGCACGACGAAAGAACGGCATCATGAAATGCTGGCCGTGCCACATCGCCAGAATGAGCGGCTGTTCCCTGTCGTAGAGCTGGTACGGGTCGGCCGGCTCCATCGCGAACCGGCTCGTCGTCCATACCAGACGCAGATATTCGGCCGCCAGGACGCCGACCGTCTTCTGAAACCAAGGCCTGTTCTTGTATCGTCTTGCCAAGTTCACGCGCAGTTTTCCCCGTCGTCACCAGATCGGCATCGGCTGCTGACGGTTTCCAGCAAGCGGCGCGCAGTTTTGCAAGTCCGCCGTATTTTAAGTCTGCTGTTTTTAAGTTTGTAGTTTTGCAAGTCCGTCGAATCAAGCGTGTAGAAGCATGTTGCACAAGCGGTCGGTAATCAGTCGAAAGCCATTGCGCATTGCTATTTCTCGCTTGCGGAATCTTTCGTGCCGCCGTTTGATCCGCCGCCAGGCTATGATTGGTCGCCATCCGACGACCGCACCGAAAAACATAGCCAAGACACGCATGACGCCCAAGTGACGATGATCATCGCTATAGACGGACCTGCAGCGTCGGGCAAGGGAACCATCGCCAAGCAAGTGGCGGGGATCTATGGCCTGCATCATCTCGACACTGGATTGATCTACCGCGCGGTGGCCAAGGCGGTGCTCGATGCCGGTCATTCGCCGGACAATGTCCGCGAAGCAATCGACGCGGCAATCGCGCTCAATCCGCGAAAATTCGAGGAAGCCGCACTGAAAGCGCAGGTGATTACCGAAGCGGCTTCGGTGGTGGCGGCTATTCCGGAGGTTCGCCAGGCACTGATGAACTACCAGCGTGAATTTGCCACCCGGCCGCCGGGCGCCGTGCTCGACGGTCGTGATATCGGCACCGTGATTGCACCGGGCGCCGACGTCAAATTGTTCGTCGTCGCCACCCCCGAAGTGCGGGCCGCCCGGCGCACCCGCGAACTGCTCGCCCGCGGCGAGCCGGCCGACGAGCAGGAGGTGTTGGCCGATCTCCTGCGGCGCGACGAGCGTGATTCGAGACGCACTGCCGCCCCGCTAAAACCGGCGCCCGATGCGCACTTGCTCGATACCACGCATTTGGGTATAGACGCCGCATTCCGGGCCGCCGTCGACATCATCGAAGCCGTCCGAACGGGCCGAAAGCGCGGCTGACCGCGCTTTCGTCATTGGAGGTTAAGCCCGCTCGCGCGCTTCGCTAAGGCCACCGGACCAAGCTTTGTCCTGATCGTCTGGCTTCTGGCCCCGCCCGCCGGCATACCGGCGGCTGCTGCGCGTTTGGGATCATTTTCACCACGGGGCCCGGAGTGTTCATGGCTCAAGTAGCGACCGCCGCGCCGTCGCGCGAAGACTTCGCCAGCATGATCGAGGAATCGTTCGGCGATGGTCATCTGCAGGAAGGGTCCGTCGTCAAAGGGATCGTCGTCGGGATCGAGAAGGACGTCGCCGTCATCGATGTCGGCCTAAAGACCGAAGGCCGCGTGGCGTTGCGCGAATTCGCCGGTCCGGGCCGTTCTGCCGAAATCAAGGTCGGCGATACCGTCGAGGTCTATCTCGAGCGGGTGGAAAATGCGCTCGGCGAAGCGGTGCTGTCGCGCGACAAGGCGCGCCGCGAAGAAAGCTGGGGCAAGCTCGAGAAGGCTTTCCAGAATAACGAGAAGGTGCAGGGCGTCATCTTCAATCAGGTCAAGGGCGGCTTTACCGTCGATCTCGACGGCGCCGTCGCCTTCCTGCCGCGCTCGCAGGTCGATATCCGTCCGATCCGCGACGTGTCGCCGCTGATGAACAACCAGCAACCGTTCCAGATTCTGAAAATGGATCGCCGCCGCGGCAACATCGTGGTGTCGCGCCGCACCGTGCTGGAAGAGACCCGCGCCGAGCAGCGCCAGGAGCTGGTGCAGAATCTCGAAGAAGGTCAGGTCATCGACGGCGCAGTCAAGAACATCACCGATTACGGCGCGTTCGTCGACCTGGGCGGCATCGACGGCCTTCTGCATGTCACCGACATCGCCTGGCGGCGCGTCAATCACCCGTCCGAGGTCCTCAATATCGGCCAGCAGGTCAAGGTCAAGATCATCAAGATCAACCACGAGACCCACCGCATCTCGCTCGGCATGAAGCAGCTGCTCGAGGATCCGTGGCAGGGCATCGAAGCCAAGTATCCGGTCGGCGCCCGCTTCAAGGGCCGCGTCACCAACATCACCGACTACGGCGCCTTCGTCGAGCTCGAGCCCGGCATCGAAGGGTTGATCCACGTCTCCGAAATGTCGTGGACCAAAAAGAACGTGCACCCCGGCAAGATCGTCTCCACCTCGCAAGAGGTCGAAGTGCAGGTGCTGGAAGTCGATCCGGTCAAGCGCCGCATCTCGCTCGGCTTGAAGCAGACCATGCGCAATCCGTGGGAGGTATTCCTGGAGAAATATCCGCCCGGCTCGGTGGTCGAAGGCGAGGTCAAGAACAAGACCGAGTTCGGCCTGTTCCTTGGCCTCGACGGCGACGTCGACGGCATGGTGCACCTCTCCGACCTCGACTGGAAACGGCCCGGCGAGCAGGTCATCGAAGAGTTCAAGAAGGGCGATAAGGTCAAGGCGCAGGTCCTCGACGTCGACGTCGAGAAGGAGCGCATTTCGCTCGGCATCAAGCAGCTCGCCGAAACCGCCGCCGCCGCGCCCGGCGAGGCGGCCGCCGGCGAGCTCAAGAAAGGCTCGGTCGTCACCTGCGAAGTGATCGAAGTGAAGGAAGGCGGCATCGACGTGAAGATCGTCGGCACCGAATATGTGTCCTTCATCAAGCGTTCGGAACTGGCGCGCGACCGCTCCGAGCAGCGCCCGGACCGCTTCGCCGTCGGCCAGAAAGTCGACGCCCGGGTGATCCAGTTCGATCGCCGCACTCACAAGGTGCAGGTCTCGATCAAGGCGCTCGAAGTCGCCGAGGAGAAGGAGGCGATCGCGCAATACGGCTCGTCGGATTCCGGCGCGACGCTCGGCGACATCCTCGGCACTGCGCTCAAGCGTAAGGGCGAGGAGGACAAGGAAGAGTCGAAGGAATAGATTTTCCTCCCCCGCGCAGCGGGGGAGGGGGACCGCTTGCGGTGGAGGGGCCCGGCTTGCTCCGCTCCAGCGATACTTGCCCCTACCGGCGCGCTTTGCGCGCCACCTCCCCCGCGGGCGGGGGAGGAAAAAGTGAAAGGACGCACCATGTCGCTTGATGCCGACCTGATCGTCGACCGCCGCCGCATGCGGCGCAAGCTTACCTTCTGGCGCGTGCTCGCCATCGCCGTGATCGTTATTGCCATCCTCGGGATTGCCGCGGCCTGGGGTAACCGCACCGGCTTTGCCGGCGCCGGCTCCTATATCGCGCGCGTGACCATTAAGGGCTTGATCACCAGCGACGAGGAGCGGGTCAAGCAGCTCGACAAGCTGGCGCAATCCTCGAGCGCCCGCGCCGTCATCGTCCATGTCGACAGCCCAGGCGGCACCACGGCCGGCTCCGAGCAGCTCTACGATTCGCTGATGCGGTTGAAGGAGAAGAAGCCGCTGGTCATCGTCGTCGACGGCCTGGCCGCCTCCGGCGGCTACATCACCGCCATCGCCGGCGATCACATCGTCGCCAAGCAGACCTCGCTGGTCGGCTCGATCGGCGTGCTGTTCCAGTATCCCAATGTCACCGACCTCTTGGATAAGCTCGGGGTCAAGGTCGAATCGATCAAATCCTCGCCGCTCAAGGCGGCGCCCAATGGCTTCGAGCCGACCTCGCCGGAGGCGCGTGCGGCCATCGAATCGGTCATCAAGGACTCCTACGCTTGGTTCAAAGGCCTCGTTCAGGCCCGCCGTCATCTCAATGACGGCGAATTGCAGACCGTCGCCGACGGCCGTGTCTTCACCGGGCATCAGGCGGTGGGCTTAAAGCTGGTCGACGAACTCGGCGACGAGCGGACCGGTATCGCCTGGCTTGCCGCCGAGAAGAAGGTCGACGAAAAGCTGCCGGTGCGCGATTATCAGCTGCACGACCGGTTCAGCGATCTGCCGTTCCTGCACGCGGCAGCGGCCGCGGTGCTGGACGCGGCCGGACTTGGCACGCTGGCGCGCCACTTCGACGATTGGGGAACCATGCAGGCGGTGGAGCGGCTCAATCTTGACGGCTTGTTGGCCCTTTGGCACCCTCCCGCCAACTGAGCTGCGGCAGGGCAACAATGATCAAATCCGAACTTGTGCAGCGGATCTCCGCGCAGAACCCGCACCTTTATCAGCGCGACGTCGAGAAGATCGTCAACGCCATACTCGGAGAGATCATCGCGGCGATGGCGCGCGGCGACCGCGTCGAGCTGCGCGGCTTCGGTGCTTTCTCCGTCAAGCAGCGCCCGGCGCGGACCGGGCGCAACCCGCGCACCGGTGCCCATGTCGCGGTCGATCAGAAGTGCGTGCCGTTTTTCAAGACCGGCAAGGAAATGCGCGAGCGGCTCAATCAGGCACCGAGCCAAGCCTGAATCGAAGCCTGATCCGCTATACTGTGCCCGCTGCGGCCGGAGCCAGTAGATCCGGCTGACCGGCTACGCTCGCTGGATTCCCGCTTGGGCGGGCATGAGCGGATAGACTTTAGACCGGAGGTCTTAGCTTTGCTCCGCAGGATCGTCGCGGCGATCATCCTGGTGCCGCTCGCCATCCTCATCATCGCCTTTGCGGTGGCAAACCGCGAGACGGTCACGGTATCGCTCGATCCGTTCAGCGGCCATGACCCGGCGGCTACCGTGTCGCTGCCCTTGTTCGCGCTGGTCATTGCGTTGCTGATCATCGGCGTTCTGATCGGCGGTGCGGCATCTTGGTTGCGCCAAGGCAAATGGCGGGGCGCGGCACGCCGCTTCGAGCGCGAGCTGCAAGTGCTGCGCGGCAAGCTTGCGGCGCTGGAGGGCATGGAGGAAAGCTCGGGGAGCGTCCGGCGCGAGGTCGATCCACCGCCGCGGCTGCGGCTCAAGCCACCCGTTCGGTGATCAGCGCCGCTGCCGGGCGCAAGACAAGGCCGGCGTGGGGATGTAGAAGGACGGCATCTAGGAACCGGCTATGTCCCTGATCATCAAAATCTGCGGCCTGTCGACCTCGGAGGCGCTTGATGTCGCGCTCGACGCCGGCGCCGACATGGTCGGCTTTGTGTTCTTTCCGCCGTCGCCGCGGCATCTGGCGTTCGATGCGGCGCGCATGCTCGGCGACCGTGTCCGCGGCCGGGCGCGGAAGGTCGCGCTGACGGTCGATGCCGACGACGCGACTTTCGAAGCGATTGTTGACTCGTTGCAGCCGGATCTTCTGCAGCTGCATGGCAGGGAACCGCCGGCGCGCGTCACCGCGCTCAAGCGGCACTTTGGCCGGCCGGTGATGAAAGCAATCCCGGTCGAAGGCAAGGCCGACCTCGCACTGGTCGCCGACTATGTCGCGATCGCCGATCGATTGTTGTTTGATGCCCGCGCGCCACGCGAGGCGACCCGCCCGGGCGGCCTCGGCAAATCCTTCGACTGGCGGCTTCTGAAGAATCTCGATCCCAGCCGGCCGTTCATGCTGTCGGGCGGGCTCGACGCCGCCAATGTCGGCGAGGCATTGTGCATCACCGGCGCGGGCGGGGTCGATGTCTCCTCCGGCGTCGAGCGCGCGCCGGGCGACAAAGACCCTGATAAGATTCGCGCCTTCGTCCGCGCCGCCCGCGAGGCGGCTGCGCGTCTGGCAGTAAAAGTGGCGAGTCCGGCATGACCGTGCAGCAGCAACCGAATTCTTTCCGCACCGGACCGGACGAGAGCGGCCATTTCGGCATTTATGGCGGCCGCTTCGTCGCCGAAACGCTGATGCCGCTGATTCTGGAACTGGAAAAGGCTTACGCCAAGGCCAAGGCCGATCCGCAGTTCAAGAAGGAAATGGACGGCTATCTCACCCACTATGTCGGCCGCCCGTCGCCGCTCTATTTCGCCGAACGGCTCACCGAGCATTGCAGACAGACGGCCTCCGGCCTTTCGGGCGGCGGCGCCAAGATTTATCTCAAGCGCGAGGAGCTCAACCACACCGGCGCGCATAAGGTCAACAATGTGCTCGGGCAGATTCTGTTGGCCCAGCGCATGGGCAAGAAGCGCATCATCGCCGAGACCGGCGCCGGCATGCACGGCGTCGCTACTGCGACCTTGTGCGCGCGCTTCGGCCTGGAATGCATCGTCTATATGGGCTCGGTCGATGTCGAGCGGCAGAAGGCCAACGTCTTTCGCATGCATATGCTCGGCGCCAGGGTGGTGCCGGTCGAGTCCGGCTCGAAGACGCTCAAGGACGCGATGAACGAGGCGCTGCGCGACTGGGTGACCAATGTCGGCTCGACCTTCTACTGCATCGGCACCATTGCCGGGCCGCATCCCTATCCGATGATGGTGCGGGACTTTCAGTCGATCATCGGTCGCGAGACGCGCGAGCAGATGCTGGCGGCCGAAGGCCGGCTCCCCGACTCGTTGGTCGCCTGCATTGGCGGCGGCTCGAACGCCATGGGCCTGTTTCATCCATTCCTCGACGAGCGCGGCATCGAAATCTACGGCGTCGAAGCCGCTGGCCATGGCCTGGAAACCGGCATGCATGCGGCCTCGATCGCCGGCGGCCGGCCCGGCGTGCTGCACGGCAACCGCACCTATCTCCTGATGAACGAGGACGGTCAGATCAACGAGGCGCACTCGATCTCCGCCGGCCTCGATTATCCCGGCATCGGCCCGGAGCATGCCTGGCTCAACGACGTCGGGCGCGTGACGTTCTTGTCGGCGACCGACGACGAGGCGCTCAACGCCTTTCAGCTCTTGTCCAAGCTCGAAGGCATCATTCCGGCGCTGGAGCCGGCGCACGCCATCGCCAAGGTGCTCGAGCTCGCGCCGCAAAAGCCGAAGGATCACCTGATGGTGGTCAATCTCTCCGGCCGCGGCGACAAGGACCTCGACTCGGTGGCGCGGCATCTGCAGCGCAAAGCGCAATGACCACGCGTATCGATCGGCGCTTTGCCGCGCTCAAAGATGAGGGCCGCGCGGCTTTGGTGACTTTCATCATGGCCGGCGATCCGGATTACGACAACGCGCTCGCGATCCTCAAAGCGCTACCGGCGGCCGGCGCCGACCTGATCGAGCTCGGCATGCCGTTCACCGATCCGATGGCGGATGGGCCGGCGATCCAGGCCGCAGGCCTGCGCGCGCTCAAGGCCGGGCAGAATATGAAGCGCACGCTTGCACTGGTACGCGAATTCCGCCGCGGCGATGACACGACGCCGATCGTGCTGATGGGCTATTACAATCCGATCTACATCTATGGCGTCGCGCAATTCTTGACCGACGCCAAGACGGCCGGCGTCGATGGCCTGATCGTCGTCGATCTGCCGCCCGAGGAGGACACCGAATTGTGCCTGCCGGCGCTCAAGGCCGGCTTCAATTTCATCCGCCTGGCGACGCCGACCACCGACGACGAGAGATTGCCGGCGGTGCTCGCCAACACCTCGGGCTTTGTCTATTACGTGTCGATCACCGGCATTACCGGAGCTGCCGCAGCCGATGCCGGCAAGGTGGCCGAAGCGGTGGCGCGCATCAAGCGGCACACCAAGCTTCCGGTCTGCGTCGGCTTCGGCGTGCGCACTGCCGAACAGGCGCGCGCCATGGCCGAAGGCGCCGACGGCGTCGTGGTCGGCTCGGCGTTGGTCGATACCGTGCGCAGCAATCTTGGTCCTGATGGTCAAGCATCGCCGGCAACGGCAACCGCCGTCGCCGACCTGGTCCGTGCACTCGCTAAAGGCGTGCGCGGCGCAACCCGCGTCGCGGTGGCGCGCTGAAATTTGTCGGCGCAGCCCAACTCTAAGATCACGCGATCAAAAAAGTTTGGGCGCTGGCCCATCCCCGGCAAACGACCACACGCGCGCCTGTTGCATTCGGTCACCTTGAAGATAGCGCGCGATTT
>Ga0210395_10002894_pt1 | contig 13265 bp, 14 predicted proteins | sample IncBWH4OmetaG_FD_150861 | JGI IMG/M metagenome (GOLD analysis project Ga0210395, IMG submission 150861) | Forest soil microbial communities from Barre Woods Harvard Forest LTER site, Petersham, Massachusetts, United States - Inc-BW-H-4-O ... | reverse complement strand
CGCACCAGGCGGTCCCGTCAGCGACATCACCCCGCCCGAGCAGCAGACCTTGATCAGCTCGGCACCGTGCTTGATCTGGTAACGCACCGCCTTGCGGATCTCGTCGATCCCGTTGGCGATGCCTTCCTCGACTGTCAGCTCCAGCACATGCGGTGCGAAGGCGGCGAACATCGTCGGATCCAGATGCCCCCCGGTCGGAGTGATTGCGTGCCCGGCCGGCACCACCCGGGGCCCGTCGACCCAGCCCGCGTCGATGGCCTTGCCCAGCGCGACATCGAGCAGATAGCCGCCGGTTTTGACGAACAGCCCGAGGTTGCGCACTGTGGTGAATCCGGCACGCAGCGTGCGGCGGGCATTGCCGACCGCGCGCAATACCCGCGTCGGCGGATCGTCCTGGACCTGCGACAGCCCCGGCTTCTCGCCGCGCCCACCCATCAGGAGGTTGACCTCCATGTCCATCAGCCCGGGCAGCAGGATTTGGTCGCCGAGGTCGATCACCTCGCCTTGGATTGATGGCGGGTTGCTGTCACCGACACCGACGATCCGGTCGCCATCGATCTGCAGGACGCCAGGGCGGGCGATCTCGCCGGCGTCGACATCGAGCAGCCCGGCGGCCTTGAGCGTCAGCTGCGATGAGCCGCTCGCGCGAAGAGCGCCGGACACCGTCAGATCACCGGCTCCCGGATCAGCTCAACCCAGGCCGCACCGCTGTCGGGGACGCGTGGCTGCTTCCACGCCTCTATCGGAAACGACACCATGACCAGCGACTGCATCAGGTGCATGAGTGTGCGTGCGTCCTCGGGCAGATCGTCCATCGGGTACGTGTCGCAGTAGGCGATCACGTCGTTCAGGCGGGGGAACGCGACGTCGTAGAACGCCTGCATCTCGGGCATCGTGGAGGCCAGCCGCTTCGCGTAGCGCTCGGGTTCGGTGGCCAGGTCCCAATCCAAATAGGGCTCCAGGTCGGCGAATTCAGACGGCAGCGCCATTGTTCTGGTACTCCTTCACGTAATCACCGGTCACCTTGTGCAGATGGCGGAGCAGGATTTCCTGGTCGCACAGCGGGAAGTCCTTGACGACCCGGGTGCCGATCATGGTCTGGGTCGCTTCCAGGGTGTTGGCGTCCTGAAGCGCGTACTCCTTGAACGTCACCGCGGCCAACTCATGGGCCAACCGCTCCCGCGCGTTTCTCGGCGGAACGAAATACAGTGTGCACTCGAAGATGTGCTTGTCCACGGCGGTCGGCCAGTAGTGATAGGTCAGGTACCAGCCGGGCTCCCAGATCAGCAGCATGAAGTTCGGGTAGAAGTGCCACGAGTCGATCCCCCACTGCGGCACCTTTTTCGGGTTGACCCCTGGGGGCAGCTGGTCGAGCTTCTCGATGACCTCTGGTTTGTCCCAGGGGCCGAACAGCCCGCTGCGCAACACCTGATCCATGGGCTTCACCATGGACAGGTCCGAGGGCGGCGCCTGACCACCCCAGGTCGAGATCATCCCGTGCGGGCTCGCCAGCTCGTAGTACAGCGCCTCGAAGCCGTACTTGATGATCTTGGCGGCTTCTTCCTTGGTGTACTGGCCCTGATGGAGCACCGGCGCGTGGTAGAACTCGGCGAACGCGTCGATGAACAGCTTCCAGTTGCTGCCGACCTCGGCCCGGTAGGAATAGGACTCGGTCATCTCGTGGAATGGGTAGCCCTCGATGCCCTTGGCCAGTGGTCCCAGGTAGTCGGCGAGCGGCTTCGCGTTTTGGTCGAAGTTGATGAAGATGAACCCTTCCCACAACTCGCAGCGCACCGGAACCAGGCCGAAGTTGCTCTTGTCGACGTCGAAGAACTCATCCTCCTGCTGGATGAAGGTCAAGTCGCCGTCGAGGCTGTAGCGCCACGCGTGGTACTTGCAGGTGAACTGCCGGCAGGTGCCTGAGGTCTCCTCGTGCGGATAGTCGTTCCACACCAGCTTGTTTCCGCGGTGGCGGCAAACATTGTGATAGGCCTTGATCGACCCGTCCTTGGTCTTGACGACGATCACCGACGTACCCTTGCCCGCCGACGGCAGCTCCTTGGTGAAATAGCTGCCGGTCCGCGGGAGTCGCTCGACTCGACCGACGTTGAGCCACGTCTTCTTGAAGATCGCATCGCGTTCGGCTTCGAAGAATGCCGGATCGATCGAATCGGTGTAATCGACTGGTGCGGTTCCCAGTTCGGGATAGTTCTCCGTCCAGCTTCCCGCCGCTGGTTTTGCGAAATGCGGCACGGTTCTACCTCTCTTGTTGGTCTTGTTCGAGCTGTACGCCAAAAGTGTTGAAGGCCATGGCCAGCATGGTGTAGCAGCCGACCGTGAAGATGTAGTCCATTCGCTGGCGGTCATCGAGGCGCTCGCCGAGCGTCGCCCAGGTCTCGTCGGACAACTGGGATTTCTCGTCGAGTTCGTCGACCCCGGCGAGCACTGCGCGCTCGAACTCGTCGGCGGCCCAGCCACCGGGGCCCCGGCGGACCGCGGCTATCTCGTCGTCGGTAAGACCCTCCCGTTTGGCCAGGGACACGTGATGGCTCCACTCGTAGGCGCAGTCGCGGCGATGCGCTACCCGCAGGATGGCGAGTTCGCGGATGCGTGGCGGCAGCGTGGACGAATACAGGAGATGGACGTTGAACCGGAGAAATGCCTTCGTCAGCGCGGGGTGATTGACGAACGTGGCAAGTGCGTTGGAGGCGCCCTGCGGGTTACGGCGTTCCGCTGGCAGCATGGCGGCCAGCGCCTGATCGACAGCCTCGTCCCACCTGTCGGCGGGCAGCGGCTGCAGGCGCGTCACCGCAGTCTCCTCTCGACCTGCCTCTCGTTACGAGAGAATCAGATTCTCATTTCTAACCAATAGACTTGCACGATTCGGTCGTTCGGTCAATGCTGGCGCTTGCCGGCGAACGCCGGCAACGGCGATTCCTTCGCGGCGTTGTCGCTGGGAGGCGGGCAAGTTGACCGTTTCTCGAGCACCCGGGGCGGCCGTGTGGAGTCCGCACGGCTAGCCTGGATGTTGATTCTCGCTTCGCGAGAAGATAGTTTTCAACACTAGAGAGCTTGGAGGCAGGCGGCTCGCCGATGCCCGCTCGGTGGCCGTGCGTCCGATCTTCGAGGGACACTCGACGGGCTTACTGGAGAGGGGTACGGCGATGAACAAAGAAGACATGATCCTGATCAGCGTCGACGACCACATTGTCGAACCGCCGAACATGTTCAAGGACCACCTGTCGAAGAAGTACCTGGAGGACGCGCCGCGGCTGGTGCACAACCCCGACGGCTCCGACATGTGGAAGTTCCGGGACACCGTCATCCCGAACGTGGCGCTCAACGCGGTTGCCGGCCGGCCCAAGGAAGAATACGGGCTGGAGCCACAGGGTCTGGATGAGATCCGGCCGGGTTGCTACAACGTCGACGAACGCGTCAAGGACATGAACGCCGGCGGCATCCTGGGCTCGATTTGCTTCCCGTCCTTTCCGGGCTTTGCCGGGCGCCTGTTCGCCACCGAAGACCCTGAGTTCTCGTTAGCCCTGGTGCAGGCGTACAACGACTGGCACATCGAGGAGTGGTGCGGCGCGTATCCGGCGCGGTTCATCCCGATGGCGATACCGGTGATCTGGGATGCCGAGTTGTGCGCCGAGGAGGTGCGGCGGGTTTCGAAGAAGGGTGTACACGCGCTTACTTTCACCGAGAACCCGGCCGCGATGGGCTACCCCAGCTTCCACAGCGAGTACTGGAACCCGCTGTTTGAAGCCTTGTGCGATACCAACACCGTGATGAATATTCATATTGGATCCTCGGGACGGCTCGCGATCACGGCGCCGGACGCGCCGATGGACGTGATGATCACGCTGCAGCCGATGAATATCGTGCAGGCCGCCGCTGACCTGCTGTGGTCCCGGCCCATCAAGGAATATCCGGACCTGAAGGTCGCCCTCTCGGAGGGCGGGACCGGGTGGATCCCGTACTTCCTGGAGCGGGCCGACCGGACGTATGAAATGCACTCGACGTGGACGCACCAGAACTTCGGCGACAAGCTGCCGTCCGACGTGTTCCGCGATCACTTCCTGACGTGTTTCATCAGTGACAAGGTGGGCGTCCAGCTGCGCAACATGATCGGTATCGACAACATCTGCTGGGAGGCCGACTACCCGCACAGTGACTCGATGTGGCCGGGCGCCCCGGAGGAGCTGTGGGACGTCCTGTCGGTGAACAACGTGCCGGACGACGAAATCACGAAGATGACCCACGAGAACGCAATGCGTTGGTACTCGTTCGACCCGTTCACCCACATCACTCGGGAGCAGGCGACGGTCGGCGCGCTGCGCAAGGCGGCTGAGGGGCACGACGTGTCCATTCGAGCGCTCAGCCACCACAAAGACACCAGGTCGGGTTCGTCGTTCGCAGACTTTGCGGCCAACGCGAAAGAACTCACCGGCAACAGAGACTGAGGCGCCACCGGTGCCCGGCGAGCAGTCCCCCGCAAGCGGGAGGTACCCCCAGCTCGCGGTGAAAGGAGAGCGACCCGTGCCCGGCGGTGGAATGAATTTCGAGCTGACTGACGACCAGGAGTTGATCCGCAAGTCGGTCGCCGAGTTAGCGCGCAAGTTCGACGACCACTACTGGATGGAAAAAGACCAGGCGCACGAGTTTCCGACCGAGTTCTACCGCGCGATAGCCGACGGCGGCTGGCTGGGTATGACGATTCCGACCGAGTACGGCGGCCATGGCCTGGGAATCACCGAAGCCACCCTGTTGCTGGAGGAGGTCGCCAAATCCGGCGGCGCTATGAACGCCGCCAGCTCGATCCACCTGTCGATCTTCGGCATGCAACCGGTGGTGGTGCACGGGTCCGACGATCTCAAGGCGCGCACGTTGCCCCCTGTCGCGACGGGCGAAGTGCATGTCTGCTTCGGGGTGACCGAACCTGGCGCCGGGCTCGACACGTCACGCATCACCACATTCGCCAAACGCGACGGGGATCGCTACATCGTCAACGGCCGCAAAGTGTGGATCTCCAAAGCGATGGAGTCGGACAAGATCCTGCTGCTGACCCGCACCCAAAGCTACGACGAAGTCGCTAAAAAGACCGACGGGATGACGCTGTTCCTCACCGACCTGGACCGCAGCCGGGTCGACGTCCGCCCGATCCGCAAGATGGGCCGCAACGCAGTCAGCTCCAACGAGTTGTTCATCGACAACCTGGAGGTGCCGGTCGAGGATCGAGTTGGTGAGGAAGGCAAGGGATTTCAGTACATCCTGGACGGTCTGAACCCGGAACGCATGCTGATCGCCGCCGAGGCGCTCGGCATCGGCAGGGTGGCGCTGGACAAGGCGGTGAAGTACGCCAACGACCGCGAGGTCTTTGGCCGGCCGATCGGCATGAATCAGGGCATCCAGTTTCCGCTCGCGGACTCGCTGGCCCGGCTGGACGCCGCCGAGCTGATGTTGCGCAAGGCCACCTGGCTCTACGACAACGGCAAACCCTGTGGGCGCGAAGCGAATACCGCCAAATACCTGTGCGCCGACGCCGGCTTTACCGCCGCCGACCGGGCATTGCAAACCCACGGCGGCATGGGCTACGCAGAGGAGTACCACGTCGCGCGCTACTTCCGTGAGGCCCGGCTGATGAAGATCGCACCGATCAGCCAGGAGATGATCCTGAACTTCCTTGGCACCCACGCCCTCAAACTGCCGAGGAGCTACTGATGGCCAATCCGCTGTTCGACCTCACCTGATCGTGACTGCAGGGCCCGTGTTGCTCTCAGATGACAGCGATGGGGTGCGGACGCTCACGCTCAACCGTCCGCACCGCAAGAACGCGATCAACCCGCAGTTGTGGATCGCGTTGCGGGATGCGCTTAACGAGGCCGGTCGTGACCGCGGCGTGCGCGCGCTCGTGATCACCGGCTCCGGCGGGAGCTTTTGCTCCGGTGCCGACATCTCGGTCCGCGACGACGTTCACCCGAAGTACAAGCTGCAGCGCTTGACCGACGTGGCGCTAGCGCTGCAAGAGCTTCCGATTCCGACGGTCGCCAAAGTGACCGGCGTGGCTGTCGGTGCCGGATGGAACCTCGCGCTGGGTTGCGATTTGGTGGTCGCGACGGAACGAGGGCGCCGACCGCACACTACGCGACGCGCCGGCCAACGAGGCCCGCGCGCAGGTCGTCAATTTCGCGACCGCAGATGCCCGGGCCGCCTATGCTGCCTTCGCGCAGCGGCGGAGCCGTCGTTTACTGGTCGGTGGGCTTTGTCGGGATCCAAGGACTCATCCAAGGACACGGAGAATTCGGAGTAGATGTATGCGTGAGACAGTCATCGTCGAGGCCGTACGCACACCGGTCGGGAAGCGCAACGGGGGGTTGTCCGGCATGCACGCCGCCGACCTTTCCGCGGTCGTCCTCAATGAACTGCTGGATCGCACCGGTATCGGTCCGGAGGTTGTCGACGACGTGATCTGGGGCTGCGTGTCCCAGGTCGGCGACCAGTCCAGCAACATCGGCCGCTACGCGGTGCTGGCCGCCGGGTGGCCCGAGAGCATCCCGGGTACCACCGTCAACCGAGCATGCGGTTCCAGCCAGCAGGCCCTCGACTTCGCGGTGCAGGCGGTGATGTCAGGCCAGCAAGATGTCGTCGTGGCCGGCGGCGTCGAGGTCATGAGCCGCGTTCCGCTCGGTGCGGCCAGGGCAACCGGGATGCCCTACGGTCCGAAAGTCCTTGCCCGCTACGATAATTTCTCCTTCAACCAGGGTCTGTCGGCGGAGATGATCGCCAAGAAGTGGGGATTGTCCCGCGGCCAGCTCGACGAATACTCGGTGCAGTCCCACGAGCGGGCCGCCGCGGCCCAGGACGCCGGCGCCTTCACCGACCAGATCGTCCCGGTGTTCACCTACGACGGAGCCCAAGAAAGCATCGTCACGGCTGACGAGGGCGTGCGCCGCGGGACCAGCGTGGAGAAGCTTGCCGCGCTCAAGCCCGCGTTCGTTGACGACGGTCTAATCCATGCGGGCAATTCCTCGCAAATCTCCGACGGCGCGGCCGCGCTGCTGGTGACTTCGTCGGAGATGGCGGTCGGGCTGGGGCTGACGCCCATGGTGCGGTATCGCGCCGGGGCGGTCACGGGGGCGGATCCGGTGCTGATGCTCACCGGACCGATTCCGGCGACCGAGAAAGTGCTGAGCAAGGCCGGGATCCCGCTGTCGGAAGTCGGTGCCTTCGAGGTGAACGAAGCCTTTGCGCCGGTGCCGCTGGCCTGGATCGCCGAGACCGGCGCCGATCCGCGTCGGGTTAACCCGCTTGGCGGCGCGATCGCGCTAGGCCACCCGCTGGGTGCGTCCGGTGCGGTGCTGATGACGCGCATGGTGCATCACATGCGCGATAACGGGATTCGTTACGGGCTGCAGACCATGTGCGAAGGTGGCGGCACTGCCAACGCCACCGTGGTCGAGCTCGTCAGCTAGCGCGCCGGCGAAAAGGTCTCACGTGAGACCCTTGTCACAGCGCCCAAACCAACCTACTGTGTGTTCATTAGGTTGGTTTGGCCCGACCAATCGATGAGGAGTCTGGTGCCCGAAGCACGGCGATACGACACGCTGCTCGCCAAGGGTGAGGACCGCAAGCAGCGGATCCTCGCGGTCGCGCAGCGCCTCCTGACGCGCAACGGCTGGCGCAACACGACACTCGCCCAGATCGCCGGCGAAGCTGGGGTCACCCCCGCGGGACTGCTGCACCACTTCGAATCCAAGGAGCAACTGCTCCACGCGGTGCTGGACGCGCGTGATCTCGATGACGACTCCCATGCCGACCGGTCCGGCGACCTTCTCGCCCAGATCGCTCAGGTCGCCGATCGCTTCAACCGGGCACCCGAACTGGTGGGCACGTTCACCGTGCTGTTGGTCGAAAACATCCTTCCCGACGCTCCGCTGCACGACCGCATGCTGGCCAGGCATCGAGACGCGGTCGACATCGTCGCCGAGCTCATCCGCCGTGGTCAGGCGGACGGTCGGTATCGCACGGACCTAGACCCCGCCGTTAAGGCAGTAGAAATTCTCGCCTTCGTCCACGGAATGGAAACCACATGGTTGCTCGATCCTTCGATACCACTGACCGGGGTGTTCAAGCAGTACGCGGAGACACTCGCCCGGGACTTCACGCTGCCGAAGAAGACATGAGATACCGGCTCCACGTCGTCGCCGCCACCGTCGTTGACGTGGTGACATTCGCCGGCGGTTGGCTCTTCGACCGGGCGATGGCGGGATGGGACGTCACCGTGCTCCTCCCAGACCATCCAGCCGACCATTCTGACGATCGGCCACTGCAGATTCTCGGCGCCCAGATACTCGACCTCGAAGACGCCCTGGCATCGTTCGATTCAGGGGCCGAAACCCGTCCCCGGCCCCAGGCCCTGGCGGCCGCGGCGGATCTGTTCGGATGCGACGCGCGGGTGCGGCAAGGAGTTTTGCAGGCCCTTGATCACGGCGTCACAGAGGTCACGCTGTGGGGGGAGACCTGGCCCGCCGAGCTCGATGACAGCGTTGGCCTGGTACAACATCGGCTGAGCATGGCCGCCCAGACCTTCAAGGCTCAGGCGCTGGCCGCCGCCTTGAATGCCGGGGAGGCGCCCCAGAACTCGATCGGTCACACCGAAACCTTCCGAAGCGGGCTGCAGGCGTGCCCGTCGGTGGCTGCTGATCTGGTCCCTGCCAGCTGAATTACGGGCCCCGCAGCGAGGTGCCAGGGCAGGGCGCGCCGTTGACGACGCACACGTCCTGTGGAAATGTAATACTCATCTCTGAGAGGCGCGTTCTCACTAGCCGAGATTCGAACGGAGCAAGCGATGGTGAACGAATTCGCCGAGATGGATTTCTTTCGCGACCGCCGGCTCGTCGAGGACCCGTACCCCTACTACGAGGCGCTTCGGCAGCAGTGCCCCGTCACCCGGGAAGACCACCACGGCGTGACCATGGTGACCGGTTGGGATGAGGCCTGTGCCGTGCTGAACGATGCCGAGACGTTCTCCTCGTGCATCTCGGTTACCGGCCCGTTCCCGGGCTTTCCGGTACCGATCGAGGGTGACGACATCACCGACCTGATCGAGCAACACCGCGACGAGCTGCCGTTCAGCGACCAGCTGCCCACCCTCGACCCGCCGACCCACACCAATCACCGCGCGCTGCTGATGCGGCTGATCACCCCGAAGCGCCTCAAGGAGAACGAGGACGCCATGTGGGTGCTCGCCGATCAGGCGCTCGACGGGTTCCTGGCTCCGGGCGAGGGCGAGTTCATCAGGGGCTTCGCGGGCCCCTTCACGCTGCTGGTCATCGCCGACCTGCTGGGCGTGCCCGAGGAAGACCGCGGTCAGTTCGTCAAGAACATCCGGCAACATTCGGGCGGCGGCATCGGGGGCACCGGCAAGGAAGCGTTGGCGCACAGTCCGCTGGAATTCCTGTACGGGACCTTCGCCGACTATGTTCGGGACCGCCGCCGCGAACCCCGCGACGACGTGCTGACAGGTCTGGCCGCCGCGCCGTTCCCCGACGGCTCCACCCCCGACGTCGAAGACGTGGCCCGCGTCGCGAGCAATGTCTTCTCGGCCGGCCAGGAAACCACCGTGCGGTTGCTGGGTGCGGCGTTGCAGACCATCGGGGAGCGCCCGGACATCCAGGCGCAGTTGCGTAAGGACCGCAGCCTGATCCCGAACTTCATCGAAGAGGCGCTGCGCATCGAGAGTCCCGTCAAGGGGGACTTCCGGTTGAACCGAGTGCCCGTCAACGTCGGTGGTGTCGACCTGCCCGCGGGCACCACCGTGATGGTTGTGCAGGCGGCAGCCAACCGTGATCCGCGCCGGTTCGAAGACCCCACCACCTTCGATCCGGCTCGCAAGAACGCCCGGCAGCATATCTCGTTCGGGCGCGGGATCCACAGCTGCCCGGGCGCACCGCTGGCGCGCGCCGAAACCCGGGTGGCGATCGAGCGGCTGCTGGACCGGACGTCTGACATCAGGATCAACGAGCGCGTGCATGGTCCGGCGAATGACCGCCGCTACCAATATGTTCCGACTTACATCTTGCGCGGCCTGACCGAGTTGCACCTGGAGTTCACGCCCGCATGAGAGTCTCGGTTGACGACCAGTGCTGTCGCGGTCATGGCGTTTGCGTCACGCTGTGTCCGGAAGTCTTCAGCCTGACCGAAGACGGCTACTCGGTGGCCATAACTTCAGATGTGCCAACGGAATTCGAGGAAGCCACCCGGGAGGCCATCGAATGCTGCCCCGAGCAGGCGATCAGCGAGACCTGACGGGGTTGTCTGCTCGCGGTACTAACTCACCCGCTCACACTTCGCTGGTTGCGCTCTGAGGGTCGATGACGATCTTGGCGTGGGCTTCGGGATTTCTGAGGGCTCCGAAGGCCGCATCGACCCCAGCGAGCCCCACGGTTCCGGTCACCAGTGCGGCGGCATCGAGTTTGCCCTCGGCGAGCAGGTACAAGGTGTCGCGGAATTCCAGTGGCGTGTAACCGAACACGAAACGCAAGTCAATTTCCTTGCTGATCGCCACCGTGGGCCTGAGATGGTCGGTGCCCATGCATACGCCGGCAACGACGATCCTTGAATTGAACGGCGCCGCAACGAGAATCGAATCGATAACTCCCGGCACGCCAACGCATTCGAAGACCACCGGTCGTTTTGGCGCTGCCGCGCCGAGCTTGTCCGCGATGCGGTAGATGTGATTCCAGCCCGGCAGTTTGCGCAGCTTCTCCATGGCACTGACGCCCAGTTCCAGGAGTTCGGGCGCTGAAGTTATGACGCCCTTGCGGGTGCCCGCGGAGCCGTAGGGTGAGTCCTGGGCCGGGTCGACTACGATGTGCGCACCACAACGTTGGGCCAGCGCGCGTCGTCCCGGCGAGAAGTCGCTGGCGACAATCGTTTCCACACCTTTGGCCTTGAGGTGGCAGATGACGGCAAGGCCGACCGGGCCGCATCCGACCACTACAGCGACGTCACGCTTGGTGATGTCGCTACGCTGCACGGCATGTAACCCGACAGCCATCGGCTCCGTCAATGCGGCGATGCTGAATTCCAGACCGTTGGGCACGACGAAACTCATGGCCGCCTCCGCGAGCACCTGTTCGGCGTATGCTCCGGGCGCCAGCGGAGACAGCCCCGTGAGGTGGACCCCCTGGTGGGCGCGCAGCACCGGGAACGACACAACCGAGGCGCCGACTTTGAACTGCTTGGCGGCGCCGCGTCCACGTTCGACGACTTGCCCGCAGAACTCGTGGCCGAACACGACCGGAGTATCGCTGGCGACGGAGTGCTCATAGCCCACGGCGTTCATCGCGTCGGCCAACTCGTCGGCGTGGTCCTTGGCGTGCAGATCCGACCCGCAGATACCGCAACGGAGCACGTCGAGTACCAGCTGTCCTGCGGCCGGTCGCGGCGAGGGCAGATCAACGACCGAGAACTCGCCGTGCAGACAGCTCACCGCCCTCATCGGTGACCCCCGTCGACCCGATATGCGGTCATCTTGGCGGTGCGTGATGCCGTGCTCATCGGTGCCTCCTTTCCTCGACGGCTCGATCTGCCGGGCATACCCTGAACATCCGCGCCTGCGGACATTCTCCTAGTACGTCACCACAATCTCGTCCCCAGTGCCGAACAGACGCAAAAGCACCCAAATCGCTCAGGATTTGGGTGCTTTTGCGTTCCCCCGCAAGCGGGTGGGGGTCCCTCCCGCTTGCGGGGGCATGCCCCCAGCTCGCCGTGACTGCTACCCCTTGATCGAGATCGCCTGCCGTGGGCATTGACGGACGGCATCGCGCACTTGGGATTCGTTCTCCGGCGTGACTTCTGGCTGCAGGACGGTCAGCATGTCGTCGTCCCCGAGGTGGAAGACCTCCGGGATGATGCTCATGCAGACCCCGTTGCTTTCGCACAGATCCCAATCCACTTCGATTCTCATCGCAGCACCTTCACCGGTACGTTCTTCCAGCCCATCACGTTTTGCATCTGGACGCGGTTGCAGCCCGCCCAGTCCACCTCAAAGCGTGGCATGAAGTCGAGCAGTTTCTCCAGCGCGATCGCGCTCTCCATGCGGGCCAACGCTGCGCCGAGGCAGCTGTGGATCCCGTAGCCGAATCCCATGTTTTGCGCCTCGGACCGGTCGCGATCGACGTCGAATTTGTCGGGATCGGTCCACGCGTCTGGGTCGCGGTTGGCCGCTCCGTTGATGAGGAAGATCGGTTTTCCGGCCGGAATCGTGACGCCGTGCAGGTGAACGTCTTTCATCGAGCGGCGGACCTGATATTGGGACGGTGCCTCATAGCGCAGGAGCTCTTCGACCGCGGCCGGAATCTTGCTGCGGTCGTCGAGCAGCTTTTGCCACTGCTCGGGATTGCGGCCGAACACCACCGGAGCATTACCGACGAGCTTGGTGACGGTCTCGGCGCCGGCGCCGCCCAATAATGTTGCAAAACCTGCGATTTCGATATCGTCAAGCTTCGTCGTTTCTCCGTCCTCGCGTTCGATTTCGGCTTCGATCAGCTTGCTGAACAGGTCGTCACGCGGCTCCTCGCGCCGTTGCTTCAGCAGCTCGTAGTAGAGCATCGCGGTGTTGATGTTGGCTTGCATGCCCTGCTCGCCGACTTCGACCTGGCCGGGCTCGCGAGTCAGCGACTCGTCGATCCAGTGGCGTATCTGCTGCGCGTGCTCCTCCGGTACGCCCAGCATGGTCGTGATCACCTCGACCGGGAACGGACCGGAGAAATTCTGGACCGCGTCGAACCGGTCGGGATCGGCAGCGTTGAGGTACTTGTCGATCTTCGCGATGACCATCTGCCTCTGGGACTGGATGGCGCGCGGTGTGAAGACCTTGTTGAGCAGGCTGCGCATGTGGCGATGATCGGGAGGGTCCATAAAGATGATCGACTGCGGCGGCCGTTGCCCGGATCGCACCATCGACAGGTCAATGCCGTAGGCCGACGAATACGTTTCGAAGTCCTTCAGCCCCGCAGCCACATCCGCGTGACGAGTCAACGCGTAGAAGTCGTACTCGTCGCTGTAGTAGACCGGCGCTTCCTCCTGCATCCGCCGGTACGTCTCCCAGGCGCCGTTGAAGAATTCCTTGGAGAACGGATCGAAGACGATCTTCGATTTGGTCATTGCACACTCCTCGCTGACGAGTTGCGGGCCGGGGCTGGGACAGCGGAATGCCTGACTGTAACACCAACGGTAGCGGTTTCATGGCGTGCGGAAAA
>Ga0210395_10002893_pt1 | contig 13268 bp, 8 predicted proteins | sample IncBWH4OmetaG_FD_150861 | JGI IMG/M metagenome (GOLD analysis project Ga0210395, IMG submission 150861) | Forest soil microbial communities from Barre Woods Harvard Forest LTER site, Petersham, Massachusetts, United States - Inc-BW-H-4-O ... | reverse complement strand
GTGCGCACCAATCCCGACCTCGTGTTCATGCTCGGCGGCGCGCGCGTCGTGATGCGCGAAGGCGAATGCTGGTATAACAACTTCAACCTGCCCCATAGCGTGGACAACCGCGGCACGACGGATCGCATTCATTTGGTGATCGATTGCGTGGTGAACGGCTGGTTGCGGGAGCTGCTGCTCGCCGATGCGGCGAAAGCGCTGGCGGATTCGGCTCCGTCCGCCTGAGCGAGTCGGATCGATTCGAGGTGCGCGTAGGGTTCGCGCAGCACCTCGTCGGCCAGACGGTGGATTTCCGCACCGGCTTCGCGCTGCTTGGCCGCGCGATCGTCGGCATGCGACAGCGTGGGATTCTTGGCATCGGCGAGCGATCCGCGCTGCATCCGCGCGACGTCGTCCTGCGTCCACTCGACACCGAAAAATTCGCCGAGCGACTCCCACAGCACGGCGGGAAGCTCCGTGAAATTGACGAGCCGGCCGCGGCCGAGCCGGGCCTGCATCGCGACCGCCACGCTGATCCGGGCGAGCACCCGCGCGCAATATTCGTCGAGTGACATTTGGGCGACGGCGGCCGGATCGAAACCGAAGAGCCACGGGTTGACGATCCCGGGGATCATCTGCGTGCCGCGCTGCCGGTGTTGCGACACCATGATTTCAATGGGATCACGGTAGAGAAAGATCCATGGCACGTCGGGAAACGCCTCGTGGATCAGCGGCAGGTCGAGCCCATGCCAGCTGTCGAACTTGATGAAAAGATGGCGCTCATCGCGGTGCCGCGGCCGCCCGAGCACATGGATCAGGCCGCGGATCTGCGCGAGGCGCCGCTCGCGCGTGAGCGTGGAATCGTAGCGCTGCGCGTTCAGGAGCTGGTCGATCGGAGGCGCCTCGGAAAGGACGAGATTTTGCGGCAGCGCGGCCAGCAATTGAGACGCGAGCGTCGAACCGCAGCGCGAGAGATGAAAAATGAATCCGCGCGGCGGAAGTGAAGAGGGGTCGTTTTGCAACGCCTCGAGGGCCGCGACCGGCGTCTGGCGGCGAAAGAGCAGCCGCGCGGGATGGCGAAGCGCGGTTGCAATCGTCTGCTCAAAAAACGGCTCGGTGAAGCGCGTGTCGCCGAGGCGGCACCAGTCCACGCGTGCGCCCTCGGGCCGCCAGGCAAGGTTGATGGGCGTCCACCCGGCGAGATCGGTCGCATCAGCGGCGTTCACGCAACGTTCCTTTCGATCCAGGCGCAGCGGGCGGCTTGCAACGAAGCGCGCACGTCGTCGGCCTCGAAGGCGAAGCCGCGCGCGGCGCCGAGCTCGACGGCAAGGTCGACAAAAGCCTCGGTCGTGGGCGTGTTTTCTAGCCGGGCGAAAAGCTCGGGGTCATTCACGACGAGCTGCTGAAACGCGGCAAAGTCATCGGCCAGGCCGGACGTCAGCGCAATGGGGCGGGGAGATAACGGCATGGCAAGATGAGGGGCTTTCGATTCGAAAGCCGCTCATCCTTGTACTAGCTTGCGGTTTACGCAAAAGGGTCAAGGGAGGGGATTCCCTATTTTTCGGATCGGTCAAGATTCAAGCCGGGCCCTGAAAGCAGAAGACGTGGTGAGCTCCGGTGGGGCTTCAATATTTATTGCCGTTATTTTTCTGCCGGATTGGGATTACCCGATGTCGAAAAAAAGCCGGGCCAGAGCGGCAGCCAGGACCGCGCCCAAAGCGGCGACGAGTGCGCAAACCTCGGCAGCCGGCTGGGCCTCGCCGCCGCAAAAGCCCCCGACACGCTTTGCCCACCGGGCCATCCTCCTGGCCGGCGGTTTCATCGTGCTCGCGACCCTGGCCGCGTATTACAACAGCTTTTCCGGGCCGTTTGTCTTCGACGATGTTCCGGGCATAAAGGAAAATCTCTCCATCCGTCACTTCTGGCAGTCGTTGACTCCGCCCCACGAAACGCAGAGTGACCGCGGCTTGCCGGTGGCCGGCCGGCCGATCGTCAACCTTTCGCTCGCGGTCAATTACGCCTTCGGTGGACTGAACCCATGGGGTTATCACGCTTTCAACCTGCTGGTTCACACGCTGGCAGCTCTCACGCTGTTTGGCGTGATGCGAAGAACGCTGGAATGTGGGCGGGGTGCCCTCACCCAACGAGCGACTCAAATGCGGGGTGAGGGCACCCCGCCCACCGTATTGGCTTTGGCCGTTGCGCTGCTGTGGGTGCTGCATCCGTTGCAGACCGAGTCGGTGACCTATATCTCGCAACGCGCCGAGTCGCTGCTGGGATTGTTTTATCTGCTGACGCTATATTGTTTCGTCCGCTCCACGGAAAATTGTAGGTCGGGCTTTACGCCCGACATCCGCCTTCGCCCCGTTCGACAAACTCAGGACTACGGCGGACAAGCGTCGGGGATAAACCCCGACCTACAATCAAAGCGGGGCGACGGAGGATGGATGCTGGCATCAATCGGCGCCTGCCTGCTGGGCATGGCCAGCAAAGAGGTGATGATTTCCGCGCCGCTCATCGTCTTGCTTTATGACCGCACCTTTGTGGCCGGAACTTTTCGCGATGCGTGGAAACAACGATGGCGGTTTTATGCCGGGCTGGCCAGCACCTGGCTTTTGCTTGGATTCCTGGTCGCCGGCACAAAGGGCCGCGGCGGCACGGCGGGATTTGGCGCCGACATTACCTGGTGGTCGTATGCCCTGACGCAGTTTCGGGCGATTGTGCACTATTTGCAGCTTTCGCTATGGCCCCATCCACTGGTTTTCGATTACGGGACAGCCCTGGCGACGCGGGCGGCGGAGATTGTGCCTTACGCGGTCATCGTGCTGCTGCTGCTGGCTGGAACCGTCGTTGCACTTTGGCGGCGGCCGGCCCTTGGTTTTGCGGGGGCCTGGTTTTTTGCGATTTTAGCGCCAAGTTCCAGCATCGTGCCGGTTGTCACCCAGACGATGGCCGAGCATCGCATGTATTTGGCGTTGATACCCGTGATGGTGCTGATCGTCCTGGGCCTCTATTCGTTGCTTGGCCGGCGCAGCGCGGTGCTTTTATTGGCGATGGCGGCAGGATTGGGATGCGTTACCGCGCGCCGCAACGAAGATTACCGCAGTGCACTGGCCCTTTGGAGCGACACGGTGGCAAAATGCCCGGGCAATGTGCGCGCGCATTACGTTTTGGGCGACAGCCTGAGGCTTCTGGGAAAATCCCAGGAAGCGATCACTGAGTTCCAAACGGCGATCCGGCTCGAGCCCAGGTACGCACAAGCCCACGACAGCCTGGCCAATCTGTTGGGAAAAATCCCCGGGCGGTTGCCCGAGGCGATTTCTGAATATGAAGCCGCCATCCATCTCGACCCGGATTTTGCGGAGCCTCACTATAACCTGGCGCTGGCCATAGCTGACCTTCCCGGGCGGTTGCCCGAGGCAATTTCCGAGTATGAGGCGGCCTTGCGGATCAAACCTGATTACCCTGAAGCCCAAGTTAACCTGGCCAATGCTTTGACGAGAATTCCAGGACGATTATCCGATGCGATCTCGGCCTACGAGACGGCGATACGCATCGATCCAGGTTGCGTGGAAGCGTACTATAATTTGGGGGATATCTTGGCGAATCTCCCGGGGCGAATGCCTGAGGCGATTTCTGAATATGAAACCGCGGTTCGTCTCAACCCGGGCCTGGCCAAGACCCAGTACCATTTAGGTGCCGCGCTGGTCGAAAGCGGAAGGACCGAGGATGGAATTGTGCACCTGGAAGCCGCGGTCCGAATTCAGCCAAACAATGCGGATGCCTACACCACCCTGGGGACCGCCTTGATTCAGGCCGGGCAATACCCGGAAGCGATAAGCCAATTCCAACAAGCGCTAAAAATCCAACCCGATTCCACCTCCGCGTATAATAATCTTGGAACCGCGCTGCTTCGGATGGGACGGTTTCCGGAGGCGGCCGAGCAGTTCCGTGCGGCGCTCAAAATCGATCCCGGTTTTTCAACCGCCCGCCTCAACCTGGGGTTCGCGCTTTCACAGATGAATCGTGGGCCAGAGGCCATCCAGCAGCTGGAGTTGGTCCTGCAATCGAATGCGAATGATAAAACTGCGGCCACGGCTAGAAAGCTGTTGTCCCAGTTGCAGCCAGCCAGCAGCACCGCGGCGCAGAAATACTAACCCACCTCATTGGTTGGCGGGAGCGTCGTAGAGCTCCAGCGGAGGCCCCCACAGCGCGTCATGCAAATCCTGGGCCTCCAGTTTCCAGATGAGAATCGAATAGCCCACCTCGGCGTCCGGCGGCCGATGCGTGGCGCGCAGCCAGCCGCAAAGCCGATTAAAACGAAGCGCATCAAACGCGCCATATTGCTCCTGCCAAGATTGGGCGGGATACTGTTGGAGCCAGGCCCCGAGGGTCGCGGACTCGCCCGCCGTGCGCTCCGACAGGCCCAAGTTGTGCACCGTTGTTTGATAGGCGTTTTCGTAAACCCGATTCCATGGACCGAAAGCTTCCGTATAGAGATTTTGAAACATCGTGGCGCTGATCGCATAATAACCGGGCGTGCAGGCAAAAACCTTGCGGTGTCGCCAGTCCGGAAAAGCGGGAAGGCATTCACTTTTTATGCCGTAATACTCCGGGCTGGCGGTGCCGAAATACGAGAGAAAGACCGGTTCGCCTTCGTCTGGATTGTGGGTCGTGAGCCAGCGCTTCAATCCGGGCAGATCCTGTCCCCAGTCAAGCGAACTGTCGACCAGATGCTGATAGCCTTGGGCTGGCCCGCCAACGAAACCGTTGAAATAAGCCAGGTAATCCGGCCGGACGGAAAGTGAATCGACCGCAAACCAGGCAACGAGCAGGACCGTGACGGCTTGGGCCCAAAGCCTGGACAAGGGCCACCACAGCGCGACGGATCCGGCGAAGATGTAAAGGACGGGATAGAGCACAAGGATATGACGGAAACCAATGTTGAGATTCTCCCACATGGCGGCGGTGGCATAGACAACGAAAAGCGCGATGAACGGGATGGCTTCGTAAAGGGCTTCCTCCGTCGCTCTTTTCGAGCGATGGAGGACACGGTCCGACTTCGCCAAGGCTACGCCGGCCGGGCCTTGCGCGGCCTTGCCGTTCCGCGCCAACCACCATCCGACCAAGCCAAAAGGAAGCAGAAAAAACAAGGCGCCCGGGGTTTTCGCCCACGCTGCGTAGGGAAAAAACCAAACGCTGCCCCCTACATTCCAATGGCCGTCCATGAACGACGCGCGCCGTGCATCGATCGCCAAAGCCTCCGCGCTATACAAATAACCCTCGGGGAGAAGATGGGCTCGGTCGCAAAATTCAAAAGTCGAGGCGAGATATCCCTGGGCTGGGGTGTCGGTGGCTAACAATCGTTTGAAAACGAGGGCCGAATCGGCCGGGTCGGCCCGGCCCGAATATCTAAAATCAAACGCCGCCCAAATTGTGGCCCAACCGACGAGAACGTGAATCAAAATAAGTCCGGCCAAGACGGATATTTGCTGTCGGCGCGACACCAGCATCCTTTCTTTCCCCGTCCGCCAAAGCCAGGGTTCGCGGTTGAAGAGGCGGACGACGATGAGGACAACCGCAATCGGCGCGATCAGCACCGCGGACGCTTTTGAAATCAGGAGCAACGAGAAAGCCAGCAGGCTCCCGATCAGACCGGCCCAAGTCACCCTGTGCAGCAACCGCCAGATGAACCAGGTGGACGCAAGCAGCGCCAGCGCGAACGCAAGGTCGGTGGTGACCAAGGCGCCGTAGGCCAGCATGTGTGGACAAAAAACAAAAAGCGTGAGCGAAATAATGCCGCCCAGGTTGCCAAAGAGCCTGCGCGCACAGGCAAAGACCAACGCCCCCAGAACGACGCCCAAAAGGGCGACCATGCAGCGGCACTGCAGCAAGATCGCAGCCGGGTCGTTTCCCAGGCTGAAGAGCAGCTCGTTTCCCACGCCAAACGCCTGCGCCTTGCGCCAGTTTGGGTCCGATAATGAAGGAAAGGCCGGTTTCGAAAAAAGCAGTGGCACGGTCGCCCATCGCCTCACGAAATCCCCGTCTCCGGGATCGAGGCTAAAGTCATGATTCAGCCAGGCATTATAGCCCGCGGCCAGATGGTCTGTTTCGTCGAAGGCGGGCCCCTTTTCCCGCGAGGCGCTCACCGCCATGATAAAATAAAACGCCAGGAGAGCCGCCGCCACGACCAGGATATTACGGGATGATTTAGCTGATTCGCGCATACCTTGGCCAACTAGGCCAAGGTATGCGCGAATGATCACTCCAAAAACAGGAGAATCGAACATGGCCCGCGGTTGGCCTGACATTCGCCCCGGGCGTGACTCTGCGCCACCGCGATGGTTCGCCGGCCTGAAATCACCGGCGGGATTGGTCGTCGCCGACCTTTTCCATCCAGTCGACGACTTTCCCGTTGCGCTGCTCTTGAATCGCAAAGTTCGTCATTGCCGTGGCCGGCGAAGCCCCGTGCCAATGCTTCAAGCCGGGCGGGAAACAAAGGATAAGGGACGAGGGCCAAATAATACCAATGGCACGAGATAATTAGACTTCTCGCTAGTCGATCCGGTGGCGACTAGTGCGCAGCCTCGGTGGTAGGGCGGAACCGCCGGGCCCGCCGAGAACATGTCGGCGCGCCCGGCGGTCGCGCCTCACCTCACAATCCAAATATTACGGCACGTTGGTATAACAGGTATCAGGATTGGGAACTGGATCTCTTGTTACTTGATACCTGTCACCTGAAACTTGCCGCCGGTCAATCGGGCGGCTTAGCGCCCGACCATCTTCTGCGCCTGCTCCGAATACCGCGCCCCCTGCACCTCGATCTTGGCCGCCGCGTCATCGATCTCGCGCCGATCGTCCGGGCTGAGTTCGACGGCGGCGGCCTCGATGTTCTCGATCAGCCGATGTTGTTTCGTCGTGCCGGGGATCGGGACGATCCACGGTCTCTGCGCGAGCAGCCAGGCGAGCGCGAGTTGGGCGGGTGAAATCTTCTTGCGGCCCGCAATCTCGCCGAGGAGGTCCACCAACGCTTGGTTCGCTTTTCTCGCCTCGGGCGTAAAACGCGGCACGGAGTTCCGAAAATCAGAAGCCGCGAAGGTCGTACTTTCGTCGATCTTTCCCGTGAGAAATCCTCTCCCCAGCGGACTGAACGGAACGAAACCGATCCCGAGCTCTTCCAGAGTCGGCAGCACGGCCGCTTCCGGCTCCCTCCACCATAACGAGTATTCACTCTGGAGCGCAGTCACCGGCTGCACGGCGTGGGCGCGACGGATTGTCTGCACGCCCGCTTCGGAAAGGCCGAAGTGTTTCACTTTTCCTGCCTGGATCAGTTCTTTCACCGCGCCCGCGACATCTTCGATCGGCACGTCCGGATCGACCCGGTGCTGATAGAACAAATCGATCACGTCGGTCTTGAGTCGCTTCAGCGAGGCGTTCACGACTTCCTTGATGTGATCGGGACGACTATCCAAGGTGCCCTGCGGGTTCCCGTTCGCATCAATCTTGAACCCGAACTTCGTCGCGATTTTTACTCGCGCGCGAAAAGGAGCCAGCGCTTCACCTACGAGTTCCTCGTTCGTGAACGGACCGTAGATTTCCGCCGTATCAAAGAGGGTGACGCCACGTTCGACGGCGGTCCGGATCACCGCGATCATCTCCTGCTTTTCTCCAGCGGGACCGTAGCCGTGGCTCATGCCCATGCATCCGAGCCCCAGCGCCGAGACTTCCAGATTACTGTTTCCAAGTTTTCGCGTCTTCATTTGAAATCCTTCTCTTCCGGTTAAACGATGGAGCGACGAATACGCTGCATTCGGGCCGTCGGTAATCGATTTGTCGCGATTTGCTCAAAAACGCAAACCTGACCCGGAGATATTTCGACCGTGCCATGCTAAGCCCTGAGCCATGCCGAAGGGGCGAAGCGTGGCTATTACCCTCACCGCTTCAGAATAGTTTCATCGCAAGCTTTCCCTGTAATACAAACTGGTCAGAGGCTTGATTTTAGGATTCGTTGGCAGCACCCCATCCATGCAAGCCGTTGTCGTTGCCAAACCCTATAAATTTGTCCCTCCGTATCGCGGCACTTTCTGGCCCGCCCTCTTGCGGCCCATGCTGCCCCTCTTGCTCCGGAGCGACGGCATCACCTCCGTCGAATGCCACGGAGTCGAAAAACTGGCGGCCTCGGTCGCCGCCGGCCATGGCATCATGCTGGCGCCGAATCACTGCCGGCCCGGGGATCCTTTCGTGATGGCCAAACTTGGGTATGCGGTCGGCCGCCATATCCACGCCATCGCCAGCTGGCATATTTTCATGCAGGGGCGGATGCAGCGCTTTTTGCTAACTCGAGGCGGAGCTTTTAGCATCTACCGGGAGGGTCTTGACCGCGAAGCGCTCAAATGTGCGATCCAGATCATAACAGAGGCGCGCCGCCCATTGGTAATCTTTCCCGAGGGTGTCATCACCCGGCACAATGACCGGCTGAATGCCTTGATGGAGGGAACGGCCATGATCGCCCGGACCGCGGCCAAGCAGCGGGCGGCAGCCGATCCGGCCGGTCGTGTCGTCATCCACCCGGTCGCCCTTCGCTATTTTTTTGAAGGCGACCTCAACGCGACCGTCGAGCCGATGCTGGATAAAATCGAAAAGCGTTTCACCTGGCAATCCAACCGGGAAATGCCGCTGGTCGATCGGATCGGCAAGATCGGCGGGGCGCTCCTCGCCCTCAAGGAGATCGAATATCTGGGCGCACCCCAGGCGGGTGATCTCGACGAACGGATCCGCCGCCTGATCGACCACCTGCTAGGTCCGATTGAAAATGCCTGGTTGAAGGGCCGGCATGAAGGCTCGGTGGTGACGCGGGTCAAACTCTTGCGCACGGCTTTGCTCCCCGATCTGGTCGCCGGCCAGCTTTCCGAAGCTGAGCAGGAACAGCGCTGGAAACTGCTCGCCCAGCTTTATCTCGCGCAACAACTCGCTTTTTATCCCGCCGGTTATCTGGCCGAGAACCCCACCCCGGAAAAGATCCTCGAGACCGTTGAACGCTTTGAAGAGGACATGACCGACCGGGTGCGCACGGTACCTCCGATCCGCGCCGTCGCCACGGTCGGCGACGCGATCGAAGTCACCCAGGATCGCGTGCGCGGCAGCGAAGATCCGCTGATGATAACCCTGCGTGAACAGTTGGAGTCTCTCTTGTCCCTGCCGCCGGCGAAGCCGTGATCCAGGGCCTTCACGCCGTGAATCACCCCGTCGATATCTTTGTCCGCATCGCCCTCATCGCCATCGCCCTGGTGCTGTGGTTCTGGACCCAGAAGTTGATCAGCCAGAAATCCCCGACCGGCGATGGAGTCGGCGACCGCCTGCACGACCTGACCGCGCCATTGCATGCCTGGCTGACGGCCAGTCCCCGTGCGACCAACCTCACCTTGATCGTCAGCTCAGGCTTCATCGACCTTTTCGGGCTTTATATCCTCGGGGCGACCATCTTCGGCCCGACGATCCGTCCCTTCGTCGCCTTACTGATGCTTTTTGGCCTGAGGCAGCTCTGCCAGGGACTTTGTTCGCTGCCTGTTCCCAAAGGCTCGATCTGGCATTATCCCGGCCTTCCTTCGCTCTTTGTCACCTACGGCACGAGCAATGATTTTTTCTTTTCCGGTCACACTTCGATCGCCGTGCTCGGGGCGCTGGAACTCAGCCACACGGGTTCACCGTGGCTCGCCGTAGCCGCCGGGCTCATCGCCCTCCTGGAAATGGTCACGGTAATTATCCTGCGCGCCCACTACATGGTGGATGTTTTTACCGCGGTATTCGTGGCGTGGGGCTGCGAAGTTGCCGCCGGCAGTTTTTCCCCAGCTATCGACGCCTGGCTTCATCGGTTGGTTTAATCCTCTGCGGCCTGCTTGGCCATTTCCTGGAGAGCGACCAGGTCGGGTTTGCCGGAGCCAAGCAACGGAAACGGCGAGCAAATTTTGATTTGTTTGGGCGTGCTCAGGTCGGAAAGGCCCTTCGCGCGAATCGCCTCCCGCACCGTTTCCAATTTGAGCGCACCGTCGGCCGTAAACAAAACCAGTTCCTCCCCCCTCGATGGATGCGGCCGGCTGACGACCGCGACCGACCCGACGCACACCTCGGAAACCGCCTCCTCGATCGCGGCCAACGAAACCATTTCTCCCGCGATTTTCGCGAATCGCTTGGCCCGCCCCAGGATCGAGACGAAGCCTTGCTCGTCGACGGAGACGATATCCCCCGTGTCATACCATTCGCCGGAATCGACCAGCACGCCCGGCTGGTCGGCCAGATAGTATCCCATCATCCGGTTCGGCCCGCGGAAAAAAAGCCGTCCTCCGGCGGTCCCCGGCACGGGCTCGAGCCGGTATTCGATTCCCGGAACGAACTGCCCCACCGTGCCCGGCTTGCAGCAAAGCGGCGTATTCAAGCTGAGCGTGGGCGAGGCTTCCGTCGTGCCGTAACCCTCGAGGATGCGGATGCCGAAACGTTCGCTCCACAACTTCTGCGTGGCCGGCTGAAGTTTTTCGGCTGCGGCAAAAACATATCTCAGCGCAACGAAATCATAGGCATGGGCCTTGCGCGCATAGCCGTTCAAAAACGAATTTGTCGCGAAAAAGATCGTGGCGTTGGTGCTGTAGATGAATTCCGGGATGAGCCCGTAATGGAGCGGGGTGGGATAAAGGACCGTCCGCACCCCCGAAAGCAGCGGCGTCAGCATTCCACCGGTAAAGCCGAAGGCGTGAAAAAGCGGCAGGGCGTTGAAGACGCAATCGCTGTGCGTGAAATCGATCCGCGTCCGCAGCTGGGCCACATTCGCGAGGAGATTGTCGTGGGAAAGCACGACGGCCTTGGGGAGTCCCGAGGATCCCGACGTGAACAAGATCGCACCGCGGCGGTCCCGACCCGCGGCGATCCAGCGGGCTTCATGCCGGGCATAACCCGCGGTATGGTTGAATTGAATCCACGCCGCCCGAAGTTTCCATGGCCAGGAAGGCCGCAGGTCCTCGAGGTAGACCAGCGTCACGCCCTTCGTCTCCATAGCTTGGATACGATCTTCCAAATGCGCGGCTTCCACAAAGGTCCGTGACGTCACCACCGTCTTGATCCCGGCCGTCTGCACGGTGGAGGTGAAAGCGGAGAGGCCCATCGTGAAATTCAGCCAAGCCGGAAGGCGATGGCTGAATTGCAACCCCCAGAAAGCGAGCGCACCCTCAAGGCTGGTGGGCATCATGATGCCCACCATGGAGCCCGGCGTTGTGATCCGGGCCAAGCGCGTGCCCAAGTACGCCGAACGCCCCAGGATCTTGGCGTAGGTCAACCCATTGCCCTCGTGGCCTTCCAAGACCCGTCGTCCCCGGCCGTGCCGCCGGGAGGCGATAATGAGTTCCCGGTAAACCGAGTGGGCCGGGCTTTGCGCCAGGAACGCGCTCTCACTCAAGAGCTGGTAAACCAACGGCGTCCATTGGTCGCGCGGTACGGATTCCGGAATGCCGCGCGGCGGGCTGATGGTAAGCGTGATGCGCGGGAAGCACCGCCGTTTGTATTTGTGCGCAAGCCGCGTGAAAACCGACAAATGCGCGCCGTCGATGTGGACCGGCACCATCGTCGCGCCGGTCTTGTGGGCGATGAAGCCTGCTCCGTCATACACTTTCATCAGGCCACCGGTCGTGCTCAGCCGCCCTTCAGGAAAAATCGCGACCACCGAGCCCTCCTCGACACAGGTGCAAAGCGTCTTGAGCAAAATCGGCTGGACCGGGTCGACGGGATAGGCGGTCACCAGTTTCAGGAACGGCTTCACCCAACGCAGCCGCGCGATCCGGGTGTCCACGGCAAAGACCGGCTTGTCCGGCAAAAACACGGCCAGCAGGGCCGCGTCGAGCCACGACGTATGGTTGGCAATCACCAACCGCCGGCCCGTTGCGGGATAATGCTCCAGTCCCCGAACCTGCACCCTGAATACGCATCGCAGCACGAAGCGCGTAACGGTGTACAGCAACGATTCGGGAATGCGTTTGATCATGGAAAGGAAGGCCGGCGGACGGCGATGGGCTTGGGGTTGAGCAGGGATTTCGTCTCAGGCTGCACGTCGAACCGGGGCCAGCACCCCCAAGGCGAGCGTGATCGCGGCGACCGTGATTCCGAGGACAATCAAGTCCTGGTTTGGGCTCAGGTTGAACCGGGTCAGAAGCGAAAGGTAGGCCGCTCCAGTGGCAATGCCCATGTAGTCCGTGCAATTCTGGACGGAGACCGTCTTGCCCAGTTTCGTCTTATCGGTTTCGGATTGCAGGGCGGCATTGAGCGGAACGACCAGCAGGCCGGACGCGGCCCCGGTGATAATGAGCACGAGGATGACCAAAACGAGCCCGAACGCTCCACCCAGCAAGCCGAGGCCCAGCAGACCGGCGGCCATGAGCAGGGCATATTTCCGGGCCCAGGAGAGATCCCCGGTCTTGTGCAGCTGACCGGCCAGGACCGCACCCGCAACAATTCCAGCCACCATGCCCACCTTGAGCAGAACGAGCTTGAAATTGGTCACGTGCGTAATCCCCGCCTGCGCATACACCGCAAGTCCCCAGCCTTGCAGGGCGGATTTGAGCGTTGAGCCCGCAAACCAAAAGAGCGCGGAACCGAGGAGAATGCGTCCGAGCCGGGGATTGCGCACGATCGCAAGGAAGCTGGTGCCGAATTCCTGGACGCTGTGACGAAAGGAAGCATTCGCATTGAACGGCGTCCGCACCATGGCCGCATTGCAAAGGAAAGCGGCACCGTAAAGCGCCATGCTGGCAAAATAGCAGGTCGGGAGCGAAAGCGTATGATCGTAGAGAATGCCGCCGCCGCCCAAGCCAGCCACAATCGCAACGAGCGTCAGCATCTCAACCGTGCCGTTGGCCTTGACGAGTCGCTCGGTCGCCACGACTTCCGGCAGAATCCCGTACTTGGCGGGGGAATAAAAGCAGGCGCCAATGCCGACGACACAGTAGCCAGCAACCTGAAAAGCGTGGCTGGACTGGCCCGCAAAAGCGGACACGCCCGCGAACCCGATCGCCGTGCCGGCGAGCTTGATGAGATTCCCGCCGACCAGCCATTGGGTCTTGGCCATCCGGTCGTTGAGAAACCCGGCCAGCGGCGCGAGCAAGATAAAGGGAAGGCTGAAGACGAGGCCAAAAAGCGCGTTTTCGCTGTTGATGACGGATTCGGTGATCCGGCCGGAATTGAGCGCGTAGGTCAACGGGCCGAGGATGGCCGCGAGGAGGAAATTGTCGCCAAAGGCACCGAGAAATTGT